>PVBE010425086.1_pt1 | contig 16341 bp, 23 predicted proteins | sample 1631181 | NCBI WGS metagenome assembly PVBE01 (sample SAMN08397723, study PRJNA350692) | Marine metagenome, whole genome shotgun sequencing project. | isolation source: water | place: Pacific Ocean | collected 2012-04
CAGGGGACCTCAAGCCGCGGGCTCGGGACCTACTCGGAGAGTAGATGCCACCTCTCTCTCGCATCCGAGGCGTAATGCCTCGATGCCGCGCGCGACCTGACGCTGCTTTTGCGTCGCGCCCCTTGGGGCTTCCGAACACTCTCGGGGGCTTTGCTCCCACTGGATAGACTGGATAGACTGGTGTTGGAACCTTCCCACGCACAAGCGCTGTCGCTGCTTGAGCTTGGGCCTCTGCATGAGCTCGTGCTTCTGCCTGAGCTTGGGCCTCTGCCTGAGCTTCGGCTTCAGCTTCCGTAGGCTCTTCCGCAAGAGAAGTTGGGTGATAGCCCTCAACACGTGAAACGTCCCTAGACTCCGCCTGTGCAATCGCCTGAAGGTGCGCACGAGCGGCTTCCTGGGCTTCCTCTTCCGCGCGAGCGGCCTCCCGTTCCTGCACACAAGCACTCTCCCGGGCCATCAGCTCAGCACGAAGAGCCTCCTGGGCTGCTGCCTCCTGGGCATTCGTGCGAGCGGCGTCTTGGACCTGTGCTTGGGCAACCTCCAGAGGCTGCACGGCGGCAGTCTCCTGAAGCTGCTCACGAGCGGCTCCCTCGGCATCTGCGTGTTGAGTCTCGGCCTCTAGGGCCTCCGGAGCTTCTGAACAAGTCTCTGTCGACTGGGACTGCTCCTGCTCCCTCATCCGCATACTGCAAGTCACTGATTCGACTTCCTCTCTGGTTGCTGCTTCAACTTCCTCTACTTCCGTCCGCAAGACCCTGCGCGCTGCTGCTAATTGAGCTTCTTCAGCTTGCACACGTGCTTCTGCATTTCGCTCAACTGCACGCGCCTGCTCCTGAGACTCCCAGACAAGGTCCTGCAAAGACGCCTCATGAGCCTCTTGGATTCGGAGCCTCACAAGGTCAGCCTCACGAGCCTGGGCGGCCATCTGGGCCGCTGTGGCCTCGTCCACGGACGGAGCTGAGCCAGGCCAGCCTTCCACCACGGCCTGCGCGTGGCCCTCGCTGGTCGTACACGCAGCGTCAATCTCGTGTACCAGCGGTTGTTGACGGCGTGATCCTAACTCAGAGGATGCAACCTCTTCGTCACCTGAAGCCAATTCGGTTGGCGAGCCCATCATGGCGTCCCTCGCAATGGACTCCGCTCTGGCCTCAGGCTGACCACTCAAGGTCTCGCTGTTGGTCGCGCTGCTTAACGTCTGGTCGTTCCTGACAGCATCCACGCAACCACCAATGCCAGTGCTGCATTGATGAAAACCCTGATGATCATAGCCACGAACGCAATCCCGTGTTCCACAAAAGGAGCACTTGTAAGCGCACTCAGTCGGCCGGTCCGTCTGGTCCACGGCCGGTGGAGGCAATTCCGAAGCCCTGTTCCGACGTTCCTGGCGTCGTCGTTCTTCACGGCTCGAAACCCGCACGCTCGCGGCGTTCGGTGGTGCATCTGCATTTTGTGGTGCTTGGGACACACCCCTCGTCGTCCCTTGACGCAGGATATGCAGTTCCACCACGCAGGGGTGCATCCATGGCACTGCGCGGCGGCAAAGCCTTTCCAAATCGTGGCCTCGCACGCTTCGCAGGTGCCTTGGCTCGTTGCTCGGTTCACAACGAAAAGATGTCCACTGGGGCAGCGTTGCTGATCTGCTCCCCTCTCTTCAAGTTCTCGCTGAGCTGCATCGAGTTCTCGCGTGTCGTTGCCTACGCCGATTTGCTGAGCATCCGGTTCCACTAGCGACGCAGCGCGGGTCGCTTCAGTTCGTGTCCCAGTAGAGGACTCACTCCTCCCCCGCCCGTCACCCTGTGCACTCGCTGGCACGGCGGATGGACCGTCAGCTTGGGCCTGGTACACGGCTTCGGACTCCTCGTCGAAACCCGACGGTATCATATCCTCACGGCTGACGTCCGGGTCGTTGGGAGCAAGGATGTGTGGGTATACCGAGTTGTTGTCGATCTCCTCGACCACCAAGCCCTCGACATACAAGTCTCCACTGTTGAAGCGTCCTGCTGCATCCATCGTTAATGTGACGCGACCTTGCGCGCCTTGTCCAAGGTCGAAGTAGACATCTGGTGGGACGACAGAAGTCACCACCGCACGCTCGATGACAGTGCCCACATCGAGAATAATACCGTTCACGCTCCTCGCAAGCGGCGGCAGCGTCGCTTCCGAGGACTCAGCCTCAACGTGATCGCGTTGCTCTGCCAAGGCCTGGGCATTCGCGTCCTCAGTTTCGCTGGTCTGGACGTGTTGTTCTGCCAAGGCACGCGGGCGCAGGTTCTCCTCCTGTGAGACTTGTAGCTGGGCCAGCAAGGCGGCATTCACATCCCCTGACGCAGCAGCACCAAGCGGCCGCGCAGGTGGACGTGTGTCCGGATCAGGCGGACGATCTCGTGCCGCAGGATAGCGCCGAAAGTAGTCCTCTGGACTATCCACAGCCAGCACTCGTGTAATGTTCGCGATCGTCATGACGACGTCATCGGGTCGGAAGAACTGGCCGGGGATGTCGTAGCAGTAGATCTCGAGATCGACCGCAGCTTCTCCGTCCGGCTGAGGTTCCGTATCGCGATCATGCCAGCAAGTCCCTTGGTCGAAGTGGATTGGCTTCTGGTTTTGGATCCTGGACCTTATGTGATTGGCCTTCACGTTGCTGTTGAAGATCACCCTCACCAAGTGTGTATACCTGCCCCGCCGTCGATTCACGTAGGCATTGCAACGGACACCACCGAGACGGACGTAACCCGGCCCAGGATCATCGGGATTCACGGGCGGCGGGCGGTAGTCAGTCCAGCTCGTGGGTGCCCAGCGATTCTGTGTCGCGGTGGGCGCAACCAGTTCGAGCACGGGCACACCATCATTCGTCTGGGCCACGCCTGCTGCCAGGTCGGCTGGCGCGATAGTGAGCGCGGCGCTCGGCGACGCAGCGCGCTGTGAAGCATTGCTCTGCAAGGCTGCATCGGCATCTCCCCTGAGTTCCCCACGCACGGGATCCTCCGCGGCAAGCAGCACAATGGTCTGTTGCTCTTCCATCATCGGGAACAAAGGGATCACATAGTCGATTGCTAGCCTATGACGAACTCCAAGTCGTCTAGTCCGTCCCCTTCATGGACATGCTCATAAGCACCCCCAGGGAAAGGAAGGAGGCCTGGCCTCTCAATCCCGTACTCTTGGATGTGAATGACGAACCCTTGGTTGTCATGGTCGACCACAACGACCCTGTCGTGCAAGTACCATGGTGGCTCACCCCAGTTCCCATTAGGAGGTAGCAGCGTCTGGTCCGGATGTGGTGGTTCGTTTGCGAGATCCACATCTTCGCCTGGCCCTGGTTGCACTGGAGGGACGGCGACCCCCTGGGCCACACAGGGTCCGGCATTGACCATCCAGATCTGGTTGGTAGAGCCAGGCACAGCTCTCGTGGCGAACCCCGCCTGGACCTGCCAAAGGCCATAGAGAGCGTTACGCATGTTGTTGCGGCAGTCGTTCATCCAAGCTCTGCGACGCCCCTCGGGGTGGTTCCCGCGGCGGAGAGCCAAGCTGTTGGGGACGCAACCCCAACACGTGAGCGCTCATCACGGGCCATTGCTGCCATGGACGGGCACAACTGCCCGCTCCGCTACCAGTGTGCGAGGCGGATAGCAGTTACAGCAGTGATAAGTGACACAAATAGAAAGCAAGGTAAGCAGGCTTTTGCTGTTTACCGTTAAGCCTCGCGTTGCAAGCGCGTCGCCCCTTGGGCACATGGAGCGATGGGACGATAGGGAATGAACATGCGTTGTGGCGAAAGAATATGGCCTTGATGATACAGCAATCACTACCAACAAAAAAGCGACACTCGCACAACTATAAGGTGGGATACCGCGAGGGCCACCTTAAAGGACACCGCAAGGCTGGTTGTCACAAGCTTGGACACTCCAGGGGGCTGCCACAAGCGCGACGAAAATGGTGGATACCACAAGGGATGTCACAAGAGTGGGAAACACGACTGCCATAAGCGACAAGGGTGGATACCACAAGGTTGGGCCCCTCAGGGGCCACCACAAGGATTGCGACAAGGGTGGATACCAGAAGACTGGATACTACGAGGGCCACCATAAAGGTGGATACCGCAAGAGATGCCACAGGTGCGGATACCACGAATATCAGAATGGGTGCGACTAGGCTGGATACCGCAAGGGCTGTTCAGGGGCCCCCACAAGGGATACCACCAAGGATACTGCAAGGGACACCAAGGCGGGATAACATTGGGGTTATTTTGGGGGAATACTTTGGGGATGCTCTGGTGGTATTCGGAAATACGCCCATGCGGTTTTGAACATACTTTGGGTGCATTTCGGGATGCGATGGGTGTGTTTTGGGAATGTGTTACTAATAAATAGTTTTGCATTTTTGTCATATGTTCTGGGCATTCTGGACCACACTGGAGGTACTTTGGGAACACTTAGATGGCACTTTGGTGCTCGCTGGCTGTGCTTTACAAGTTCATTGCTAATACACTTTGGTGTACTCTGGATATACTTCCGGGGTACTCTGATGATAACTTGGGACTACCATGGAATAATTTGGGAATGGGTTTGGGGGGATACTCTGGGTGCCTTATGAGCATTGGTGGTACCTTTTGGGTGTACTTTGGAGGTACTCTATGGGTACCCCGGTGATCATTTGATATCGGAAATATAGTTGGGGGAATTGAAACACTTTTGGCGAATACGTTGGAAATACTTTCATGATACTTCAGATGCACTTCCGGGATATTCTCTTGGTATTCTGACCATAATGCTGGAAAATTGGGGATACTATAGGGCAACTCTAGGGATATGCGAGGGGTACTTTGGATTTGGGGAAACCTTTGGGGGTGCTTCGCACACCCTCTGGGCACTCTGGGGAATACCCTAGAGGTTTTTAAGAAGAGCTTTGTATCCCACTACCTCCTTGGTGTTCCTTATATTCGCAATCTCTCGTTATATCCACATGTATCCTTATGAAGGCTCGGCGGCATCTGCGCAGCCTTGGTCTACGATTGAAAATATATAAAAATAGCATCAGCTGCACTATGTAGAATGTTTAGGCTCACATCAGGTAGAGTAACATCTTTCGAGGATACGGATGTGTCCACATTCGAACACAAAATGTGTAAATACATACGTATTCTCTGAACATAATTGGATTCTGTCAGCAAGGAACAACAAGATGCGTAACAGCATCGATAATTCCTTACATTCGAATAGGACTATGCACATGCACCACAAACGAGTCAACGATTAGCTGCTGCAATCTTGAATAGACTAAGCGATCTCATCGACACAAATCCGCCGGACCATAGGGGCCCCAGGCTGTGAGGACGGGCCTTTGCAACTTGTAGTCTTGTAAATGTAAATGAATACTTCATTACTACTAATCTCTTTGTTCTTACAGGTTGCTGCTTGCTGCGTTCTGCTTCCATCAGTCTGTTTGCTGCTTACTCGTAGGGCCCAAAACCGAAACTACCCCCCCAACCATATGCAGCAAATGCAACAAATATGCTGCAGATAACCCCTGTGCAGAATAACATTGCCAGAGTGCAGCAGAATACAGCTCTTGCGCAACACAATACAGCCCTGCGCAACAGAATGCATCGCCTATGCAGCATGCAGCCTCTGTGCGACAGAACGCAGCCCCTGTGCAACAGAATACAAACCCTGTGCAGCAGCCCACTAGCCGCGGCGGTCTGGGCGAAGCCCACTGGATGTAGAAACTGACCATGATCTGATGGGCGCAAATACAGAAGCTGATCGATCCAACGCACACAGATATGAGAACTGATCGATCCGATGGACACAAATATGGAAGCCGATCGATCCACGCATATAGAAACTGATCGATCCGATGGTCACGCATATATAGAAAGGCAGATGGACACGAATATAGAAACGGATCGATCCAGCAGACAAACATGTGGACACTGATCGGTTCGAAGGACACACATATCCGCCAGCACCCGGCGAGGGTGCGACCAGGCTGTGAAGAAGGGTTGTCACCACTGTTCGCACCCAGTTGCATCAAAAAACCGTTGCCAAATCCACGGGGCCTCCTTGGTCTCAAACTCTGGGCCCACCCCCCAGCCCCCAGAACCCCCCTAAGAATTTAGAGGAACAACATTTGGGGCATGCCAACCATTCCAAAACTCCGGCGAAACCTCACTTTTGACCTTCTGGAGAACCTCAATCCTGGCACTCCAAGCCTCCAACATTCTACAAAAACAATGTGTGTGGCCATCCAAACGCTAGAATGTCCCTTTTGGTCTGCTGATCAAATCACTGCCACCACAAATCGAAGCAATGGGTGCCGGCGGCAGGGGCGCAGCCTTCAGATCCACCGCGCTGTGCATCCTCTGGTGCACAGCTGCACTGGCGCGTCGAGGCACTCCAGTGCTAAAGCTACCTGTTAAGTGCCTCTCTTGTACCAGCACTTGTGCACTGACTGAACTCACATCCGCTGTAGATCTACAGCTGTACAGCTCCTGTGTGCTCGCGTCTTCACTGTCGCTGCGCGGCAAAGTGACTTAAGCCACGTTGCTTAGGGACTGCACGTACCTGTAAATGGCAAAATGTGCTACAGCCCTTACGGGAATGCTCCTGTCAATGCCAACATGAAGTTTTACCACACCGCCACGAAGGTCCCGCAGGTCATCCCCATGGCCCCCCCTGGGAAGAATACAATCCATGAAGCATCCACCTTGAAAAACATAATCGAAAAAGAAACCTTCGAAAGGGCGCCCGAGGCACCCCAAAGAGTCCAAGTGCTCCCCCAAGGGCCCCCAAAGGTGCCAACAGGTTCCAAACATGGAACCAAAAGCAAAAAAAAATCAACCAAGAAGGGTCACAATATCTATTATACTTTTATCCACACCAGGCACCTCAAGAAGGGAGCCCCCTCACAAAAGTCCGCTTGCGAAGTCCCCGCACGAAGTCCCCTCACGAAGCTTTTGGACGCCATGACAAATTTTCGGAAGTCCCATTATGAAGTCCCCTCTACCAAGTCCCCTCGCTAAATCCCCTCACAAGTCCTCGTGCGAATTCGCCTTACGAAATCCCCTCACCAAGACCCCTCACGAAACTTTTGGGCGCAGTGCCAAATTTCCTTACGTTTCCTATGAGTTCCCATTACAAAGCCCCCTCGCCAAGTCGCCTCACGAGGTCTCCTTGCGAAGTCCCCTCACGAAGTCCCCACGCGATCTTTGTTGGACGCCGTGCTCAATGTCCAGACGTCCCCCTACCAAGGGTCGCAGGACTTCGCAAGGCCAGGGTTTCGGTCACTGCGACCCGCTGTCAACTTCCGCTGTCGCCCACCGCCGCCCCATGCCAAGTGAAGTCCCTGGCCTTCTGAAGCCTCTGGCCTTGTTAAATCCCTGGCCTCGGGAAATTCCTGGCCGTGTGAAGCCCCCGCCTCGTGAACTTGCCTCGTGAAGGCCCTTGCCATGCGAAGCCCCCCCTTGTGAAATCCCTGCCTTGCGAAGTCCCGCCTTGTGAAATCCCCGTCTTGTGAAAGCCTTGCCTCGTGAAGCCCCTGCCAAGTGAAGCCCCTGCCTTGCGAAGTTCCTGCCTTGTGCAGTCCTGCCTTGTGAAATGCCGCCCGTTGCCCAAACCTCGCAGAGCCCCACCTTGTGAAGTCCCTGCGAACCCTCCGAGGCGGTTTGCACTACACGCCCTTTAATGAATTGGAGTAAGAACCCTTTATGGGCAGGGAACAGTGTTACCTTGAGACTCAATGATGGGCGTAGCCCTTTTGTCCCTCCTTCCCCTTCCCCACTTCAATATGTGTTTTGATCCCTATGTTGGGAGCATAAACTTTCCAAAATGTTGCGTACCCGGAGCCCCCACACACGTGTTTTACCGAGGAAGCACATATGATGCAGTTGTTTTGCATGAATGGTTTTCTTGATCGATGCTGGGCCAACTTGGCCTCCGTTTTGGGGAATCTCATGACATTTACCCTCGGGCGTTTTGCATCAACATCAATCAACAAAAAAATTGGGCTGCTCGAAATCAGCGTTCAATCGTGTTTTGTGCCATCTTGACATTCACTGTGGCTCAAGAATTGACCCCAAAGTCTGCCAAACCTTGATCCGAAAAAATCGTTGGGCCAACTTGGCGTCCCAAGATACATCAAGAAGGCTCTTAGGCCCCAGAACCTTTCAACACTTACCTTCAAGACCTCGCGTTTGACAATTGGGATCAGTGTTTGGTAACATGATGTAATGTCTGTGTTATGACATGTCTTTCCCTCAAACAATCAGCAACAAGAACCATGAAACAAGGAACAGCCAAAACGAGCAATGAAGGATGGCCCTGGCTAAGCGAAATGCGCTGGGCGATGAAACAAAACAGGATTGAGCAACCTATCGAGAAAACGTCCACTAGAGCATCTAAAATATTGGTCTTGGCTACCCAAACGCTCCGGAACACAAGGTGTGACGGAAACAGCTTATCCTTCTCAATTCGCCGAGCCACGGGCTCAACGGGCGTGTGAGACCTGGGTGACTCAGCTCTTAGTATTTAGTATCTAGTATGCAATATACTGGTATGTTTCGGGCGCAGCCCGATTTATTTTTTGCGGACTGACTGACTGATTGACTGATGGTCGGGGGCATTTGGGTTCCAGTTTTATTTCCAGGGTGGGGGATATTTTGGGTGGCAGTTTTAGCTGAAGGGATTGGGGATATTTGGGTGGCAGTTTTAATTGAGGGGATGGGGGATAGTTGGGTAGCAGTGTTTGCCAACGGGTGGGGGATATTTGGGTGTCAGTTTTAGCTGAGGGGGGGGGATATTTGGGTAACAGTTTTAGCAGAGGGGGTGGGAGATATTTTGGGTGGCAGTTTTTATCTGAGGGGGTGGGGGATATTTTGGGTAGCAGTTTTAACCGAGGGGGTCGAGGATATTTGGGTAGCAGTTTTAACCGAGGGGGTGTGGGATATGTTGGGTAGCAGTTTTAGCTGCGGGAATTGGGGACATTTGGGTAGCAGTTTTAGCTGAGCGGATTGGGGAGATTTAGGTAACAGTTTTAATTGAGGGGATGGGGGATATTTGGGTGACAATTTAAACTGAGGGGATTGGGGTCATTTGGGTAGCTGTTTTAGTTAAGGGGATGGGGGATATTTGGGTAGCAGTTTTAATTGAGGGGGTGGGGGATATTTGGGTAGCAGTGTTAACTGAGGGGGTGGGGATATTTGGGTAGCAGTTTTAGCAGAGGGGGTGGGGATATTTGGGGTGGCAGTTTTATCTGAGGGGGTGGGGGATATTTTGGGTAGCAGTTTTAGCTGAGGGGGTCGGGCATATCTGGGTAACAGTTTTAGCCGAGGGGGTGTGGGATATTTTGGGTGGCGGTTCTAGCTAAAGGGATTGGGGATATTTGGGTGGCAGTTTTAGCTGAGGGGATTGGGGATATTTGGGTAGCAGTTTTAATTGAGAGGATGGGGGATATTTGGGTGGCAGTTTTGAATGAGGGGATTGGGGATATTTGGGTAGCAGTTTTAGCCGAGGGGACGGAGGATATTTGGGTAGCAGTTTTAGCTGAGGGGGTGGGGGATATTTGGGTAGCAGTTTTAGCCAAGGGGGTCGGGGATATTTTGTGTGTCAGTTTTAGCTGATGGGGTGTGGGATATTTTGGCTAGCAGTTTTAATCGAGGGGGTGGGGGATATCTGGGTAGCAGTTTTAGCCGAGGGGGTGCGGGGTATTTTGGGCGGCATTGTTAGCTGAGGGGATTGGGTATATTTTGGGTAGGGGTTTTAGCTGAGGGGATTGAACATATTTGGGTAGCAATTTTAGTTTAAGGGATGGGGGATATTTGCGTAGCAGTTTTAACTGACTGACTGACGGTTGGGGGCATTTGGGTTCCATGTTTATTTCCGGGGTGGGGGATTCTTGGGGCCATCTTGGGGTTTGCTGGGGCCTGCTTGTGTCTTCTTCGGGCCATCTTGGGGCCATCGCAGGTCTATTCAAATGCAGGGCCCATTCGTATGCAGGGTCTGTGGCGGTGGTCTGTGAGCGCGTGCTGCGCCCGTATATGCTTGCCGCTTGGGGATGTTGTGTCTGGAGCCAAGTGGCAAGCTGTCTGGTGTTTGCTTGCCCTTATACTCCATAGGGGGGAGCATTCGACCTCGGCCTTGATGTCGCTGGTACTGGCTGCGAGAAGGCGGCGAGAAGGCGGAAACTTTTATTATGGCCCTTGTGGCTCCCAGGCGGCGCGATTTTCGCGTTTTGTGTTGCCTCCTCATAGCCCACTTGGGCCTTACCTTGGACCTCTTACCCTTTAATCTGTCGTTTTGGTAGCCTCTGGCCTGCATTTTAGAGCCGCCCCCAACCCCCGAGACCTTCAAAAACAGCATGGATGCTCTTCAAGTTTTCTTAATGGTTTTGCATCTTCGGGTTTTCGCTAATGTTACTTTTCAGGCTTAATTTTTTGATCGTCCTGACACCCCATGGGGCACTCTGTGGACCTCCCTGACCCCCACATGGCAGACCCCTCTGGGACCCTCCCGTGAAGCTCTTGGGCCCCCTCCTGAGCGTCAGCTGGCCGCTCCGGCCCCAAATGTGCCACCTGGGGGCGCCACTGATACTCTGGACCGTCTTGGGACTTCCCTGGGCATCATTTTGACTCCAAATTGCATCCACGTCGATTCCATTTGGGCCGCATTCGGGTTGAAGCTGGAAGGCCGCGTGACCGCATTCCCTTCTTTATCAACATCCAAATCCACAATCTGATTTTGCGGGGCCCTCCTGGGTTTCCGTTCACTTTTGTCGAAAAACATCTTTCTTGACCTGGGGGGTGCGTCCTTTGGGCATCTAGTCTTTAAAATCTGGTCTATCAGTTTCCAGCACGGCTCGGCGGAATGCGGGGAGCGTTTGAATCCGCCGCCCCTTGCCTTGCAAGGGTGACAAGCGTGTTCCAGATGGATGTCCTAATCCTTTCTAGTTTCTAGGTCCTAGTTCTCCTGTCCCAGGAGGTCCGCGCATTCCGCCAGGCCGCCAAGCTCCGCGCGGGACTAATCCAACTTGGCCCTTCAAAGCTCGACCAGTGGATCCTGCTTGGCCCTATCTCGGCTAATGTTCCTCCGTCTAGGGCCCAGATTGCCTCATTTTGCGACAATGTTCGCCCCTCTTGGCTCCATTTTGCTCCATTGTCATCCCTCTTGGCATCCTTTTTCGCTTTTTCGATCTCCTTGGCTCCACCTTGCTCTTTGTTGCTCGATCTTGGACCATATTGCCCCCATTTCGCTACATTTGAAAAGCCTAGAGCATCGAAAGTGACAACCCAGCCCCTTAAAAGTACTTTAAAACATGTAAAAGACAAACCTAGTTTTCATAAAACTCATGATTTCCAGCGCAAGGGTCAAACCGTTGCCCGCAAGACTCCGAAAATGACCCCAAAGCTCAAAAAAAACCTAAATGAACCACCAAGGCTTCCAAAATGATCCCCAAGGCTCCAAACATTACCCCCGAAGCTCAAAAAATGAGCCCGAATGGCCCACCAAGGCCTCCCACATAATTCCCCAGGCCCCCAAAATGCTCCCACAAGCATCCGAAATGAGCCCAAATGGCCCACCAAAGCCTCCCAAACGACCTCCAAGAGTCCCAAAGGAACTCCCCAATAAGCTAAATGCCTCGCCAGGGCCAAAACCCCCCTTACGGGCCGCCGTAACCCCCCTTGCAACCATAATACCCTTTACGGGCCGCCGTAGCCCCCCTCACGGCCGTAACCCCCTTACGGGCCGTCGTAACTCCCCTTACGGCCGTAACCCCTGGGAGGTGAGTGCCTACATCCCGAGCGCTTGGCGAACCCGGCTGTAATAGCGCACCGCGCCGCCCCATACCTTAGACTTTGGGGGGTTGCGTGCCTGCATCCCGAGCGTTTCCGGCTGTAATAGCCCAGCGTGCCACCCATAACCTTAGACTTTGGAGGGCTGAGTGCCTGCATCCCGAGCGTCTGGGGAACCCAGCTGTAATAGCCCAGCGTACCGCCGCCACAGCCACAGCCCAGCCACAGCCACGGCCACAATGTGGGCTGGGCCACAGAGGATGTGGGCTGTGAGCAGGGAGGGGTATATAACCTTTTGACTCAGCCACAGCCACAGCCCAGCCACAACAACAGCCACAGGGCGGGCTAGGCCACAGAGGATGTGGGCTGTGAGCAGGGAGAGAAATAAAACCTTTGACTCAGCCGCGCGGGCTCCGCAGCTCGCCCATCAAAATTGGAAATTCTTTCCTCAACCCACATGCCCAGCGGCTTTAGGTGGGCTGGAGACTTGTCCGGATTTAAGCTGAGGAGGTGTCCGGATTCAGGCTGGGAAGGTGTCGAGATTTAGGTGGGCTGGGGAGGTGTCCGGATTTAGGCTGGGAAGGTGTCGAGATTTAGGTGGGCTGGCCAGTGTCCAGATTTGGGTGGGCTGGGGAGGTGTCCAGATTTAGATGGGCTGGGGAGGTGTCGGGATTTAGGTAGGCTGGGGTTCGGATTTAAGAGGGCTGGGGGGGGGTCGAGATTTACGTGGCCTGTTGCAGGTGTCCGGATTTGGGTGGGTTGGGGAGGTGTTCAGATTTAGGTTGGCTGGAGAGGTGTGGGAATTTAGGTAGGCTGGGGAGGTGCCTGGATTTACGTGGGCTCGGGAGGGGTCCGGATTTAGGTGGGCTGGAAAGGTGTCCGGATTTCGGTGTGCTGGGAAGATGTCGGGATTTAGGTGGGCTGGGGAGGTGTTCGGATTTAAGAGGGCAGAGGGGGGGGGTCAAGATTTAGGTGCCCTGTTGCAGGTGTCTGGGTTTAGGTGGGCTGGGGAAGTGTTCAGATTTAGGTTGGCTGGGGAGGTGTCGGGATTTAGGTAGGCTGGGGAGGTGCACGGATTTAGGTGGGCTGGGGAGGTGTCGGGATTTAGGTGGGTTGGGGAGGTGTCCGGATTCAGGTGTGCTGGGGAAGTGTCGGGATTTAGGTCCTGTCCAAGGAAGTCAAGCAAGTCAATCCAGTCAAGTCAGCCAAATGAATTCTGTCCAATTCAGACAAATCACGTCAGTCAAAAGAAGGAACACCACCAGGGGGGGATGAGTGGCGTGGTGCTGGTGGTGGGGGGCGTTGACAAGTTTGGAAATTTACAAAATCGTTATGAAAGGTTTCTTCATTTGCGCATGGGGTGGCATGTTTCAAAGCCATATTTGACAAGCTTGCTCGGTCGAAACACTGCTTGCACATAGGAGTTCTCACTTAGCTTCTAAGTAATTGTTTTGGATTCCCAGGTTTGCTCATCTTCAGAGGTAGTCCGAGTAGGCCCAGCGGCAACCCAGATAATCGATGCCCCGAGGTGCCCATCTTCAGAAGAGCTCCAAGTAGGTTTGCAAACATGCTTCATATCGTTAGCTGAATTGTCAACGACTGGTATACAGATATCTTCTTTTTTATGCATCTCTATATATATATGTATACACACATCTCCATGCCTTTATACATGTCTTAGCAAGTGAACGGAAAGGGCGCACATGATTTGACAATTGCCCCACCTTGCCCCAAACATCCTGTTATTTACCAACAGTTAATAGCACTGCATCTCAGAGGGATACTACATGCAGGAAATACAAGTTTCCAAACACGCTGCAAAATCAATCAGCGTGATGAATGAGTCTCAAAAGCTGCTCTCAAATGGCTACCTTAGGCTTCTCATGGGTCCTCAACGGTCCCAAATGACTCCCAAAGGACTTAGGAAGTCCTAAAGGGTCCCCTGGACCTCCCCAAAGGGGTCCATGGGGATCCCAAAGGGACCCCAGGGGTCCCAATGGGCACCCAAATTGATCCAAAGGATCCCCAAAGGGTTCCCAAAGGCACCCCAAAGACCCTCAGAACAGGATCCAATCGCCAAACCTTCTAAAACCTGAAAACTACCGTTTCGCCTACACAAAAAGCTAACTTTTGGGAATCCGCCCCTCCCTCGGACTCCCTCCCCATTAGGTTTAACTTTCTCCATGCAACGTCCAGCGTCTGGTGAGCGCTTCCCATCATATGTAGTGCCTGGCATTTGTTTCTGGGCATCGCCTATCTAAACCGACTGCCGGAACAAGAACTAGGCAACGACAACAACTTGTATTTTCCGGGCATCGCCAATTTTCCCAGGTATTGCCCTATCTAACCCGATCGCTGGAAAACTAAGCAATCATATAACATTCTTTCCAGGCATCAGCTATCGTGATGGCACTGCTGGTATCTATGAATAGAACAACTTGTGTTTTCGGCCTCAGGGGGTGTTCATTCAATCGGTTTCGTCACTATCATCGCATTTGAGCACATGCACCTGCCCGCAACTCAAGCGAGCTCGGGGTCTGAACTCCTCATCCACGAAGGTTACGTCGATGCTCAACGCCTGCATCTCCTGCAACTTGAGCACCGCGAACGCCACTGCAGCTCCTAGCGGCTGCTCTCCGCCACACATAAAGCCGCCGTGTTGCATCGCCGGGTAGTGCACTTGTTTGCTGCACTCGTGAATCAAGTCCGTCAAGTCACAGCGGACGTCGGCTATTTTCGCATTTACCCTGAGCTCTGTAAGCACGGCCTCCAACTTGCTATTCAAATCAGTGCCTTCGAGGTATGCCTTGCGGAAGACCAAGTATGCCTTGCTCATCGTCTGCTGTTTGTACTTGTTGGCGAGGCCGAACTCGATCAAGTGTCGATTGCACAAGACGGCTTGCGCCTTCGCCCTGGCCGTCAGCAACTCGCTCTGAAGACGGATGCTGTCGCGCTCCGCATTGGACAATCGCTCCTCCAAGATTTCGTTCTCGTGTTGCCTCCGCTGGATCTCCATCTCGAGATCCTTCCGCTCGATGTCCTTTTGCTTAAGGTCCTTCTCGAACTGCAGCTCCATGACTCGAGCCACGGCTTCGTTCACTTCGCTTTGTTTCAGCAGCTTCATGGTCTTTGACAAGTAGCCATCCCCGCTGTACCAACGAGTCTCTTGACAAATCAACCCCACGCGAGGGGTCATTCGCGCCGGCATACCCCCCACGGCGCGACCATGGCAAGCACTGAGCGAAGTACACGTGCTTCGGAGCATCACTACAGTGGTCTGCAGCGAAGGTTGGCTTGGAAAGGCACGGCTTGACTCAAAATTGCTACGGAATTATGCATAGAACAACATGATCAGAATCAAAAGTGCCAGGTCCCAGCTGACAGTAGTACCGTGCAAGGTTCAAACCTACATGAAATGCATCATTGAAACGCGCCCCAAAACGCACCGCAAAATACGAAACGCGAAACGCCGAAACGTGCGTATTGGGACTACTATGGTTCCTACTCACTAAAGTTTACTTGTGGTGTCTCGTGCACAAGAAGAAGACGAAAGCCTGTGCTCCAACTGGGATTGCTGCGGCAAACATCGAGATCGAGAAAACGGATGTTGGGGTTACTCGGAAATCCTAAGAACCCCTTTCGACCGATCCCCTCGAAAGGGGGGTTCTCAAAAGGGGGCTTTACAACCTCGATTTCCGGGGGGAGATATTTTCTTTGAGTATTTCCTTTGGAGGGCCCCCAAACCACGTTTCGACCTCTCGCCCCCCAAAAACCTTTCGAGTTTCGTGAGAATACATCATCGAAAGGGATTGCTCGAAAGACGGTTTCGGGAATCCCAGGCTACGACCATCCACAACATGTTCGACTTCGACGGAACAGCAATTCAAATGACGATGACTTTTTGCTCGCCACCCTTTAACGATAAACTTGTTTGTAAAAACAACGATGAAGAGTAAAAACCCATCGTCACTTTAAGTTGAGGATAGTATAAAAGCAGACTCGACTTGTCAAAGCTTACGAGCGCGAAGGTTGCCGTCTTGATGAGGCTGGAGGTGTTGCTAATCGATGAAGTCTCCATGATCGACAAGGACATTTTCGATGCAATTTGCGAGGCCCTCAGCATCATCGATCATAGCAGACGGCCCAATGCGCGGGCGGCTGATTGTTTCGGACCGGTTCACATCTTGCTGATCGGTCTTCATAATATTAAACATACAAATGCACCGATACCTAGACTCGTAATGTAGTATTGAATATACGAGGTGAAACATTTGTTTTACATTTGTTTTCGTACCACCTCGGTGAAAAAACGCTCCCCGGCCAGACCCTCGGGGGGAACAACTTTAAAAACGCGGAGAGATAAAACAATATAAAAAACGATCCACCAGGGGGAAAACGGGATGAAAACGATCCAAATAAGGGAAAACACATGGCGGGGGAAATAAAAACGATATAAACAAACTGTCCCCGGCGGAGGAATGAAAGCGGCCCCCGGCAGGTGACAAAACTGCATGAAAACGGCCCTCGGCGGGGGGGGGGGGGAAAAACGGGGGGGGGGG
>PVBE010280197.1_pt1 | contig 16340 bp, 16 predicted proteins | sample 1631181 | NCBI WGS metagenome assembly PVBE01 (sample SAMN08397723, study PRJNA350692) | Marine metagenome, whole genome shotgun sequencing project. | isolation source: water | place: Pacific Ocean | collected 2012-04
CAATTAATTGAGAGATATTTGTATAGGATAAAGAAGTATAATTTTAGTCTCAAAAGAGGAGCTCCGCTTAATGCATTTGTTGCACTTAATCCGAATGCAGTTAGGCAGGCAAAGGCTCTGGATAGGCATTTTAAACAAAGCAATAAATTGATTGGCCCTTTGCATTGCATCCCGATTGCTGTTAAAGACAACATTGATACCGTTGACACTCCTTCCACTTCTGGGTCGTTGGCTTTACTTGGCGCTCAGCCAATCAGTAATGCTTTTTTGGTTAATAAATTACGAGCCGCTGGCGGCATCATTATTGGTAAAGCCGCTATGGATGAATTTGCTTCTGGTGGGGAAGGAATTAGTGGTCGTAGCGGAAGGATTGGCAATGCTTATGACCCTAATCAAAATTCCGGTGGCTCAAGTGGAGGCTCTGCGGTTGCGGTGAGTGCGAACTTTGCTGTGTTGGGGATCGGCACGGATAATAGTGGCTCGGTCAGAGTGCCTGCAGTCTTCAACGGGGTTTATGCCATTCGCCCAAGCACGGGTCTGATTAGTCATTCAGGAATTCTCCCGAGAGGCAACCTGGATGGAGTAGCAGGAGTGATGGCAAGGTCGATTCCTGATCTTGCTCTTGGCCTTGCTGCGATAGCAAACAGATCTGATCCAGATGATGATTTGACGAAATCAGCACCGCGCACAGATTCCTATGCAAATAATTTAAAAAATGCTGCCCTTGATGGAAGGCGAATTGGCGTTGTTCTTAGTGTTGCAGGCAATAAGGTTTTTGACGCTAGTGATAGGTCTTCAATGGCTATATTTAATCAAGTCAAGGCTAGATTTGAGGGCCAGGGAGCATCCCTTGTGGACGTCAATCTGCCGTTATTTGACTCGAACAGGGCTGATAATATGTCGGGCGAAGTGGATGATATTGATCAATATCTAGGTTCTTTTGCGTCGACCAGAAGGAGTTATCAGGATATATGTTTATCTGGTCGCACACGGCTAGGTGAGAAAGCCTGTTTAGGGCATATTGAAAGTATTGCGCCAAAATATAGCGACCCATATTATTCTGCGTTAAAGACTTTCCAGAAGAATAGAAACTATCTGGAGGGATTGATGCGAAAAGATGGGATTGATGCTTTGCTAATGCCACTTAGTTCTTGGCAAGCCCCAAACTATTACTCTGATATGTATCGCTCAGCTACAACGGAATCACCCGTTGCGTCAAACTCCGGATTGCCGGCAATTGCTTTGATTGCTGGTTGGACATCGGCAAGTCCAGCGATGCCTGTTGGCTTTGAGTTGATTGGTTTTCAATATGGAGAAGGAGATTTGATCGGCCTTGCTCATGCATATTCCTCTCGACTTCCTGATAGGCCTTTGCCTGAATTGAAAGCAGGCAATAATGACTCTCCTTTCGAGGAGATATGTGTTCAAGGGATTAATTACTTTATTACCCAGGCTGGTTGGCATAGTTATAAGCAGTTTTTAATGGATGCCAAGGGTCAGAATATCGAGCCAGCTGCTTATCAAAGTTTTTTTGAGCAGCAAACGCAAAATTTCGCTCAGGCAAATAAGCAGTCTGTCTAATCTTGTGAATAACTGCTCTAATTAACCAGCTTTTTCTTGTTCTTGAGAGGCTTCTGCTCCGCGAACTCAGGCAGAACCAGGGCTTGCTAAAAAGCGAGAGTTGAATTAACTCTCGCTTCTAAATGTTTACTTCTAGATGTAGTACCTTGGCTTTGGCTCGTTTGTATTTGCGCAGGAGAGCTGTAAGAACAGCTCTCTATTCTCGTTGTCTGTTCACACCACTGCTGCAAAACTCTCGCGGAATGCCTTCAGGGTGGTTTCGATGTCTGCTTCGGAGTGAGCAAGCGATGTGAAGCCTGCTTCGAAGGCACTTGGGGCTAGGTAGATGCCCCTTTCGAGCATGGCCCGATGCAGCTTGCCGAAGAGCTCGGTATCGGTTGATTTGGCATCTTCGAAATTCCGTACTGGGCCTTCGCAAAGGAAGAAGCCGAACATCGCACCGATGCTGTTGCCCGTAATGGGAACCTCTGCTGCTTTGGCTGCTTCGAGAATGCCGTTAATTAAGCGCTCCGTTGTGCTTTCTAGGCGTTCATAGGTGCCTTCTTGCTTGAGTAGTTCAAGGGTCTTGATGCCAGCCGTCATGGCCAGTGGGTTGCCACTCAGCGTGCCGGCTTGGTACATGGGGCCTGCGGGAGCGACCATCTCCATGATCTCGGCTCTGCCGCCATAAGCACCAACGGGGAGCCCACCACCGATCACTTTTCCCATGGTGGTTAGATCAGGCGTGACGCCAAAGCGGGCCTGAGCACCTCCGTAGCTGATCCGGAAACCGCTCATGACTTCATCAAACACAAGCAAGGCGCCATGTTCACGTGTGAGTTCTCGTAAACCTTCCAGGAAACCAGGCTCTGGAGTAATGAATCCGGCATTTCCTACGACCGGCTCAAGGATCACCCCGCTGATTGCGTCAGGATTTTCGGCAAACAGCTCTTTGACTGCCTCGAGATCGTTGTAGGGCGCAGTGAGGGTGTTACTGGTGGTGGTGCGGGGAACCCCTGGTGAGTCGGGTAGACCGAGAGTTGCCACCCCGGATCCAGCTTTCACCAAAAACATGTCGGCGTGGCCGTGATAGCAGCCTTCGAATTTGATGAGCTTGTCGCGGCCTGTGAATGCCCGCATCAGCCGCAGCACAGACATGCAGGCCTCAGTGCCGCTATTCACAAAACGGACCATCTCGACGCTGGGCACGGCGTCGATCACCATTTCGGCTAGTTGATTCTCTAGCTCACATGGGGCACCAAAGCTTGTGCCCTTTTCAAGGGCATCTTGTAGAGCAGCGATGACTTCTGGGTGGGCATGGCCGCAGATTGCGGGCCCCCAGCTGCCGATGTAGTCGATGAAGCGATTGCCATCGACGTCCCAGGCGTAGGCACCCTTTACGCGGTCAAACACGATCGGTTGGCCGCCTACGGAGCGGAATGCTCGCACTGGAGAACTAACGCCACCAGGCATTAAGCGCTGGGCGGCGCTGAAAATCGCCTGGGAGCGGCTGGTGTTCAAGGCTGAAGCTGTCACAGGGACCGAAGCCAAGTGGCTGATACGAACCGTTCGCCATCTTGACCCAAAACGGTCAGAAGCGGTTGAACTGTGTCAGGCCATCCGTTTACTTCTGAGTTTGCTGCCTAGCTTGTTGGACAGATGCGCGGGCATGGTGTCCCACGACTGGACTGCTCTAGACAGGGACTTAAGGCGATTTTTGCCGAAGAAGTCGGTGGTCTCCAAGCGGCAAGAGTTGCTTGTTTACGACTGTGACGGGTTAACCATCGATCGTCATTGTCCTCCTTTGGCAGTGTTGCCCGAGACCACTGAGGAGGTGTCTCAGATCTTGGCTTGTTGTCATCGCTATGGCATCCCTTTTGTCGCTAGGGGTAGTGGTACTGGGCTCTCGGGAGGTGCATTAGTGGAGCAAGAGGCGCTGTTGGTGGTGACCAGTCGCATGCGCAGGATCCTTTCGATGGACCTTGATAACCACACCATTACGGTGCAGCCAGGAGTGATCAATAGTTGGGTGACTCGGGCGGTCGCTGGGGAAGGGTTTTATTACGCCCCTGATCCTTCCAGTCAGGTGGTGTGCAGCATCGGCGGCAATGTGGCCGAGAACTCCGGTGGTGTGCACTGCCTCAAATATGGCGTCACCAGTAATCATGTTCTGGGGCTTGAAGTAGTGCTTGCTGATGGCACGGTGACCATTCTTGGCGGTGGACTGTCGGAGCATGCGGAGCTCGACCTGCGTGGGGCATTTATTGGCAGCGAAGGCACCCTGGGGATCGCCACAGCGATCACTCTGCGGCTCTTGCGGGCGCCGCAACATGTGACTGTGCTGCTCGCAGATTTCCCCACCATGGAGTCTGCTGGCGAGGCGGTCTGTCAGGTCACCGCCGCCGGAGTTTTACCTGCGGGTATGGAGATCATGGACAACTTCATGATTAATGCAGTCAATGATCTGTTTGGCTTCGACGAATACCCTCGTGATGCCGCAGCTGTGCTGCTGATCGAGCTCGATGGTCAGGCGGCGGAAGTCACTGTGGCCGCAGACCAGGCCAGTCGACTTTGTAGCAAGGCAGGAGCTAGGACCATTCGTCGTGCAGAAGAGGCTGCTGACCGTGCCTTGCTTTGGAAGGGGCGCAAGTCAGCATTTGCTGCGGTTGGTCAGATTTCACCCACCTATTACGTGCAGGACGGCGTCGTGCCACGCAGCACTTTGCCGAGGGTGCTGACGGCAATAGAGAGGCTTAGTCGGGAGTATGAGTTGCCGGTGGCCAATGTTTTTCATGCTGGCGATGGCAATTTGCATCCTTTAATCCTCTACAACGCAGACACGCCTGATGTGGAGTCTCGTGTTCGGGATCTGGGGTCAGCCATTCTGCGTGAGTGTCTTGATGTTGGCGGCAGCATCACTGGTGAACATGGGGTTGGGGCTGATAAGCGCTGTTATCTCGATTGGATGTTTGCAGCGGATGATCTGTCCACAATGAAACTGCTACGAAGAGCTTTCGATCCAGATGGACGGGCCAATCCTGACAAAATTTTCCCCACTCCAAAAAGCTGTGGTGAGTCGGCTCGGCGCCAGGTCATCTTGACTTCAGAAGGTCTTGAGATGCCTTCAGAAGCCAAGGCATTCTGACTGCTCCGGAGGTGAATCCTTGACTGCGAATATTGCGTTAAATAGCCATGTCATTCAATTGCTGAACAGTTCCGACATCTCCTCATCGTCATCAGTTGGAGGCCAGTTGAGATCTACGGTTACCGGGGCATGATCACTAGGCTTTTCATGGCCCCTTACATGTTTGTGGATCACACAGCTTCTGGCCTGACTGAGAAGCTCATCGCATAGGTAGATGTGATCAATACGCCAACCCTGATCACGGTCCCAGGCACCACTTCGATAGTCCCACCAGCTCCAATGGTTGGCATCTGGTTCGAACACGCGGAACACGTCGTGGAGTCGTTCTCCTAGAACGTTTAGAAGAGCCTCTCTTTCAAGCTCGCTAGCCATAATCCCTCCCGTTAGTCGTTCGGGATGATGAATGTCTCTTGCTTCCAAAGCGATATTGAAATCCCCAACGAGGCAGAGGGGTTCATCCCGTTTCGCTTGTGCACTCAGATAGCGGTTTAGGCAGCTCAGCCATTCGAGTTTGTAGGGGTATTTCTCCGATCTCAGAGCGGAGCCGTTGGGAACGTAGACATTGACGATACGAATGTTGTTAACGAGCGCGCTGATGACGCGCTTTTGCTCTCCCAGTTGCAAGGCTTCGGCATCCTCTGGGAGCTCACCAGTGAAGCCCCGGCGCACATCTTCGAGAGGTTGACGGCTAACGATTGCAACGCCGTTGTAGGCCTTCTGTCCGTGAAAGTGCACCTGATAGCCCTGAGCTTCAAAGACCTCGTGAGGGAAAAGCGGATCGTCCACTTTGGTCTCCTGGAGGCAAAGCAGATCGGGTTGGGCATCCTGTAGCCAAGCTTGCACCTGATCAAGGCGGGTGCGAATTGAGTTGACGTTCCAGGTAGCGATCTGCACAGGTCATGGAAATCTGACCATGACAATTAGCATTAGCCTTGCTGAACTTGGGGATAAGTCATTGATCAACCGAGCCCCCTTAGGTCTTCATACCTTGTGCAAGCTTGGCTTGGCTGCACTGCCAATTGCCTTGCTCAGCCTGACAACAGTTGTCGATCGTGCTGAAGCACAGCTTTCAGGTGACTATCAGACACCTCAGGAGCGTGATCTTTACAACACCGTTCCGGGGAACAACGACAAAGGAACGATTCTCGATGCCACCAATCCGATGGACCTTATGAATCGTTTGCGAAGGTCCACAGCAATGGACGATGCCACAGATCCTTCTGATGCAATCGATGCAGCGCTCAAGGCCCTGGAATTGCAGGGTTCTGAGGCTTCGGCGAATCAGCCCTGAGGAAAGTGTTTGAACCTTTTGTGCGGATTGAATTAAGCCTCCACTGACTAGCTAGGCCATCAATCAGGGGATCGGCTTCGCCTGGCTTTTTACGGCGTTCTCTAGCTTCTTGAAGCAGAGTTTGTGCTTGCTGGTCTTGGCCTTGCTCCTGCAGCATGAGAGCAAGAGCGAGCAAGGGACGTGCATCTGTTGGTGACTCACTAGATAGAACGCGGTAGAGCGCAGCGGCAGCCTTGGTTTGTCCTGTCTGGCGCTGCAAATCTGCCAGCAGAAGCCCTATGGGTATGCGCTTGCCTTTTGTTTTGGACTCAAATTTCTTTTTGAGTTCAGCAACGGCGGCTGTTCCTCGCCCGGCCTCTAGGTCAAGCAAGATCTTCAGTTGCAGGACCTCGAGGTTGTGAGGCTGGATGGTCATTAGCTGGTTGATGTCCTCCCGGGCTCCATCTCGGTCTCCCTGTTCCCGCTTTAGTTCAGCGAGCATCAACTTCCATAACCAGGTTTTTGGCTCCCTGGCCATTAGCAGTTCAATCTGGGTTATTGCCTCCTCGCTACGGCCTAGGACCAGCAATCGCTCCAGCAGCTTCTGCTGTTCTTCTGTGTTCAGATCACCATTATTTTGTTGATCTAGCAGATCTTTCACCTGCCGATTGAGGATCTCCCGATTGCCTAGAGCTCTTGAATCAGGTGCGATCAATTGCGCTCCAAACCAGGCCAGTGCTGAGGCGGTCATGAGCCCAGTGATCAGAAGGATCATCCCGCGGGAGGGCAGAATCCTTTCGGGCTTAAGCACTTCAGCGAGCAGAAAATTACCTGGTCAGTCTGGGACGGTTCACGAATGCTGGCTAGATTTCCAATTGGGCCAGTGGATGCCCTTTTTTTCGATGCGCGACCATCCGATTCCTGCGGCCACTGAGCCGTTGCAGTACAGGGCCATCGGTGTCGTAAGAGGCACTTATCGGCCTCAAGATCCTGAGCAGTTCACTCGAGGTTTCCTGGTGGATTCTGAAGGGGTTGAGATTGAGGCTGTTGTCCTAGGCCGGGTGCTCACCTTGATGCGTCGTCATCTAGCAATGGATCAACCTCATCTATGGGTCGTCTATCCCCGCTGCCGCGAAGCGGATCATCTCCATCTACAGATCTCTGGAATCTGGGAGCCCAGCACCCTGAAACAAACCTTGCTTGATGAAAGTGATTCAGAGTGTTCGAGTGATTCCAGCTTGGAACTTGAAGATCAGCTTCCTCAAGGGGACGACTACTTTTCTATTCGTGGTGAATTGATCTATACCAGGCCTGAAACCGGTGACCTGGTTTTGAAGGTTCGCCAGAAGCCTAGGGGTGATGGCAGTAGACCATTGCCGTTCAAATTGCAATTAAAAGGGGATGTGCCCCTCAGTAACCTGCGTCATTTTGTGAGTTTGGAGGTGCGACGTCGCGGGCAGCAGCTTCACCTTGAAGACTATGAAGTGATGGGGCCGATGCCTACTCGCGGTGGCAAGGGGCGAGGCGGAAGAGGTTCCCTTGTTCGAAGGGATGGACGCGGTAGCCAGCCCAATAACTGAATGTCGTTGATCCAACCTTTCTGCTTAAGCCTTGGTGTTAGATCTTTCGATGCATTGGTTGTCTATCTAGGCGTCGTGATTGCTACTGGTTTGGCTGTCGACAAGCTGTATTGGCAGTCTTTCCATGTTTGGTTTGATCAGTTTTCCAAGGGACTCCCTCTGGGGCAATGACGGCCCTGTTTGTTGACTGCCCAACTGGTCTGGCTGGTGACATGCTCCTGGCCGCATTTTTGGATCTGGGTGTGCCTCGGGCCGTGATTGAGGCTCCCCTTGCACTGCTTGGCTTTGAGCAGGTTTATGCCCTTACGGTTGCAGAGGACCGCAGCGCTGGCTTGAGGGGCCTGAGGTTATCCGTCGAAGGGCTCGAATTGGAGCCTCCTCATCGGCTTTGGCATGACATCAGAGCGCTGATCATGGCGGCTGATTGGTCAGAACCTTTGCGCGCCAGGGTGCTGACGGTGTTCAAGGCTTTGGCGGAAGCAGAGGCTGCGGTTCATGGTCACCCCATCGACGAGGTGCATTTTCATGAAGTGGGCATGATCGATGCTTTGGTTGATGTGGTGGGCGTTTGTGCGGCTGTTGAGCACTTGGCTCCCGAACAGATTGTCTGCGCCGTTCCTCCGGCGGGGCGGGGCAAGACGGCAACAGCTCATGGCTTCTTGCCGGTTCCGGTCCCGGCCGTTTTGGAACTAGCCCGAAGACATCAAATCTGCCTCGATGTTGGTGATGACCTTCCGGCTTGTGAACTCACCACACCGACGGGGCTTGCCTTGATGGCTGTGCTGGCAGAGCGCTTTGGTCAGCCTTCCTCGCTAAGAATCAAAGCGATTGGCGTGGGTTTGGGACACCGCACTCTTGATCGCCCAAACATCCTGAGAATCTGCGAGCTCGATGGTTTCGCTAGAGAGCCATCTCAAGAAGCGATGGCTGGTTTGAGATGGCAGCCGGTGGTTGTGCAGGAAGCCTGGATTGATGACGCAACGCCTGAGGACGTTGCCGTTTTCAGTGATCAGTTGCGGAATGCCGGAGCGTTGGACGTTGTTTCTGAGCAAGTGCAGATGAAAAAAGGTCGCCAGGGGGTCAGTGTGAAGGCATTGGTGACCCCTGAACAGGCTCCTGGGTTGCGAGTGGTGTGGTTCTCTCAGGGAACCACTCTGGGGTTGCGGGAGCACTCTCATGGGCGGTGGTTGCTGCCTCGTCGTGGGGGATCCTGTCCCACGCCATGGGGCTCAGTGCGTGTCAAGCAGGTACGGCGACCTCAAGGGATCCTCACTGTCAAGCCGGAGCATGACGATCTCCTTCGCCTCAGTGTTGAGACGGGCCATTCTCTGGAGGAGTTACGGCGTGAAGTGTTGTTGGCTTCGGAGGATTTTATTGCAGATGAGGATTGGTCATGGTGATCTCAGGTTTGATTCGCCATGTGCGGGGTTTGAGGTTTTGGCTGGGCAAGGTGACTCTCCCCGGTAGGTTTCGACTCTGGATCACGCTCGCAAGTCTTGCCTTTGTGGTGGTGGCATTGGTCAGCCATGGGGCACAGTTGCGTCAGCTTTCCCTGAGTGGCCTGGCCTGCTGGTGGCTGGTGCTTGGCGTGGGAATCAGCTGGGCGAGCCTCGTTGTGAATGCACTCGCTTGGCGAGTGTTGGTCGGTTGGTTGGGCCATCGACCCAGGCAAATATCACTGATTCCTCTTTTCCTGAGTAGCAATCTGCTCAAGTATCTGCCTGGCGGGATCTGGCATTTTGTTGAGCGAATGCGGGTGCTAAGGCCCCATCTGGGAGCCGGGCCTGCATTGGCTTCTGTGTTGCTCGAGCCCTTGCTCATGGCCGTAGCGGCCCTGCTTTGGGTTCCCTTCGGAGGTTGGCAGTCAGGCCTTGCGATGGCCTGTTGCTTGCCAGCAATGTTGTTGATACCTCGCTGGAGAGAGCCCCTGCTCAGACGCTTAGAACGTGCCAAAGCCAAGCAGCTCGATCGGGTTGATGCGGGTCTGGTTGGTGTTGTTTCAGCAGAATCATTGGGCAGTGGACGAGACGACTACCCCTGGAGTTCGCTGGCGATGGAGATGCTCTTCGTGGCATTTCGCTTTGCTGGATTCTGGTGTTGTGTGATGGCGTTTTCGCTGAGCACCAGCTTGTCGATGGGGGAATGGTTGGCAGCGTTTGCCTTGGCTTGGACTGTGGGCTTGGTCGTTCCTGCAGCGCCTGGAGGGCTAGGGGTTTTTGAAGCCACTCTTTTGTTGCGAGTTGGATCTGAGGTGCCGGAAGCTCCCTTGTTAGCGGTGGTGCTCTGCTACAGGGTGATCGCAACGATTGCTGATGGGCTTGCCGCTGCTGCCGTTGCCGGGGATCGTGCGCTATTGAAGCGACAGACGGTGCATTGGCGAGGCAGACTGCGCATGTAATGAGGCGATGAGATATCTCAGCTTTCAAACATTGTCTATAAAAGTCTGAAACCCTTATTGACGATTTCAGATTGGCGACAGCATTGATAAATCTTGCGGCTATAAGTAGCACGTTCCCTGTGTTGTTGAGTAGAAATCAATAGGGGTGTCTTGTTGCTTGAAATGGTTTGGTCTTTATCCTTTCTGCATGGCTGAAAAGGCTGGGTCAATTATCGGAATCAATGGCAATTCTTGTTGATCTACAAAGCCATAGTTGGAGGCTAAAGTCTTAGAAGAGAGGCTTCTGGGCTAAAAAGTTCTCTCTGAACTCAAAGAATAGCTGCTTGCTAATTCTCTTTCATGCAGTGGCTTTTACACTTTGCCCATTATCACTTCTGGTGAAAATTTTCAATTTACTTGGCTTGGCTTGAGCTGTAAAAAGTTCTCTGAAATCTTCTTATGCTCGTAAATTTCGCTAAGCACCGGTTCGTTGTGAACATAAATTTGTATCGCATGCATCACACTGTTGCTAGCAAAGAAACTGACCATGGATGTTCTTGACCTTTTCCCAAGGTCCATCCTCAAGGGTGAGCTTGAACCCTCAATGCTCAGCAGCCTGCAGAGTCTTGCGGCTCAGGTGCTCACGAATCCAGAAAACAGCCCAGATGCATCGGCGAAGCTGGCTGGGCAACTCAACCAACAGCGAGAGCTTGGTCTCAATCAACTAGAAGTTCAGAATTTTTGTAATCAAGCTGTCTTGCCTGGTTGTGAACGTTGGATTCGTCATGTGATTGATCGGCAACCTCCTCAAGGACGTGGCCCATGGACACCAGGCCGATATCGGCTGCAGATGGTGGATGTTTGGTTGAACAGCCAACGTGCTGGTGATTACAACCCGACCCATACCCATGGCGGCAGTTTTTCGGGTGTTGCTTTCCTGCAAGTACCGCCTCAGATCAGACCAGATAGTTTTGATGGTCAGCTTTGTTTTCATGGCCCTGAGGAATGGCATATCCAAAGTTTTCGCACGGGAATGGCGCACTATGTTTTGCCAGTGCAAGGTGAGTTCTATGTCTTTCCGGCATGGCAACCCCATTCTGTGATGCCTTTTCGAGGTGAAGGAGAACGCTGGTCATTGGCTTTTAATGTTTTGGCATTGCCTAAGACAAAGGATCAGCCCAAGCCACAAGATCAGCCCACCTCTCAGCTCAATCGAAATGTGTCTCTTTCATCCCAGAGGGCCGAGGTGAAAGGGTTCTAGCTAATTTTTTGGTTAAAAAAACCAGAGCTTCCTCTTGATGATTAACAGCTGTAATAGATTGAATTAACTCAGGGCTAGCAAGCTTGTTAAAGCAAATACGCTTAGTAGTTGTCTTGAATCAGAGCCAATGGAGGCAAGTGTAAGCACCAGAGATTCCATGTATTAATGGTCTCGAAGGAACTTAAGCCACGCTCAAGGTTTAGGTCTAAGAGAGAGATCGCTTGATTGTGTGTTTAGCCAAGTGGGGCATTGGTTGTATACCAAATGGGCGAACCCATTTCAACTGTAACCCCCACTAATCGCAGAGAAAGGAAAGCTGCTACGCCAAGAAATAGGCGTACTAGAAGCACGTTATTGTATTTTTCCATAAGTTGTTAGTCAGTCAAAAGATAGCTCTAGTTTAGTCTTCGGATCCTGCTAATCTCGTATCAAATAAGTGATTCATCTGTAGCAAGTGTTGTGGAAGAGAGACTTTTTTGTCTGTCGAGTCCCTCTTTGCAATTCTCGCTTGTTATGAGGCTGTGGTTTTGAATGAGATCTGCGCTTCTGAAACCGACCCAAAACTCTTGTTGACGATCATTTGAAGTATTGAAAACTAAGTGAGTGGTTCTTTACTTAAAGGAGGCTTTTTACGTTCCCCTTGATCGAGCCCTGGGACCAATGCCAGCGAAGCGATTAATCCCAGAGCGATGATAATCAGTGCTGGCAAGATGGATTCCGCCATGCGTTCATCTGCGGCGTATTGGTACAGCCGTACAGAAAGGGTGTCGAAATCAAAGGGTCTCAGAACAAATGTGAGAGGTAGTTCTTTAACCGTGTCGACAAAAACCAAAAGTGCTCCTACCGCTAGGGGACCTTTCAGCAAAGGCAGATGAACGCGTCGAAGCACCTCCTGCCATCGACAGCCAAGTCCAGTAGCGGCTTCATCCAGGCTGGGGGAGAGACGCTCGAAGGCAGCGTCAAGTCCTCCTTTTGCAACTGCCAAGAAGCGATCGCTATAGCCCCACAGCAGCAGCAGAATCCATGCAAGGTTCCATGGAGCACCGTTGAATGGCATCAGAGCAATGGCCATTACAGCTCCTGGAATGGCATAGCCAATACCTGCCACAAATGAGAGGTTGCCCATCCATCCTGTTGATGACCAACGCTTGGCGATTGCAAGGATCAGCCCTGCCACCACGGCCAGGCTTGCTGCTGCCAGCCCAAGTCCAAGACTGCGTTCTGTCAGTGGGATTAGATCAGGGTCTATCCCTTGTTCCAGTTGATCGAGATTGAGGATGGCCCACAGCAGGGGCACACCCAAAGTGATCGTGGGAGGAATGAGGGCTAGGCACTGAGCGCACAGGGCTCGTACACCGTGCAGCTGCCAGGCTGGAGAATCGCCACCAGCGACACCCTCTGTCCAGCGGCGGCTTCGTCGTCTCAGTCTGCGTTCATACCCCACCAGTGACATCACGATGATCAGCGCGATCATTGCTAGTCCAATGGCACCGGCCGGATTGCCTTCCATTTGCCAGGTCTCAACGATGCCAGCTGACAGGCTTGGGATGGCGAGTAGTGCTACGGCCCCGAGTTCATTGACGACTTCCATGCCCATCAGGGCAATCCCGGCACCAATCGCTGGCAAAGCCATGGGCAGAGCAATGCGTCGAAAACTGTTCCACGGTCCAACCCCAAGGCTGCGGCAGGCTTCCAGTTGGCGGCGTCCGCAGATTGAAAAGCTTTCAGTGCTGAGTAGAAAAACGTAGGGATAGGTTGTCAGCGACATGATCAAAATCCCCCACCCCATGCCATGAATTCGTATGGCATTGCGACTGCCAAGGTCGATCAGGATGGCCGAGAGCAGATAGGCGGGTGTCGCGAGGGGCAATAGCTGAGCTACTCGTAGGGCTCGACGTCCTGGGAAGCGGCAGTTTGCTAATAACCAGCCGTTTGCAGTTCCCAGTAGGCCACCTAATAAGGATGTTCCGATGAGCAGAATCAAGGTTCCTTGAATCTGTTGTGGGCCATCGACTCCCAGGCTGGCGGATCCATGGGTGAAGCCTTGCAGTGCTTCACCGACCAGACCAATCAGTGGCCAGAGAGCAAGTACAGCAAGCAGAATTGCCATGCTGTTGAGGAGCAGGCGGTCTGGTTGCCAATGGCGTTTGCTCAGGCGGTTCGAGCCGTAGCTTGACGGGACGGCGTCTTGGGTCATCAGGCGATCAATCTCAACCGTTAGAGGCCATCAGGGAGAAGGTTTTGATGTTGAGCAGGCGAAGTCGGGTTGCATTGGCAGAGTTCTGCAGCGGTGAAGACTTTTTTCAGCAAGACCTCAACTGCGTTCAACAGCATTGTGAGTCACGACATTCTTTTTGCTCTGCGATGGCTTTGAAAGCTGGCCTGTAGCTTCTTTTGTGCTCGAGTTTCCTTCCAGCTTGTTGATTGAGGGGTAGTTGTCTAGGGGCGTCGCTCGCGTACCGGAATAGGCACAAGTGAGGGTTCCATCAGTCCGCCGCCGCTGTTGTCGTCATCGGAATCGGCCAATAACCAAAAGGCCAGCATCACTAGGGCCAGGGCGGTGATGGCGGTCAGCAGTTCAAGCATGGCCCTCTCCGTTGAATAAACACTTTAGCCAGGTAGATCTCAATGAGGAGGTATCAGAAGCTTGATTTTGTCAATACTGAAGTATCAATTCAGCACAGCAAACACAACCAGCGAGCGTGCAGTCGTTTTAATTGCCCCAGAATTGAGTGCGCTGTTGATGAAGCTGTTGTTCAGGTTCTCCTCCTTGCGCTGGTTGAGCCAATGCCATTGATGCAGCTGTTGAGTCGCCAGCAGTGGGCGAAGCTGTAGATCTGTTTGCCTGTTGGTTGGATTCAGCTGAACCCTTTGCCGGCATCCTTTGCTACGCAGGCCTGAAGTTGGCGCCGCAGGGTGGCGTGATCGAGTTGGCGTCCAATCAACACCAGTTGGTTCTTGCGCTCAGCGGGCCAGTCGCTGTCATCAATGGAGAAGCGCTTGCCGGCCAAATGAAAAATGTGGCGGCGTTCGCTCTCGTTGAACCAGAGAATCCCTTTGGCACGAAAGACTTCTGCAGGAAGTTGATTGTCTAAGAAATTTTGGAACTTCCGCAGAGCAAAAGGGCCATCGCTGCTGAAGGATAGGGATGAGAACCCTTCGATTGCTAGGTGATCAGGGTGGTCATCGTGGTGATGACTGTGATGGTTGTGATCGTCGTCGTGGTCATGGCTGCAGTGGCCGTGTTCGTGATCACAGTCGCTGTGATCGTGGCTCTCTGCAAGGTCTGCTGGTTGTAGGCGATCGGTTTCAAAGAGGCCCACGCTTAGCAGCAGCGGTAAGGGCACGTTTCCTTTGATTGATCTAAGGATGCGGGGATTTTGTTTGAGTTCTGCCAACTTGGCTTCAACCTCTCTTAATCGTTCTTCAGGGACGAGATCTGTTTTGTTGAGCAGCAGGATGTCGCCATAGATCACCTGGGATCTGCCGACTTCGCTTTCCAGGAGTTGGTCGTCAAAGTTTTCCGCGTCGATCAAGGTAATGATCGAATCCAAGCGGGTTTGATCTCGCAGTTCTTCACTACTGATAAAGGTCATGGCAACGGGGAACGGATCTGCCAGGCCGGTGGTTTCCACAACGAGGTAATCGATTGGGTCTGGACGTTCGAGAATCCGATCAACCGCTTCGAGCAGCTCCCCATTGATCGAGCAGCAGATGCAGCCATTATTGAGTTCGACCATGTCCTCGCCGGTGGTCACGATTAACTCGTTGTCGATTCCAATTTCACCGAATTCATTCACCAATACGGCGGTTTTGATTCCGTTCTGATTGCTGAGGATGTGGTTGAGCAGGGTGGTTTTGCCAGCGCCTAGGAAGCCAGTGAGGATTGTTACCGGTACGCACCGGTCTTGCTCGAGCGCTTCGTCATGATCAGGCTGAGTGGTTGTTTTGGATGCGATTGCGTCGTTCATGGGCTTGCCGTCAGGGGAACGGGAGGGTGCCGGAACCACGGCCGTTCGTTGATTCCATGCTGGCAGCAGTTTCGTCTGAGTGAGTTTTGATCAGCCAGGTTCAAGCAAATTGATCGCTTCGGCGAGCTTCAAATCACGATCGCTCAATCCGTTGACGTCATGGGTGGTCAACTCGATGGTCACAGTGGCATAGACGTTGCTCCATTCCGGGTGATGGTTCATGGCTTCAGCTAGCAGTGCCACACGGGTCATAAAGCCGAAGGCTTCCACAAAGTTGCGAAAGCGCCATTGCCGTCGCAGCCTTTGATTCGCCAGGGTCCATCCCGACAGCTTTTCAGCTAAGGAAGAGAGCTCTTCAGCCGTAAGCAGGGTTGCCGTCATGAGGTTGTGTTGTGAGATTTGGAGTCATTGTTGTCTGTGATGGCTCCTGTGTTGTGTTGCTCTAATGATGCAATGGCTGAATGATGATTTGATGTTTTCCCCTAGGAGTGATTGCGGCAGTTGAATCAAATGCTGTTTTCCGAGTTGCTCGGATACTGCTAAACAATTTTTTTTTGAACTAGCAATGATTGAGCGCTGTGGTGCGTTGTCGAGGGGTTTTCTTTTCAGAGCATCGATCAACGATGCACATTGGGCAGCGCATTTGTGCGGATCATGTTTGATCTGTTGGCATCGATTGCCCCTGATCTGGTGACTCAGCTAGATCGTGGAGACGATCAACGAGGAGATCTACGTCGGTCTCAGCACCACCATCTTCAGACCAGGCATCAGGGTTGTGGCGTTGCTGCACCAACTGGTTGAGTTTGGAGCCATTACGGCGTGCCAATACGTTGGCTGTGCTGCTTGACGCTGCTTTTTTTTGACTAGCAGATGGAGTGTCTTGCTTGATCTCCGTTGGCTCAGGAATGGCGAGATTGAGGGCAGATCGCAGTAAATGCTCGATTGCTTGCTTTTGATCCATGCCGTGCATCGCGGCATAACGATCAAGTCGCTTTAGCAATTCATTAGGCAGATCATTCATGGCTGTTCATTTCTCCAATCGCGTGGATAGCCACCCTCCTGTGGCTTCCATGCCGGCGATGTTCCCAGAGATAAATCGCCTGCCAGATGCCTAGTAGCAGCCTGCCTTGATCAATGCTGAGGCTAAGAGTGCTGCAGGTGAGAGCTGTGCGGATA
>PVBE011084857.1_pt1 | contig 16334 bp, 13 predicted proteins | sample 1631181 | NCBI WGS metagenome assembly PVBE01 (sample SAMN08397723, study PRJNA350692) | Marine metagenome, whole genome shotgun sequencing project. | isolation source: water | place: Pacific Ocean | collected 2012-04
CGCCCTGACGTGCAGCCTCCAGCAGGTAGTCTCGTTCGGCGTAGACATCGGCAGGTGAGTGGCGCGTGACCAGCGCCAGGGCGCCGAAGGCCTTCTTGGCGATGGTCTTCTGCTTGGCCCGGCTGGCGTCCAGCAGGTCGGTGACGAAGCCGGCCAGAAGCTCTGGCCGCTTCCTGGCCACCTCGGCGATGATGGTGACGCAGTCGCCCCGCGCCCTGGGCGTGCCGCTGCGCAGGCCCTCGGCCACGGTGTGAAGCAAAGCAGGCGTCTCCAGGCATCGGTCCACCAGCAGCTTGTTGGAGTTCTTGTCGCCGGTGGTCGAGCTCAGCTGATCCAAAATTCCCATTTGCTACCTCGCTTGCTCAGGGCGCCTTGCCCAAAACATCGTACATCATCTGCCAGGAGTTGGTGTAGGCCAGACCGCACTTGCCCTTGTGGTCGGGCCAGATCTGCATCTGCTTGTTCATGTAGACCTTCTTCAGGCCGGGGCAGAAGAGGGACGACATGACGTCGCAGCCCTCGGCGGAGTGGGGCAGGCCGAAGGTGTGCCCCAGCTCGTGGCCGATGGCGATGGCCAGCATGTCCAGGTGGGTGATGCCGGCGGAGAAGACAAAGTACAGGTCGCCGCGGCTGGCGTTGTTGCAGTCCAGCGGGGCCAGGCCGCCGATGCCAGGGCCGTAGCCGCAGAGGGTGGGCAGCCCCCCGATGAGCGCCATCTCGTAGGGGCCGGTCTTGGGCCGCGCTGTGACCAGGGTGACGTCGAAGTCCTTGAGCAGGGCCGCGACCCTTGCCTTGATCTGGGACACCACCGTGGCCCGGTCCGCGCCGTGGGGCTTGTGGTCGAAGGCCGGCATCACGCCGCCGCACAGCGGGCTGGTGTTGGCCGCGGCGCTGGACGCCGGCGCCTGAGTCACGGTGGCGCCGTCGAAGTTGAGGAAGAGCACCACCGGCGCAGGCGGGTAGAGAGAGGGTGGCCCCGGGCGGTACCCCCTGGGCGGCGGCAGCAGCGGGGACTCATCGAGGAAGATGACCCGCCCCTGGCTGCCCTCCGCGGCGACGTCGGCCGGGGCGGCGTCCACGGGCGGATCCTCGCCGGGCTCGGAGCACGCCGCCAGCGCGTAGATCAGGCAGAGGGAGGTGACGGACAAGTTGCGGTACATCGTCGAGGCTCTGGTGCTATCCTATCATCAATTGATAACGATACCCTTTCGCGGCCAACGCACTCTGCGACACGAAGGCCGCGGCATGGTCGCTGAGTTGAGAGTTGAGAGTTGAGAGTTGAGAGTAGAATCCTCCCACGTTTGACGCTGGTCGCCCTGCTGCTTGCAAGCTGCTCGGACACCCCGCCGGTGGACTCGGGCGTCACGCTCAGCGATGGCCCGATCTTTCCGGACCACGGTACGGACATCGCCGTGGACGCGGGCCCGGACCAGGCGCCGGTCGACGCGGGTGGCGACCGACAGGACCTCGGCCCCGACGGGCCGCCCGACCTGTCCCATGACATCTCGCCCGACAGCGTCGGCTGGGACGCTTCGCTGACCAAGGCCACGGCGCTGTACACCGCGACCAAGCAGAAGAACTCCTTCGGCCTGCACCGTGTCTCCACCGACGGCAAGGGCAAGCCGACCCAGGTCTTCGGCTGGCATGGCCTGGTGGACATGGACCAGCTGACCCTGACCAACCTCTCGGAGTACATCCCGGTCAACACCCACGTGCCCCAGGTGACCCAGGCCCAGCACACGGCCTTCCAGGGGATCCGCCTGCCCAACGGCCTCGGCACTGTCTACTACTACCACCGCAAGCTCAACGCCGTGTCCGGCCTGCTGTTGGTGCGCCCGTCGGGAACCATGAAGGTGCTGTTGGAGGTGTCCGGCGTCTACTACGACACCCTCTCCAAGTACGTGGGTTTCTCCAGGGACGGCAAGGTGGGCGCCGTCGTCCAGGGCAAGTCCGGCGTGCTGCTCTTCCGCACCGACGGCAAGACCTTCACCGGGGGCAAGGACTGGATCGACGTCACGCCGGCCAAGGGCTTCAAGCTCTTCGAGCCCATGAGCCTCACCATCGCCGGCGGCTGGCTCTATTGCACGGCCAAGGACGACCAGCTCACCGACCGCCTGCTGCGCGCCCCCGCCGACGGCACGGCGCAGCTCAAGGCGGTGAGCCTGCCGGCCAGCAAGGGCAAGACGCCCAAGACCATCTCATACCAGTTCGCGGTGAGCTCCACCGGGAACCACCTGGCGCTGTCCGCCGGTTCGCTGACCACGGTGCAGGACGTCTACGTCGTGGACGTCAAGACCGGCACCGCCAAGAAGGTCACCGACGCGGCAGCCTACGTCTCCACCCGCGGCGCCTACCTCGGTCATATGGGCGCGCGCCTGGCCGTCTCCCCCGGCGGCAAGACCGTGGCCTACGTGCGCTGGCAGGACGGCGATCCGGAGCTGTTCGTCAGCCGCACCGCCGCCGGCTCCAAGGAGGTGCAGGTCACCGACAAGGCGCGCTTCGCCAAGCTGGTGACCAACGTCTACAACCTTGTCTTTGCCAGCGACGACAGCCTGCTGTTCACCGCGGGCGAAAACTACTACGCCAACGACATCTACGTCTGGGACCACAACCTGAAGAAGACCACCAACCTCACGGGCATGGGCTCGTCGGTCATCCCCTTCAACGGCAAGGGCGTCTACTACTTCCAGGGCGGCTGGATCAGCCCCAACGGCAAGTTCCTCTACCTGCTCGGCTACGAAAAGACCACCAAGCTGAGCAACATCATCGGCGTCAACCTCAGCACCTTCCATGTGCTGCACAACACGTCCAAGCTGATCATGGCCAACAGCGCCGACGGCTTCGCGACCTGCGAGGGCACGGGGCAGCTCTACTTTGGCGGCGAGGCCGACACCCTGATCCACCAGAGCGAGGTCTGGTTCATGGACCAGAACAAGGGCGGGTTCGCCACCAAGCTGACCTCCATGACCAAGGGCTACACCGGCCCGTGGTACGTCTCCAACATGGTGCTCAACAAGGGCTGCACGCGGCTGGCCTGGACCTCGGGCGGCAGCTACTGGCTCAACGACCTCTGGACGATGAAGGTCTCCGGCGCCTCGGTGACCAAGGCCAAAAAGCTCACGCCCAACCCGATGTTCGTCGCCCCCTCGGTGCGCTTCACCCCCGACGGCCTGACCCTGGTCTTCGGCTCGGGAGGCTCACAGAACACCACGCCGCTCAAGGCCATCGCGGTCTGGGGCGGGCCGCTGGTGACGCTGGACGCCACGGCGGGTTACCTCAACATCTTCGCTGTGTATTGATGGCGGCGGGGGACAAGCCCCCGCCCTACCTCAGAAGAAGCTGTGTATTGATGGCGGCGGGGGACAAGCCCCCGCCCTACCTCAGAAGAAGCTGTGTATTGATGGCGGCGGGGGACAAGCCTCCGCCCTACCTTAGAAGACGTAGCGCGGGGGCTCGTCCCCCGCGTCGGGTCGCTACTGCATCTGCTGCTGGGGCGGGGGGGGCATCTGGGGCTTGGCCTCGGGGGTCGCCGACGGCTGAGCCTGCTCCTGGGGCATCTGCTGCATCATCTGGGGCAGACCCATGCGGGCCTCGGTGATGATGCGGTACTCGGCGCCGGTGACCAGGCCGCTGCGGTAGAGCATTCCCAGGGTGCCCTGGCTGTGGTTCTGCAGCTTGTGCAGGCGCATGCCGCCGAGGAGCACCTCGGCGGGGATCGGCGAGCCGGCCGGCACCATCATCGGCTGGCGCCAGTAGAGCGCGTGGAAGGCCGCGTTGCGGGCCTCGCTGCGCTGCTTGTGCATCGCGATCATGCTCTGGATGCCGCCCACCATGCCGGACCAGAGGGAGGTCAGCTTGACCCGGGCCAGACCCATGTAGCGGCCTGCGTTCTGAAAGCGGGGCGCCTTCTTGGTCTTGGCCTCGCCGGTCTCGGCGGCCTGGACCTTGTCCTGGTCCCTGGTTTTCTTGCGGGTGGTCAGCTTGGTCTTGAGCTTGCTCAACCAGCCCTGGCCGCTCTTTTTGGCAGGCTTGACCGTCTTTTGCTTGGTTACGGGCTTGGTCTTGGACCGCGTGTGGCTCGTGTTGCCCTGCGTGTTGGTGTAGAGCGGGCGATTTGTCCTTGGCATGGTGACGCGGCGCCGGGAGCTTTGCCCCTGCATCTGGCGCCAGGCATGCTCCGGCGTGAGGGGGCCAGCCAGGGCTGGGAGGGCCATGAGCATCGACAAACTCGCGAGGAAAATAGTCCGGGTCATCATGGCTTCAGTATAAAGCAAAATGGATGCCAGGTGCGAGGCCTTCCAACCAGTTAAAATCATTGAACCGAAAACCCTGATGGCCACCGGATCCTCCAGCTAGCGGCCATCGGGCTAGCCACCTGGCTGTCCGTATCCCGGAGCCGCTACTCCTCGTCGTCGTCCCCGGTACCGGCCGGTACTCCGGACTCGGACAGGCTGAGGGTGCCCATGAGCAGGGCGCGGTTGATGGCGGCCACGTCCTGGGGCTGGCCCTGCTCCCCGGCGTCTGCGGGCGGGTTGGCCAGCACGAACCCCCGGGCCGCGGCGCGGTAGGGGCGGCGGCTGCGGTAGCAGACGAGCTCGTCGTTGACCTTGATCAGCGGCTGGGGCTCGACGCAGCAGGTGCAGGCCCCGTACTGCAGCTGGTCCAGGCGCCGCATCTGGCGCGGGTGGTCGAAGGGGCGCACGTGCTCCACTTTACTCTCGGGGCAGATCAACACCTCGGAGTCGTCCCGGCGCACCAGCAGCCGCTTGCGGGGGCACTGCACGCAGAGGCAGAGCCCGAAGGGTGTGGCCTCGGCGTCGTACAGCTTGCCCGAAGGGGAGGGCACGTACTCCTTGTCGCACTGGGGACAGCGCAGCTCTTCGCGCCCCTCCCGTTGGACCCAGCGCAGATCGCCCTTGCAGGCGCAGAGTAGCCGGACCCGGCGCTCCCACTTGCCCTCCGGCAGGCGCACGGCCGCCACCGAGGTGTCGGGATCCCTGGCGGCCAGGGCCTGGGAGGCCGCGGCCGTCACGGCGCCCGCGCGGCCGTTGGCCACCTCCACCAGCGCGTCCAGGGCGGCGATGCCCTCCATGCTCGCCAGCGCCTTGACCGCCTCGGCGGCCACGGCGTCGTCGGGGTTGCGCAGCAGCCTGGCCAGCGACGCCACGGGCAGCGGATCCTCGGGGTGTGCCATGCGAGCCACCGCCCCCATGAGCTCGATCCCCTGCCACGGATCCGCCTCCAGCACCTGAAAGATCGCCTCCTGTTCCTGGCGCTCCAGGGGCTCGCCGGTGCGCGCCAGCACCAGCGCTGCCACGCGCCGCACGGCCTCGTCCTCGCTCTGCAAAAAGAAGCTCAGCGGCCCCACCAGGTGCCCCGCCTGGTCGCTGGGACCGTCCACGATTCGTCGCAGGGCCTCCAGCAGCACGACCTGCCCCTCGGGCTCGGTCATGGAAGAGAGGAAGGTGACGATGGCCGGGATCAGCGCGCGGTCGTCGGGGCTGGCCACCCGGGCCAGGGCCTTGCCCGCCTGCAGCATGACCCACTGGGCGTCCTCCTCGTCCATGGCGCTCAGCGCCCAGGCGCGGTGGGACCCTCCCGCGGCGATGAGCGCTGACGCCGCGCCGGCGCGCACGAAGCGGTCCCGGCTGCGATCCAGCAGCCCGACGACCAGATCGGCGGGGAAGCTGGCCAGGGGCCCGCCCTTGCGCAGGATGATGGCCATACAGTGGAGGGCCACGGCCCGCAGCCCGTCGGTTATCCCCTTCTGGACCAGGAGCTGGTTCAGAGGCTCCATGCCGGCGGGCGCGCCGATGCGACCCAGCACCTCGGCCGCGGCGCGCCGCGCCTCGGGGGGACCGCCCAGCAGCACCGGGACCACCTCGGCGACCGATGCCTCGCCCCGCTCCACCAGGGTCTGCTGGGCGAACTGCTGCACCTCGACGTTGAGGCTCTGCAGGCCGCCGGCCAGGGGTGACAGCCCGTCCTTGCGTTGCTCCACCTTCGCCGGCAGGTTGCTCTGCGGGGCCTGCGCCGAGGCCTCTGGCGGCGGCGTGTGCAGCGCCTTGTTGGCCGCGTTGCGGACCCACTCCTCGGGGTCCCGCGTGGCCCGGTCCAGCTGCCGCAGGCTGGCCGAGTCGCGCACCTTGCCCAGCCCCTCGCAGGCCAGGGCGCGGGCGAACATGTCGTCGCTGCCCACCTGGGTCAACAGCGCGTTGCGCATCGCCGCTGGTCCGTCGGGCCGGGCCATGGCAGACAGGGCGCGCAGGGCCAGGGGCCGCACCGACGACTCGGGATCGCTTTCGGCCAGCCTGGCCAGGCTCGGGGCTGCCACGTCGGCCTTCAGCCGGGCCAGGGCGAGGCAGGCGCCCGCGCGCACGTCTCGCTCGGGGTGATCCAGCGCCTCCACCAATGACGGCAAGGCCGCGTCACCTGCGGCCACCAGCTTTTCACGGGCCTCGTCCTTGAGTTCCTGCAGCGGCGCGGCCAGCTGCTCGACGATGGTGGCGTACTTGGGGTCCATCTGTAGAGGCTAACTCAAGGTACAGATGATGGCCAGGGTGGGGGGCCGCGGTTGGCGAGGGGGTGAGGGGGGTGAGGGCGGCAGAGCTTACTTCGACATCTTGTAGGCGTCGAACTTTGTGCCCTTGATCAGGGAGCGCCCGCGAGCAGACGACGGCGCGGCCTCGGTAGCCTTGAGCCGGCGCCTCATCTTGCCGACGATGCGCTTGAGCGTCGGGTCCTTGAGGTCTGCGTTGGCGCGCATGACCCGGGAGATCTGGGCCTGCAGCGTGGCCTTGGCCGAGCTGACGTCGCCGGTGCCGTAGGCCGTCATGGCCTTGTTCAGGTTCTTGGAGACCACCACCTGCTCGGCCTTGACCAGCACGTCGCGGTTCTTGCCGCGCTCCACGCGGTCCAGGTCGGAGGTGACGTTGACGCGGGCCGCGGTGGCGGTGGACAGCTCGCGCTCGCTGTCCACGTCGACGAAGCTCAGCTCCACCCTGGCCACCGAGAGGTCGCCGATCTTGCTCGAGGGCACGCGCAGCTTGCACATGATCTTGCGCTGCTGGCCGCCGTATATGTCGGGCAGGCGGATGGTCACCTTGCGGCCGGCCTGCTCGAAGGTGTAGCCGTACACCTCCACCAGCTCGACGCCCGGCTCCAGGGTCATGGTCACGGACGCCTTGCGCGCCACGGTGTTCATCAGCGTCTTGAGCTCCTTGCTGAAGATGCCGGCCATGGAGCTGGAGTCCTCGATGAAGTAGTAGTGGCCGCCGCCGTGCTCGGCCATGGCGGTCATCAGCGTCTCGTTGAAGCTGAGGCCCACGCCCATGGTGGTCAGGTGCACCGCCCGGTTGAGGGCCTTGCGCGCCATCTTCGACAGGCGCGTGGTTTCGATGATTCCTTCGTTGGCCTGGCCGTCGGAGATCAGGATCACGCGGTTGAGGTAGCCATCGCTGTGCACCCGCAGCACCTCGTCTCGTGCCCGCTCGAAGCCGCCCGACAGGTAGGTGCCGCCGCCGTCCACCATGTTCTCCACCACCGTGGTCAGGTGCACCCGCGACGCCGCGTTGATGACCTTGGAGGGCACCAGGGTCACGTCGGAGCCGTAGCTGACGATGGCCAGCCGATCACCTTCACGCAGGCTGGCGATGAGCTTGCGCGCCGCGGCCTTGGCGTGGCTCAACTTGGGGCCCGCCATGGAACCGGAGCGGTCCACCACCAGGGCAACGTTGAGAGGCACGCGCTTGCTCGTTTTTCCCTTGCCGGCGCGAAGCGAGATGTCGAGGAACAACTCGCCGTCGCCGTCCTGCAGCGTGTGCGTGCCGGAGAGGGCCGCGCTGAGGCTCACCGCGCCGCGGGTCACGGTCGGGACGTTTGGCGGCAGGGGAGGGGGCTTCGGCGTGGGGATGCTTTCGATGCCACGGGCGAGCATCGCCGCGACGAGGGTCAACAGGCCTGCGAAGATGAGGATGCCGGTTGTACGCTTCATGGGTCCCTCTCAATCTGAATTGATACGTACATTCCACGCACGAGCACGGCGGACGATCTATGGCGGTGCGTATTTATTTTCGCAGGTTTGTTTTTACGGTGCGGTTACGCGCCGGGCCAGACCCGCCGCCAGAGGGCGCCCGCGCCGTAGGCCACCGCCGCCAGCGCGAAGAGCCCGAGCAGGGTCACCACGTCGATGGTCACGCCGAAGAAGGAGCGCAGGGGGGCCACGCTGTAAAGGGCCAGGGACACCGCGGCGCCGCCGCCCAGCGCCCCCAACAGCCCGGCTCGTCGCTTGCCGCGCCGGCGTGACAGCTCGACGCCGTCGGAGACGGCCAGGGCACCCCAGACCAGCGCCATCACGCCCCAGACCACGGTGGAGCAGGCCAGGGCCATGCGCCAGAATTCCAGGGCAACCCTGGCCGCGGGGTCCCGGGCCAGCTCGGCCAACAAGCTGCCGCGGCCCACGGCCGCACCCACCGCCAGGATCAGCGCCGCCGGGCCGTGCCAGGCTCCGTCCCGCCTCAGGCGCCGGAGCACCAGGCCCAGGGTCAGCGCCGCTGTCAGGCCGAGGAACGTGCCGGTGGCCAGCAGGGCGTCCACCCAGTGTGGGGCGTCGAGGTACCGGGCAGCCACCAATGAGGTGAAGGCCAGGGCAATGGAGGCGAGGAGGCAGTAGAACATCTGGAGCAGTCTAAGTTCAGGTCCGGGTTCAGGTCCAGGAACAGGACATCGCCAGAACCACACCTCGTGATTCGCAATCATCCTGCAGGGACATCTCTGACAGGGCTCCGGGCTCCGGGCTCCGGGCTACAAGGCTAGCCACAGACGCGCCACGGGCTGGCTTTTCCCCGGCTTCCCGAGCTGAAGTCTCCCCACGGAAACGGGGCTCGCAGGCTCCCTTGAAACCTCCATTTGTCTGATGCCACGAAGCTGGCGAGAGGTGGCCTCGTAGCCTGTAGCCTGTAGCCGGTGGAAACGAGAGCGATGGCGGTAATCGAGAATCGCGATAGGCCGTTTAGTACAAATGCCGTTGACTACTCCGGGGACACCGTCTCGATGTTGAGGTCGCGGTCCACCATCACCACCGCGCCGTCTGCCACCAGCTCCCAGCCAGGCTCGTCCGGCGGCGTGCCGCCCACGATGACCACCGCCTTGAGATGGTCCGACGGGATCAGCTTCCCCTCACTGTCCCTGCAGTCGAAGGTGTTCTTGCGGGTGACCTTGACCTCCATGCCCATGCGCGACGCCACGACGAAGTTGCCGTTGGTGGCCATGCAGCAACCGTTGAGCGCTTCGCCGCCGCGATCCTGCACCAGGCGGTTGAGGTACGAGATGGTGGAGTCGAGGGCGCGGGCCACCTCGCGCGGTGGGATGCGCGGGTCGTCCAGCTTGCCCGTGTCGTTGAGGAAGGAGAGGAACAGGTGAAAAATGTTCTCGCTGTCCGTCTTGCCCCGGATGTTGCGCCGGATGAAGTCCGGTACAGACTTGAGCAGGTCGTCCTTGATCTCGGGGAACCGGTCCACCGTGCCGCTGTGGCAGAAGGTCCAGGCGCGGTACCTGAAGGGGTGGGTGTTTTCGGTCCGCTGACCGCCGATTGTGGCGTCGCGGATGTGGCCGAGCACGAGATTGGAGCGTAGCCTGGACGCGGATTGGGTGAAGTCCAGCGGCCCTTCGAGAGGCTTTGGCTGCTTTTTCAAAAGCGGACGTCCAACCTGATAGTAGGCCATGCCCCAGCCGTGTGGGGCGCCGTCTTCGATGGTCAACGAGGAAGCAAAAGGCCGCAGCGAGCACTGGACGAGGGCCGAGTCGTTGGAGATGAATCCGAAGCAGAAACTCATAAAATATCCTTTCTCGAAGTATAAAATGAAGACGGAGGTGATCAAGTGCGAAACATACCCCACACGGGACTGATTCTGGCTGCGCTCACCGTTGCCAGCGCAACCGCAAACGCCCAGGGGGGCATCTACCTCAACGGAGTGCGGGTCAACGGCCTGAAGAACCACACCTTTCAGGGTTGCAAGGTGAAGTTCGACGCCGCGGGCAACGTACACATCACGGCCAAGGGCTTCAAGATCAAGGCCATCCCCCAGACGCCCGCGCCGACGAAGCTGCCCCCCACCATACGTCGTACGGCCCCGCCGACGCCACCACCCCCTGCGCCAAGGCCGCCTCCTCCGCGGGTCGCGCCGAGGCCGAAGCCGAAGCCGAAGCCGATCAAGCCGCCGCCGCGGCCCAAGTACAACGCGTCGCTGACCTACTTCCTCGTCTCGCAGAACACGCGCCCGGGCGCCGTGCAGTTCGACGTGGACGTGTACATCAACCGCCGCTGGGTGCGCAAGATCCGCAATCGCGACAGCCAGGTCGTGTTCCAGGTCGGCAAGTACCTCAAGGCGGGCAAGAACACGGTGCACTTCGCCGCCACCAAAAACTACGACGGCAAGCCGCGCCAGGCCACGTCGGCGTCCGACTACATCCGCGTCATCATCGGCACCGGCACCAAGGGCGGCGGCACGGTGAACATCACCGAGAGCCTGCTGGAGTTTAAGGCCGACGCCAGCCGCACGGCCAACTTCAACGAAGAGAAGATCCTAACCGAGTAGAATCCCGCCCGCCGTTTTCGCCGGAAAGGTGATCTCACCGGATCCCCAAAGGATCCGTCCCATTGCCCGGCAGTGGATCTGACACGCCGCGTCAACTCCGAGTTTCCTGTTGACAAGATGCTCGCAAACCTGCTATCAACCTGGTGTTTTTGTGAATTTTCGTCTGGTCGGATCTCTTCTTGGAATCTGGTTGGATAGTTAATATTCTAGGAGTGTTTCACGCTTGGTGGCGCGGTGGCCGAAGTGCAGCGGAGTCCTCGCCCTTGCAGTTGTGGCTGTGGGGTGCGGACACACGGCCAAGGTCGAAAAGAACGAAAAGCTGGCTCGGATCTCCGTGCAACTTGGCGAACGTTTCCTGGTTAAAAACAAGCTGTTACAGGCAAAGCAGGAGTTTAGTAAAGCCATCAAGCTGGATCCCGAATACCTGGACGCGTTCAAAATGCTTGGTTTTGTCAAGCTGATGGAAGGGCTCGGGAGCCTGTACTACATAGACCGCATCCAGTGCCTCAAGGGTGACGAAGCTCAGGAGCACCGAGAGGTAGCTCAGAAGCACTTCAAGATCGCCGAGGAGAACCTGAAGAAAGCGGTCAAGATGGCGAAAAAAGTAAATAAGATTGAATCCGAGAGCTTGCTTTGGCTAGCCAACATCGCGGATCATTTCAAGCGGTACGACGACGCGGTGTCATACGCCGAGCAGGGGCTCAAGCATAGCTTCTACCCCAAGCGCCATTTGCTGCACTGCGCGAAGGGTTGGGCTCATTACAAGAAGCGGGAGTACAGGAAAGCAGGAGAGGATCTGAGACAGGCCGTTTTCCACGAGAACAAGTTTTGCCTTGGGCGGTATCGGTTGGCGGAGGTCTACTTCGCGAAAAAGAAGTACAGCCGGGCGATCAAGGAGCTCGAGTGGACTGCCAAGCAGAAGTGCCCCATACAGGAGGCGAGATACCTGTTGGGGAGGGCCTATGCTCAGAAGCGATCAATGGATCAGGCGCGAGAACAGTTTGAAAAGTGCGTCAAAATGAATCCGAAGAGTTGCCTTTCCAAGGTTTGCGAACGCCTGTCGAGGGACGCAAGCGGGACAAAGGTACAGGTCGCTGAGTAGAGAACACGTTGATGTTGAAGGCGGTGCGGGAACCGCCATGACGCTGAGTGGTGTAGCATGGAAGAACAACGGGCCTTTGGCCACTATCTTCGTGCAGAACGTGAAATAAGACGGATACCTCTTTCAGAGGTCGCCAGAATAACCAAGATCCCTCTCCACTCTCTCGAGATGTTGGAGGAGGGCGTTTGGGACGGGTTGCCCGCCGAGGTGTTCGTGCGCGGGTTCGTCACCTCCTACGCTCGCTGCGTGGGGCTGCCCGCGGATGAGGCCAAGCAGCGTTTCACCGATGTGGTCCACCGGGACGAAGTGGTGGTGGAGCCCGAGGTGGAAGAGCCCGCCGAAAAGCGGCCCAGGCACAGGGTCCTCGAGGTGGGCGGACGGCGCAAGTTTGGCCTGGCGCTGCTGGTGATCATCGTCTTTATCATTGCCACCATCACGCTGTCGCTGCTCTGGCAGCGAGGCGCGGGTGCAGAGGCGCAGGCCAGCCTCGATCCCCCCACACCGACCTCGTCTCAGCTGTTCAAGGGCTGACCACCTCGGAGAACAGCTCCGCCCCGCATCCTCCCAACCAAACCCCATTGGAGCAATACAACACCCCGGCGCTGGTCGCGCGCACCGTCAACTACGGTGAGGCCGACCGCATCTGCTCCCTGCTCACCAGGGATCGGGGTAAGATCTCGGTGCTGGCGCGGGCTGCCAGGCGCAGCCGCAAGCGGTTCGGCGGGGCGCTGTCGCTGTTCGTCATCGGCGACGCCGCGGTCAAGTCGCGCGCCCGGGGCGACCTCTCCCTGCTGGAGCGCTTCGACAGCATTGAGGACCTGGCGCCGGGGATCTCCGGCGACGTGGTCAAGGTGGCCCACGGCAGCTACCTGCTGGAGCTGGCCCGGGAGCTGTGGCCCGAGGACCAGCCCGAACCCGCGGCCTTCGAGCTGGTCTGTGAGGCCCTGCGAGCCCTGGCTGCCAACCCGCCGTCACCGCCGCTGTTGCGGGCCTTCGAGCTGCAGTGTCTGGAGATCATGGGGCTAAGCCCCTGCCTCGATCGGTGCGTGGCCTGCGGCCGGGATCCGGGTGAGCAGGGGACACTGTTCAACCTCCACCGCGGCGGGGTCCTCTGCCGAAGCTGCGATCCCCAGGGCTGGCCGCTCCCCCATGCTGCCCGGAGTTTCCTGGTGCAGATGGGGCGCGAGGCCCTGGCCAGCGCCGCCGTGGCCACCCCCGCGCGGGACACGGCACACCAGGCCCGGGACCTGATGTTGGACGTGGTTCGGCACCACCTGGGCAAGGACCTCAAGTCCCTGGAGTTCATCACCCAGCTGAGGGGGTAGCCCTCGGGCCAGCGCCCGTGACGCACTGCGCCATCAACCCTGCCTTGACAGCGGCGCCGCGATGGTCCAAAAGAGTCGGGATTTTTGGGGAGAGGCCTTCCTTGCGGTTATTCGTACTCCTGGGAGCCCTGATAGTGGCTGGAGGAGCGTACCTCGGCATCGCCGCGGTGATGCAGGTGGACAAGTGCCTGACGTTCGGCAACTTCTCCATCGCCGTATGGGACGTTCACTTTTGGCTGCTGTCGCCCGACAGCCCATCGCTGGGCCTGGGTCCCAACGGGCAGTGGTTCCTGCGCCTCGCGGGCGGGGCCGCGGCGATGGTCGCCGGGGGGAAGTTGATCAAGTTTTCGACCAAATAGCTTTTTGATAAACGACAGCGACATCAACAGTCACATCAATATCATCCACATGGAGGAAGTCATGAGTGGATCCAAGTACGTTTACTCTTTTGGCGCGGGCAAGGCCGAGGGCGCCGCGGAGCTGAAGAACCTGCTGGGCGGCAAGGGCGCCAACCTGGCCGAGATGACCAATCTCGGTATCCCGGTCCCCCCTGGGTTCTCCATCACCACCGAGGTCTGCAACCTGTACCAGGATAACCACACCTACCCGGATGGCTGTGAAGCCGTGGTGGAGGAGGCCCTGGTTCAGATCGAGCAGATCATGGAGGCCAAGTTCGGCGACCCGGACAACCCCCTGCTGGTCTCCGTGCGCTCGGGCGCCCGCGCCTCCATGCCCGGCATGATGGACACGGTGCTCAACCTGGGCCTCAACGACACCACGATCCAGGGCGTGATCAAGCGCACCGACAACCCGCGCTTCGCCTACGACGCCTACCGCCGCTTCGTGGCGATGTACGGCGACGTGGTCATGGGCTGCAAGGCCGGCGAGAAGGAGGAGGACCCCTTCGAGGAGATCCTGCACGCCAAGAAGGTCAAGGCTGGCGTGGAGTTCGACAACCAGCTGTCCGCCGACGACCTCAAGGACGTGGTGGCCCTGTACAAGGCCGAGATCAAAAAGCGCCTGGGCCAGGACTTCCCCGAGGATCCGAAAGAGCAGCTCTGGGGCGCCATCAGCGCCGTGTTCGGCTCCTGGATGAACATGCGCGCCATCGAGTACCGTCGCATCTACAAGATCCCCGAGGACTGGGGCACCGCCGTCAACGTGCAGGCCATGGTCTTCGGCAACCGCGGCGATACCTCTGGCTCCGGCGTCGGCTTTACGCGCAACCCGTCGACCGGTGTGCACGAGCCCTATGGCGAGTACCTGCTCAACGCCCAGGGTGAAGACGTCGTGGCGGGCATCCGCACGCCGCATCACATCTCTCACCTCCGCGAGGAGATGCCAGCGGTCTACGCCGAGTTGATGGACATCTCCGAGCGCCTGGAGAAGCACTACGCCGACATGCAGGACTTCGAGTTCACCATCGAGGAGAGCAAGCTCTACATGCTGCAGACGCGCTCGGGCAAGCGCACGGGCAAGGCCGCCATCAAGATCGCCAACGACATGCTCTCTGAGGGCTTGATCAGCACCCGCGACGCGGTCCTGCAGGTGCACCCCGATCACGTCGAGCAGATCCTGCACAAGATCTTCATGCCCGGGCAGGCGCGCGAGGTGCTGGGCAAGGGTCTGCCGGCCAGCCCCGGTGCCGCAGCCGGCGTCGTCGCCTTCACCGCCGAAGAGGCGGTCAAAGTGGCTGAGGGCGGCACGCCCGTGATCCTGGTGCGCGAGGAGACCAGCCCCGAGGACATCGCCGGCATGCACGTCGCCATGGGCATCCTCACCGCGCGCGGCGGCATGACCAGTCACCCAGCCGTGGTCGCCCGCCAGATGGGCACCTGCTGCGTGGCCGGTTGCGGCGAGGCGCACGTGGACGAGGACGCAGGCACGCTGAATATCGGTGGTGCGACTTTGAAGTCGGGCGAGTGGCTGTCGCTCGATGGCACGGCCGGCCATGTGATCGCAGGGCGCCTCGAGATGCAGGATCCCGATCTGAACGATCCCGAGTTCATCGCCTTCATGAAGCACGTGGACGGTTTCCGTTCCCTGGGCGTGCGCACCAACGCCGACCAGCCCGAGGACGTCATCCAGGCACGCGCGTTCGGCGCCGAGGGCATCGGTCTGTGTCGGACGGAGCACATGTTTTTTGCCCCGGATCGGCTGCCGGTGGTGCAGTCCATGATTCTGTCTGAGACCGCCGAAGCTCGCCAGGCGGCGTTGGACCGCCTGCTGCCCTTCCAGCGGGCCGATTTCGACGCCATCTTCGAGGCCATGCAGGGCCTGCCGTGCACCATCCGGTTGCTCGATCCGCCCCTGCACGAGTTCCTGCCGAACATCACCGATCTGGCCGTCGAGGTGGCCGTGTTGGAGGCCACGGGCAGCGACCCGGCGCGCCTCGCGGAGCGCCGTGCCATCTTGCAGCGGGCCCAATCGCTGCATGAGCAGAACCCCATGCTTGGCCACCGCGGCTGCCGGCTGGGCGTGACCTACCCTGGCATCACGCGGATGCAGACCCGCGCGATCCTCGAAGCCGCCGTGGACGTGAGCAATCGCGGCATGGATGTGCGCGCCGAGATCATGATCCCGCTCATCGGCACCGCCGCAGAGTTCGAGAATCAGCGCGACATCGTGCTGGCCACGGCCGAGGAGGTCTTCGCCGAGAAGGGGCGTCGCGTCGACTTCCTGGTGGGCACCATGATCGAGATGGTGCGGGCTTGTCTGGTGGCAGATGAGGTGGCTCAGACTGCCCAGTTCTTCAGCTTCGGCACCAACGATCTGACCCAGACCACTTTCGGCTATTCGCGCGATGATGCCGGCCCCTTCATCAAGGAATACAAAGCCCTGGGCATCCTCAAGGAAGACCCCTTCGCCCACTTGGATCAGCGTGGTGTGGGTCAGTTGGTGCAGATGGCGGTCGACCGCGGCCGGCAGACCAACAGCCAGTTGAAGATCGGCATCTGTGGCGAGCATGGCGGCGACCCGGCCTCCATCGACTTCTGCCGCCGCGCCGGTTTGAACTACGTCAGCTGTTCCCCATTCCGCGTTCCGGTGGCCCGCCTCGCGGCGGCTCAGTCGGAGCTGCGCGCGGGTTGATGGTGGCCGGGCCATGCTCGATCAGGGGCGCCCGACGAGGACAGGCGTTCGCCCTGACCCTCGCCGCGGCGCTGATGCTGGTCGGCCTCGCCCCTGACGTCGCCGTGGCCCGAACGCGTTGTCCCAAAGGCACCAAGGCGCGTAAGACCCGTGAAGACGGCGGTCTGATCCGGTATTGCGCCCGCGTCAAACGCAAGATTGAATTGCGACACGGGCCCTTCA
>PVBE010108361.1_pt1 | contig 16333 bp, 8 predicted proteins | sample 1631181 | NCBI WGS metagenome assembly PVBE01 (sample SAMN08397723, study PRJNA350692) | Marine metagenome, whole genome shotgun sequencing project. | isolation source: water | place: Pacific Ocean | collected 2012-04
CCTTTCAGTTGGCCCAGGTACACCCAGATACTAACACTGAACCTGGACTCGCTTTAGGGGGTAAGGCCACACCTATGACTGGGCGCTGGATCTGCCGCCACTCAACTACAAATGGGCAGTGAGAGCATCCAATGGGATCTCCAAGGTCGAGTGGTCCCACTGGGCGACGTTCACTGTGGCTGACCGTGTCCCAGTCGCGCCGACGAATCTCTCGCCTGACGAGGGCGATCCCGACAGTGCGGCTCCACGTTAAAGGTGAAGCGCGCCGATGCAAGAGCGCGCCCCGCGCTCGGGTCTATTCGCCGGGCAGATGGACCTCTGAGGTCCATTTGTGCCGCAAGTACTGCTCCACGCCCCGGCGCTCTTCGTCCGACAATGGGCCGTCGAACGCGATGATCTCCGCGACGGATCCCTCCCACTCCCCTTCCGTGCGCGCAATCTCGCGCTCGGCGGGCGCCGCCAGCTCAAACGTCACCACGCTGCAGTCCATCGGCGGCGCCGTGGCCTGCGGATCAACAGGTACGCCGTCGAGCCATGCCTTCGCGTCGCGGAACTCGGGGGCGATCTTGCCCATCGCCTCATCATCACCTGTCAGGTCCCAGAGACACGCGCCCACGCCGGCGAAGGGACCCGTGCCCGGCGCCGAGAGTTCGTGATCCCGATAGACCATCATGAGGGTCTGGTACCCCGACACGCGCTTCTCCAGCGACTGTATCCACATGTACTGCCAGTTCGCGATGCCCTTGCCGTTGAGCTGGTTGGGATCGTGGATGAGGAAGCTCGTTGCCGTGAATCCGCCCGGCTTGCCTCGCCAGCCCAGCACCGACCCACGCCCCCACGGCGGGTCATCCTCAACACCGTCGCCGTCGAGGTCAGCGACATCCAGCCAGAGCAGAAGCTCGGAGCCTTCCACCTCGTCCGGCCGCCGTGGCTTGATGTCGATCGGAGCGTCTCCGAGCGTGATGGCGACACCCACTCGGTTCGTGCTGATGGCGCCCGTGTCTTCCCGCTGCGCGGCGACGAAGTACGTGCCGGGCGCGTCCGGTCGGAACGCGGGACCCACGTGAAGCGGGCGGCTGACGTTCTCGTGGCGAGCCGTATAGAGCAGCTCAAACCGCCCGACGTCGGGGCCCTCTCCATCGACGCTCAGCCGGCCGCTGGCCACCGTGCCCTTCCAGATGCCTTCGGCACAGATCTCGGCGGTCGTTTCTGAGCGACGGGTCTCGCCGTGGATATCCAGCGCCACTCCTGATTCGCCACCGTGGCCGGTCTGCAGCTTCACCGTGAGCGGAAGCTCTCGGCGACCGTTCACGAACGCATCGAGCCGCACCCACGAGCCGAAGTCGTTGTTGGATCGGTTATTCTCCGGGTCCAGTCCCTCCGAGTTCACCCACTTGCCGTTCGTATTGGCGATGACTGCCCCCCGCGCCGCGCAGATCGTGCCATCCTTGGCCGTGAACGTCCCCTCGTAGTTCCCGCGCGGTGGCGGCTGGATGAACAGCGGCCAGTCCTCCCCATACCAGAGATACCGCATGCCGGGCTCGGGGTTGGCGATCCGAGCGCCCTCGGGCGACGCCTCGAAGTGTGGTCGATCCAGCAGGAAGTCCGGCTCATCGCCGACCGCAATGACCAACTCCTCAGTGGTCCTGTTCGCATCCCGGACAATCACCGAGTAGTCGCCTGGAGGCAGGAAGTCTCGGTAGAGGCCAGCGCCGGCGTCGTCGGCCCACTTCGCTACGTGCGGGTCTCGCCCACCAGCGATCCCCAGCCGAATCTGGCCGTTGTTAGCGCCGGTCGACGGCGCAAGCTCTTCGATCCGCACGGTGAGTGGGTCGTCGGGGCGCGCCAGGGAGATGCGGCCTTCCACCACTTCGCCGCTCGCATGTTTCACCCGGTAGCTATGGTCTCCGTCCGGCAGGCCTCTGGCGACCAGCCCGCGCGCGCCCGTCGACCACGAGCACTTGACGTTCGGCTCTTCATCGCCGCCGATCGCCAGCGTTACGTCCCAGCCATCTGCCGTCAGCACGCTCCGCGCCTCGACCGGGACCGCCACCGGACGCGCTACGGTGAACGCCGCCTCTGTCGTCCTGAACTCGGAGTCGACGACCCTCACTTGGTAGACGCCCGGCGCGAGGCCGTCTATCGCGCGCCGCGTGGCGCCTGTCGACCAGCAATACGCATGCGGCGGCTTGCCACCCTTGGCCTGCGCGGAGATCTCTCCGTTGTTCACGCCCACCCAGCTCGCGCGTGTGACTTTGCCGACCACGCTGAGCGGCCGCGCCTTCGAAGTTGGATTCGGGTTAACGATGCGCCAGCGCCGCTCCGCGCGAGGCGAGCGCGCGAAGGGTGGGTCCTCGCGGATCAGCTCGGTCTCATCCACGATCGAGCACACCACTTCGTACTCGCCAATGGCCCCCAACTCGACCTCCACCGCGTCCACGCCCTCAGCGATCTGCAGGCCGTTCAGGTGCCACGACACCTTGTGCGTATCGGGGTCGGGCTTCACCCGGTCAATCGAAAATCGCGCGGCGCCTGGCTCTTGCAGCGTCAGGCTCTCGCGCGCCGGGCGCGGATTCTCGATCACATCGACCCAGTCGTACGTCCGCTGGGCCGCCTCCTGGATGCAGACGACGCACGGCTGCGTCGCGAACTGGTTCACGCCCATCGTGCAGACGGGCGTTGACCGGAAGATGTATGCCGGCCGGTGGAGGCCGCCCTCGAAGAGACCGACCTTGCCCAGGTTCTCGCGGTTGTACGGCGTGGGGACCGGCGTGTCCGGCGCAATCCATGCTCTCCACTTCACCTGGTCTCGCTGGTAGACAAGCGTCGTGTTACTCGATTCGTCCGACCGGCCCCAGCAACCCCAGCCGATGTACTTGTCGCCCAAGCGCAGCGCCGTGTGCGAGAACTCGTGAAAGAACGCTTCGATCTCGTTCCCCTCGATCATCGCATCACCCACGCGCTCGTTCAGCCGCAAGCCCGCGCCGCCGCCCCCGCCGCGCGAGTTCACCATCGCCAGGTGCGTCACCCAGCCCTTGCCCTCCCGCTGCCACGGCAGAAACAGCCTCGCCCGGACCTCGTTGTAGATCTCCCAGTGCATTGCATCTTCGCCCCGGTCATGGGCGGCCGGATCCCACGGAGGCATGCTCGGCCACCAGAGGGCGTAAACGTTGTAGAAACTCCGCTGCTCGGCAAAGGGTTGCTGCGTCTGCTCGTTCCCAAGGGTCATCGCGGGCTCGATGCAGTCTCGCACATGCTGGACGAACTCGTCGCGCAGTTCGGGCCTGTTATACGGATCGCGCTCGCCCTCGCGCCACCGGTTCACGACGACGATGTTGATGCGCTTGTCCTTCGGGCCGCCCACCATCACCGGGATCAGCTCGATCTCATCGGCCATGATCGCGTCGAACTCATCAGCCTTTCGCGTGGTGATTGAGACCGGCTCCGATGTCGCCCGCAGCATCTCGCCGCTGGCCCCGTCGCGCGCCTCGGCGACGAAGGTGTATTCCGTTTCCGGCTGAAGGCCTGTCGCCAGGTACTCGGGCTCCGCCTGCCAGCCGCTGTCTGAAACGCCGCCCGAGGTGCAGCGGAAGCAGTACGCCACGCCTCCCGGCGCGCTCAGCTTCTCAGCCGCCATCGTGATGGCATGGCTGACTCGCGCGTGGGGTGGACGCGCCCAACGCAGGGGGTCTGCCCCCTCGAACGTGGCCTCCCCGACCGCCGGTAGAGCGCGCCAAGCCACGAGGCATGCGCTGCACAAGACCAGCCGCCATCCGCTATGGTGCATGCGATTCTTCCCCTCTGCTTGAAGCGTGCTGGACGCGTTTCCTCCGGCACCGGGCCGGGCCCTTCCCCCACGCCGTCAGCAGGGAATCCCGGGCACGCGGTAAACCTCCCAAGTATGACGCGTCAGATAACCCAATTCTGGCTGGTGGGGATCCTGGGCACGCTCCTGAACCACGGCGCCGCCGGCGACCTCGTTATGGCCCGCGACGGTCAAGCTCTGGCGACGATTGTCGCCCCGGGCCGCACCGAGCCCGAGCAGTTCGCCGCCTCCGAACTCGCCCGGTACCTGGGGCAGATGGCCGGGTGCACCTTCACGGTGGCGCCCGCCGCCGGGGACGGGCCGCTGATCTGCGTCGGCACGCCCGCCAGCGTCGGCCCCCTGCTTGCCGACCGGGCCCTACGCCGGCGCGCCCTCGCCCTGCCCGAAGAGGGCTTCCTAATCCGGGCCGACGCCCAGCGGCTCTGTCTCATCGGCGCTTCGCCGCGGGCAACGCTCTATGCCGTCTACGATTTCCTGGAGGACGACCTGGGCGCGGCTTGGACCATTCCCGGGCCGGAGGGCGAAGTCATCCCCAGCCACGATCCGCTGATCATCCGCCCCGCGAATCGCGTTGAGAGCCCTACCTTCCCGCTGCGCAGCTTCCAGGCCATGGGGCTGGACGGCGCGGAGGGGGCTGATCTGGACGCGGCGCTGATCGACTGGTGCGGCAAACGCAAGCTAAACATCTTCCGCCTGGGCTGGGTCTACAGTTGGGAGAACGTGGAGTCGCGGCTGTTGCCCGAGATCCGCAAGCGTGGGCTGATGAGTGGCGCCAGCAACCACGCCTTCGGTCAGATCGTCCCGGCGGGAAAGTACGAGGCGGGCCACCCGGAGTACTACGCCCTGCGCGACGGCGAGCGCACCGCGAAGGGCGGCCAGCTCTGCACCACCAACCCGGAAGTCGCCGAGGTGGCGGCCCGGGAGCTAGCCGAGCTCACGGCGAGACACCCGGAGCTGACCGCCATGGGGATGCTGCAAGGCGACGGCTGGGGCTTCTGCCAGTGTCAGGCCTGCAGCGCGCGCCTGGAGAGCGAGTGCGAGGTCATCTGGCCGGGCGAAGGCGTACCTAAGGCCTCGGCGCTCATCCTGCAGTTCGTCAACGAAGTCAGCCGTGCTCTGAGGCCCCAGCGCCCTGACGTGTCCCTGTGGTTCGAGGCCTACTCGCCGACTATCGAGCCGCCGCGGGACCTCCGGCCGGACCCCGAGGTGGGTGTGTTTGCCTGGCTATACTGGCGATGCTGCCTGCACTCCCTCGGCGACCCCCAGTGCGCCCGGGCTCTGCAGTATGCCCAAGTGCTCCGCCAGTGGCGCGCCGTGACCCGCGGGCAGATGATGGTCACCGACTACTGGTGCGGCCTGACCCAGCCCGTCCCCTGGTGGCCGACGATGACCACCATGCAGGGCGACTATCGCTTCCTGCGCGACCTGGGCGTTGACGGGGTCGAGGTCTGGGGCTTGCGGGGCACCTGGTTCAAGATGGCCGACCTCAGCGCCTACCTCAACTGCGAGTTGCTGTGGAATCTGGAGGACGACGCCTGGGCGGTCATCAGGCAGTACTGCCGCGGGCGCTACGGCGCGGCTGCCGACACCATGGTGAGGTACTACCGCGAGATCGCCCGGGGCATGAACCTGGCCGCCTCCGAGAACCCGGAGCGCCGCGTTGCCAACACGTGGCCAGTGGCGGGGATGTACGTGCGCGACCCGGAGCGGCTGCGAGCGCTCATCGCGCGGGCTCAGGGCGAGGCCGACACCGCGCTGGCCCGGCAGGGGGTCGAGGACGCAGCGACAAACAACGAATACACCGTGCTCATGGCCGCCGTGGGCACCGCCCAAGAACGCTGCGCCCAGGCTCTGGATGCCAATGACCACGAAGAAGCGGAGGTCGCATTGGCGGCCCTGCGCGCTTCGGTCGACGCCTTCTCGACGTTCTTTCCCGAGCACCTCTCACAAGGCATCTACTACGGCACGCCCAAGCCTCTCCAGGCTGTGGTCACGGACTACGAGGCGCGGCTGGCTGGGCAATGACGCGATGGGCTCGCCAGGCAAGGTCTCACGCTTTCTTGGGCTTGATGAACAGCACCTCAGCCTTCTGCACCCATCCCGATCTCAGGTCCGCCCTGAACCAGCCTTCGCTGTTCTTCTCGTGAAAACGCGTGGGCGATCGCTCGCCGAACTCCTTGAGGTCGTGTTGGGCCCACGTCTCACCAGCGTCGAGGGACACGATGATGCCCGTGGCGAGTGGCGATGCGGGCGCGCAGTGTGACGCCAGGATCACGTTGTCCTGGATGATCATGTTCCCCGATTCGACGTACGGGTTGAACAGCATCTCGTGCGCCTCGGGGTTAGCGATGTCAGCCGGGGCGCACCGAAAGACCCCGCGATCGTACGGCTCGGGGCCGTTCGAGTCGCTGATCCAATACAGATCCCCGTCAACGAAGCTGATCCCGCCGGCCTTGTAGCGCGAGTTCAGCCGATCCGACACGATGACCGTCCAACACCACTCGTCACCCGCCGGATCGTAAGTGCCCCTCAGCCAATGGCACTCGTACCCTTCGGCCCTGTCACCGTCGCCCGTGCACGCGTAGAACGCATCCTCGTCGGGGTTGTACGCCACCGAGTGGACGTGGCGGGTGAAGACCGGGTTGTCGGCGTCGCCCAGCAGCGTGCCGACTTGGCCGCCGCTCTCGGAGCCGTCATCCCGACAGTAGGGATTCTGTCCGAAAGCATAGGCGATTTTCACGGTGTGGCCGCCATCGGTCGAGTAGTAGATGTTGACCGGGGCCGCGCCGCCGAGGACGTTGCAGTAGTTCCCCCACACGAGCATCTCCACGCCGTTCACATCCCACGAGTTGATACCCGAGAGGGTGTGGAAATACCAGCCCGGGAGATCCGGATTCTCGGGCGCATGCGGGATGTAGTCACCGCCGTCTGCGTCCTTGACGGTGATCGGCTCGCACGTCTTCAGGCTGTCCGCGCTCAGGTACAGCCCCGAGCCCGTCGCGAAGACGACATTCCCGTTCCCCAGAATACAACTGAACGTAATGTTGTCAGCCTCGGGGAAGGCGATGCTGTGCGGCCAGGTGTGGCCGTTATCTTCGGAGAGGAAGATCCTCTCGTCCGCATAGCCGAACGCCTTGTTGTCTCGCTGCGAGTCAATGTACGGGCCGTCCGGCTGTAGGCGATACCAGAAGTCGTCCGTTGAGGGAAACTGCTGCTCCGGCGTCATCATGTCTGGCCTTTCCTGCCGATCTGGATACGGGCTTTCTCAGCTGCACGCATCAGTTGCCGGACCGCTCCGGAGTCAGATGACCTCGAAGTGGTGATACCGATCCATCCGGATCCCCTGCAGGCTCTTCAGCCCCAGCTTGCGCGGATCATCATAGAGGGGATCCGTCCCGGCGGGGTCCTGCTCGTACCCAACGTCGCCGACCCTCGGGATAAGCCCCCGCGAATCCCAGACGACGTACCCATCGGCTCCCCCGTCCAGCATCCCGCGCAGATACGCCCGCCACCCCTCGTAGTCCGCGTGAAACTTGGTCCACGGGTAGAGCAGAGGCATCAGCCTAATTCGCTCGCGCCCATCCAGGCCCTGGAAGTAGGTGAAGTCCAGGTTCTCGGGGCCGTCGAGATGCACGTCACGATCGCTGAACACCTGCCCCGTCGGGAACAGACCGTCAACTACCCCCTGCTTCAGCCACGCCGCAACATCCAGACCCCATCGCTCGCAGTCATACCGGTTGCCGGGCACGATCGCCGACAGCCGCTGGCCTGGCTTCAACGCTCTCTTCGCCTTGCGCATGAAGGCAGTGACCACCTGTCCCTGGTAGTCCAGCCAGCGCTCGTCCGTCTCGCCCAACTCGCGGGGATCGACGCCGTGCTTCTTCTTGAAGCCCTCGACCATGATCGGCTCGTATCCCACCACCGGGAGGCCCCGGATGAAGCAGAAGCAGATGCCATCGGGCTCGTAGCCCGCGATCTCCTTCACCAGGTCCAGCATGTGCTCCTGGACCTCGGGGTAAGCATAGCTCAGCCGTCCGATCCGTTGCCCGTAGCGGTCCTGGCAGTGGTACTCCGGATGGGCCTCGAAGAAGTCGGACCGCACCATCTTGTCGAAGGGGAAGGGTGACTTAAACGCCTCCATGCGGATGTAGACCTGCAACTCCCAACCCCGGGTCTTTGCGTAGTCGGTGACCACCTTCAGGCTGTCCCAGCCATCCTGCTTCCAGTTCTCGGCGTTCTGATTCCAGCGCCCGTACCAGTCAGTGCTGAAGCCGCTGAACGCGCGCTCATTGCCGACCTCAGTCGGGTAGTTGCAGATGTCCGCCTCGCCATTGCCCCACAGAAGCATCCGCAGGCAACTCCCGTCGGGAATGTCGTCGAAGGGCTTCACGAGGTCCTCCGGTGTCGCATGAACCGACTCGCCGAAGATCCCATGGCCGTCCTCGGTGATGGCCATCGGGAAGGCCACTTGCCTCGATGCATCGATCCCCCGCTCCGGCGGCTCCGGAGTGGGTGGGCTCTTGGCGAGCGGCTCGCCTCCGATCTTGTCGAGCGGCTCCAGGCGGATGTAGGCCAGAGCTCCGGGGAAGTCCTGGGTATCGGAGGCACCCTCCAGGACGATGTCCTGGCCCGCGAGTTCCGCGTCTTTCCAGACCGCCTCGTAGATGATAGTGGATGTGTCGTGGACCATCCCCGTCCGCAGCTCCTCCGGCACCCCAACCGTCTGCGCCTCCTCGTCCCCGCTCAACCGCACCCGCACGGAGGTAAAACCCCACCCGCTGTAGAGCCCGAGGTGGATGCGATAGGCGCCCTCATGGCCGACCCGCAAGGTCAGCGGGCTGACGTCGCTCCCGCCGCCCTCGCCGAGCATGACTCCGGGGAAGCGCTCGCTCTCGTACGGGAGCGCCCGCCACGAGTTCGGGTCGGTGTCGCTAAGACCCTCGGCATCGACCAGCTCGCCCAAGTCCGCAAGCAGCACCTCGTCTCCCGCCGCGAAGCAGTTCATGGCAACCCCCAGGCATAGTAGACAGAGTGGCACAACGGCATGGCAACGAATCATGGCGTCCCCTCCACGGCTTGGACTGACAGCCACCGAAGCTGCCTCAATGACCTGCCGTTCGTGACGCCGCCACCGCGCCCCTGCCCCGCCACCCGGTTGATGCGTCGCCGCCTGGCGTATATAATGCCAATTCGCAAGACTGTCCAAGTCGCTCGACACCAGCCACGTAGAGCAAGGGAGCGCTGATGCATGAACTCACGGACCAACTACTGGCTTGCCGCCCTCTGCGTCGCAGTCGTTGGGATTGGTGCTAATCGCATGTCGATTTCCCAGCCACTTGGCGAGGGCCACTACCTGCAGTTTCTCGGCACCAAGGCCGGCACGGAATACGTGGAGTATGCGCCGGCCGATGAACGAAGCATTTTCGGCTATGCGATGCTGTCCGTGCCACCCAACACGGTGATCGACTTCGCCGAGGATGCCCGAGACAAGATGCGCCACTGGGGAGTGTCCGAGGAGGGTGTCGACAATATCCTCTTCACGCACAGCCACTTCGACCATTACGACGGGCCGACAGTTCTGAGCTTCGCTCGGGACCGATGGCAGGAGTTCGGCCGGAAGACTCACGCATTCGCGCCGGAGGCGGTTTTCGCTGCCCTGACGCAGGAGTCCGACGCCGCGGATGCCGGCGGCTTCCTCACGGTGACGGAGGTCGTCCCCGGCGACCGCATCCCGTTGGCAGACGGCGTCGCCGCGACGGCGCTACCATCGAGCCACTGGACGGCCCCGGCGCCGATACACTACCTCCTGGAGTTTCATGGTCGCAAGATCCTCTACGCGGTCGATGCGGCAGCGCTACGAGACGAGGACTTCGACGCCCTCGTCGGCCATCGCCTCGACGCGGCGATCATTGACTGCACCTACCTGGACGCGGAGGTCGACCCGGAGAAGTCCGGCCACATGAACTACGCGATGGTCCGCGAGCAGATGTCGGCGCTGACCGAACGGGGCTGCGCGACGGACGCGACTCCCTGTTACATCACCCACCTCATCACCATCGACCACCGGCAAGGCGCGGCGGCGGCCCGCGAGTTCGGCCTGCGGATGCCTCACGATGGCTTCCGCATCTTGTTCCCGTGAACAAGCTGCGCCTCCACGCCTGGCTCCCTGACTGAGTCCGCCGAGTCCGGAGTCTCAGCATAGGAGCGGGGCGCCATTCGCACCACTACCTGGGTGTCCTCATTCGGGGCCGGACAACTGCATCACTCGGATATCGTCCATGTCAACGACATTGTCGTCAGCGGGCCCGTGTTTCCGGGAGCCGAAGGCGATGGCAAGCTGGGTTCCGGTTGCCTCGGCATCGAGGTATGGCACGGGCTCGTCGTTCAGCCGGACCCATTCCCCATTGCCGCTCTTTACGTATCCCGTCACTTCCCGGCGCGTCGTATCGATCACGGCCTTGAGGCCAAACCACTTGGCCGCCCCGGCCACGTCGCCCAACCCGTGCGCATCGTCGCCGAAGTTCATCCGCACAGGCTGTTTCTCGACCGCCACAAGGTCTCCCCTCCCCTGCCAGGCGTAGATGCTTGCCATGACGTGGCCCTGAAGGTCCCTCACGTAGATGCTGGGCGAGTTGCCCTCCAGGCTGTGCCGGCGGAACATCGCCTCCACGGACACCGTCCCCGGGAATGCACCGACACAGTGCACGGGGACCATGTCGCTGGTGTTCGTGCTGTTGACGTCACAAACGGCAAACCGATTCCCGTCCGCCTCAGTGACTCTCCAGGAAGCGTCCCATCCCCTGTTGGCGTAGTTGATGGCTTCGTACCAACCATCCAGGCCAATGAGGGGGCTCTCGCCGGTGGGTGAGGAGAAGGCGTCGCTCTCAAAGTCGCACGCCCACAGCGTCCGGCCCTCGTCCTCGGGGCGGTTGAAGGTGATCACCCCGAAGCGCTCGGGGTTGAGGAAGCTACCCAGAGTGGGCGACCAGGCGGAGAACGGCGGCCCGTCCTCCTCGGCGAAGCGATTGCGGCACAGATTGAACCGCCACGTGGACCCCGGCTGGGGCGTCTCCGCTACCAGCGAGGCGAAGGGAAGGGCCGCTCGCAGCTCCCAGTAGTCATCCCCGACGGCCGTCTTGGTCTTTATTCCTGAGTCCCAGGTGATGGTCGCGGTCGCGCCGATCGCCGCCGGGTCTTCCAGAGCGTCGTAGACGGCGCCAAGGCTGTTGATGCAGAACTGGTGGTAGGTGTGGCCCTTGCCGCCGGGGTCAACGAACAGCTCTATCGAGTCGTCGCTGAATCCGCCAACGTCGTCGTCATGCGTGGTGGCCTTCATCTGCGGGATGCGCGACTCCTGGCACGTGGCCTTGATGTAGAGGTAGTCGTCGTCATGCGCGAGTTTGAAGACTGTCTTCTCCGGAGCCGGATCATTGAAGTGCGTCCTATTGATTTCGTTGGGCAGCGAGGATGCCCAGGTTGCGTCGTCAGCCCAGCCATCCGGGGTAGCAGGGACGCCGGTACGGGCAACGGCCGCAGTGGCGACGGGCGCAAACTCAGCCATCGCCGAGCCTTCATATATAGCGCGAGCCTTGAGCAAGTGCTGCATGATACCGGCATCGACAAGCTCCACGCGCTTCCTGTAGATCGTGCCCTCTTCCGTTGCCTGCGTTGCCTGCTGAATGTAGCCTTCCGCCTCCTCCAGGAACGCCGGCGTGCCAAGCTTGCCCCACCATGTGCGCGCATCTCTCCCGCCGCCAAGCTCCATCCAACGGTCCTCCATGGCCGTGTAGAACTTCTTGATGCCCGGGGAGCCGGGGCCGTAGAACTGCTGGTAGTATTCCTCGAGACGGCCCTCAAAGTCGAAGCTGAAGTCGTCGTAGAGCTTCATGCGCCAGTACACGTTCATGAAGTCCAGAACCGGGCTGGCCCAGGCGACGCCAGCGGCCCGCTCACCGGTGTAAGACTGCAGGTACGTGCGGTCCTGAGTGCCGCCCATGAACCCGTCCATCTTGCTGAGACGTCGGACGTCGTCCGCCTGAACGTGGGGCACTATGCACGGGAACGGCATTCGCGACATGAACGGGTGGCATGGATACTCATAGGTGGTGAAGAACTTGGCCTTGTTGTCGTTGATGTAATGCGCGATGCGCTGGTAGTCCCGCTCCTGGTAGTTCTTGTCCCAGTACCCGGTGTAGAACTTGCAGAAAGTGACCGCCACGTTGGGCTCAAACACCATGTCCGTGGGCGGCGTCGTGTAGTTGAAGTAGGCGAGACCTGATACCATCGCATCCGGATGGGTCTCGCGCACCTCTCTGGCAATGCGGTTGACGAAACCCCAGACATAGTGGCTCGCGTTTCCGGCGGGGCCGAGGTCACTGCCGTACTGGGCGCGGCAATCCGGGCAACCGCACATGTTGGTGTTGTCGTTGGGGACCACCGGGAAGAAATCTCCGACGCACGCTCGGTATGTGTCCGGGTAGGTGGCCTCCTTGCCGTCAAAGTAATCGCGGGCGATCTGGGCCACCTGCTCAAAGAAGCCCGGCGCCGTCAGGCACGGTTGCACCCCGCCCTGATACCGGAGTTGCTTCATCCTCTCGTAGCTCTTGGTGCTGAACCACTCCGGGTGGGATTCGCCGAAGGCAACATCGTAGCCGTGGAAGGAGTGGTTGGCGCCGTACCTCATAGCTCCCCACAGGCGGTTGCGAATCCAATACAGGAGACTGGTCCGGGCGTTGACCCAGGAACTCTGAAACTTGGTGGGCTGATCCCAGTCGGTGTAGTAGAGCTGCTCGGTGTTGCTGAAGAGCGGGTATATCTGCCTGATCGGCGCGTCCGGACGGCGGCGGACATCAAGCTCGCCGACAGCTATGGTGGCGGAGCTGGGAACGACCTCACCCATCTCTTCGTTCGGATAGTACCAGCGCACCCCGAGGGTGTTCTCCAGGAAGGCATGCACCGCGTAGCACGTGCCGATTGGACCGGAGGCGGCATCGTACAGGCTGCGGTAATCCTCGTACTGGACGTCTGCGACGCTAGGTCCGTCGTGCCCCACCAGAAGGAGCGTTTCGGGCAATGTCTTGATGACATACTCCTGCTCGCCGAGATCGTCGACGGCATGCCCGAGTGCCAGCGTCGCCGCGCTTGCGCCGACCAGGATCCGGGCGCCCGTGACCTCTCCGGGCTCGCGCGCGATCGGGATCGTGGCTCCCGACATCTTCTGCAGGTAGTGCTGCAGCTCGAAGGCGGCCAATTGCGCCGACGCCCGTGGCTCGGCGGCCAAGACGATCGTGGACTGTGGCTGGCCGTCCCGAACGAGCACGAGCGGATCGGGGGTCTGGGCGCGGAGTGATACGCATCCGAAGGCCAGTCCAATCGACGAGATCAATGCCAAATGCCAGTTCCGCATATTGTCTCTCCCGCGGCTCCAGTCTGTTGCTCCCGAACTCCCTCCGCCCGCCCGGCATCCCCACCATCGATCAACGCCGGGCTTCAGGTCCTCTGACTTCGCTCGACCGTCCGCCGATCCCTCCGGCGCGGTGCGGCCCACGGCATTCCGGCCGGCGCCAACGAAGGTGCGCGCGTCCCCCAGGCCCAAATCAAGGGTCGCCGACAGACCTGCGAGTCACTAGCGGATCCGAGAAGAAGGAGCGATAGCATGGCCAATGTCTGCGCCTACAAGTTCCTGGTAATTGACAACGCCGATCTCCTCGAGGTCAGCAACCTCGACCGCGTCGTGAACGAGGCCGTCAAGCATCCCGAGCCGGTGATCCGCATGGACGCGCCGTGGGACCAAGACAACGAGATGTTCAACGGGATGAACGTGATGTACGACGAGGAAGAGCGCGTCTTCAAGATGTGGTACGGCGTGATGCGCTACGAGGGGCAGCTCTCGGACGGCTCGCGCAAGTTGGCGTATGCCACAAGCACCGATGGAATCCACTGGGACAAGCCCAACCTCGGATTGCTTGAGGTGAACGGTTCCAAGGAGAACAACTACGTGGTCCCTGAGATGGGGTCCTTCTCGGCTTCGATCATCAAGGACGCGACCGACATCCCCGCCCGGCGATACAAGATGATCTTCGCGGCGCTGGGGAGAGAAACCACTTGGGCCGGGTTCCACTCGCCACTGTCGCTGGCGTACTCTCACGACGGGAGCAGTTGGCTGCGCCCGCCCCATGTGAATCCGGTCATCCGCGGGATCAGCGACGACTGCTTCTCCCTCCTGTACGACCCCGACCGGCGCAAGTACATCCTCCTGACCCGGCGCGTTCCGAACCTGCCGCGAGACATCTCGCAGTACGAGAGCTACGACCTCGTCAACTGGGAGGACAAGGGCCGCGTGGTGGTGCCGGGGGATGAACTCGATCCACCCGGGATGCACAACGTCTACTACATGGCGCCCTTCCGCTATGAGGGTTTCTACTTCGCGATGCTCAACACGATGTACACCCACGCCGACTCCGAGTCGTATGAGAGCTACCACAAGTCGCCCACCTACCCGGACGACCACATGGGTCATCTTGACATCCAGCTCGTGCATAGCCGCGACGCGCGAAGCTGGCAGCGGCCCGCGGACCGGTCGCCCGTGGTGCCCTATGGGGAGCCGGGCGCTCCCGATTGGGCGGCCATCTACCCGGCGCTCAACCCGTTCGTTATCGATGGCGAGACCTGGATCTACTACACGGCGACGACGCAGCTGCACAGTTGGTGGCACGTGCTTGAGGAGTACGAGCGGGACCCATCCGTCCGCGATGTCGCCTGCGGGATGCTCGCCAAGATGCCGGAGGACCACTGGGTGTCCCTCGACGCCGGCACGGAAGAGGGCCATTTCTTGTGCAAGCCATGGGGGCCGCCGCACGAGGTCTTCGTGAACGCGGACGCGGCGGGCGGCTCCATCGAAGCTGAACTTGTCACCCCGTATGGCGAGGTGCTACCGGGCTACGGTCGCGAGGACTGCATTCCCGTCACGACTAGCGGCAAGCGCCAGGAGTTGCGGTGGAAGAACGGCCGCCATCCGTGGGACCTCGCCGGCGAGTACCGGGGAGGCGTGCTGGTCAAGTTCTACATCAAGAAGGCCAAGCTCTACTCGTACACCTTCACGCTTCCGGATCCCGACGGTCAACTCGAACGGGATCAGCTCAATGCCCGTTGGGTCGATGCAATCAAGCATCGCTCCGACAACTGGGATCGGTTGAGCACTGAGCCCGCTGACGGCCTGCCGCCTCACGCGGGCCCCGGGCCCGAGAAAGGCGACGAGAAGCCCGGGCAACCGGCGTGGGACGCCTGAGCATCATCAGCGTGGCCCACGTGCTCAGAACCATTCCGGTCGTTGGGGCTGGCGCGTCTCGATGCTCTTGAGCGCCGCCTCACACACCGCCACGACGCGCGCCCCGGCTTGCAGCGGAACGGGATTCTCGATCTCGCCCGACAGCAGGGCCACGAAATCACGCACCGACCCACCCCAACCATGGCCCCCCACCACCGTGTCTTCCTCGGCCTCCTCCACGGGCTCCGGTTCTGATCCGCGCCGGATCTTCTGGCCCTGCCACAGCGTCGCCTCAGTGCCGTAGACAGCCAGGAAGCCCTCGCCCATACCATGGCCTGAACAACCGCTCGTTATCAGCACCTTCGCCAGTGTATCGTCCGCGAATCGGAAGGTGACGATGTAGCAGTCGTCAGCCGGAAACTCGGGGATTGAGAGCTTGTTGCTGAAGGCGTGGACCTCGACCACTTCCGACGCGACCGTGTTCAGGATCAAATCGATCGGGTGGCAACCCCCGCCCAGCAGGATGTTCTGCGGATCGATGGGGTCGGTGCGCCACGGCGTGTGGTGTTCCCCGTCCTGCGAGTAATGTGCCCACATATCGTGGACGTAGCTGCCCTCGATGTAGAAGATGCGCCCCACCTCGCCTCGGCGGGCCGCCTGGGACATCTCGCTCCACGGCGGCACGTAGCGGAGCGTGTGGTCGACCATGGCATGTACGCCGGTCGCCTCCTGCTCGGAGATGATCCGCCGCGCGTCCGCGACGGTTGTGGTCAGCGGCTTCTCAATGAGGACGTGCCACCCACGGGCCATCGCGGCCGAGGCCTGCTCTGCGTGGAGATGATCGGGCGAGGCGATCACCGCGGCATCCGCCTCTATGCGCCCGAGCAGCGCGTCGAAGTCGGGCTGAATCTCAGCCCCCGGGAACTGCGCGCTGATCTCGTCCCACTGCTCCCGTCGGGGCTCGGCGATCCCCACGACTTCCCCATGCTCGTGGGCATCCAGGATGGAGCCGACGTGCCTGCCCGCGCTCCCGCCGCCAGAGATCACAAACCGGTATCGCTGCATGTTCCCCTCCTTGCGCACGCGCGCGTGTCGCTTGGGCCCGAATCACCCGGCGACCTGCGGATGCCCGCCGCCGGCCCCGGTGAATCTCAACGTCATCGAGGCCAACGAATTCCGCCTCGTCGACAACCAGAATTGCCCGCGCGGCGCCTTGCGGATGAACGCTTTCGGCCAGCCCG
>PVBE011426024.1_pt1 | contig 16331 bp, 3 predicted proteins | sample 1631181 | NCBI WGS metagenome assembly PVBE01 (sample SAMN08397723, study PRJNA350692) | Marine metagenome, whole genome shotgun sequencing project. | isolation source: water | place: Pacific Ocean | collected 2012-04
GCTCGAGCTGTCTCGTTTAGCCGATTTTGGGAGGGAGCTCTGTTGGTCTGCGTTGCCCTCGTCTTGCTGACAACTTGAAAATATTAGAATTCGGTCGACGAGCTTCATCCGGGCGCCTGGGATGCGCGCCGGGTCTGCCAGCGGTAGGTCGGCGAATGCCGGACCAAAGCACGCGGCCAGATCGCCGTCGCGGTAAGCCGCGAGCTGCTCGTCCGCGTAGGCCTCCGCGGATAGCGGCACGAATTCCCGCCAGTCCGGCGGTTTGATCCCCTCCACAGGCAGCAAGTCCAGCGCGGTCTTCACGATACCTTGGCCCGAAGCCAGATCTTCTTCCGTAAAGAATCCAGCGCAGCCATCGCGCATCGTGAGCAGCGGCCGTCCATCGACCGTGGCGTCGAAATTGAAGCGGAAGAGATGCGTATTCCCCTGGCGAAAAAAGCGCTCGATACGAATGTCGTATCGAATCGTGGCGCCTGGCGATGGCAGGCTGTCGTGGAAGGTAACAACGGCGTCGAGCAGCCGGTATACAGCGTGGCCTTTCGTGACAAAATCGATACCCAAATAGCCTGACAGGAACAGGTCTGCCTGCCCGGCCTCGACTGCGATACAGGTAGGAATCCTACCGCCATCGAGGTACCATAGCCCGCTCCGGACATCATGTTCCGTGATTACGCGGCCGTTTCTCAACGAACGGGCTTCGCCCTGAACGGACACGATGCGGTCCACAAGCATGAGCGGCTCGTCAGGAAGCCTGACCCGCGTCGGGTGGTCGTCGATTTCCGTAAATTCGGAGCCTAACATCTTAGCGATAGAGCCGACCGCAAATTCCAAACACATGGCGCGGTCGAACTGTGGACGATCAATTGCGTCGCGGACCGTGCCTACGCTCTCCCACTCGAACGGAGCCGGCGAAACCTCATCTGCAAGCACGCCGCCAAGCGACTGCGCGAGGGAAAGCTGATAGGCGATCGCCTCGGTCAATGCCTGGCTCGTGGTGTCCGCGAAACGCAGATACGACGCGTGGGCTTCCGCTTTCAGCCGTTGCGCGGCCTCCAACTGATCAAACAGCCCGGACGCTTCTCCCGCCGCGACTTCGAGCTCCGCACCGACGCCAGCACCGGAGAACGACGCTGGGAGCGGAGCGGCCGCGAAAGGATTGGACGGCTCAGCGGCACCCACGGGCGTGACTGAAATCTCAACGGTCGGCCGGCCTCCGATTGCCACATCGGTGGCCTCCAGAGGCGCAGGTTCGACGGTAGGCTCAGGCTCGGTTGAAGGCATAACGGTCTGGAAAGGCTCCCCGCCAATGGGAATGGATAAAAGATTTTCGTGAAGCGACTCGATCTGGTGTTCCTCGACAGCCGTTTCTTGCCCATAGAGGACGCTGAGATCTACGGAGACCCGCTCGGCGACCAGCTGACCGACGAAGCGTAGAACGGTAGAGACGGCATCGGGGCCGGGATAGCAGGCTGACTTGGCGACGTGTGGCCGGTCTCCGAGGATCTCGCCAATCATGCGCGAGCAGGAAGCGCCCGGCCCCATTTCGAGGAACACGCGGACGCCGTCGTCGTAGGCCGCTTCGATCACCCTAGGGTAATCGATTCCATAGATGGCTTGCGCGAGGACCGCGTCGGCGGCGCTCTTACGCGACACGTTGTAGGCCGTTCCCCAAGCGCCGCTGTAAAATTGGATGTCTTTGGGCGGCGTGGTGACAAGGAGATGCAGTTCGCGGTAAGGCGTCTGTACTTCCTTGGCCACTTCGCAGTGGACAGTTGTCACACCCTGAAGCGGGAAGAACTCGCAGTCCAGCTTCTTCACGAGTTTCTCGACCGCATGCGGATCGCCGCCGACCACGCATTCATGCAGCGTATTGACGATCAGGCTATACACCTTCTTATGATCCTTGAGCGCCGCGCGCACAACCTTGGCAGGCCGGTCGATGACGCCCAACGCCCAATCAACCGTCTTCGTACTTGGGACCTGCCAAGCCTTGCGCGCCGCTTTATAGTCGCCCGCGAGGTCCTCGGTAAACAGCGTCGATTCGTCGATACGTTTGAGCATAAGGTCGCGCTGAGTCCACGCTTTGAGTGCGAACAGGCCCGCGGTTTCGCCTAAGCTGTATCCGATGACCGCGTTGGGTCGCACGCCAAAACTTTGAATCAGATCGCTGACTGTCGTGCCCAGGCTCACCTGCCCGAAGAGAGCTGCCTCGTGGTTTCGATTCATCTCCTGAACCGAGTCGCTGTTCCAGAACAGATCCGGCTGGTATTGGCTGCGCAGCCGTTCGCTTTCACGGTCTTGCGCACGGTACACCTCGGGCCATTGAGTCGAAATCTCGCGCCCCATCCCAAGGTACTGGTTGCCCGAGCCGGGAAAGACGAACGCGACTCCCCCCTCATGGCCTACGGGTTCCGGCGAAAAAAATATTCGGTCGCGCATATTCGGCGGAACCGCGCGGGAGCCGGCCGTCGTAAGCCGCCTCCCTGGGTCCTCCGCGAGCGTATGTTGGGCGAATTCGATGAGGTCAAGCAGCTCGCCGCTGTTGCGGGCGATCACCGATACCGCTACAGCTTTGCTCGCGTCGTCCCGGTTTTCCCGCCACCACTGCCGGGCAAGCGCTTCAATGTGAGAATCGACATGGTTTTCAGCATGGGCACGTAGCCGCCCCAATCCGACGGCAAGGGCGGGAACGTTGGCCGCTTCCACGCAGAACAACGCTTCCTGGCGTGCGCCCAGGGGTTGAAGCCGTTCAGTCTGCACATGGGGTTCGAGGTCGTGGCCGTGCGACTGCAATACGACGTGGGCGCAGTTGCCGTCGATACTGAAGGAGCTGACGCCGGCGCTGCGCTGTCCATCGCTACGGTCGCGCAACCAATACTGCGGGTGCGCTGGCAGGCGAAGGCGATGCCCCGATCGCGTAAACGGCGGAATGGGCTGCCGTGAGTCGTGCAAAGCCGGAAGCATCTCCTGGTACAGGCAAAGCGTGGCCTTGACAAGAGACGCCAGTCCGGATGCGGCGCCGGCGTGGCCGATATCCGCCTTGGCGCTGCCGACGAAGGCCCCCGGCGAATCGTCGCGGCCTTTGAAAAACTTGGTCAGCGCATCCGCCTCCATGCGGTCCTCTTCGGGGCAGCCGCTGCCGTGAGTCTCGATGTAGCCTATCTCGGCGGGATCGATTCGGGACTCAGCGTACGCGCGCTCGAGCGCCCGCCGGTAGGCGCTTTCCAGGGGCACTTGGGAATCGACCCCGCCTCCTTGCGACACGCCCATCCCCTTGACCACCGCGTAGATGCGGTCGCCGTCTCGTAGCGCGTCCTGTTCGCGTTTGAGCACGACAGCGGCCGCGCCTTCACCGATGATCGTGCCATCCGCCCGTTCGTCGAAAGGGCGCGCTTGATCGTGTGCCGAATAAGCCCGGCCTCGATGAGTAGTCAAAACGCTACGCACGTCGCCAGCAAAATCAACCGCCCCGACAAGCGCCTGGCGGAGTTCTCCATCCTGCAAGGCGCGAACAGCCGTCGCCAAAGCCTGCATCCCAGAACTCTCTTCGCTGGATACGACAAAACTTGGCCCGCCTATGCGGAATTCGCGGGCAATTCGGCTGGCTACGATACTCCCAAGCGCGCCCATGGTTCGGTTGGCTGTTAACGCGGGGCCGGCGCTGTCGCGAAGCGAAGCGATCCAATCCTCCATCTCCCCTTCAGACAGATCGAGGCTCAAGCGCTCGGCCCACTTCTTGGCCGTGTCCGCCAGCGACCAACGAAAACTGAAGTTCGTCGTGTTCAGGTCGAGTCCGAGTCCAACAAAAACACCCGTGTCATGATGGCTCGACTCCCGCGCGTCCCCGCCGTTGCCGTTCTGGAATCCCGCGTCGCGCAAGGCGCGCGCGGCCACCTGCAGCATAAGCAGTTGCTGCGGGAGCATTTCCTCAAGTTCCTTCGGCGGAATGCGGAACGCGTCAACGGGAATCGAGCACTCGGAAATGAAGTGCCCTTTGAATGGGAAACGGCTCAGGCCTTGCAGCTTAAACCACGCGCTATCCTGAGCACCCCACCAGTGGCCAGGAGGCCCGGAGGGCGCGTCCACCCCGCCGCTCAGTACACGCTCCTGAAATTGCTGGAGCGATGACCAGGGCCCAAAGTATGCGTCCATACCTACGATGGCGATAGCGGGGCTTTCCGATCCCCGATCTTCGGAAACGACCTCTACGCTTGACGAAACCGCGTGGCGCGAAGTCCATTCTTCGAGAAGAAGGTGCGCGTTGATACCGCCAAATCCAAAGGCGCTTACAGCGGCGCGGCGCGGCGCGCCCTCAGGCCGACGCGTCCACGGCCGGCTTTCGCGCAACACGCGGAACGGACTCGCGTCCATTCCAACGCCCGGCGCGGGGGCCTCAAAGTTCGCCGTGGGTGGCAGCGTCTCGTTCTTCAGCGCCAACAAAGTCTTCATGAGAGCGGCCGACCCCGCGGCGGTCAGCAGATGGCCGATGTTCGATTTCACCGAGCCGATGACACATTGCCCCGAATCCGCCCGGGCATGGCCCCATAGCGCACGGAGACTCTCCAACTCGACCGAGTCGCCCACCGGAGTTCCCGTCGCATGACATTCGATAAGATCCACATCGTGAGGCGCCCAACCGGCCTGCTCGTAGGCCGCGCGCATGGCCCGAAGTTGTCCATCGGACATGGGCGCCAAGAGGCTTCCGCCAACGTCGTTGGAAAGGCCGACCCCTCTGATAACGGCGTAGATGTGGTCTTCGTCACGGATGGCGTCTTCGACGCGCTTCAAAAGAAACATGCCCGAGCCTTCGCCCACGACCAAGCCGTCGGCCTTGGCGTCGAAAGGCGAACACACGCCGCTCGGCGACAATGCGCGGAGCTGCGAGAATCCCATCTGAGTGTACAGGCAATCGGGCCGGGAAAGGCCTCCAGTCAATATGGCGTCCGCGCGTCCGGATTCCAGTTCATTCATGGCCAGTTTCAGCGCGTACAGCGACGACGCGCAAGCCGCATCCAACGCCACGCTGCCGCCGCCGAGACCTAGGGCCTTCGCCAACACGCCGGCCGGCAGCCCCGTAACATACCGGTTCAGTGGATCGGAGCCGGGTACACTGTGGATCCGGCTCTGTCCAAGAACCTTCTCCTCAAGGGTATGGCCAAGGTATTCACGCGCGATGGCCGAAGACTCCTGCGTCGGCAACGCGAGGTTTCCTATGATGACGCCTGTTCTTGAGCGATCCAGATTCGATGTGATGCTGTCGCTGAAGGCCTGATGCCCCGCGTGCAGCAGAAGGTGATAGAGGGGATCCAGTCCGTCCAACAGATCGGGGCTCACGTCAAGGCCCATGGTCGATTTGCGCGGCAGATCCTCAATGAAACAGCCCCGAGTCGAATAGACCTTGTCGGGCGCCGCCACATCGGGCGCGTAAGCCCGGTCGTGCGGGAGAATCCAGCGGTTCGCGGGCGCCTCGCGGGCTACGCTCTTCCCCTGCAAGATATTCGACCAGAATTCGGCGAGACCATCCGCGCCGGGAAAGATGCCACCGACACCAACGATGGCTATGGAGGTCGAATCGCTCATGAACGAGATTTCTTACGTTTCACCGGGGTTCCGCGGTACGATTTTGGCCACAGAGCACACATCTTCCTGTCACCTAAGAAAACTAACGCCCCGTAGGCGACGATTCGTAGCGGTTCCGCTTAAAGGCTTCGTTAAGGCTGGCGTCGATGACGCATTCGTAGCCCTCGATAGACGCGATTAGATGGCCATTATTTGCGTTGTAGAATTCGATGTCGGCGACCGCCTTGTGCGCGCCGCTTTCGACAATGCCCGCCACGATCCGCACCGGGCCCTTGGGGAATGTGGATTTATATTGCGTGTATCGGCGAAAAGCTACGGGCAGCGAACAGTCGCCGCGCGTCAAGTTGCTCCATACGATCATAAGTTGGAAACTCGAGTCCAGAACAAGCGGGTCGGCGATCCAACTCCTACGGAGCGGTTCGCGGATCCATTCGACCGGGCGCGGCGCGGGGTTTACAAGAGCCGCGATTCCCTCCTTTGAACACGCTTCAATTTCTCGGATCCCCTGGAACGCTGCGCCGTGGAAAAGGGGATTGCCGCCGTAGATGGCCGCCGCTTCGGGAAGGGTGCCGTTACCGTCGATGGCGCCGAGCGCCACCTCGCCCTTCTGCAAGCGTGACACCAGGAAGGCGTTGGCCTGGGCATTCAGCGTGTCTCGGCCGTCGGCTTCCGCGCTCCTCAGTTCCAGAGGTACACGGAGGCCCTCCTCGGTGGGAACGGCCTTACCCGCGCACACGCGGACGACGGTCGGACTGCTGCCTTCGAGCACGACGCCCTTGAGCACCCGCAGACCGCTGAGGCCCTGGAATCGCATGCCCGGATTTCCGTGGAGCGCCACGTGGGCGAACCACTCGACATACATGGCAACGGGAAGAACCGGTTTGCCGTCAATAACGTGGGAGGCCAGAAAGGGGAATGCCTCGGTGTCCAGCGAGATCTCGACAACCGGCGCAAGCACATCGGAAGACGAGAGAAACGCCAGAGAGGAAGCCCCGCCCGGCGGGTCCGCGAGGATGACGATTTCGACGGCGCCTTGCTCGGGCGAATCCAATTCGTTAACAAGATGCCCCGCGCCCGCTCCCAACCTGATCGCGCCGACGCCTTCGTCCTCGAAAATCTTCTTGAGGGCGGGCGTCACCATGCCGCCGTCCCAGGGCCCCCAGTTCATCGATAGGACCCGGCAGTCTTGACGCCGCGCGAATTCGGCCCAGGCGGTCTTGTTCAAGACTTCGTTGGCCATGGCGTAGTCGCTTTGACCCGTACGCCCGAATCGCGCCGTGGACGAAGAAAAAAGGACAATGGCCCTCAACGGCGAGTCCTCAAGCGCGGACAAAAGGTTGTTCATGCCCGCCACTTTCGTATCGTAGACGAAATCGAATTGGTCGGCTGTCTTGTCTTCGATGCGGCGGTCAGCGAGAACGCCCGCTCCGTGGACAAGCGCCGTGACCGTCCCCAATTTCTTCGAAGCTTGCCCGACGGCGCTGGCCACAGCTTCGCGATTGCGGATATCGGCGGCGACATACATGCCGCGCCCACCGGCCTCCTCGACTCGCTCCAATGTTGCGCTAATCTCGCGTTGGGCGAGAATGCCGCCGCAGATTCGTTCTAGTTCTTCGGGCGTTAGTTTCAATCCCGAGTGCTCGAGTACCGCCTTCTTGATCGCCGCTTCCGATTCGATCCCATCCAGATAGGCTTCTTCCACTCCCGCCAACTCCGTGCGTCCCACGAGCGCAAGGCCGCAACCATAACGCTTCGCCATCGCAACCGCGACTTCGGCTGTGACGCCACGCGCGCCTCCCGTTACGACGACTACATCCGAAGCGCTTAGGCGAGGCGAGGCGCCCTCAGAATTCAGCGGTTCTTCTTTCAAAGAAATCGAGACCCGGGATGTCCGCGACAATCCGACTTCCACAGGCGCCGACAAAAGCAACTCGTCAACCGCGGCTGAAGCTGCCTTCGCGACAGACTTGAAATCGTTTGCCACATCGAGCGCCTTACAGGCCACTTCGGGCCATTCGTGGCAGGCGGTCTTGGCCAAGCCGGCCAACCCACCCGATAGCGGGGAACGCCCGGCGTCCGGTCGGCTCAACCCGAATGCTCCATCCAGACGAGAGATCGTAGCAAATATGGATTGGCCGCTGCCGCCAGTCTTCCGCAGGAGTGGCGCGGCAAACTGAGTAAACGCAAAGACCTGTTTCAAGTAGGCGTCGCCGAGGGGCGCTTCAGGTGCCACGACAACGAGCCCGTCCAGCCTCTCAGGTCTTGTTGACGAAAGCTCTCCGACCGCGACGAGCCTGGGCGCGTACTCCAATTCCTTGAAACGCGCCGCAATCGCGGCCGAGAACTCGGATCCGTCGTCCGTAACCCAAATCTCCGCGTTGGAGCGAATGGCTATTGCGTTGCGGGCCGTGTCGCCGAGCGGAACGCAGGTCGGCACACTCCGTCTTATAGCGCCAGGCTTCGGTTCGATCGGTTCAGGGGAGACTGACTTTCCGTTCGCGGAAGCCGCGGGCGTTCTAGAAATGAAAGAGATGACGTCGCGCAACGTGTCGAGTTTGCCCAAGTCTTCCGCTTCGATGGATGGCAGGCCGGGTTCCTGGTCCTGCAACGCAGAAAGGATTTCGACACGTTTGATCGAATCGATGCCTAAGTCTGAGTTGAGGCTCATGTCCAGTTCGAGCATGTCCACGGGATAGCCAGTCTTCTCCGAAACGATTTCGAGGAGAAGTGGCGAAATATCGAAGGCGGTGGCATCCGAAATCGGCTGGAGAACGGAAGGCGCAACCGAATCCAGATGGCTCAGTATATCCTCAAGGGTCTGCAAGCCCCCCAAGTCCTCGGCCTCGATGGTGGGAAGCTCCAGCGCCTCTTCTTGGAGCGCCGACAAGATTTCGACACGTTTGATGGAATCTATACCGAGGTCGCCGTCAAGGCTCATGCCCACCTCAAGCATATCGACTGGGTAGCCCGTCTTCTCGGCAACTATATCCAGCAACAAGCCCTGGTAATTCGCGTTCGCCGGAACAGGAACAGCGTCCCCCGGAAGAGCAGCCGGATCGGACGCGCCGCCCAGATGTTCCAGGATATCCGCGAGCGTCCCTATTTCGCCGAGTTTCTCGGCCTCAATGGACGGTAGCTCCGGGAAACGCTCCTGAAGCACGGAGAGAATCTCGACGCGCTTGATCGAATCAATTCCCAGGTCGGCGTCCAGGCTCATGTCCGGCTCCAACATCTCCGCGGGATACCCTGTCTCCTCGGAGACCACATCGAGAAGGCCTTCGCGCAACAGACCAGATAACTCGTCCGCTGCCGGCGCGGGAGCGGAAAGCATCTTCTCAGCGTAAATTCTATGCGCCGGTTTCGTTGGCTCTTCCGGCGGAGTATCGATATACGCTGAGGGCTGCGCCGGGGCCACCGCCGCGGGAACTTCAGTCGGCGCAGTTGCAGGCGCGCCGCCTTGTTCAGAAAAGCCCTGCTGCTGCAATAAGAGATTCCGGATCGCGTTCGCGGCGTTTTCCTGACCTTCCAAATATTGCTTATGAAGCGTAGCTGTCTGTTCCTGCATCCGTTGCAGCGCTGCGATATTAGCCTGCGCCTGAGCGAGCAGGCCCGCCGCGGTGGAAGAGTCCATCGCGGATACTAGGTTCGCGGGAGGCGCTGTTGGGGTCGTTCGCGGCGGCGTCTGCGCGTGAGCTTCCGCGGCGGGCCTCGGCGCGGCGGCGATGGTCTGTTTCGGGACCTCAACCAACGCCTTCCCGACGGACTTAGCCGCCCTCTCCTTCCTGGGCGCAACGTAATTCGCGCCGCAAATGGGAACCGTAAAGCGTTTCTTTCCGGTGGTTGGCTCTGGCGGCTGATATTCGGCGTCCCATCTTTCCAGGGAAACGGCATATCCCGAAGCCGCGAGAGCTGCCAGCAGTCGGGATAAATCTAGGATTCCATCGCGTTTTCCGTTAGACGAATCGAGCGCGTACACTGCGTGTACCTTGTCGCCAAGGATAGCCCGAACAAGCCCGGACATGCGCGCGCCCGGGCCGACTTCGACAAAGGAGCGGACGCCTCGCGCGTACATGGTTTCGACTTCGCGCACGAACTCGACCGGCTTAGCCAACTGACTAGCCAGTAACTCCTTCGCCTCGCCGAGATCGTTGGGATATTCTTCGCCCGTTGTGTTCGCGAAAACGGGGATTGGGCTGTCGCTGAACGCATAGCCCTGCATCCCCTCCAAAAACGGCGGGCTCGCGTCCGCGACGAGGGGGCTGTGGAAGGCCGCGCCCACGTCCAACTTCGTGCAACGGATATCGCGCGATTTGAACAATTCGACGGCCTCGACTATCGCGTCCGTGTCGCCAGATATGACGGCTTGGTCCGGAGTGTTCTTGTTGGCGACGACGAGGTCCAACCCGCTTTCGGCAAGGACGGATTCAACGATGTCGAGCGGCGCCCGAACGGCCGCCATGCTGCCTCGATCTTCGCCGCTGCCCGCCATAAGGCTGCCACGTAACGCGGAGATCCTGAAGAACGTTTCGGCGTCGACGCGGCCCGCCGCGCAAAGCGCCGTCAGTTCGCCGTAGCTATGCCCCGCGAAAGCCTCGGCCTTTAGCCCAAAGCCTTGCAACACGCGGAACGCGCCCAGGCTAGTCGCGCCGATGGCCGGTTGCGCAACGTCGGTCGCAGTAAGCGCCGCTTGGTTCGCCTTAGCCGATGCGTCGTCGAAGGTTGGATGGGGATAAATGAAATCGTGAAGTTGTCTGCCATGAAACGCGTCGTCAAGTGCCTTGTTTGCGTCTTCCAGAGCGTCCAACATAGATGGAAACTGGCAAGCCAAGTCCCGCAACATTCCCGTGTACTGTGTGCCTTGCCCCGGAAATAGGATCGCGAGATTCCCGTCGACCGCGCCCGTTCCATACGCCGCCCCGTCGGGTGTGGACCATTCGCTTTCGTCGGCGTCGGCGAGCCGCTTTCGCGCGGCGTCTACGATCTTACTCGGCAGAGACTCGTCCTGCTCAAAAACCAACACGAGGCGATGGGCCGCCGCCGAGTCGAAAGTCGCCCGCGATTGCGCGGCGAAGGCCCGCACTTCACCCCAATCTACATCTTCAGCCCAGACGGGCAACAGCGAGCGCAGTTCGTCTTTCGACGCAGCTGAGAACGCTGCAATTTGAACGCGCCCATCCCAAGTGGTTTTCGCCTTGGCGGCTTCATACTCTTCGAGCACACAATGGAAATTGCTGCCGCCGAAACCAAAGGAACTGACCGCCGCTCGCCGCGGGTGTTCTTCGCAAGGAAGCCATGGCCGTTTCGCCGTGTTCACGTAGAAAGGCGTCGCGCCGGGGGCCACCACATCCTGTGGCCGCTCGACTTTAATGGTTGGCGGGAGGACTTTATCATGGAGCGCCATCGCGGCTTTGATTAGCCCCGCCGCGCCCGCGGAGGATTTGGTGTGGCCAATCTGCGACTTCACCGATCCGAGTGCGCACCAGGGGTTGCGTCCGTTCTTAGCGTACACTTCGGCGAGGGCGCTCGCTTCGACCGCGTCGCCGCGTTTCGTGCCCGTGCCATGCGCCTCAAGCAACTCAATGGAATCGGGTGACACACCCGCGTTCTCGTAGGCCTCCAGCAGCGCCTTCTGTTGCCCCTGCGCGTTGGGCGCGTAAATTGCATCGCCCTTGCCGTCGCTGGATGAACCGATGCCCTTCAACACAGCGTAAATGCGGTCGCCGTCGCGTTCCGCGTCTGCGAGGCGTTTGAGGACAACTACGCCCAGGCCCTCTCCGAGAATCGTGCCATCCCCTTCGTGGTCGAATGGTTTCGCGTTGCCCGTGGGCGAGAGGGCAGGCGTCTTGCTGAAACACATGTACATGAAAATGTCGTTGAAGGTGTCGATACCCCCCGAGACCACCATGTCGGCCTTGCCGGATTCCAGTTCGAGCGCGGCCAGGTGGATGGCGCTCAGCGAACTTGCGCAGGCCGCATCGACCACGCAATTCGTGCCACCGAGGTCGAGGTGCTTGGAGATTCTTCCCGCGACGACATTCCCCAGCAAACCGGGGAAAGAGTTTTCCTGCCAATCGACGTAAGAATCGGAGATGCGCTCCATCACGTCCTTGGCCGTCGAGTCGTCCACGCCCGCATCGCGCAACGCCTTCTTCCAACGCGGATGCCCGAGGCGGGCACCGAGAGGGATAACCAGTTCGAGCGTACCCGTAACGCCCAGAATAACGCTGACTTTTTCGCGCAAAAACTCGCGGTCCTCTCCATAGCCAGCGTCTTCCAGGGCGCGCTCAGCGACAACCATTCCCAACAGTTGGGAGGTATCCGTCGCCTCGAGGGCATTCGGCGGGATCCCGTACTTCAGCGGGTCAAACTCGAAAGGACTCAGGAATCCGCCACGCCGTCCATAGGTGAAATCCGGCTTCTTCTGGTCTTCCGAAAAATAGTCTTCGAGTGGCCAATGCGTTTCGGGCACTTCGGTAATCGCATCGACACCCTGGCAGATGTTGGCCCAATACGACTCCAAGCCATCGGCCTTGGGAAACATGCAGCCCATCCCGACAATCGCGATAGGCGCCCCCCTAACGGGAGTCTCGTTCTTGTCCGGGCGGAGCGCTTCGCTCACGACGCCTGGCTCCGCGCCGTAGCATCCGTTTGACCGGCAATAGCGTCTTCGATTTCATCGGCGGGCTTCGGACGGATTAGCGTGGCTTCCAGTGGAAGGGCCACGCCCAAGCGGAGCAGCGCCTGGACCCGCGCCAACGCAGCCGCTCCGTGAAGCAAGTTCAAGGCGACGAGGCCCACGGTTCGGTTTTCGACCGGTTCTAGGCACGATCCCTTAACCCACTCGTTGAACGCGCCCATCGCCGGACCGCACCATATTTGGAAATCCATTTTGCGATCTTCCACGCCGTTGTTGGCCCAACCGGACGCTTGGCCCATGTAGGAGCGGAAGATAAGCGCCATTTTGTGGCGCGGATCCTTTTCGGCCTTTTCAATCTGCCTCGGGTCGCGAGCCTCGAAGAAAGCCCGCGTCTGTTTCCACACATCCTCCAGCGGCGCGCGAAAAACCGTTGTCTCCAGCTTCTCGCGTTCGTCCGCGGGAATATCAGCAAGGCTCTGGCAGGCGCGGTACAAATCATAGAGCTTCGCCGCGCGCATCGAAAACATCGTGCCCCGTTTCAACACCTGTACCTCGACACCCATCTCGAACATATCCGCCGCCGGTGCCATGGTCGTGTCCGCCTGACCGGCTTCCGCGAGCATGCCCCGCACCAGATCCGACGAACCGGATTCGACGCAAGCCTGGTTGACCGTCCCCGTCATGACATACGCCGCGCCCATTGCGAAGGCCGCAGCCGTAGAAGCGGGCGTGGATATCCCCCCGCCCAAGCCCACACGAAGAGGGATCGAATAACCGTATTCCTCGGCCATGCGGTCGCGCGCCGCGCACAAGGTGGGAAGAAGCGCGATGGCCGGCCGATTGTCCGTATGCCCCCCGGAATCGGCCTCTGCCGTGATATCCTGGGCGACCGGTATTTCCTTAGCCAGTTCCGCTTGCTCCGGGGTGATTTCGCCCGCTTCGAGTAGTTTGCCGACCAACTTCTCCGGAGGAGGCGCAAAGAATCTTGACGCGATTTCGACACGGGATACTTTCGCGATGATCCGGTTCGGCGTAACCACCTGCCCGTCCCCACCACGATAAATTCCGTGCAAACGGTACTTGACGATAGGCAAAGTCAGGCGCAAGAAAGCCGACGCTTCGACCAGCCGCACACCGTGGCGCAAATAGAGATCCACCACCTCCGCTTCCAGGGCGGACTCAGAGGGAGAATGGATGAGGTTGAACGCGTGGGGCACGTCCCCAAGGGACTCCTTGAGCGATAGGATCGCCGCTTCGACCTGCGCGATGGGCAGTCCAGCCGCGCCGAAGAACCCGAGCATGCCCCGACGCGCCAGGCCTTCGACGAGTTCCACCGAGGAGATGCCGTTCGCCATCGAGCCCCCAACATACGGATAGCGAATGCCGTAGTCGGACAGGAATCCAGGATCGCCCAAGGATTCGATGGGACACGGGGCAACCCAGCCCAGCAAAGCCTCTCCCTCGCCCTGCGCGGTTTCGCCGAACAAAGCTTCGCCGCCGGATGCGACAACCGGCTGACTTTCGGACTCAACGACAAACAGGGGTTGATCGAGACGTTGAACCGCCTGGGCGACTTCCACACGGCCTAGTATCGAGCCGTCTACCCCTTCCCGCCAAAGGCCCTGGGGCGTTGCCCGTTCGGTCGGGAAATGGTGGGCAAATGAAGTATTCAAAGCGAATGGGTCCTTGGCGTACGCAGTTAGCCTCGAGGTACCGTGGGCCTAGCAAGAGCCGAACGAACGATAACGAGGCGCAACACGATTTCGTCCGATTCAGAACAAGCAGGGCATGGAGCTATTTTACAGCTTATCCCCTGATTCTTCAAGCGGTTGGGGCCGAATTCAGCGCCGCTTGACTCTCGTTGACCAGGCTGTGAGGATAAGCTCACAGCGTATCTGAAGGGTGGCGTATGATTGACGATCTCGACGAAGCGGGAAACGCGGATCCCCGGGGCATCTTCCTCATCATGACAGAGGCCCACTAATACAGCACGTTACCGTTCATCTCGCCGACAGCCTGCCCCAATCGGCCATCGAAGGAATTGATCGTTCGCTCGCTGGACTCCCCAATCACCGGCGCGAGGTCGAACGACGAAGGCGTCTGCATGAGTGGATTGATGCCGGGCACGGATCGTGCGTTTTGCGTCATCAGATAATCGCCGACATGGTTCAAAGCACCTTCCTACATTTCGATGGCGTTCGCTATCGTCTGCACGCCTGGGTGGTGATCCCCAACCATATCCATGTGCTGTTTGAGCCGATTGAGGAGTGGGCCTTGGCGAAGATTGTCGCTTCGTGGAAGAAGTTCACGGCGCGAAAGATTAAGGACCACTTGAGGAGGGCCAATCAGGAGAATGGCGTTCCCGGGACGGCCAATTTCTCGATTGACAAGGATAAACCCGTCTGGTATCGCGAGTATTGGGACCGCTATATCCGCAATAAACGCTACTACGAAGAGACCGCCGCCTATATTCACAGCAACCCGGTGGCGGCGGGACTGGTCGAAGCTCCGAATGACTGGCCGTGGAGTGCTGCGGCGAAATAACATGGTGGGTAATGCCAATTGAATCGGCTTGGGCGCGTTGACCGCCTCGCATTACTCCGAATCTAGGCCCGATCCTTGCCAATCAGGAGATTGGCAAGGATCGGGCGGAACACTGGAGCGTCACGCGGCCAGCAATTGACGCCTTCTCCGAGTTCGCGTATCCTCTTGGCGCCTGCGAGAGGGCAACAATCCATCGTCTTCTCAAGACGAGAGGAAATGCATTGCCATGACTCAACCCAAAGTGTCGCGCAGAACATTTCTGATGGGTTCGGCCGCCGCTACCGCTGGGATAGCCAGCGACACGCGGCCACGCCGGGCGGGGGCTCGGGTGGCCTCGCCGAACGGCAAGCTAAATGTGGCGGCCATCGGATCCGGCGGCAAAGGCCGCACGGATATTCAAGGTTGCAAAAGCGAGAATATCGTGGCGCTGTGCGACGTAGACTGGGTTCGCGCCGCAAGAGCCTTCAGCCAGTACCCAAAGGCCACGCGATACAAAGATTTTCGTGAAATGCTCGAAAAGGAACAAATCGATGCCGTCACTGTTTCCACCCCGGACCATACTCACGCCGTCGCCGCCATGGCGGCCATGTCCATAGGGATCCATGTGTATGTACAGAAGCCTCTGACCTACACGATTGCGGAAGCCCGGCTGCTTGCGGCCTCGGCCAGGAAGTTTGGCGTCAAGACCCAGATGGGCAACCAGGCCCATTGCCACGAGGGAGTCCGGAAACTGTGCGAGCTGATTTGGAATGGCGATATCGGCCAAGTGCACGAGGCCCATATCTGGACGAACCGTCCAAAGTGGCCCCAAGGCATTGACCGGCCCAAGGAAACGCCCCCCATACCAAGGAACTTGGATTGGAATCTGTGGCTGAGCGCTGCGCCCGACCGGCCGTACAACCCCGCATACCTGCCGTCCGATTGGCGCGGCTGGCTCGACTTCGGTTGCGGCGCTCTGGGTGACATGGCCTGCCATATCGCCGACCCGGCGAACTGGGCTCTGCGCCTCCACGAAACCGGTCCGATTAGCGCCGAAGCCCTGCTCAACGAAGGGATGACCAGCGAAACCTTTCCGCGGAGGACGCGCATACGCTTCGACTTCCCAGCGCGCGGCGACATGGACCCGGTCGCCGTATACTGGTATGATGGAGGGGCTAGGCCGTCAATAATCGACGGTATACCAGAGGGCGTCCGGCTGGGCGACGGCAAGAACGGCTCGGTGTTTATTGGGACCAAGGGGATTGCGACGGCTGGCGAGTACGGCGGAAGGCCCAGGTTGCTCGCCGGCGACCGCGTGGTCGGCTATAAATTCCCGGACGAAACCGTAGCGCGGATCCCTGATGAAAATCCGTACATAGACTGGATTGGCGCTATCAAGAACGACGGACAGGCCTGCTCGAACTTCGACTACTCCGGGCCTTTCACCGAGTGGGTGGCCATCGGAAACCTTTGCCTGCGCCACGAAGGAAAGATAGAGTGGGACGCGAAGAACATGAGAGTAACGAACAACGAGAAGGCAAACTATGACGTGACGCGCGAGTACCGCGACGGCTGGGACCCGGCACAATAC
>PVBE011566330.1_pt1 | contig 16327 bp, 2 predicted proteins | sample 1631181 | NCBI WGS metagenome assembly PVBE01 (sample SAMN08397723, study PRJNA350692) | Marine metagenome, whole genome shotgun sequencing project. | isolation source: water | place: Pacific Ocean | collected 2012-04
CGCCCTCGGCGACCTCGACGATGTCGAGCTGACCGTCGAGGTCGAAGTCGACCTTCGCAGCTCCACGCGCCGAGTAGGGTGCGCCGTCGAGCGAATCCTCGAAGCCCCGTCGTGTGACGCCCCGCGCCGCGGCCTCGTCCTCGAAGGTGCCGTAGGCGCGCTGAACGAGAAGGCTGTCCTCGTAGGCGCTCCCGTACGCGCGGGCGCCCTCTGGGGCCCCGTTGGTTACGTAGATGTCATCGTCGCCGTCGTGGTCGAAGTCGTCGACCAACGCAGACCACGAGAAGAGGTACCGGTCGGTCGGCTCGCCGGTGACCTCCGTCGCGAACGCGACATCGAGTCCACGCTCGATCGCCACGTCTTCGAACGCGCCCTCGACGTAGCGAAATGCGCGATTCGGCCCGAGGTCGGTGAGATAGAGCAGCTCTCCGATCCCCTCGACGAAGATGGCGCCCACGCCCATGTAAGAGCCCCACGCGCTCACCCCCTCGGCGAAGCGCTGCTCGCGGTAGCGGCATCGCTCGTCGGGCCGGCAGCGGAAGGCCACGCCCCCGGGCTCCTCGAGGATATTGCGGACATCCGGCGACGAGAGCGTGTCGTTTGCTCGCACGATGTCGATCAGCCCATCCCGGTCGACGTCTATCAGCCCGACGGTCAGGGTCGGTCCGTAGGCGCCGAGCGCGTCCCCGATAGACGGAACGACGATCTGCCAGCCCTCGGGCTCTCGCATGTAGTGGCGGCCCACGTGGCTTCCCCGGCACCAGGAGTAGATGTCCTCGTCGCCGTCGAGATCGAGGTCGACGGTCGCGACGTGACATTGCCCCCCTGCGATCGCCCCGACCGGGCTCGGCGTCTCCTGGGGGAACGTCCACTCGGTGACGCCGTCATCGCGGGAGCTCACGACCAGCGTGTCGCGGCCGTCGCCATCAGCGTCGTGCGCTGCCGCCCCGAGAACCTGTCGCCAGACCCGGGTTCCGCAAGTGCCTTCGACCGGCTCGAAGACGATGTCTCCGGGTGCGGAGACGTTGCGGTAGAGGCACGGCACCAACGCTGACCCGGGCGAGAAGACGAAGGCGTCCGTGAGTCCGTCGCCGTCGAAGTCGAACAGCACCATCGCGGTCACCGCAGGGCTGTGGTCGACGATCGGCCCGGGCCAGACCCGCACGAGCTCGAAGCCGGGATGTATGGGGTCGACGTCCGAGGCCGCGTCGGGGATTTCGGCGTCAGCATCGCCCGGGGTGGAGCCGTCGGCGTCGACGTCCGCGGCGTCGATGGGGCCGAGGTCTCCGGAGTCGGAGTTCGCGGGGAGACCGTCATCCGGCGGCTCGGCCTCGACGGACCCGTCATCGCCGGGCGGAAGGGCCGGGTCCCCCTCGATGGGGTCGCCGCCGGAGTCGGACTCGCTGTCGTCCGGGATATCCTCCACGGCACTGGAGTCGTCCGGGCCGATGTCTTCGGCGGGCGGCTGCCGAAGGTCATCAGCGCCGTCGCCGGGCGACGCTTCGCCGGCGAACCCGCAGGCCGGTGCTGCGAGCAGCATGGCGAGGGCGAGCGCCGGTACAGGAGCCGGTCTCGGGGTCAGGGGCAGGCCGGGTTCGCCGTCCCGGGTGTCCCGCGAGGGCCGCCGGCCCCGTCGTATTCGTCGGTACCCAGACACCAAGCCGTGCTGTTGTCGTTCTCCTCGGCGTCCGTCAGCGCCGACGACAGCGATAGCGAGGCGCCGGGCGCGAACGTCCAGAGCGGGCCGCCGAACGAGACGTGGTCGATGATGCCCGAGGCCCGCGCGAGCACGAGGTCCTCACCGCTGTTGGCGAGGGTGAACTCAAAGTACCCGTACTCGTAATCGGGCCCGTCGGGCACGCCGCCCGCGCCGGAGCCGAAGACGATGTGGTCTCCGGCGGCAACGCGCAGATCGGACTCGACGACGAACGACTGGTCACGCGCATTGGTGACGGTCACTCCGAGCAGGACCAGCTCGTCATCGGTCGCGTTGAAGACCTCGAACCACTCTGCGTCGAGATCGGTCCCCTCGGCGTCGAAGAAGATCTCGGTGATGACCAGCTCCCCGGGCTGAGGCACGCGTTCGCAGGCCCCTCCTGCGCAGCCCGACGGCGCGGCACACGGCGTACGGGTAGCGACCCCGCTGTAGTCGCAGGTCGTGGGTGGGCCACCATGGCAGGTGCCGGGACCGGCGTCCTCGACGACGGAATCACCCTCGCAGAACACACCGCGCGACGCACACTCGACCAGCGCACAGATGTCACCCACGGTGACGCAAAGTCCGTCGTCGCAGTCGCGACCCGTCTCGAGACAATCGACTTCCTCGGCGTCGTACCGGCACTCCCCGGCCACGCAGGTCGGCGGACTGGCGAGATAGGTCCGGGCGACGTGCCCGTCGCAGACAGCGTGCCCGACGGGGGGACACTCGACACCGGCACAGCCGTCGTCGCAGTCCCCATCGACGCACACCGCACCGAGATCCTGACAGTCGACGAAGATCGGGTCGGAGTAGCACTCGCCGAAATCACACACGGACTCGGAGAATCGGTTCGCCACGTCGTCGACGCAGAACGGGTCCGGACCGGGCCCACAGATGACGGTCGCGCACGGATCGACGCACTCGAGCGTCGGGGGCGGCCCCGACTCGGCGCAAGCGAGACCGACCGACGGGCAGTCTACGACTTCGTCGGCGAAGAAGGAGCACTCGCCGCCGATGCACAGCCCCGGCTCGTCGAGCCAGTACACGATCCTGCCCTCCTCGTCGCAGCCATCGGCCGGGGGATCGTCGCACGTGACGGCGTCGCAGAGATCGATACACGCGCCGTCCACGCACTCCAGGAAGGAGAGATCGCAGTCCCGATCGTCGACGAAGTACGAGCACTCGCCGAATTCGCACGCGCCGGTCTCCCGGTAGTCGCGAGCGATGGTCCCTTCGCAGACATCATCCGGGGGCGTATTGCAGACAATGCCCATGCACGCGTCGACACACGCGCCGTCGAGGCAGATGTCACCGAGGGCGGTGCAGTTGATCCTGGACTCGGTGTAGAGGCACGCGCTGTCTTCACACGACGAGGGGAAGAACGACTGCACCAGGGTCTCGCCGTCGCAGTAGGAATCGGGCAGGGCGTCGCAGATCAACGTCTCGCAGGCGTCGATGCAACCGAACGCGGCCGGGCCGGGGACCGATCCGCAGGCCAGGCCGTCGTCGGCGCAGTTCGTCCGAATCTCGGCATAGGTGCAGACGTCTCCTTCGGCGCACACTCCGGAACCCTCGGAGACGACCAACTCGTCATCGTCACATCGGGCACGCGGCGGATCGTCACAGAACACACCCCCACAGGTCGAGAGGCACTCGCCGGCGAAGCAGACGTCGCCGGCAGACCCGCAATCTCGGAGGAAGGCTTCCGGATACTCGCAGTCGTCGCCGGCCCCGCAGAAACCGGGTCCATCGAAGCCCCAGAGGCTGTTGCCCACGCACCAGGCCTCCTCCGGCGGCGTCGTGCACGCCTCGTCGACGCAACGGCGCACGCAGTCACCGGCGCTGCAGTAGGTTCCGGCCGCGTCGCAATCCTCTCGGAACGACTCGTACTCGCAGGCGTCGTCGACGCAGGCCCCGACGGCGCTGTGGATGACCGAGACATGACCGTCGCAGTAATCGTCGGGCGGATCGATACAAGCGGCGACGTCACAGAAGTCATCGCAGTCGCCCGCGTAGCAGACCTGACCGCCGAGCGCGCAGTCGCGACGGCTCTCGGCGTAATCGCAATGGCCCTCCCCGAAACACGTGCCGTCGTCGGCATAGGTCACCGCGACCTCGCCGTCGCAGTCGGCGGTGGGCGGCGCATCGCAGACGATGCTCTCGCAGGCTGGGTTGTCGACACACTCACCCTCGACGCACACGAGGCCGAGGGGACCACATGCGGTCCGAATCTCGGGATAGACGCAGGTGTCGCCCTCGCCGCAATCGCCGTCGTCGCCGAACACAATGGCGTCGTTACCGTCGCACGTCGGATCGGGGGCGGAGACGCAGCTCGCCGGGTCGCAGAGGGGTACGCAGGCGCCGTCGACGCACTGCATGTCCGCCGCCACGCAGTCGACCTCGGCGGACCCGTAGGTGCACTCGCCGAACTCGCAGGTCCCCGTCGCGTCCCAGGTCGTCGCGACTCCGGACTCGCAGGTCGGCTCGGGGGGCTCCTCGCACACGACACCGGTGCACGGGCCGGTGACGCACTCGCCGCCATCGCAGGTCAGACCGGACTCGGCACAATCCTCGGTCTGCGGCGAGTAGTCGCACTCGATGTCCTCTTCGTCGCAGGTCCCGAGGCGAGGGTGGCGAATGGCGACGGTCCCGTCACAGAAGTCGTCCGGGGGCGAATCGCAGGTCAGGAACGTGCAGGACACCGGCTGACACGCGCCCTCGAAGCAGATGTCGTCTCGACAGTTCCTCGACTCCCGGTCGTAATCGCACTCCGCCTGGTCGTCTTCGACGACGCAGGTCCCGGGCAGCTCGTACCACCGGGCGGTGTTGCCATCGCACCAAGGTGCCGACGGCGGCTCGCCGCAGACCACGTCGGCGCAGGGCGAGACGGGCTCGATGCAATCTCCGTTCTCGCACCCGAGCGGGCACTGTTCGGTCGTGTATTCGTACTGACACTCCCCTGCCTCGTCACAGCCGGTGAAGGCGACGGCGCTGCGCAAGGACTGGCCGTCGTCGGAGCACGTCGACGGTGGCGGGACGGCGCAGGCCGCGCGGTCGGTGCAGCCGGCGTCCGACGTTCCGGGGTCCGGGTCGCCGCATCCGCCAAGCAGGAGCAGTGCGAGGGACGCGACCAGGCAGATTACAGAGGAGTTGGAGCGCATGGTCCGCAGGGTGTCCGAGGTCACGGAGGTGGACGCGTCACAGTCTCTCCGCTTCCTCGGTCGGAGTCGAGCGAGTGTCGTTCGTCGGTTTCGAGCGGGGCTCGCCCCACGGCCCGGCGGCCGCGCTGCGAGGTCGCCCCCGACGCGGCCGCTGGCTGCGGCCCTCTTCCCCACGAGGCCGGTCACCGGCGACGCCTCGACCAGAAGAGGATGCCCACCAGGAGCAATGCCGCGGTGGGACGACCACGGGGTGCGACCCCACAACCCATCCAGCCGTCGTCCGACCTGTAGTCGCCGTCGCCGGTGCCTTCGAATGCTGCGCCGGCATCGTCGTCGCCGGCATCGGCGGCGGCCGACGACCAGACGAGGTCGACGCAGGCTCCGTCGACGCAGGCGGCTCCGGACCCGCACCCCTCGTCGCCGGAGCAGCCCTCGACGCAGAGGCCATCGACGCATTGCTCCCCGGTCGGACACGCTCCATCCGCGCACGCCCCGTCGTCGCCGAGCATACGGGCGCAGGCGTACTCGTCGGTCCCGGGGTTGTAGAGGCACTCCATCGTCGGGTCGCCGCCGCAAGCGTCCGGCAACTCGTCGATATTGCCGTCCAAGTTGTTGTCACCACCGTCACACACTTCGGTGCCACAGACGAAGAGATCGTACGCGCCGCTCGCCGAGCCCGTGATCGCGGTGCACAGGTCGCTCACGCTGACCGAGACCATGGCGGCGTCGATCTCGGTGTCGTTCTCCCAGCAGAACGCGAACGTGTCGCTTCCGCCGGCAGGCACTGAACGGACCAGGGTGCCGGTCCCGGCGATTTCGGGCGTGCCGGCGTCCACCGTTACGGTCACCGTGTCGCCGGCCGCGATCTCGACATCGCCCGAGTTGACGACGGTGAACACGACGGCGGTGCATCGCGGAGGGTCGCCCGAGACGGTGTCACAGGAGCTGTAGTCGAAGGTCGGATCCCCGGAAGCCACGCGGTCGACCGTGAGCCCGCCGAAAACGTCGAGCTCGTCGACCTCGCCGTCGCAATCGTCGTCGAGGCCATTGGCGCAGAGCTCCCCCGCCGGATCGGGCAGCCCGGGGATGGCATCGCAGACCATCGTGAGCAGGTCGGGCGAGCATTGGTAGGTGCCGGATCGCTCGCAGATGCCGAAACTGACGGTGCACGGGCCGTCGAGCTCCTCGAATCCATTCCAGGCCTCCCCGTCGCAATCATGATCGATTCCGTCGCAGTGCTCGGCCGGTTCTGGGGTGCCGGGAATGCAGGGGTTGTCGACCCCACCGACACAAGCGGTCACGGTGTTGGCGCAGATGCCGAAGCCGCACGTGACGTCCGGCGGGTCGTCGGGGGTGCCGGTGCAGTCATCGTCGAGACCGTTACAGGCGTCGATGATCGACGCCGCATCGTCGTCGCAGACCATCGCGACCCCGTCGCACACCATGTTTCCGTCGGTGCAGAGGTCCGCGTCGGCGGGATTGTCGCAGGGGTCGCCGAAGTTCGGCTCATCGGCGCCGTCCGTCGTGGCCGGATCGCAGTCGTTGTCCAGCCCGTCGCAGAGTTCGGGGTCGGGCTCGAACCCGCCCGCGCTGCACCTTGTCTCGCTCGGCAGTGCCGCATTGCAGATGAAGGTGCCCGTCTCGTAGCATTCGCCGACGCCCACGCTGCAGAAGCCACCGATCTCGGGGTAGAGCTCGTCGACGACTGTGGGCGAGTCGCAGTCGTTGTCCACCCCGTCGCAGAACTCGTAGTTGATCTGCGTATCGGGCAGCCCGAGCGAGTGGAGATCCTGAACCTCGGGCGTGGACATTGCGTAGTCGAGCCAGACAAAGTCATCGAGGCGCCCCTCGAACGATCGGCTGGCGAAGAACACGCCCTCGTTGGTCGTGCCGCTCTGGCCGAGCCAGATCTTGTGCGAGGACGACGAAGGCCAGACGATCGGGGCGAACACGTTCGACGGGAGCGTCGGGTAGGTTCCCCACGATCCGGTGTGCTCCGACCGCAGCGGACGTGCAGCGCCGTCGACGTAAGCGCGGATCGTCGTCCCGTCGTGGGTCAGCGCCAGGTGCACCCAGGTATCCCCCGCGCCGAGCACCGAGGTGAACGCCGGGATCTGGAGCTCGGCGCAGTTCCAATACACCCGACCGAGCGCCGTGACCTCGAATCCGCGGTCGCTCCCCGCGCACGGGGTGGCCGTGCCCGAGAGCAGGTTCGACAACACGGTCCTCCGGCTCACGATGGTCCGATTCGGTCCACCGGGAGTGGTGAGTGCCGGCGGAATCGACGCCCAGAACGCAACGGTGAAGGTCCGGCGCCACACGCCGGCTGCGTCAATGCCCACGTACGATGGCTGCACGCCGCCGAAGTCGGCAGCGACGTGTCCGCCGAGGTCCACCGTCGAGACTTCGTTCGGGTCGTGCAGGCCGTGATGGCCGCTTCCGGAGGAATCGAGGAAGTGCGTGGAGTCGGCCATGTAGTCGAACTCGAGGGCGGTCCAGGCCCCCCAATCGCACTCGGACGATCGTCCATCTTGCGCACACGAAGTGGTGGCGTCGGCGTCACAGAGATCGGGGTCGGCACCATCACACGCCGCGCCGAGCGTGTAGGGCTCGTCGACGACGCCGTTGCAGTCATTGTCGAGCCAGTCGCAGAACTCGTGGTTCACGTCGACGTACGGGACGGTTCCGGCGGCGCCGTCGAGCCCGGCCAGCGCTTCGATCTCGGCGACGGAGAGCTTGTGTCGATAGCGGACGACGTCGTCGATCCAGCCGATCCAGGCCTGTTGCCAATCGGTCGAGCACACCATGTTGCAGCCCGGACGAGACGGCGGCCCGGCACTCCCGTCCAGCTCTTGACCGACGAAGACGTCGCTGCCCCAGCTACTGATCGGCGAGACAGAATGGGGGCCCGAGACCAGGGCGCCGTTCATGAAGAAGGCGAGGGTCTGGGCGTTGTACACCAGCGCCACGTGGGTCCACGTGTCCGCCGGGATATTCGGCGACGGGAAGAGCTGGACGTCGTTCCAGAACAGCCAGCCATGGCCCAACAGGAGCCCGTTTCCGGCACTCGGACTGAGCTGCGAGAAGATCGCGCCCGGACGCGCCATCGCGCTGTCCCGATAGACCCACGCGCTGAGCGTGAAGTCCTGGCTGCTGCTGGCCGCGGCCGGGAACCGAAGTGCCGAGGTGCTGTCTGCCCCGATGCCGGGGAAGTGCAGTGAGTTCCGTCCGTTACGCGAGAACGACGATGCGATCGCGACGGGGTAGTCGAGGGCCCCGTGCCACGCGTTTCCGGAGGCGTCGAATGCCTGTCCGGTCGTCGACGGGGTCGGAGCGGTGTCGCCTTCGAAGGTGTAGATGGCCGCCGCGCCGCCCGAGCAGATGGTGGAGAACGTCGCGAGGTCGCACATCACATGCCCGTCCTCGCAGGCATCGCCGTCGCCTCCGGCGCACGGATCGCCCAGGCCCAGGCCCTCGTCTGCGCCGCCGACGCAGTTGTTGTCAGCGTGGTCGCAGCTCTCCGCCTGACCGAGGAAGGTATCGATGTCCCCGTCGTCGCAGTCGCCGAGACACTCGCTCTGGCCGTCGCCGTCGTCATCGCTCTCGCGCGGGTGCACCGCGCCGTCGCAATCGTCATCGAATCCGCTGCATTCGACCTCGACGCAGCCGCCCGGGCCTGCGCCGTCGGGGTCGTAGCACGGTCCCGCGTGGCAGAGGTTGACGCCGCCTTCCGGCTCGAGACCGAACCACAAATCGCGGACCGGACATTGGTTCCACGGGGACTGCCCCGCACACACCGGGTCCCCGGCGCCATGCTGCGACAGGAACCGCATCACGAAGCCGTGCTCTCCGGTGTAGTTCGCCGTCTGGACGATGATCGTGTTCTTGCCCAGCAAGAGGGGCACGTCGTCGATCTTGTACTGGTCGGCGGCGTAGCAGTGGCAGCCGATGCGTCCCAACGTACCGCCGCCGCCGTCGCCGCCGTACTCCACCCCGTTGACCCAAATCCGATAGAAGTCGGCCATGCCGATCGAGAGGTCGACCAGACGTGCCGACGGGGAGTGGGCGTAGGTGACTGCGTAGGCGTAGCGCCAGCTGTCGGTCGAGTGCCGCATGCCGAAGCCGCTGTTGCACGGTCCCCCCTGGTGCAGGCCGCGGACCTCGCTCCACGTTTGCCCGGCAAAGGTATCGCCGACGCGTGGCTGGGCGCCCGGATCGAGCGGCGCCGGAGGTCTGCTGTTGCACGCCGTGTAGCCGGGCAGGAACCAGTACCAGTCGCGCGCGACCAGCCAGTCGACCACCCAACCGTCACCGAAGTCCGGGGCGGCGAGACCGAAGTCCACCGTCATGTCCTGCGGCGGCGCGTTGCACGTCAGGCCCGCGATCCCACCCCAGTTGGAGGTGCCGACGCATGGGCGAACCGCCCACTGTGCCCCGGTGGCGGAGCACGAGCAGCTCGAGATCGCACCGGATGAGACCAACAACTCGACACGCCCGCTTCCCCCACCACAAATCGAACAGCCAGGAACGACCGCCCAGTTGTAGCCGTCGCAGGTCCACGAACCGTTGGTACGCGTTCGCAACGCGTCCGCGATCGCTTGAACGGTCGCCGGATCGGAGCACGTGCGGCCTCCGGGTTCCATCGAACCGGAGACCGTGACCTGGCGCAGCCCGACCGCAGGCAGGGTGTCGGCGTAACTCGCCCACCGGGAGCAACGACCGTCGCCGCAGGGGACGTTCCACGCCATCGACTCCGACCACCGATACGGAATGAGCGCGGTGCTGGTGTCCAGCGGGGTCGTGAAGGTACCCGGCAGGCACTCGTCCGTACCGTTCTGGCAGACGCCGTAGACCCCGTCGTCGTCGGTCAGCGTGCACGGTCCATCCGGAGGCACGTTGTCGATCGTCCCCGAGCAGTTGTTGTCCACTCCGTCGCACACCTCGGTGGCCCCGGGATGGACGCCGCCCGCGGAGTCGGAGCAGTCGGCGCGGTCTCCCTCGATCCAACCGGGAATCGAGCCGCTGCAGAATTGCCGAGTCCGGTTCGCATCCCCGAAACCGTCGCCGTCGCGGTCGCGGTAGTGATCGACGAGCGGGAGCCCCTCGTCGATAGCCCCATCACAGTCGTTGTCCAACGCATCGCAGCGTTCGCCATCGTGGTCGTTCGGGTCGTCCGTGCACACCGCTATGACCGGCGTCAGGCACGCGACCGTGCCCCCTTCGTCGACATCGCCGGGGTCGAAGCTGTTGTCCCGGCAGAAGTCGACGTCGGGACCGTCGCACGTCGCGCCGATTGGACGCACCGCCCCACCCTGGGGCTCGGTGTACATGAAGCCGTTGGCGACCTCCCCGTCGCAGTCCTGGTCCACGGCATCGCAGAGCTCCTGGTTGCCACCAAGGTCGGCCATGCCCGCGAACATGGTGCCGATGCCGCCCGCTGCGAGCGCGTTCAGCTTCGCGGAGTCCATCGCGATCTCCCAGACCCCGGCGTCGTCGATCGCGCAACCGACGCAATACGATCCGCTGTCCCGACGGCCGAGCCACAGGTTCGAACTGCGGTTGACGATCGTTCCGGGCGTGTAGGTCGACGTCAGCTCCAGGTTGCCGTCGACGTAGGTCCGGATACGCCCGTCTGGCGAGTACGTGCAGGCGACGTGGTACCAGGTCCCCGGGGTGAGCACCGAGCTCGTCCCGGTGGAGCTGCCGCTGATCCAATACCAGCCCCGACCGGTCGTCCAGACCGCGCAATCGAGCTGGTTGTTTCGGACGGCAAACTCGTACGAGCTCTCCTTGTTCAGGATCAACCGATCACCGCTGCTCGACGAAGCAAGCCGGACCCAGGCGGCCATCGTGATCTGATCGCCGAGGACGTCGACCGTGGCGTGGTCGGCCGTCCACCCGTAGTCGCTGGAGCTGAATCCCGTGAAGGCCAGGCGCGGGCCGCCACCCGGCGTGGACATCGTCACGCCGGTGTTCGTCATGTCGGAGTTGCCGGACCCCACCCCGCCGGCGAGGTTGTACAGGTAGCTCGCGTCGGCGATGTCGGCGTCATAGAACGCGCGCGGCCCGTTCGTAAGGCACTGCACGTCGGTGTCGTCGTTCGTGCACTCGTACACGCCGTCGTCGCACACGTCCGAGTCCTCGTCGTCGCAGGCAGCGCCCGCGGTCGCCGAGAGATTGTCCGCGCCGCCGGTGCAGTCGTTGTCCAAACCGTCGCAGAACTCCTCGGTTCGCGTAGGCGGCGGCAGGACTCCGGAGGCGTGGAGCGCGGCGATCTGCGTGTCGCTCAACTGCGCCGGGATCACGACCAACTCGTCGATCCCGCCGCGGAAGTACTGGCTGCCGTAGCGCCACCAACCGACATCGAGAGTGCCGGGAATCGCGCTGATTCCCGGGATGCGCTTCGTCGCTAGCGAACCGCTGTCGCGCACGCCGTTGAGATAGAGGCGAGCTTGACCGTTTGCCCGCACGGTCGCCGCGACGTGCGACCACGTGTTCAGCGGCAGCGACGCCGCCGAGCGCACCCAGTAGTAGGTGCCGGTCGTGGTCCGGATGTAGAAGTGCGTGAGGTTGTCCGAGTTCCTCCGCAGGAACCACTGCCACGTCGAGTTGGCGGTCGATGCGACGACGTACTGATCCGCCCCATTCGTGGTCGGGTACACCCAGGCCGCGACGGTCATTTCGTAGCCCGGGTAGTCCCAGTCCTCGGTGCCGACCCAGTGCGCGTAGTCGTTCCCGTCGAACCAGAGTGCGTCGCCCGACGCACCGGCGACGGCCGGCTGGGCCGACGACGCGGGCATCGCACCGACGACGGTCAGGTCGTGGTCCTGGCTCGAGCGGTCGTACGCGACGGTGGTGCGGAGCTCGTCGAACGTGAACGACGCGAGAGCGTCTACACATACGGAGCCGGTACCGGCGCTGTCGCACGCGCTGTAGCCGTCGTCCGTGCACGCGCTCGCGTCCGCGTCGCAGGAGACGCCGACGCCGTAACCGGTATCGACCGTGCCGTCGCAGTCGTCGTCGATGCCATTGCAGACATCGGTCCTGCCCGGATTGACCAGGTCGTCCTGGTCGCAGGCGCCGAGATCACCGCCCGGATCCGTCGCGAGGTTGTGGTTCGGGTCGGTGCAGGCGGTGTCACCGGTCTCGTCGAGCACGTTGTCGTGGTAGCCGTCCTGGTCGGCGTCGAGGTAGCAGTGCTCGGCGCCGTCGCAGTCGTTGTCGACGCCGTTGGCGGCGTCGGGCGCCACCGCGTCGTTGGCACCCGGGTTGATGGCGTCGTCTCCGTCGTCGCAATCTCCGCCGCGGGTCGCGACGTAGGGCGCTGAGCTGGCGCAGGCGCAGATCGTATCCCAGTCGACGCCGTAGGTGTCCCCGTCGACATCGCGATACCAGGTCGTGCAGCCCCCGGCGCCGTGCTCGTCGATGGTGCCGTTGCAGTTGTTGTCGAACCCGTCGCAGGTCTCCTCACGCGCGTTGGAGGTCCGGTAGCGGCGGACCTGGTTGGACCAGGTCGACGGCTCGTAGACCCATCCGTCGAACTCGAAGACGTTCAGCGTGCGAGCCCACGTGGTCCCGGACGCGACCAGCCATCCGTAGTTCGCCCCGAGCGTCGTGCCGGCGACGCCGGTACCGAGCCGGATCAGCCCTGTGTCGGTGGTCGACCAACGAGCGCCGAACGCGTAGACCCCATCGGTGGCTACGAGGCTCATGTAGTTCGTGAACGGCGTGTTCCGGGTGTCGATCACGCCGGCTGGCGGCGAGAACGGGCTGGCGAAATACGACCGGATCTGCGTGGTCCCGGACTGGTGGGTCCCGAGGTATGCGCGGCCGCTGGTGTCGTCGAGCTGGCCGCCGAGGTACGGCGACGGGTGAGTGCCGTAGCCGAGGTCGGTGAGCCCGTCGCTGATGCGAATGCGAGCGACCCGCCAGGCGCCGCCCCACTCGAGCACGTAGAGATACGTGCCGTCGGCAAGCACCGCGTGGGGAAGAAACGGAGCCGCGACACGGGAGCCGCCGGAGTCGACCGCATATCGGTCGAAGGCCTCGCTCCAGCCGTTGCGCGGGTCGAAGGCCTGATAGTGCCACCAGGTCTGCGACGAGATCGCGTACGCATAGTGCTCGTCGGCCCCCATCATCTTCCAGCGGCCGTCGGCGCGGTCGTCGACGTCCCACGAGAGGATCCCGGAGGGAACGGGGACCAGCTCGGAGTCGGCATACGCGACGCTGCCCGTATCGCTCGGCTCGCAGGCCTCGACGCCGTTGCGGCAGAACATCAAGCCGTCGTCGCAGTACGCGGAGCTCGCGCTGGCCACCGGATAGAGGGTGTCGCAGGCGATACGGCTACCGCCCGGGGAGGTGTAGATGTCGAGGTCTCCCCATCCGTCGAAGGTCGTCTGGGCGAGGCCGTCGCTTCGCCGGTCGCAGTCGTTGTCGACCCCGTCGCACACCTCGGGGGCGGCAGGCTTGATCGCTGGATCGGCGTCGTTGCAGTCCCAGTTGTTGAGGGACACGAAGTCGTCGACGGTGGGATCGCAGATGTTGGACCACGGTTGAGGCGCGGACGGATCGCCGAACCCGTCCTGGTCGCCATCGAAGTACACGGTGATTGTCGAGCCACGCTCGTCGAAGGCACCGTCGCAATCGTCGTCGACGGGGGGACCGGGTCGGTTGCAGATCTCCGGGTGACTCACCCCGTCGTCGATGCAGGCGATCCCGCCGACCGAGCACTGGAACGAATCGTCCGTGCAGGCGTCGATATCTGCGGGGCTGTCACAGCTCAGGTCGGTGCCGGGGTCGAGCCGCGGATCGTCTTCACCGTCGTCGGAGACCCCCGCGTTGCAGTCGTTGTCGAGGCCGTCGCAATACTCGAGGTTCTGGCCTCCCGGATCGGCCCCGGAGCCAGCACCGTGCGTGATGCGTCCCGCGGAGTGGAGTGCCGCGGCCTCGGCGGCGGACACCGAGAACCCGTAGAGCGCCACGTCGTCCAGGATGCCGTAGAAGGGTTGTCCGCGCCCCTGCCCGATCCGAGCGGTAGACGGCATGCCGGTAGACGGCCACGTCGTCCGATTCCTGGACGCCACCAGCGAGCCGTTCCGGTAGACCTCCATGCGGCCGCGGGTGCGGCTCCAGGTGAAGGCCCAGTGGTCCCACACACCGCTGCGCCAGAGATCGTCGGCCGTCGTCCCGTTGCGTACGTCGAAGACGAGGTCGACGAACTGGTTGGTGCCGTTCATGAGCCGGAAGTACGTTCGATCCCACCACTTGAAGATCGAGACCCACCCGGCGGTGTTGATACCGACGGTGGTCTCGAACACGCCGTACGGGGCGTTGGTCTCGGTCCAGAACGAGGGCCGCGCCCAGAACGCGACGGTCCCCTCGACATTCGTCATTCCCGACGTACTCGTCGTCAGGTATCCGTTGTCCGGGAAGTAGTAGCCGCCGCCGGACTGGCCGCCGGAGTTCCACGCGACCGTCCCGGATCGGTCGCCGTGATGGTTGTTCCCGGAGGCGTCGCGTACCTCGTAGGTCGTGGCGCCGACGACGAAGCCAGCGTCCTCGTTGACCATGAAGTCGAAGGCCGTGACCGGCCCGGACTGGACGCACGTGTCGGCGCCAGCGACGCAGGAGACTCGTCCATCGGCGCACGAGTCGACGTCGCCGACATCGCCACACCGGTCACCGATGTTTCCGTCCTGCGCGCCGTCGTAGGTGTTGGAGTTGCAGTCGTTGTCGACGCCGTCGCAGACCTCGGGCCGCGCCGCACCGCGATCGGTGCAGACGAGGGGCCGGATCCCGGTGCACGTGTACCAATCGTCGGTGCACCAATCGGCGTCGCCGCTATCGCACGAGTCGTGGTAGTTCGACTCGCCGGATCCGTCGACGAAGGACGCCGGGTCGCAGTCATTGTCGAGCCCGTCGCAGATCTCCTGCGCCCCGGGGTACACCGTGGGCTGCGTGTCATCGCAGTCGGTTCCGGTCGATCGCCAGCGCCCGGTGGGGCTGCACACGTTGGCCGGGCGCTCCCCCGTCGTGCGGCCGTAGGTGTCGTTGTCGGCATCCCAATAGAGCGTCGGCCCCACCTCGTCGTCGACGCCGTCGCAATCGTTGTCGGCGTTCCAGGTCTCACAGACCTCGACTTGTGTGCCGTTCTCGTCGAGACAGATCGCGTTCCCACTGCCGTCACACCGGACGTGGTCGTCCCAGGTACAGAGGTCGGCATCGGTGCTGTCGCAGTTGCCGCCGAGCGGGATGCCGCTCCAGTTCACCCCCTCGTCGATCGAGCCGTCGCAGTTGTCGTCGATCCCGTTGCAGCGCTCCGACTCCCCCTGATTGATCGTAGGATCGAGATCGTTGCAGTCGACGCAGGTTCCGAAGCGCGCGTGGGGCACGAAGAAGTCCCAATACGTCGGGTTCCTGTAGCTGCCGATCCACAGGAACGACCGGTACCGGGCGATGTGGTAGTGGGCCTCCCCGCCGACGAAGCCCGCATACCCGTCTGCGTCGGTGTCGAAGCAGAACTCGTACCACTCCTCGTAGAGCTGGCAAACCCACGAACAGCTCCAAGATCCGCACACCAGGTCAAAGTTCACGCAGTCGCCCTGGCGGACATAGCTGCCGCCATTCCCGACCACGGTCGCACTGACCGCCGAACCCTCTCCGATCGGCTCCTCGGACACGGAGTCGCCGAACGCACCGATATCGACCTCGCGCGACTCCTCTTCCGCGCGCCGGGCGGCGACAGTACCGAGGATCGCGACACCCCCACCGCGGAGCACGTTACGGAGCCGTTCCAGGGGCGGGATCGCGTCCGGATCCGCCGTCGAATCCACGACATCCGTCGACCACGCCGCATCCGCGGCCACCGAGTCCGGCTCCAGTGAGCTCGGACCCGGATCCGGCACCTCGGCCGCCACGGGCTCCGGCATCGACCGATCGGCCGGCGAAAGTTCCTCACCGCACGCGGCCAGCAGGCCTACACCGAGGGCGAGAAGAAGAACGACGGGGTTTCGATGTCTCATGACGTATCCTGTTCGGATCGCGCTCATCCACAGTCCTCTTGGCACCAGATCGTGCCGTCCGGGTTGCACTCCGCGACGCCGCAGCTCGGGGGAGGACACGGGTCGCCCGGCTCCAGCTCCAGGGTCGTGCATCCGCCGCACGTGTTGACCCCGGGCGCGTCACAGATCGCGCCGGCGGTCTCTTCGCACACTACCTCGCCCTCCTCCCCGCAACGGACGCACGGATCGCCCGCTTCGACATCGACGCGGCCGCTGCAGATCCCGCAGGCGTCCACCGGCTCGTCAGGGCAGACCACTTCTTCGGTGCCGGCGCAGACCCAGACACCGCAACCGAGGCTACCGCACGGGGTGCCCGGAACGGCCGGCAACGCGGTACAGCCCCCACAGCGGTTGGACAGGGCGCTGTCGCAGTACGGGTTGCCCGTTTCGTCGCATTGGACCGTGCC
>PVBE012249938.1_pt1 | contig 16327 bp, 15 predicted proteins | sample 1631181 | NCBI WGS metagenome assembly PVBE01 (sample SAMN08397723, study PRJNA350692) | Marine metagenome, whole genome shotgun sequencing project. | isolation source: water | place: Pacific Ocean | collected 2012-04
AAATGATGCTCTATATTTACCAGAGTATTTACCAAGGTGGTGAAGAATCCTCTGAAAGACTTGTGGGCGCTATAGGATTCGAACCTATGACCCCTTGGGTGTAAACCAAGTGCTCTAAACCAACTGAGCTAAGCGCCCTTAAGATGGCAAAGATAATATAAATTACCTAATAGGTTTTAGATATATATTTTGTAATTTTTAACCATAATTTTTATGAAAACAGAGATTAAACTACTTGATGGCAGCCTCTCTTATCCTCTTGAAAAACAAGGGTATAATCTGAACAAAAAGTTATGGACTGGGGATGCACTAATTAATAATCCTAATGTCATAAAAAAAATACATAAAGATTATCTTTCTGCAGGTGTTGACTATATATCTACTTCAACTTATCAGATAAGTTATAAGATTCTAAACGAAATGGGTTATAATCTTAATGAAATAAAAGATGTTTTTAAAAGGTCTGTGTCTCTTGTGAAACAAGCGATAAAAGAGACCAATAATAAAAGGGAAATTAAAATAGTTGGAAGTTATGGTCCTTTTGCAGCATCTCTATCTGATGGTTCTGAATATTCCGGAAAATACAATACTTCAGATAACATAATAATGAATTATCATAAGGAAAATATGAATATTATTAAAGAATTAGATATAGATACTATTCTTTATGAAACAATTCCTTGTTTAAGAGAAATTGAAATACTTTCAAAATTAGTAGAAGAATATAAAAAAGAAGTTTGGGTTTCATTTACGTGTAATAAAGATATAGAATTTAGAGATGGCTCATCTCTTATAAAAGCATGTGAAATTTTATCTTCTTTAGAAAATGTTTCTACCATAGGTGTGAATTGTTTCTCTCCATTATTAGCAGAAAGAGCAATAAAAAAATTAAAAGAACATTCAAATAAGAAGATCTTGATATATCCAAACTCTGGTGAGATTTATAATAATAAAGATAAAGATTGGTATGGTGAAAAATATTTTGATAGCTCTATGATTAAGAAATGGCTAGCACTATCACCAGATATTATTGGAGGATGCTGTAGAGTCGGTTTTGAAGATATTAAGAATATGAGAGAAGAAATTAATTTTTTATAAATAACTATAATGAAAGTTCACTTTTTTAATATTTTATCATCAACTATAGCTTTTTTATTATCCTATTCCATAGGTTATTTAACTGGTATAGATTCTGTTATGGATGCTATTTTATATGCTTTCATTATACAATGGGTATTGTTTGTTCCAGCATATTTATTTCAAACTGAAAAGTTTTTTGATATATCTGGAAGCTTCACATACATCTTTGTAGTTTCCTATATCCTTTGTTCAAATTATACCTCCAGTGGTATTAATTATGGTAATATTTTATTGTCATCATTTATTATTATATGGGCTATTCGACTTGGCAGCTTTTTATTTTTTAGAATTAAAAAAGATGGAGAAGACAAAAGATTTCGATCTATTAAACCATCTCCTACTAGATTTTTTATGACATGGTCTCTTCAGGGAATGTGGGTGTCAATTTGTTCCGCATGTGCTTTAACTGGAATGGCTAACGGTATTGTATTAAACTCTTTATTTTATTCAGGAGCATTTATTTTTGTTTTAGGTTTTATAGTTGAAATCATATCAGATAATCAAAAAACAAAATTTAGAAAAGATCCTGCTAATAAAGATAAGTTTATTAATTCTGGTCTATGGTCTTATTCAAGGCATCCAAATTATTTAGGAGAAATAATTTTATGGTTGGGTATCTCTATAATTTCTCTCTCTTCTCTAACAGGTTGGCAATTAGTAACATTAATCTCTCCCATTTTTACATATGTTTTATTAGTGTATATAAGTGGTGTTAGAATACTAGAAGCTCGTGCGGAAAAAAAGTGGGGTCATTTAGATAGTTACCAAGATTATATTAATAATACCCCTACTCTTTTATTTTAACTATTATTTTCAGAAAATGTTGTGTTTCACCAAATGATTTTTATCATTTTATTATAATAATTTCACAATTATATTGTTTCAGTTACAAGTAGAATCATAATATTATTATGTGTTTCTTTAAATAGCATATCGATTATCATCATAATAACTTATTTCTAGCTTAGAATATAAACTTAAATGAAACATTTAAAAGATAAAACAGTATTGATAACTGGTGGAGCTTCCGGAATTGGAAAAATTATGACCAGATTGATGTTGGAGCGAAAAGCAAAAGTTATTATTTGGGATATTAACCAACCTAATCTTAATGAAACTATAAATACATTTTCTAAACTCGGGTTAATTAAAGGTTATCATGTTGATGTATCAAATTCAGAACAAATTAAAATAGCACATAAAAAAGTGAAAAATGAATTTGGAAATATTGATGTCCTTATAAACAATGCGGGTATTGTAGTAGGTAAATACTTTCATAAGCATAGCATATCCGAAATAAAAAAAACTATGGACGTTAATGCTAAAGCACCTATGTATATTACTAAGGAATTTTTAAAAGATATGTTAGAGCGTAACACTGGACATATATGTAATATTGCTTCCTCTGGAGGACTTTCTTCAAATCCTAGAATGTCTGTTTACATAGCTAGTAAATGGTCTGTAGTAGGCTGGTCTGATAGTTTACGAATAGAAATGAAGCAACTTAATAAGAACGTCAATGTTACCACTATTATGCCTTATTACATAAATACAGGTATGTTTGAAGGCGTAAAATCTAAAATTCCAATATTAGAACCTGAAGCAACTGCACTAACCATTGTTAAAGCTATTGAAAAAAATAAAAAAATGGTAACTATTCCAGGATATATATATAGGTTAACACGATTCAATCAATCGATAATGTCTTTAGACCTTTATGATTGGTTTGTTGGTCATGTTTTAGGGATTTATAAAACAATGGAACATTTTACAGGCCGTAAATAAAAATAATATTATGAATGCTAAGTATATTTTTTTATCGATTATTATATTTTTTATTATTGGTTGTAATAAAAAAAAAGACACATTACAAGAAAATTCTAATTCAAAGCTAGAACTTCACAATCACAGTAAAGAGTTTAAAAAGCAAATCGTCAAGGTTGGCGAAAAAACATATGTTGCAATTGGTTATGGTTTGGCAAATAGTATAATGATCGAGGGTACAGATGGTCTTATAATTATTGACGCCATGGAGTCGTTAAAACAGGGTGAAACCGTAATTAGGGAATTTAAGGAGATTGTTGATAAGCCTGTAAAAGCTATTATTTATACACATAATCACGCAGATCATGTTTTTGGCGCTAAATCAATAGCTGGCAAGGATAATCCAGAAATATATGCACATGAATTAATGCCATATTATTTAGATCGTATATCAAATATAATTAGGCCAATTATTGAAAAACGTTCTTATAGAATGTTTGGTAATTTTCTTAATAAAGATGAATTAGTGAATTGTGGTATTGGTCAAAATCTAAGAATTAATAAAAATTCTTTACTAGGTGTTATTCGTCCAACTAAAACATTTAAAGATTCATTGAATATTGATATAAGTGGAATAAAATTGCAGCTATTCCATGCTTCTGGAGAAACCCCAGATCAATTAATGGTGTGGATGCCCGATGAAAAAATCTTATTTTGTGGTGATAATTTTTATAAATCCTTTCCGAATTTATATACAATCCGTGGAACTGCTTACAGAGATGTAAATGAGTGGAAAAATAGTTTAGACAAAATGCGAAGTTTTTCTCCTGAAAAACTTGTACCTAGTCATACATTACCAATTCAAGAAAAAAAGAAGGTGCTAAAAGCGCTTACGGATTATAGAGATGCTATACAATATGTACATGATCAAACAATTAGACTTGTAAATCATGGATTAACACCAGATGAAATTGTAGAAAAAATAAGTTTACCTAAACACCTTGCTGTTTCACCTTATTTACAGGAGTTTTATGGAAAGGTTTCTTGGAGCGTACGTGAGATTATGAACGGATACTTAGGATGGTTTGATGGAAATCCTTCCTCCCTAAATCCTTTGACTTTAAAGGAGGAAGCTTTAAAAATTGTTGAACTAGCTGGTGGGAAAAATATGTTAAAAGAAGCTTTAAAAAAAGCTATTGAAAATAAGGACTATAAATGGGCATTGCAATTAGCAGATTATTTAATTGTTTTAGATGAAGACAAGAAATCTGTACAATATCAAAAAGGTGATATTTTATACCAAATGGGTATGAAACAAAATAATGCTAATGCCCGACACTATTATGTTACATACGGCAAAGAGCTAAAAGGTTTGTCTAATGAAGCATTGGGTATTCCAGATAAAGATATGGTTCACGCCATTCCATTAAATATCATTTTCAACTCAATGGCTGTGAACCTAAAAGCAGAGGAAGTATTGGATTTAAATAAATCAATAACCTGGTTTTTTCCTGATAAAGATTCATACTACTCCATGATAATTCGTAAAGGTATTGCAGAAGTTGTTCCTAGTAGAATAGAGAATTCAGATATAACCATAGAATTAGATTCTAAAATTTGGAAAGAATTATTAGCTGAGTTTAGAACACCATTAATGACTTTTTTGAGTGGAAAAATAAAAATAAACGGGGGGAAGCTTGCTTTTATAGAACTTATGGGTTATTTCGAAAAAACATCTGAAATTAAAAGTGAATCTATACTATTACCCTAAAGTGGAACCCTAGAAGCAAGAAGTAGAAAAAAATGGGGACACTTAGATACTTATCAAGAGTATATTAAGAGCACCCCTACTCTTTTATTTTAGTTTTGCCATTCAGCAACAAAAATATTTGTATCTCTATTTCCTCCATTATTCCTGTTTGAAGAAAAGATCAAATATTTTCCGTCATTTGAAAAAACAGGAAATGAATCAAACATTTTATCGAAAGAAACTTGCTTTAAGTTTCTACCATCTATATCAATCATGTAAATGTTAAATGGGAAACCAGCTTTTGCTTGAAAGTTAGAAGAAAAAAGTATTTTTTTTCCAGAAGGATGCCAAGATGGACTCCAATTTGCATTTCCTAGATAAGTTAATTGTCTCAGATTAGATCCATCAGCATCACAAATAAATATTTCTAATTCTGTTGGAACTACAAATCCATCTTTTAGTAACTTTTTGTATAGAGTAATTTCATCTTTTGTTTTTGGCCTTGATGCTCTAAATATAATTTTAGTTCCATCAGGTGAGAAAAAAGCACCTCCATCATATCCGATTTCATTTGTTATCTGCTTTACATCAGAGCCATCAATGTTCATAGTAAATAATTCAAGATCTCCAGTTCTTGTAGAAGTAAAAACTATTTTATCTCCTTTAGGGGAGACTGTTGCTTCAGCATCATAGCCTAATTCATTAGTTAATTGATTTACTATATTCCCATCAAGATCTGAAACAAATATGTCATAAGAATCATATATAGGCCAAACATATTTTCCATCAAGTCTTAAAGGTGCTTCAGGACACATTGTGTCACCTAAATGAGTAGATGCATAAAGTATATGTTTCCCATCAGGCATAAAATATGCACAAGTAGTTCTTCCCATTCCTGTACTAATCATTTTTGGAGGTGTATCAGATATCTTATTAGATTTATCGATCAAAAATATTTGATCGCATTCTAAACCCCAATTTTCATTATTTGATTGGAATACCAATTGCGAATCATTATAATTCCAATAGGCTTCAGCATTATCACCACCAAATGTTATTTGCTCAATAGATTTAAAATAAACTTCTTCTGGATAGACTAAATCTTTTGACTGTGCATTAGATTTTAGTGTACTGAATAAAAAAAATATTGCTGAAAATGTTATAAATCGTATATAATTGACATTTTTATGCATAATTGATTTACTTTTGCGGCTAAATTACAATATTGATATATGAAAATGAAAAGTTTTTACACAAGTTTACTTTTAACTCTTGTAATTAATTCCATAATTTATTCTCAAGAGTTTAATTCTAATAAATTAATAGCTGATATAGAATATTTATCTAGCGATCAACTTGAGGGAAGGTTTGCAGGAACAAAAGGTGAAAAAGCTGCTGCAAATTATATAGCTGATAGATTTGAAAGATTAAATCTTAAGAAATTAAGTAAGGGGTATATTCAAAATTTTAGTTTTATACTTCCAAACAGTCCACATGAAGGAATCTTATATAATTCATATAATAAAGATCAGACAGATGCTATTAATGTAGTCGGATATCTGGATAATAATAGAGAAAATACAATTATAATTGGAGCTCACTATGATCATATAGGATATGGAGGTATATACTCTTTAGACACAGATCGAATAGAAAAAAATAAAATCCATAATGGTGCTGATGATAATGCTAGTGGAGTTGCATTACTTCTTAATCTTGCTGAGCGACTTATAAAAGAAAATAATTCAAATAATAACTATTTATTTATTACATTTTCAGCAGAAGAATTAGGGTTAATAGGTTCAAAATATTTTGTTGAAAATCCTTTAATAGATCTAAAAAATGCAAATTATATGATAAACCTTGATATGGTTGGTAGGCTTAACACAGACAAAGAATTATCTGTTTTTGGTGCTGGAACATCACCTGTATTTAAACAGGTTATAAATTCTACAAATAATAATTTTTCACTTAAGATAATTGATGATGGAATTGGACCATCAGATCATACATCTTTCTATAATAAAGGAATTCCTGTGCTTTTTTTTAATTCAGGATCTCACCAAGATTATCATAAGTCTTCTGATGATTTTGAATTAATAAATTTTGATGGAATGATTGAAATATCAAATTATGTTTTTGATATAATTCATGAATTAAACAATTTTGGGAAATTGAATTTTAGAGAAACTGTTTCTGAACAACCAACAGTCTCTAGATTTGAGGTATCTCTTAGAGTTATGCCAGATTATGTTTATGAAAAGGAAGGTATGAAGGCTGACCAAATATTAAAAGGTGGACCTGCTGACAAGGCTGGATTAATTGATGGAGATGTAATCATTAAAGTTGGTGAATATTATATAAAAGATATATATGCATATATGAATGCTCTATCAAATTTCAAGAATGGAGATGAAACTACCGTTGTTATCTTAAGAAATGGAAAAGAGATTGAATTTAAAGTCAAGTTTTAAAATTCAATAATATTAGGTTTAAGATGAAGTCCAAGAAAAGCACAACATGCCAGGGGCAAACTTCTCAGAATTTGACTTTACTGATTACCGTTGAGTAATTTAAGAAGTATGTTTTTGAATCCTTCTTTTTCTTTCTAAATAATTGATTATCAACTATTTAGAAATACCGTTAACAAAGTAGTTATTTTTATTTAGATTAATTATAAATAAGTATTATATTTGTCGACAAATTAATTAGTAATCAAAAATAAAATTTCAGTTTTACTATTACTAGCTTTTGCTTTTACATCTGTAGTTGCTCAAAATGCAGAACAGCTTAATAGTTACCAACAACAATTTCAAAACCTTGCAAATCTTGAATCAGGTCTTATGATTGGAGGTTATGGTGAGGTTACATATAACGATCCAGATGAAGGAGCTTCTGAATTAGATGTTCAGAGACTTGTTATTCTTTTAGCATATAAATTTGACGATAGAGTATCATTTATAACTGAGATTGAATATGAACACGTAAAAGAAGTTTATATTGAACAGGCATGGTTAAACTATGCCTTAAATGACAATACAAATTTAAGAGCAGGACTGCTTCTTGTTCCTATGGGCATTGTTAATGAATATCATGAACCTACAACATATAATGGTGTTGAAAGACCAACCTTAGATAATAAAATTGTTCCTACTACATGGAGAGAGATAGGTATAGGGGTTTCAGGAAGATTGAATAATATGAACATGAGATATCAAGCTTATATTATGAATGGTCCAAAATCATATGATGGGGCATATAAAATGAAAGGGGCTAATGGATTAAGAGGCGGAAGACAAAAAGGAGCTGAGTCTATTGGGAGTAATCCAAATTTTGCTTCAAGACTTGATTTTTATGGAATTCTAGGATTAAGACTTGGAATATCATATTACAATGGAAAAACTCAAACAATTGATAAGAGTATGATTGGCACTCAAGTTGGAATCTCAATGACAGGGCTTGATGCAAGATATGTTAAGAATAACTTCTCTGCTAGATATCAATATATCAATGCAAATTTAACAGATACTAATCAATATAATCGTGTAAGCGGAAAGGATCTAGGATCACAAATGTCAGGATATTATGTAGAGGCTGCTTATAACCTTCTACCAATAGATGCAAGACAAAGATTTGATGTTTTTGTTAGATACGAAGACTTAGATCAACATAAATCTGTTACTCAATCTTTAAGAAAAAACTTGTCTTATCATATGCAAGAATGGACAGTAGGAGTATCTTATCATTTATCTAAAGGTTCAGTTTTTAAAATGGATTATCAGTCCAAAGGAACTGCTGCAAATGATAATACTAAAGGTCAAATTAATATGGGTATAGGTGTTTTCTTTTAAAACTTAATTAGAGAGATATACCATCATGCAATTTTAAAACTTGAAGAAACTTTATCCAAAAATATTATTAGCTTGTCTAGCTTATGTTTTGTTTAGTCCAACTTTTGCTATTGGTCAAAAAATTGACAAAAAGGTAGGTAAGGAAATTCAAAAAACCTTTTCAATCAAAAATTTTGATGTGAAAAAAACCATAAACCAAGATTTTGAAGATTACTTATCTAATAGATTACTATCTGTTTATTCTAATAACGATATTATTGGTTACGCATATATTGGCACAGCTCCAAGTCAAACTAAATATTTTGATTATTTAGTGTTATTTGATAAAGAGATTGTTATTAAATCAATTAAAATTCTAATCTATAGGGAAGACTATGGAAGTGAAATAGGTAGCAAAAGATGGCTTAAACAATTTATAGGCAAATCACTTTACGACAAGTTTGTTTACAGAGAAAATATTGCAGCCATTTCTGGAGCAACAATTTCTGTAAATTCAATTACTGATGCAATTAATGAGTTAATTATTTATTTAAATACACTTAAAAGAGAGCATTTACTTTGAAATTAAAAGAAGTCTTAATATTTTTTAATTTATATCAATACTGTATCCTATTGAAAAATTAAATAAATCATTATTTAGTCCTCTTGCAAAAGACAAATCAAATTGATTATTATTATCTAATTGATAAGTAATTCCAGAATCAAAATTTATTAAAGAAATATCAGTCGATTCATTTCCAAATAACTCCAAAAACACTCCAAAGGAATTAAAACCTTTTGAATATGCTATTGTATATATAAACTCTCCATTATAATTTTTGAATTTATTATATCCAATATTGTAACCTAGCTGATCAGTTTCATTTATTTCATAAGAAACAAGTAATCTATTTAAAAAACCATACTCATTATAAGAAAATACTTCTGGAGCAGTTGGAATTGAAATATGGGTAAGAAATCCAATTTTTGTTTTTTTATCAATATTATCTTGAATTCTAAATTTTGCTCCTATTTCAAAATCTGTAAAAGAAGTATTTTTCAATTTTGAAATTTGGTCATCCATTAGATAGTTTGAATTTATTCTAAGCTCAACACCATCAATAATTCCTAGTCTAAACAATGAATTTATATTTGACTTTTTTTTTTCAATAGAAATTCCAGTCTCAATCTGAAGATGTCCTTCATTCAACACTAAAGATGATTCAGTTTGATCAGGCCTATCAGTGTTAATTTGAGAATAAACATTATTCGATAACAGCATTGATAGAAAAAGGAAAAACCCTAGAAACTTTTTATTCATTTTAAAATGTCCTTTATTAAAAAATTACTCCCCGTGATAATTATCAAATCATTTTTTGAAGCAATATTTTTTACTTTTAAAAATTGACTCCTTGGGTTTCCATCAAAGTTAAATGTTTTTCCTATATTTTTTAATAATTCTTCCTTTTTCATCCCTCTATCTATTTTTGGAGAAGTGTAAAATAAATTTGCATCTATAGGAAGATACTTTATTAGTTCTTTTACCTTTTTCCCTTTAGTAAAACCAAGAATTATATATAGCTTTTTGTAATCTTCTCTTTCAATTTGATAAGCTAATTGCTCAAACCCAGAATTATTGTGAGCTACATCAATTATAACTTTAGGATCATCACTTATTTTGGACCACCTTCCATAAAAACCTGTATTTAATTCAACATTTTCTATACCATTTAATATATTCACCTCTGTAATATTAAAACCAACAAGATGTTTTATTGAAAAGATAGCTGTTGAAATATTTTTTTCTTGATACAAAACATTTGAATATGAATTTTCATGTTGATTATTTATAAATATTTTAGAATTGCATTTTTTTGCTTTATTAATAAAAACATTATTAATTAAATTATTGCTTTCTCCAATAATTGTAATTGAATCTTTTTTTATAATTCCAGATTTTTCTCCTGCTATATCCTTTAAATTATCTCCTAGTATTTCTGTGTGGTCTAAAGAAATATTAGTAATTATGGACATTAATGGGTTAATTATATTTGTTGCATCTAATCTTCCTCCTAACCCAACTTCAATTATTGCTATATCAACTTTATTCCTATTAAAATAACTAACAGCTAAACCAAATGATAATTCAAAAAAAGACATCGAATTGTTTTCAATATTTTTCTTATTAAGATTTGTAAATTCAGTTATGAAATCTTTATCAATTTTTTTTTTTATTTACTTTAATTCTTTCTCTAAAATCATAAAAATGAGGAGAAGTAAATAACCCTACCTTGTATCCAGACTCCTGAAGAATTGATGATATATAGTGAGCTGTAGATCCTTTTCCATTTGTCCCACCTATATGAATAAATTTTAAGTTTTTATGTGGGCTATTGATAAATTTTAAAAAATTACTTATTCTATCTAACCCTGGTTTATATGCCTCCTTCCCTTTTTCATGATAGAAAGGCAACTGTTTAAGAATCCAATCTATGCTTTCTTTATAATTCAATAATCTAAATTAAAGTATATAAACTTCCATAAGAACAAAGGTGATCATTCCAGCAAGAAAACCAAGAAATGCAAGCCAACCTATTTTCTTAAGGTACCAGAAAAACTCAATTTTTTCCATACCCATTGCTACAACCCCGGCAGCAGATCCAATAATTAAAATACTTCCACCTGTTCCAGCTGCCAAGGCAATAAGATGCCATAAAGAATCATCAATAGGTTGAGAAAACATCCCTATTGAAGCAGCTACCAATGGAACATTATCAATTACTGCTGATCCTAACCCTAATAATCCTGCAACAATTCTAATATCAGGTATTACTTTTTCTAGATAATCAGCAAATTCAAAAAGAGATCCAATAGATTCAAGTGCAGCAACTGCCATTAAAATACCTAAAAAGAAAAGTATGCTTGGTAATTCAATTTTAGTTAGCGCAGAGTGAACAGGACTTTGACTGTGCATAATATTGTCTTTATCAATTCGTGTAATATTAAATTTTGTTCCACTGTATACTTCAGCAAAAGTTGCCACTATAGCCAAGGATAGCATCATACCCACATATGGTTGTAAACCAGTTAAAACTTTAAATACTGGGACAAAAACAATAGCAGTTAGACCAAGATATAACATTGTTGTTCCAACTCTAGTTATATTACTTTCATCACTATCTATGTTTTCCAGGTTACCCTTAAAAGGTTTTAAAAGTGTAGCAATATAGGTTGGGACAACCATACAAACCACAGAAGGTATAAATACATAATAAAATAACATTGGAACTGTTACTTTATCTGCAATCCATAACATAGTAGTTGTAACATCTCCAATTGGAGACCATGCTCCTCCAGCATTAGCAGCTATAACGATAAGTCCTGCAAACCAAAGTCTTAAATTTTTATCTTTTATAACTTTCTGAAGAATTGTTACTAAAACAATTGTAGCTGTTAGATTATCAATTATAGCAGAAAGAATAAATGCTAAAATTGAAAATATCCACAAAAGTTTTTTCTTTGATTTTGTTCTGATAAATGATTTAATTTTCTCAAATCCATTATAAAAATCTATTATTTCAACTATTGTCATTGCCCCTAGAAGAAATATTAATATTTCTGCAGTATGAGCAAGGTGATATGCCATAACTTTTTTTGTTTCGGCAGGAATTAACTCCCGAAGCTCTGTATCAACCTCACCAACAGGAATATGAAAAATTGCTATAACAGCCCATAAAAAGGCCATCATTGCTAAAGCAGGAATTAGCTTATCAATTTTTAGAGTATTTTCTAAAGTAATTAATAAATAACCCGTAATAAATATTCCTAATAAAATTGTCTCCATTTAGATAAAACTTATTCCCAAGATTGCATCATTACTCTTGTAATTGTTCTTGTAGATTCTGATAATTTTCCTACAGCAGCTCCCCATTCCATTGCTGCATTTTGTTCTTCTTCATTCTCAAAATTACCAAAATCTAAAGCTGTATTAAGATCTGGATAAGTAGCATATATATAATGACTCTCACCATTTTCAACTCCGTGTGTAGTCTGACCAACTGACACATAACCTGATTTTTCACCAAAAACAGACATTAGTTTAGCAAATGCAGAAATAAAAGCATATGGATCTTTTACCTTAAATTGCCAACTTTGCGCAATTGGTTGATTCCATTTATCTAAATTATATCTAACTAAAGTTGTTCCAGCAGTTACTGAAAAGCCATTAGGATCTGTTAATGAATTAAGTTGGGCTATATAAGCATCCCATTCAGGTATTAATTTCCTTGACTCAAACTCTACAAGAGAATCAGTAGGACCAGCAAGATTTAATACATGGGTTGCTTTTTCAGAAGGCCCTTTAAATTGAATATTCCAAAGCGAAACTCTAACACCTTCAGGTATTTCAACATTGGAATAAAATCCATCAATTAAATTAAATACTGCTTGAGCATTCTCATTTGGGACATTTAGTGTCACATTTTGCCATGTTATGTTTTGTGAAAAAACAAATCCACCAAACAATAAACATAGGGGTAAAAGAAGTCTTTTCATTTAAATTAAATTTAAGGTTAAACCAACAATATATTAAATATTTAATAATTATGGTAAAAAAATATCTCCTGAACAATGGTCTATTGAACTTCCTGTTACTGAGGAATAGCAGTTATTTATATTTAGCATTTTTAAAACTCCTAAGAAACCGAATATAATTGACTCTTTATAGTCAATCAATGTGATATCTGGGATAATAACTTTATTATTTAATTTATTGTTAATTAAATCAATTAAAAATTTATTTTTTGCTCCACCTCCAGTAACTAAAACATTTGTTTCCTTTATTGTATTCTTTGAAACTTGTTCTGCAATATGGCAACTGTATGTATATAATAAATCCACTATTTGATTGGGATACTGTTCCAATAATGGGATAATGTTTGAATTTACCCACTCAATTCCTAAAGATTTAGGATAGTTATTATTATAATAATCTAATTTGTTAAGTTTAGCATAAAGATCTTTTATTAGCTTTCCATTCTTTGATATTTCACCATCTTTATCAAAATCTAAATTCATTTTCTTTGAAAGAAAATTTAAAACTGTATTTACTGGACAAATATCATAAGCTATAAGTTTTCCGTTTATAGTTTTTGAAATATTAGAAAATCCTCCAAGGTTTATACATGAATCATATTCACTAAAAAGATATTTTTCACCTACCGGAACTAAAGGTGCTCCCTGACCTCCATACTTAATGTCTTGATTTCTAAAGTTACATATTACCTTGTAACCACTTTCTTTAGAAATTTCTGGCAAATTACCTATTTGGTATGTGTATTTGTTTTGTGGATCATGAAAAATAGTATGACCATGTGAGGATACTGCATCAATATCTTTGATTGAAAATTCTTTAATAAACTTTAATATTTGTTTTGATAATAATATAGTATATTCTTGATCTAATTTAGTTAAATTCTTCTGTGATAGATTAAGTGAATTTTTAAGTTTATTAAGCCAATCCTTAGAATATTCATAGGTTATTGAATTTAATATTTTATAATTCCATTTTTCTTTTTTTTCAAAATGAACATAAACTATATCTATTCCATCTAGAGATGTTCCCGACATAACGCCAATGATATTATAGTTTTCTTTTGTCAAAATATTATTGAAAGAAATTCCATACTACTCCAAATCTAACTGATAAATCTCTATATGGATTAAATGGGTCTGAATAAAAGTCATATCCTGTTGAGGAAGAGTTTAAATGCTCAACTTTTACAAAAATTCTTGTCTGTTGAATTTTTGCGTTTATAAAAAAATCTAATCTTGGATAGTCACCAATCTGTTTATAATTCTGAGTAACAAGCTCTGATAGAAGTGGATTATAGTAATCTGCAAAAAACTTTGTAAAATAATTAAAAGTTATACCTGTTTGAAGGAATAATGCCTTATTCAATATATCTGTTGAATATAATAGTGTGTTTCTTGTCAACCACTCAGGTACATTTAAGGTCTCCAGTTCATCTAATTCAATATTTTGTTCTTTTTTTTGATATTGAACAGTATTTATAAGCGCAAACTTTCCAATTTTATTATGATTTTCTAATTTGATTTTATAATATTTAATATTACTTGGGGCTTGAAAAGGAGAAGCAAATCTATATAAATCTATTTCACCATTTAAACTATTTGCATTTTCCTTAAAAAAGATATAATTATCTAAAGTATAATAATCAGCAGTTATTTTAAGTAATTTTTTAAAAGATATTTCAAATTGAGCATTAGATATCTCTTCATTTTTTAAAGACTCATTATACCAATTATAACTATTGTATGCACTTCTAAATAAAATAAAATTAAAGTTTGGAGATCTTACAGATTTTGATATTGAAATATTTGTGTTTATGTTTTTTAAAGGAATTAAGCTAATATTTAATTTTAATAAATTGGAAGACAACTCACTTTTTAGAGTATTTCCATATTCAAATTCAAAAGATATTTTAGGAAGAATTTTAGTCCATTTTATATTGATATTCGTCTGATTTTTATTTAATTCCAATATCAAGTCAGATAATTCTTCTTCATAATCTTTATAAGAATTATCCCATTTAACAAGACTCAAACTAAGGTATAATTCACCAAGTTTATTTAAATAAGATTCTAAATAAACTTTATTTTCCTGAAAATACATTCTAGACTTATCTTTAATAGTACTTTCATTAGTCTCTCCAAATAAACGACCCGTATGATTATCTATATATTCTATCTTTTTATATTCATGAGTAAATTCATAACCTATAGCTAGAAGACTTTCCTTGTTTTTATTTAAAAAAACATTTTTTTTAAAATCAGAATAAAAACGTTTTGAATAAAGACTATTTTCAGCAAATATCATAGTACCCAATCTGGACCTATCTAGATATCCATCATAATATATCATCTCATTTGAACCATCTTCATTAATAATTGGCTCTCCATAATCATCAACAACAAAATAATCTGTAGCCTGTTCGAAGAAATATATTGAGTCAGAGTCTAAGCCTCCATTCTCCTTATTAAAAATATTCTGAGAGGTGAAATGCATCCGCCATATTGTTGAGTTATTTTTTGATTTATAATTCGATGAAAATCTAAATTGGTTCCCTCTGGATCTAGCACTTTGATATTTACCAAGTGATTTATAACCTTTATGGGCAACCATAAAATTATATTCTGGAGTAAGATTTAAAGAGACTAATGCATCAAGTATCTGTCCTTGCTCAAAAGTTGATTTTGCAAATAATTCTGTAAAAGGTGTCTGCACATTAAAATATTGAATATCCTCTTTTTCAAAATAAGTAAAATGTTTCCCTCTTGCACCAACTTGAGGTAATTTAAACCTTTCATTAAAATTATGACCAAGTTTATTATATGTCTGACCAACATTTGCAAAAGACAAAAGTTCAAAATTATCCTTTCTTAAAAAATTAAATTTATAGTCTTTATATATTGTTAAAGAAGTATCTACATACTTTTCTGTCTTTTTGTATAAAAAAAATTTATAATTCTCTATTAAAAGGGTACCTTTTTTTTTAGATTTTTTCTCAGTCTCTTTTTTTAATTGCTCTTTTCCCTTTAATATCTCTTCATCAGTCATATCTTGTTGGGAAAATATTATTAATGGAAATGAAAAAAAAATTAAAACAAGAAAAATTTTATGCATCTATTTTGTAATTTAATACTAAGTTAATATTTCTTTATCTAATTATTTATTTTAAAACTTATATATCATATGTTAATAAATCAGTACAGCAATTTTGATTATGAAGCTGGTGTTGATGAGGCTGGAAGAGGGAGCCTA
>PVBE010800386.1_pt1 | contig 16325 bp, 15 predicted proteins | sample 1631181 | NCBI WGS metagenome assembly PVBE01 (sample SAMN08397723, study PRJNA350692) | Marine metagenome, whole genome shotgun sequencing project. | isolation source: water | place: Pacific Ocean | collected 2012-04
AAGGCTCCCGCCTTGCCCACATCCCCACAGGGTCAACAACCACAACAAGATGTGATAAACAGGATTCAGGCAGCATGATCAGTAATCGGAATACACCTTAACTTGGCTGCCAAACTGTCCAACTATGTAGGACCACCTCAGAAGTCTACTTATACCAGTCTTTTAGAGATTGGTTATCGATCATGTGAAGCACTTTTTTGAAGATTAGGCATCCAGATATACCCGACTGGAAAATACCTAAAATGACTTCCAAGATGATCAACCCCAATATCAATTTGTAACGATTTTAATTGAAAGGTGAACAAGGTCCAGTTCAATAATTCATCCTAAATATATAAATTCCTTGTCCTTTTGGGTGATGCCACAATACATCCGTGTGGAGTCAACGGTTAACTTCACCAACTTCTGCTATCTGTTACTGTCGAGTAAATCAGCCCCCCTTTTTTAAACACCCCTGTTTCCACGAAATCGAACCAATCTCTGAACCCCAGACATTAAACAACGCAGAGATAACAAACCAAAGGGATGCGAGAATGGATAACATCCACACCCAACCAAATCCTCCACTCATCATCTGGCAATCCCACACGACATCGAAGGAAATGTCGAGGTCGTTTGCAAGGGTTCGTATGCGGATATCAGGATTCTCCCAATATGCGTCATTCACCAGTTTGCATAGGTCATCGTAGGACATCTGATTTCGTGATGTATGGGATGTCCATCAAACGGTCATCTGGTGGACAAAATTCTGGGGTCAAAAAAGTGAAGAAAACTGGGGGGTCTGATTCTACTGTCTAAAACCCCTATTTTCACACGGACAGAAAATCCCCGTTTTCTCCCATTTTTTGATGTCCGTTTTCACAGGGATAAAAACCCCCTCTTCACCAACCCCGTAATTGGTGGCAGAATAAATCCTATGAAAAAACTCACCCTCCTCACCGTCCTGATATTCTCACTGATGTTCTCATCCACCAGTTTTGCAGACTGGACGAAGGTGAGTGAAAATGTGATTGGAGGGAACTTCTATATAGATTTTGAGAGGATCGGAAAACACGGTGGGTATGTTTATTTTTGGTATTTGAGGGATGGATTAAAACCAGACGAAGATGGGACTTTGTCTGCGAAAATGTATAACCAAGGTGACTGTAAATTATTTCGGTATAAGAGATTGAGTTTTTCCTTTTATAAAGAACCGATGGGTGGGGGAACTGGTGATGTTTCGGAACCTGTCAAAGAGGTGCAAGGTTGGATGTATCCCCTTCCTAACTCAGTAGATGAAATTATGCTAAAATCCGTCTGTGCGTATGTGAAATAGACGATGAAGAAACTCACCCTCCTCACCGTCCTGATATTCTCACTGATGTTCTCATCCACCAGTTTTGCAGACTGGACGAAGGTGAGTTCAAGTGGAGGTGGAGCAAACACCTTCTATGTGGATTTTGAGAGAATCAGAAAACACGGTGGGTATGTTTATTGATGAGATTTAATGGATTTTCAAGTTACTCTTGGCGACGCATATACCTCGCAAGGACGGCACCAAAGAATTCTACGGTAGGCGGACCTGCGCGGGATGTTTAGATATTGGCGAGATACTCTATCTCTAGACGTTACGTTGCGTCATTTGGATATGGACTAGGAGAAAATAAAGAAAATGGTGGGGTCAGCTTGAAATGTGGAAACCATTAACTGCATCTATAGCAATAGTTATTTTAATAAGCTTTTTCTATGTAGAAGTAATATTTATATTATTAGGAGGTATACCTACATATCTTTGCTATAAACTTATTAGCACACACTTTCAGAAATTATCGGAACATAAAAATGCAAAAAAGGACCCAATAGGTACATTAAGAAGAATTTCAGGCACTAAGATACATAGTGATAGCTTTAATAAAGAAGGTGTTGTTTATGCATTTATTCAAAAGAAATTACATCTCAATGATTCGCAGAAGAGAAATAATAATGACCTTGACTATTATGATGGGAATGCAATGAATCTGGGCTATACAATGGATGACCCGGATATCAGGGCATTTGATTTAAGTCTTGAATACGGTAATAGGATTTTTGATCCCTATATCATATGCAAAATTAACCGCCATCTCGAGGTGGGAAAAAAAGTTCATGAACTTCTAAATGATAAAACACTATGGCGTGAAATGTTTGATGTTTCGGTTATGGATGCGGAATCCATAATAAAAGATGCGATAAATAAAATAGATGGCGCGGAAATATTAGATTTTGAGTGTAGGAAAGAAAGACCGGAGATATTTAATTCGAGCGAGAATTTAAGATCCTACAGAAGATCCATGCGAGAAAAGCTGTTTGCGGAAGGAAAAATCAAAAAATCGGAGTCCTGATAACCTAGAGCAGGTCTAAACTGATAAGAATTGGCCCACCAGACCCGCTTCGCCCCCCAGTCACCCATGATGTACGATTGCATTGCCAACCAATTGGCATGGGCCAAAAAGGTGGCCGGACGGAGGAACGGCAGGGACTGATGAAGATATCTTCATACACCTTCGGCAAGATTGTCATCGACGCCGTCACCTACTCCTCGGATGTCATTATTTACCCCGCCCGGGTGGATGCTTCCTGGCGGCGGAAGAAAGGCCACCGCCTGGCCATGAACGACCTCTCTGGCGTTTGGCGGCAACACCCGGAGACCCTGATCATAGGCACGGGATGTCACGGCCGCATGGCGGTGCCGGAAGCGACCCGAGAGGCCATCCTCGCCAAGAAGGTGGACTTGCGTGCCGTTACCACCGACGAGGCGGTTGTCATGTTTAACAAACTAGCGGCCATGGGGAAGGTAGTGGCGGCTTTGCATCTCACCTGTTAAGAGTCCATCCAGGAAGCCAAAGCGCACCCCCGTGCCGTTAGAGCAAATCCAGATCGATGAATTGCCAAAAGCGATTCATCAATCTGGAGAGTTTGCTCTAAGTTATTAAAGTAGAGCGGATTCCGAGTGATTGATAGATCCCTTGGAAATGGGTTCGATCAATCTTAGATACGCTCTAGCGGACAAAAGACGATGACAAGCAATAACTTGGGCTCGCCGGCGGCGGGCCCGCACGGTGACATCAAGACTCTCGGAACCCTGCTGCCCTACCTGTGGCCCAAGGGCGAGGTGGAATTGCGCATCAGGGTGGTCGCCGCCATAGTGTTTCTGGTCATCGCCAAGGTCGCCAACGTCACCGTTCCTATTTTCTACAAATATGCCATCGATGCCCTCGACAGCGAAACGCAGGCGGTGATCGTGGTGCCAGTAGCCATGTTGGTCGCTTACGGCGTGGCGCGGGTCATGGCGATGGCTTTTGGCGAGCTTCGTGATGCCGTCTTCGCCAAGGTCGCCCAGCGGGCCATCCGCGTGGCGGCGCTCAGGACCTTCCGCCATCTGCACCAGCTCAGCATGCGTTTTCATCTCGACCGCAAGACTGGTGCCGTCAGCCGCGCCATTGATCGCGGCACCGAAGGTATCGAGTTTCTACTCAATTTCATGCTCTTCAACATCCTGCCGACCTTGTTCGAGATCTCCCTGGTTTGCGTCATCTTGTGGGTGCTGTTCGGCCCTAGTTTCGCCGCCGTCACCTTCTTCACCATCGCCTGCTACATCGCCTGGACCATGAAGCTAACCGAATGGCGCATCAAGTTCCGCCGCGCCATGAACGAGACCAACAACGACGCCAACACCAAGTCCGTGGATTCCTTGCTCAATTACGAAACCGTCAAGTACTTCGGCAACGAAGCCCACGAGGCGCAGCGCTACGACACCGCGCTTAGGGGCTACGAGAGCGCCTCGGTAAAAAGTAAAACCTCGCTTGGCGTGCTCAATATTGGCCAAGCGACAATCATCTCGCTCGGCTTGGTTGCCATCATGCTGATGGCGGCCGCCGGCGTCGCCGGCGGCACCATGACCATCGGCGACTTCGTTCTCGTTAATACTTACCTGATCCAGCTTTTTCTGCCCTTGAGCTTCCTCGGCTTTGTTTACCGGGAGATCAAGCGCTCTCTCACCGACATGGAGAACATGTTCGCCCTTTTGCGGGAGAAAGCGGAGATCGAGGACGCCCCCGAGGCCGGGCCGCTTCAACTCGATGGCGCCCAGGTGACATTCGAGGGCGTTTCATTCGCCTACAATCCTCGGCGGAAGGTGCTGAAAGACGTCACCTTCACGGTCCCCGCCGGCAGGACCGTCGCCATCGTCGGAGCCAGCGGCTCCGGCAAATCGACCATCTCGCGCATTCTGTTTCGCTTCTACGACGTCGGCGCCGGGCATGTCCTTGTCGACGGCCAGGACATCCGCGGGGTGACGCAAGCATCCCTGCGCGCCGCCATCGGCATGGTCCCCCAGGATGCGGTGCTGTTCAACGATAGCATCTACTACAACATCGCCTACGGCCGCTCCGGGGCCAGCCCGGCGGAGATCGAAGAGGCGGCGAAGCTGGCCAGCATCCACGATTTCATCATGGCTCTTCCCGATGGCTATCAGAGCATTGTCGGCGAGCGCGGCCTGAAGCTCTCGGGCGGCGAAAAACAGCGCGTCGCCATTGCCCGCGCTATCCTGAAAAAACCCCGCATCTTGCTCTTCGACGAGGCAACATCGGCGTTGGATAGCCACACCGAGAAGGAAATTCAGAAATCGCTCGCCAAGGTCTCGTCCGGCCGCACGACGCTGGTCATCGCCCACCGGCTATCGACGGTAGTGGACGCCGACGAGATCATCGTCCTCGATGCCGGCCGCGTCGTCGAACACGGAAGCCACGCCAAGCTCCTTGACCTCAATGGCCTTTATGCCGGAATGTGGGTGCGCCAGCAAGAAGCCGAGCAAGCGCGCCAGGTTTTGGTGAAAACGGGCGAGGCGGACAGGCCCGGCGACGGCGATGCGGAAGAGGACGCGGGAGAAACCGCGGATACCATCAAGGACGGTGGTGTTTCCGGGGCGGCGGAGACCGCTGTATAGGACATTTCAGGTTTAGCCGGCGGCAACCCGCCGCCCCGCCTTGGCCGCCGCCTCCTGGCGCATGATCCAGCCGCCACCCAAGAGACTTTCGCCGTCATAAAAAACGCAAGCCTGGCCGGCGGCGACAGCGGCGAAGGGCTCATCAAGAATGACCTCGGCGGCACTGCCGTCGCAGACAAGAATGGCCGGCACCGCCGCCATCGCCGAGCGCAGCTTGACGGAAACGCGAAGCTGTCGCGTCGGCGGCTCCCCGGATCCCAGCCAGTTGACGCCGCGTAAATTGACGTGGTCCCTGAGCAGTGCCCGTCTGGGCCCGACCACGACCCGCGCCGTCGCTGGCTCCAGGCGGATGACGTAGAGAGGCCTAGGCGCCGAAACCCCAAGCCCCCGTCGCTGGCCGATGGTGAAATTAACGATGCCCAGGTGGCGGCCCAAAACCCGGCCTTCGAGATCGACGATGTCGCCGGGATGGCGAGCCTCGGGACGCATCTTCTCGACAACGCCGACGTAGTTGCCTTCGGAGACGAAGCAGATATCCTGGCTATCGGGCTTGGCAGCGACGGAGAGATGGAAGCGACACGCCAGTTCACGGACCCGATCCTTGGCCAGATCGCCAAGGGGGAAGCGCAGAAATTCAAGCTGCCGGTGCGTCGTGGCGAAGAGAAAATAACTTTGATCACGGCTCTCATCGGCACCGCGGAGCAGTTCCGCGCCGTCCGGACCCATCCTGCGCCGAACGTAGTGGCCGGTGGCCAGGGCATCGGCGCCTAGCCCCCTGGCGGTCCGCAAAAGATAGTCGAACTTGACCGTCTCGTTGCAGCGAACACAGGGGATAGGGGTTTCACCCCGAAGGTAGGATTCGGCGAAATCGTCAATCACCGATGCCCGGAATTTATCTTCGTAGTCGAGAACGTAATGGGGGATACGCAGGGCATCGGCGACGCGCCTAGCGTCATGGATGTCCTGGCCGGCGCAGCATGAGCCCGTCTTCGCCACCGCTTGCCCGTGGTCGTAAAGCTGCAGGGTGACGCCAATGACGTCATAGCCTTCGCCGGTAAGAAGCGCGGCCGTCGCCGAACTGTCGACGCCGCCGGACATGGCGACGACGACTCGGGTCTTGGAAGGTGCTTTGTCTATGCCTAAGCTGTTCATGTAATAATTTAGGTCTCTAAAGACTCTTCGCGGCCCGCAAAAAAGTGCTGATTTTTTCCGCGCTTTTAACCCCCGGTTGGTCTTCGACGCCGGACGAAACGTCAACAGCGGCGGCGCCGCTGATATGGACAGCGGCGGCCAGGTTGCCGGCATCAATGCCACCGGCCAGCAACCATGGCAGCCGCCAGCTTTTTACGCCGTTGATCAACCGCCAGTCGAAAACAAAGGCGTTACCGCCGGGCCGGGCGGCGCCTTCGGGTGGTTTGGCGTCAAACAGCAGCAGATCGGCGACATCCTCAAAGGTCCGTGCTTTTTCGATATCATCCGGCCCCGAAACGGCGATCGCCTTGATTATGCCGAGACCGAATTGGTCCTTGATATCCCTGACCCGTCGAGGCTGTTCATTACCGTGAAGTTGCAGGAAATCCAGTGGTGCCCGGGAAAGAATCGTCCGCAAGGCCTGGTCATCGGCATCGACCACCAGCCCTACTTTGGCGATGCCTTCGGGAACGGCGGCGGCAAGCTTGCTGGTCTCGTCCGGCGTCACGCAACGCGGAGAAGGCGGGAAAAAGACAAAACCGAGATAAGCAGCGCCGCCATCAACGGCCGCGGCCACCGCCTGGGCCGTCCCGAGGCCGCAAATCTTGACATCAACCGGCATTGGCGACCTCCTCGGCGGCGCTAAAACCAAAAAAGCAAAATCGAGGCATCCAAGACATTCTCACATGCCCGCCCCGGAAAGAAATAAACTTTGATAGATTTCCATATATGGATTAGGTCATACACTCAATATTTTGTGGAATGCCACTAGCCTATCCCGGAACATTTCGGCCCATCCATGTCCAAAACACACGGTTTTCTTTCTAAAAAGCCCATCCCGGTTCGTGAGAGGCTGATTCTTGCCCTCGACATGCCTGGTGCCGAAGAGGCGGAACGCTTGGTCGATGAATTGGGCGAAAGCGTCCTCTTTTACAAACTTGGCCTCGAACTCTTCATGGCCGGGGAATACTTTGACCTGATCGAGCGGCTGAACAACAAAGGAAAGAAAGTATTTGTCGATCTGAAATTCTTTGACATTCCGGAAACGGTTGCCTCCGCAGTCAAGCAGCTTGGGGGGAAAAAAGGAGTGTCGTTTGCTACCGTTCATGGAAACGACCCTATGTTGGAAGCGGCTTGCCGAGAAAAGAAAGCCATCAAGATTTTTGCCGTTACCGTTCTTACAAGCCTCGGCCAACAGGATCTCGATGATCTTGGATTTAAAACAGACGCACAGACGCTTGTTTTATCCCGAGCCCGGCGGGCGATCGAAATAGGCTGTGACGGCGTGATTTCATCCGGCCAGGAGGCAAGCCAGCTTCGGCATGATCTAGGGGGAAAATTTTTGATTGTCGTTCCCGGCATTCGGCCCGTCAAAAATCGGCCGGATGATGATCAAAAACGGACTGTCGATGTGGAAAAGGCATTTCTCAACGGAGCCGACTACATCGTGGTCGGCCGGCCAATTAGAACGGCGCCCAACCCCTGTGCCGCCGCCGAGGATTTTCAAAGGCGGATAGCCGGTCTGTTTGCGGATGCGTAAAAACCGGCTCTTGCCGGGGTGTATTAGTGGCCCGTATCAGCGGAGTTGGGAGAAGGCCGGGGATCACCCTGTTCCACCAGGGCGGCTTCCAAACTGGCTACCTTGGCGTTCATTCGTTTGACCTTCCGTTCCGCCGCCTGCGCCTGCCAGGCCCGCTGGCGAGCGCGCCAACGTTTTTTTCCCCCCGATATCCACGCCACCAAGCCCCCGGCAACGAAGCCAACGGCAAAGCTGACCAGCACGACTAGGAAAACAGGTGCCGTTAAGGTGAACATCAACGGCGCTAAATCCACCACCATCGCGGCGCGGTTGGAGAGGGAAAAGTCAACAACCACCACGGCGATAAAAACCATGACGATCAAGGAAATCAGCTTCACCATCACGGTCCGTCCTTGTTGCCACGGTGGCGGGATGCTCGAAATCCCGCCGGGGTGTACTAGCTGTTAAGCTTCTCGCGGAGTTGTTTACCGGTTTTGAAGTAAGGAATTAATTTGGAATCCACCTGCACCGCTTCGCCGGTCCTTGGGTTGCGTCCCATACGGGCGGCGCGCTCCTTAATGGAAAAAGCGCCGAAGCCGCGAAGCTCGACCCTGTCGCCATCGACCAGGGCGGCGGTGATTTCCTCGAACACGGTATTAACAATGCGCTCCACATCTCTTTGGTAGAGATGTGGATTAGCTTCGGCAAGACGCGCAATCAGTTCCGATTTAGTCATTTACGCAATTCCCCTCTCAAATCAAGTTCTCCCCAAGGTACGGCCGTCTCCGCTCGCGCTAGCGTAACTCAGGGTGCCAAAGGGAGACCAGGCCGTCAAGTCTAAGTCGTTCAGAAAACAGTGCTTTTCCAGCCACGCTCGAGAGAATCTCGCGCCAGGGCTCGTCCTCACGTTGAATTTCCACCTCTTTGACCGGCAATTCGGTAGAGATCTCAAAGGTATCCCGCAGCCATTCACGGGCCTTCCGCTCGCCGCCAATGGCGTCGACAAGACCGTTTTTTTCGGCTTGTCGGCCTGTGAATACACGCCCGTCCGCCAGTTTAAGCACTTGCTCCCGCGGCATTTTCCGGCGTTTTTCCACCATATCCACAAACATTTCAAAAAGATCCATGACCACAACCTTGGCCGCCTCACGGGCCGCCTCGGTGATCGGTTCCAAAGGGTTGGGCTGAGCTTTCAGTTCCCGGCTTTTGATGGATTCCGGCTTGATACCCAGTTTTTCCATAAGTTTGGTCATATCCGCGGTCTGCATGATGACGCCGATCGAACCGGTGATCGTCCCTTCCCTGGCGACGATGTATTCGGCGCCGAGCGCGATCATATAGCCAGCCGAAGTAGCGGTTCCGCCCATCACCGCGACCACCGGCTTCTTCGCGGCCACGGCGCGTAAGCCGTGAAACAGCGCCTCGCCGCCGACGACCGTTCCGCCTGGGCTGTCGATGCGGACAATCAAAGCCTTGGCGTTGTCGTTGCCGCGCACTTGCTCCAAGGCCTTATCGCGCCAGTGATCATCAAGGATTACGCCCGCGACAGAAAGATGGGCGACATGGATTTCCCGCCTCAGCTTTCCCGCCCGTTCCAGAGCGACCACCACCGCCACGATCAGCAAAAAGACGGTGGCGATCTGCCAGAATGTCAGACGTCGTTTGAGGCGGCGTCTATCGACGACCCGGTAAGCGTCCAGCGACATGACATCTCCGCATGTAACGACGGTAAACCGCCCTTCCGTCAAAAACCGCCGGCAGCCTAAATATGTGAAGCAGGTGAAAGGACCCGAAAATTAAGCTGAATCCTCGGATTTTGTCTCGGCCTCTGGATCCGTATCGGCTTTGGTCTTCGTTTTGGTCTTGGCTTTAGGCTTGGCCTTGGGTTTGGCTTTGGCTTTGGCCACGGGTTTGGTCTCGGCCTTTGGCTCCGCACTGGTTTTAGCATCGGTCTTTGTTTTGGTTTTGGTTTTGGTTTTGGTTTTAGCCTTGGCCTTGGGTTCCTCCTTGGCTTCGGTCTTGCTGGAGGTTTTGGTTTTTGGTTTTTCCTCCTTGGCGGTCGTTTTCTCGGGTTTTGTTTCGGCCTTGGTCTTTTTCTTGCTCGTCTTAGCCTCGGTTTGCTCTTCCATCTTCGTGGCTTCTTTTTTCTCTTTTATGGCAGCGCCGAGGATATCCCCCAAGCTGGCGCCGGAATCGGAAGAGCCATAGTCCTTCATCGCCTTTTTCTCTTCGGCCATCTCGCGAGCTTTGATGGAAAGCACCAGCCGCCGCCCGCTACGATTAATCTGAGTGACTTTAGCATCGACTTTTTCACCGGCGGCAAAACGGTCGGGCCTTTGTTCCGAGCGGTCGCGCGACAAGTCCGCCTTGCGAACGAAACCGGGAATGCCGTCACCGATACGCACCTCGATACCGCCATCGACCACGGCCGAAACGGTGCAAGTGACGATGGAACCCTTTTTCAACGTGACCAAGGCGGATTCGAACGGATCATCCGAAAGCTGTTTGATGCCGAGGCTGATACGTTCTTTTTCGATATCGACATCAAGAACCCTGGCCTTGACTTTATCGCCCTTCTTGTAGTCGGCCAACGCCTCTTCCCCCGACTTCGCCCATGACAGATCGGAGACATGGGCCATGCCGTCGATATCGCCGAAAAGTCCGATGAACATGCCAAATTCAGTAATATTCTTGACCTCGCCAACGATTTCCGCGCCGACCTTATAGTTTTCAGCAAAATCCTCCCACGGATTGGTAAGGCATTGTTTCAGGCCAAGGCTGATGCGGCGCTTCTCGGCATCGGTGTTGAGTACCAAGACTTCGATCTCCTGGCTTGTCGAGACGATCTTGCCGGGATGGATGTTCTTTTTCGTCCAGCTCATCTCGGAAACATGAACCAAGCCTTCGACCCCCGGTTCCAATTCGACAAAAGCGCCGTAATCGGTGATGTTGGTGACCCGGCCTGTAAACTTGGCATCGATCGGGAACTTGGTATCGATCCCCTCCCAAGGGTCCTCCTCGAGTTGCTTTATGCCCAGCGAGATGCGCTGGGTTTCGCGATTGAAGCGAATAACCTGCACCTTGACGGTCTCGCCAACCTGCAGGGCATCCGAAGGATGGTTAACGCGCCGCCAAGCTATATCGGTGACGTGGAGAAGGCCGTCGATGCCGCCGAGGTCGACGAAAGCGCCGTATACGGTGATGTTTTTGACCACGCCTTCCAGAACCTGACCTTCCTTGAGGTTGGCGATGAGCTCGGAACGTTCCTCAGCGCGGGTTTCCTCCAGAACGGCGCGCCTGGAAACAACGATGTTGTTGCGGGCCCGGTCCATTTTCAGGATCTGGAAGGGCTGCGGCGTGTTCATGAGAGGCTCTATATCGCGAACCGGGCGAATGTCCACTTGACTGCCGGGCAGAAAAGCCACCGCCCCGGCCAGATCGACGATGAACCCCCCCTTGACGCGACCGTAAATCACCCCATTGACCCGCTCCACGCTCTTGAAAGCCCTGTCGAGATCGGTCCAAGCTTCCTCGCGCCGGGCCTTTTCCCGGCTGAGCCTGATCAGGCCGTCCTTGTCTTCGTAACGCTCGACAAAAACATCGACCTGATCACCTGCCACGATCTCGCTATCCTGACCGGGAATTGCGAATTCCCTTGCCGGCACTCGGCCTTCCGATTTCAGACCGACATCAATCATCACCATGTCGTTTTCGACGCTGACGACGGTGCCCTTGACAACCCGGCCTTCGAAAGATTTGGCATCGGTAAGGGATTCTTCCAGAAGTTCGGCAAAATTCTCGTCGCTGGGAGGAGCTACTTCCTCGCTGAGGGAGGGGAGAGGTGTGGGAGCCATCAATGGGTTATCCTTAATTTTTAAATACCTATTTTTCTTGCCAACCGGTTATCTCCGGTGGTCTTTTCCATATGTTGTCGATTACTTCCGCCACCGTCGCGTGGCTGGCTAGTCTTTCGTTCCTAAGAACCGGCGTCAAAACTTATCCGGAAAGTTTCCGCGAAGAAACGTGTTTCACGGCGAGGTCCAAAGCCGCCGTGGCATCCAAATCGCTGGTATCTATCACCAATGAGTCTTCTGCCGGCACCAGGGGAGACACGTCACGTTCCGTATCACAGGCGTCGCGTTCCATCATTTCGTGCAGAACGCGGTCATATATAGCTTTGAGTCCGCGTTCCCGCAACTCTTTAACACGCCGCTCCGCCCGCACTTCGATTCGAGCGGTGACAAACAGTTTGATATCGGCATCCGGACAGACCACGGTGCCAATGTCGCGCCCATCAAGCACCGCTCCCTTGGCGCCGCCCGGCGGGTTCATTGCGAAGGTACGCTGGAATTCGACAAGCGCCGCCCGGACCTCCGGCATGGCGGCGACGCGCGAGGCGGCATTGGCCGCCGCATCGCTCCTCAGTTCTCGATCATCAAGATCGACCGCCGTGACCTCGTGAGCCAGAGCAACCGCGGCCTCGACATCGGAAGCAGAAAGTCCCAAGCGAGCCAGTTTAACCCCGACGGCGCGGTAGAGCCGCCCGGTATCGAGAAGCGCCAGCCCAAAATGATCCGCCAACCGCAGGGCCAATGTACCCTTGCCGGCGGCCGCCGGCCCATCGATGGCAATGATCACGAAATCGCCTCAATGCGGGCGCCCAGTTCGTTCATCACTTCGGAAAAGCCCGGGAAACTGGTGCCGATGCAACTGGCGTCGTCGATATGGACGGGTTCCTTGCCCACCATGCCGAGCACCAGGAAGGCCATGGCGACGCGATGGTCCATGTCCGCCGCGATCACGGCGCCGCCCCTGGGAGGACGGCCCGAGCCGTGGACCGTTAGTGAATCGGCCTCCTCCTCAACCTTGACGCCGCATGCTCGCAGCCCCTTCGCCATGGCGGCCAGGCGATCGCTTTCCTTGACCCGGAGTTCATTTAAGCCCCGCATCCGCGTCGTCCCTTGCGCACAAGACGCGGCAACGGCTAAAATCGGATATTCGTCGATCATCGAAGGAGCCCGCTCCGCCGGCACCTCGACGCCGTGAAGCGGGCTTGATTTGACCGTCAAATCGGCAACGGATTCAGCGCATTCATGGCGCCTATTGTCGATGCCGATCGCCGCTCCCATCTCGCCAAGAGTATCCAATAACCCCGACCGCAACGGATTAGCGCCGACACCCTTGAGAGTGACGGTAGACCCCGGCGCCAGCAGCGCCGCCACTATCGGAAAAGCGGCGGAAGAGAAATCTCCCGGCACCGTCACGTCCTGGGCGGAAATTTCAGGCTGGCCGGTCAGCGTGATCCGGCGACCGCCACCCGGCAAATCCTTAACAGCGATTTCGGCGCCGTAGTGGGACAGCATCCTTTCGGTGTGATCACGCGAGGGGCGGGGCTCGACGATGGTGGTCCTGCCAGGTGCGTTCAGTCCGGCCAGCAACACCGCCGACTTCACCTGGGCCGAGGCGACAGGCAACTCGTATTCGATGACCAGGGGACTTTCGGTCCCCGTCACCGTCACCGGCAACAGACCGCCGGCGCGGGTGGCAAAGACCGCCCCCATCTTCCGCAATGGTTCCATGACCCGGTTCATGGGGCGTTTTCTCAAAGAGGCATCGCCGCTGAATATGGTGGTGAAGGGATAGGCCGCCACCAAACCCATCAACAACCTGGCGCCTGTTCCCGAGTTGCCCATATCGAGGACACCCTCGGGTTCGGCCAAGCCGCCGACGCCGCGCCCAATGACATGCCAGGAACCGCCGCCGCCGGGCTCAACATTGGCGCCAAGCGCGCCGAGGGCGGTGGCCGTCCGCAACACGTCCTCGGCTTCCAGAAGGCCGCTGATACGGCTTTCGCCGACCGCCGTGGCGCCGAGGATGAGGGCCCGATGCGAAATCGACTTGTCCCCGGCAACGGAAATTTCCCCGACAATGGTCTTAACGGGGTGGGAGATCATCGGCATCACGGGCAGGATTTCTCGAACATAAGATCACCTTTTGGTAGGCACGTTTTGGCGGGATTTTTTAAGGACGACTCCTTGAGTTCACGGCAACTTCACATGCCGCTCCGGCATTTACCGAAAAAAGTTTTCCTATTTCCCATTTTTATTTTTGACAGAGCCGGAGGATCATGGCAATTGGCTTATCATGACTTGAACGGGTATCCTGTTGCCAATAAACCGGTGGTAAGTTCCGCGGGCCACGGTGGACCGCGATAGGATATGTCCATATGAGGCCGCTGCAACGGCCTTTCGCCAGCAGTAGTCGGCGTTGGCGATTAACGCGAAATGAAACTTGGAAGAGGACGGATGGCTTAAATGGATTTGGGAGTAAAGCATACTTGCCAGACTTGTGGCACACGCTTTTACGACCTCGACCGCACGCCGCCTGTGTGCCCAAAATGTGGGACCAAGCTTGACGCCTCCTCTTCCCCCAAACCGCCGCGTCCTGGCAAGCCGACGGCCCGTAAGCAAAAGCCCGCCGCAACGCCCGCGAAAACGGTTGCCGCCGCCGAGGTCGTAAAAGCCCTGAGCAAATTCTACGATGAGGGCGAGAACGACGATGGCGACAAAGATGGCATAGAAGAGATCTTGAACGAAGAAACGGATTTGAAAGAGATAGAGAAAGACGAAGCCGACTTGCAGGAAGTCGGCGATGACGACGACGATGAACTGATTGAAGATACCTCTGACTTGGGCGAGAACGATGACGATGTTTCCGAAGTCATGGAACATGTGGACGAGGGCGTCGAAGACAAGAATTGAGCTACCCATGAGCCCGATTGCACTCTGCTTTTCCCTTGCCTCGAACCGTCGAAACTCGTTACCTTTCCACCCCACTCGCCTGGCCACATGACCGTGCCAGGGACAACTCGCGAACCACAATACCGCCTGAGGGGCCGTAGCTCAGTTGGGAGAGCGCTACAATGGCATTGTAGAGGTCAGGGGTTCGATTCCCCTCGGCTCCACCAATAAAATCAAGGGCTTAGCAGGAAACTGCTAGGCTCTTGTTTATTTGGGTAAGCACTGGGTAAGCATGTGAAATCATTCCCCATGGTAATTGATCATGTGAATTTGGGGCCAGCCGACGTTCCAAAAACAAACCACGACGATGAAGATGGTTGGCCAAGTGAGGAAACGGTGGAACATGGTGAGGTTTCCTTCTGTCTGCAGTGTATTTCATAGTGCGCGGGCTGCCGCTCTGAAACAACGGATGCGGGAGACCAAATCCTCCCACATACTAGCGGTAATTCATGTGCCGCTTTTACAGCAATATTGAATAGCCGGGCCACACCAGCTTCCCTCGCAATGGTTTCTTCGTCAATTTCCTTCTTCTGTTGGTGGCAAAGCAGCCAATTAATCCGGCTATCGTCAGGGGATCATCAGAAGATTGCATGGTGTGTTTGCTGGACGGTATCGTCTCCGGCGTCCTTCTGTGGATAGCCACGAAATCACCTTGAAATCACCTTTATCTCGCCCCAATGTTCCCCTTTTTTTGTCGCAATCGTTCACTAGCCTCCGGCTCGAAACTTAAAAACAGGTCGATACTCGGCCTTGCTGGAGGACTTCACGATGAAACGTTTATTGCGACGAGCAAGCCCTACCCTTTTGATAACTCTTGTAACCGCCTGTGCTCCCGCCCCTATAACTATCGCCGGCGGCATGTTGGCTACAGCTGGCGTCCTCGATGCCCACTCGGATTTTGTATCCTCGACGTTTGCTGAAAATGAGCTCCAGAACACCAATGCAGGTGGGGAAGACACTGCTGATCCCGTTGCACTGATGCCAGCTGTGGCCACGGACAAGGGGACGGCAGAGCCAAGTGCTTTTACCATCTTCTTTAACTTCGATAGCACCAACCTAATCACTGCACAATCAGACACGCTCGACGCCATCGTTGCTGCTGCAAAGGCGGGCAATCAGGTGCGCCTCATCGTCAGTGGTCATGCCGATAGAGCAGGACCAGACCCCTATAACGTAACTCTTTCACGTAGGCGTGCGCTAACCGTCAAGGAAGCCCTCCACCTCCGTGGCCTTAACCCCGACTGGATCACCATCACAGCGCATGGGGAAACACGGCCTCATATCGCTACCCCCGATGGCACTCGTGAACCGCGCAATCGCCGTGTCGAAATCATCTTGGGAGAGACACCATCTCTTTGACGTCTAGGGGGGCGATCAAATGCGCCATACAGCTTTGCTCATTGGTCTTGTTTTATCATCATCGCTGATTTCCGCTGTGACCTGGGTTGCGACCGCACCTGATCTTTCATTACGGCCCTTTTATGCGCCGTCTCCATCCAGGGAAGTCATCAACGACACCACCTTCGTCAAGCACGTGAAAGCCGCCCTGAGCGAGGATGTTTCTGAACCGCCTGCTGAGGACCGGGCTCGTCTCATGAAAGCCTCATATGTCGTTGGGTACGGCGTAAACGAGGAAAATCTAAGGAGGATTTGCTATGAAACTACACAGTGATAAGCCCAGCCTTGAATTTCTATGGCCAGGCTTCAATTTCTTGCGCGGTGGTGAAGATGAATAGTCATCACCTCCTTGCCCTTGGTTACCGAATTCCAATTTCATCTTGCTATTCGGTCCCTGCCCAGCCTCTTCCACACGCGCCCAATAACAAAGGGCCGCAGAAGAAAGACAGAAACG
>PVBE011290991.1_pt1 | contig 16324 bp, 12 predicted proteins | sample 1631181 | NCBI WGS metagenome assembly PVBE01 (sample SAMN08397723, study PRJNA350692) | Marine metagenome, whole genome shotgun sequencing project. | isolation source: water | place: Pacific Ocean | collected 2012-04
AGGACGCAGCAGAGGAAGAGGACGCGGCAGAGGAAGAGGACGCAGCAGAGGAAGAGGACCCGGCAGAGGAAGAGGACCCAGCAGAGGAAGAGGACCCAGCAGAGGAAGAGGACCCGGCAGAGGAAGAGGACCCGGCAGAGGAGTCGGTCCGCGTGGGCGGCTACCAGGTCAGCGGCGTCCTGGGCGAGGGATCCCTGGGGGTGGCGTATCGCTGCACCCGGGGCGACGATGACTCGGAGGACCAGGAGGAGGTCTGCGTCACGCGGATCCACGATCAACTGGCCAGCGAAGAGGGGTTCCGTGCCCGCTTCGAGGAGGCGGCCGAGCAGGGGCTCCTGCTGGACCACCCGAACATCGCCCGCGGGCACGAGGTGTTGGCCGACGAGGGCTGCCTGGCGCTGGTCACCGAGGTGGTGGGCGGCATGTCTCTGAACCGACTGCTGGGCCAGCAGGCGGGGCCCATGGCCTGGGACGACGTCTGGCCTCTGCTGCGCAAGCTGCTGGACGCGCTGGACTACGCCCACGGCCAAGACACCTTCCACGGCGACCTCTCGCCGCGTAACGTCATGATCCAGGGCGGCCGCCTCAAGGTGCTGGGTTTCGGCGTCCCGCGGGCGAGGGAGGGCGGCCCCTTCGCGGCGCCCGACGAGGGGGAGGTGGAGGCCCGGTCCGACGTCTACTCCGTCGGCCTGATCGTCTACCGCATGCTGGCTGGCCAACCACCCTGGGACGACGAGGACCTCGAGTCCGTGGCCCAACGCAAGCAGTTCGGCGATCTGCTGCCGCTGCGGGAGCGCTGCCCGGAGGTGGGCGAGGAGCTGGCGGCGGCGGTGATGTCGGCCCTGCGCGCGGATCCCGATGACCGGCCTCAGGGGGTCAAGGAGCTGCGCGAGGCCCTGGAGCATGCAACCCGGCCAGCCGGCGCCAGGCGCCAGACGGTGCTGGGCAAGGTGGCGGTCAAGCGGAGGCGGATCAAGCTGTCGGAGGCTTCCACAGCCGAGCTGGAGGCCATCGGCATCAAGAAGACGCGGCCGGCCGGCGCGCCGCCGCAGCGGTCACGTCGGCACCCGCCAGCAAACGCGCGCCCCACAGGCACGGCGCCGGCTGCCGCCCCTTCCTCCGAAGAGCCCGCCACAGCAGCGGCGCCGGCCGAGCCCCCCAAAAAGCCGGCCAGACCACGGCGAGAGACCCCCGCGGCCCGTCCCGAACCGTCGCCCATCACGCCCGCGCCCCCGGCCCGACCGGGCATCCTGTCGCCGAGCAACATCGGCCTGGCCGCCGCCGCCCTCGGCGTGCTGGTGGTGCTGGCGTTGCTGCTGGGCCGGTCGGACAAGCAGGCCACCGCGGATCCCAGGGCAGCAGCCAAGGCCCAACAGGCGGCCAGGGTCAAGGCCGAGGCCGAGGCCCGGGCCACCATCACCTGGGGCTCCCTGGCCGGCGGCAGCTTCCAGATGGGCTCGGCCGAGGGGGGCAACGACGAGAAGCCGGTCCACGCCGTCAAGGTGGCGCCCTTCGACATGACCACCTCCGAGGTGACCGTGGCCCACTACAAGGCCTGCGTCACCTTCGGCGACTGCACCGATCCCGACACGGGCGAGGCGTGCAACTGGGGCATAAAGGGGCGGGACCGCCACCCGGTAAACTGCGTCGACTGGGACCAGGCGCGCACCTTCTGCCGCTGGGCCGGGGGCAGGCTGCCGTCCGAGGCTCAGTGGGAGTACGCGGCCCGCGCCGGGGGCAAGGCTCAGAAGCACACCTGGGGCGACGCGGAGCCCACCTGCCAGCGGGCGGTGATGAGCGGCGAAGGTCCCGGCTGCGCCAAGGGGGGCACCATGGCCACCTGCAGCAAGCCGGCGGGCAAGACGGCCCAGGGGATCTGCGATCTGGCGGGGAACGTGGCCGAGTGGGTGGCGGACTGCGCCCACAGCGACTACAAGGGGGCCCCGGCCGACGACAACGCCTGGACCGCGGGCTGCAGCTCAGCCTTCCGCGGCCAGCGGGGCGGCGGCTGGGACGCCAGCGCGGACAGCCTGCGGGCCACCTATCGTTATGGCGGATCTCCAGACCACCGGGGCGGACGCCTCGGGGTGCGCTGCGTGAAGTAGCTTTTCAGGGAGGGACTGGGTCCTACTGACCTATGTTCTGCACCGCCCTGGTCAGGCGGGCGACCATGCGGGAGGCCCTCTTTTTGGGGATGACGTTCTTCTGGGCGCAGCGGTCGATAAGGGGCACGGCGAGCTTCAGGGCCTTTTCGGCCAGCTCTTTCTCACCTTTCTGCATCGCGTCCTGGGTGCGCTTGACGAAGGTGCGCATGGTGGACCGGTAGTGCCGATGGTGAGATTGCCTCTTGATCCGCTGACGGTTCCGTTTCTCCGCCTGGGGATGTGTTGCCACGGTATTTCTCCTATGAAAGCCGCGCATAACTAACATTGCCGCGAGGGTCTGTCAAGGACCTGGATCCACGCCGCGCCGGGCAAAAAGAAGACTTCCCGTCGTCTGCCGGTAAGATGGGGACACCATGCATGTGACCCCGTGAGCGACAAGACCACAGACAAGGGCCAGATGGCCCGCTCCGCGGGGATGGTCGGCCTCTTCACCCTGCTGTCCCGGGTGCTCGGCCTGGTGCGCGACGCCGTGGTGGCGGCCAGCTTCGCCAAACGCGCCACCGACGCCTTCTTCGTGGCCTTCACCATCCCCAACGTGCTGCGCCGGCTGCTGGCCGAAGGGTCACTGACCGTGGCCTTCATCCCGGTCTTCACCGAGTACCGCGAAAAGAAAGGGGAAGGCGAGGCCAGCGCCATGCTCTCCAACATGCTGGGCGCCACGCTCACCGTGCTGCTGCTGGTGGTGGGCCTCGGCGTGGCGGGCGCGCCGTGGGTCGTCCAGGCCTTCGCCTCGGGGCTGGCCGCCGAGCCCGCCAAGTTCGAGCTGGCCGTGCTGCTGACCCGCGTGATGTTCTTCTTCCTGCTGGCCGTGGGCATCACCGCCCTGGCCATGGGGGTGCTCAACACCTTGCGGCACTTCACAGCGCCGGCCCTGGCGCCGGTGGTGCTCAACATCTTCATTATCAGCACCGTACTCGGCGCGGCCGGCTACATGCACCACCTCGGCCTGCCCCCGGTGGCGGCCCTGGCCTTCGGCGTGGTGCTGGGCGGCTTCGCCCAGGTGCTGATGCAGGTGCCGGTGCTGGCAAAAAACGGCATGATGGTCTGGCCGCGCTTCGGCTTCACCGATCCCGGCGTGCTGCGGGTGGGCAAGCTGATGCTCCCCTCGGTCTTCGGCCTGGCGATCTACGAGGTCAACGTGATCCTGGCCCGGCAGTTTGCCTCCTACCTGCCCGAGGGATCCATCAGCTACCTCTACTATGCGGCGCGCCTGGTGGAGTTCCCCATGGGCATCTTCGCCGTGGCCATGGCCACCGTGGCCATGCCGAGCCTCTCCAGCCACGCCAGCGCCGGCGAAATCGACAAGGTCAAGGAGACCTACCGCTACGCCCTGCGGGTGGTCTTCTTCATCATCCTGCCGGCCAGCGTGGGCCTCGCCGCCCTGGCCGTGCCGCTGACCTCGGTGCTCTTCCAGCGCGGGCAGTTCTCCCACGCCATGGCCGTGGAGACCGCGGTGACCCTGCTCGGCTTCCTCGGCGGGCTGTGGGCCGGCGCCGGCGTGCGCCAGACCGTGCCCGTATTCTACGCCCTGCAGGACACGCGCACGCCGGTGAAGGTGGCCACCGTGAGCCTGGTGGTCTACGCCGCGGCCGCGACCCTGCTCTTCAAGCCGCTGCAGACCCTCGGCCTGTCCATCTCGGTGGCCTGCTCCTCGGTGGTCAACTTCACCCTGCTGCTGGTCATGCTGCGCCGCAAGCTCGGCCCCCTGGGCCTCACCCGCGTGGCCACCTCCGCGGTGCGCTCGGGCCTGGCCGCGGCCTGCTGCGGCCTCGGGGCCTGGTACACCGCCAGCTTCGTGGACTGGACCGGCGGCGGCCGCTCGGTGCTCAGCTTTGTCCTGCTGCTGGGCTCCGTGGGCGTGGGCGTGGTGATCTACCTCGCGCTGTGCAAGGCGCTGCGGGTGCGTGAGCTGGACGACGTGCTCCAGGCGTTTTTACGCCGGCGGGGTAAGAAGAGTTAGGGGAGGTTCAGCAGAGGGGGAGCGAGCGGGGCGAAAGGGGGGCGACTACTCGGCCAGCTGGGCCGGGGTGATCACGGCGCCGAACTTGTCCTTCAGCGCCTTGAGGCCGGCGGCCTGCTCCTTGTAGACGTTGAACAGGATCTCGGGGATGTCCTGCTCCTTGCCGTAGGCCTCCTGCTGCAGCTCGATGATGGCGAGGATGTTGTCCGCGTAGAGCGAGAACTGCTTGTTGTACAGCTCCGGCGTGTAGTCCTTGTCGATCTTGTCGGCGAACAGCTTCTTGAGGTCCTCGTACAGCGGCAGGTAGCCGACGGGGGTCTCGATGGCCTCGACCTCGCCGTGGGCGCGCAGCTCGAGCCAGCCGAGCCACACCGTGACGTCGCGCTTCTCGCCGAGCAGCGCAGCGCCTTTGCCGCCACGCTCGCCCTGGGTCAGGAAGTAGTTGAGCCCGGCCATGATCGGCGTGTCAGTGAGCTTGTCCGAGTTGAAGAACTTGAACTGGGCGTCCATGTAGTGGCCCAGGGCGCCGGGGATGAACGGCGCGTTGGCCCAGGGCTGACGCTTGACGCCGGTGGCGCCGACCTCGGTGGCGGTGGCCGCCGAGACGATGGAGGCGCCGATGGCCACGCCGTGGTCCGGGTTCTTGGCGACCCAGATGGGGGGCATGGTCTTGCTGTCACGACCGGAGTAGGTCACGACCTTGACCTGCACGCCGGCAGGATCCTGGGCGGCCTCGTTGTTGAAGTTGCCGATGGCCTCGCAGGCCAGGGTGCAGCGGGCGTTGGGGTGCGAGATCGGGATCGCCTTGCCGTTGGCGTCGGTCTTGCCCTCGTGCCACTCGCCCTGGAAGTTCTTGCCGCTCTTGGCGTGCTCCTCGCCGTTGCCGGCCCAGTGCGGAACGTCCTTGTCGTCGATCAGCACGTTGGACCAGATGACCTCGGTGCCCGGCTCGCGCAGGCACTTCATCAGGTAGGGGTCGCCTTCGCGGTTGACGTCGGCCACGATGCCGAAGATGCCGTTCTCGGGGTTAATCGCGCGGGCGGTGCCGTCGTCGGCGAGCCAGATCTGGGCCAGGTCATCACCGATGAAGTCGGTGCCGACCATGGCGGTGGTGGTCTTGCCGCAGCCGGAGGGGGCGGCGCCGATGAAGTAGGTCGTGCGGCCGCCGGGGCCGGTCATGCCGGTGATGAACATGTGCTCGGACAGCTCGGTGCCCAGCTTTTTGTAGGTGGCCAGATCCACGGCGAAGCGGTGGTTGCCCTTCTTCATCAGCAGGGTGTTGCCGGCGTAGGTGCAGAACATGCTGAAGGTGGTCAGCCAGCTGCGGTCCATGTAGACGCGGGCGTTGGGCAGGTCCTCGGGGCGGTTCTGTCCCTCGGCGTGTACGTTGGTCAAAAACAGCCCGGCGCGCTCCACGTCGGCGTCGAAGGTCTCGTACGCGTTGCGGTAGAGGATGCAGGCGCTGTGCATGACGTAGGTCGAGCTGGACATCTCCAGGGCGGGCAGGGTGGCCGGCGCGCCGGAGGGGCCGCGGTTGAAGAAACCGAGCCACATCACCTTCCCCTCCATGATGCTGGTGAAGTACTCCTTGATGTTGGCCAGGGCGTCGTCGCGCAGGACCTTTTTGGCCAGGGAGCTGACCTTCTCGTCGGGGTTCACGATGTAGAACGTGCGATCCACGATACGACCCTGCTCCTCGGGCAGATCGAAGTGGATCGTGTGGCCATCCATGGCCAGGGGGCGCTCCTCGCCCTTGTCGATGCTGGCCTTGCGGATGTGGTCCATGTCCGCGTCCGTGCCGGCGTTGATGAAGATGCTGGCGGGCTTGCCGATCGTTACCGCGTTGGCGATCTTGATGATCGCCTCCTCGTTCTTGATCGTCGCCAGCTTGTCCTTGTTGGCGTCATCCATTTTGGCCTCGAGCAGAGCCCTGGCCGCGGAGGCGTCAGTGACCCCGCCGAGCTCGGCGAGGATGTCATTCCCTTTGTTCAGTTCTAACATGTGTTTTCCTCCAGGTTGCCGTTTGTCCCAGACACCCACAACGGGTCGATGTGTACCACAAATGGACATTAGCGCCAACGAGACTGAGCAAGATTTCTGCGGCAGATTTTCCACCGGCAAATAATGGTTATTAAGAGGGAAAACCCCTCTCGCCCCATGTAGTTTTCCCCTCGCGCTGCTCCCCCCCAACCGGTGCGCACAGCCGGCGTTGGATCCCGTGCTGCGCGCCAATTTGCGCGAATTTCCGCCAACGGCGCAGGCGCCTGCCGAGGCCGAGAACAACACGCGGGGCAAAAGCCCATGATAACGAACGCTTGAGCCGGGCCTCCCCGGTGGCATGGCCGTTGCTTTTGTTCCGCCTCATCTGAAACAAGAAACCGAGGAGGTTCCCATGACCCAGCCAACGCATGACAACGACATCAAGGTCCACAACCACAACCTCTTCAGCCTCGCGGCGCTGGCCGCCACGGCCGCCGCTCTGCTGCTCGTCACGGCTTGCGGCGACGCCCCGGGCGGGGGCGGGTTGTTCCCCGGGTCCGCCAGCAACCAGTGCCAGCAGGCCTGCGGCAAGCTCTACGACAAGTGCGGCTTCAGCGTGGACAACGGCACCAAGTCCCAGTGCGTCTCCACCTGCCAGGGCAACATCAAGACCTGGGGGCCGGTGGCCAAATGCATCACCTCCGCGCCCTGCCAGATCAGCGCCATGGAGCAGTGCGCCTCGACCAGCGGGACCACCGGCGGTCAGACGACCGGCAGCGGGGGCGGCTGCGCCGGCGCATGCAAGACCATCTACCAGACCTGCGGCCTGTCCTTCAGCGACGCGCAGAACGGGCAGATCAGCGAATCCCAGTGTGCCTCCATGTGCAGCTCGTCGGGCGCCGGCAGCAGCTTTTCGGCCTGCGTCTCCAAGGCCAAGTGCGACGGTAACGCCATCCTGGCCTGCGTCCAGTAGAGCGCTCACTCAGCCGAGGAGTCGGCTGAAGGCCTCCAGATCCAGGGCCAGCTGCGCCGCGGACGGAGGCCGCCGGTCCGGCTCCTTGGCCAGGCAGGTGCCGAGGTAACCGTCCAGTACCAGGGGGATGTCCTTGCGGCCACACAGTCCGGAGAGGGTGGGCGGCGGCTCCTCGAGGTGGGCCCGCAGGATCTTCATCGGGGAGCCGCTGAAGGGGAGCCGTCCGGCCAGCAGCTCATAGGCCACCACACCCAGGCTATAGAGGTCCGCCCGCGGGTCCACGGTCTCTCCCGAGATCTGCTCCGGCGCCATGTACCCCGGGGTGAGGTAGACGGAGCCGGCGGTGGTCAGCTGGGTGATGGTCTGCGGATCCGTGATCTTGGCCAGCCCGAAGTCCAGCACCATCAACATCTCGAGGTCGTCCTCGCCGCGGGTCAACATCAGGTTCTTGGACTTGAGATCCCGGTGGATCACCCCCGCCTCGTGGGCCACCACCAGGCAGCTCGCCAGCTGCTGCATGAGCGACAGCACCCTCGGCACCGGCAGGGGGCCCTCGTCGGCCAGCACCTGCGCGAGGGTGCGGCCGTCGACGTACTCCATGGCCAGGTACGGCGTGCCGTCCTCGGAGTAGCCGAAGTCGAAGACCTGGGGCGTGTGCGGGCTCTCGATGCGCGACGCCGCCATGGCCTCGCGCTCGAAGCTGGTCAGCACCTTGAGCTCCGCCAGCAGCTCGCGGTGCAGCAGCTTGAGCGCCACGTCGCGACGGAGGAACTCGTGGTGCGCCAGGTAGACCGCCCCGAGGCCGCCCGCCCCGAGCAGCGAATCCAGCCTGAAGCGGCCTGCGATCAGTGTGCCGATACGTTCCTCGGGGTTCATCTGCTCCCTCAGTGCCGGTAGTCGGAGATCTTGAGACCCATGCTGCGGGCCCGCCGGTAGACCTGGCTCCTGCTGAGCCCCAGCTCCTCGGCCGCGGCCACCGTGTCGCCGCGGTGCTTGCGCAGCGCCTGCTCCAGCGCCACGCGCCGGGGGCTGTCCGCTGGCGGCCCCGCCGTCACGGCCGGTGCGGCCACGCGCGGCTTTGGCGGCTCCTCATCCGGCGGCGCCACGTCCAGCTCGTCGTCGAGGTGCTCGGGCACCAGGGCCTCTTCGCCGTCGGCCAGCAGCAGGGCGCGCTGAATGGTCGCCTCCAGCTGGCGAATGTTGTGGGGCCAGGGGCGGCAGCAGAGCTGCTCCAGCGCCTCGGCCACGACCTCTCGCCCGCCGCCGCCGTGCTTGCGGATGAAGTGGCGCACCAGCAGCGGGATGTCCTCACGCCGGTCGCGCAGCGGCGGGAGCGTGATGACCAGCCCGGCCACGCGGGCGTACAGATCCGGGCGAAAGGTGCCGTCCCGTACGCAGGCGCCCAGGTCCCGGTTCGTGGCGCAGACCACCCGGGTGTCCACCGCCTCGGACCTCGCCGCCCCCAGCGGCTGCAGCCGGCGCTCCTGCAGTACGCGCAGCAGCTTGGGCTGGCTGGCCAGCGGCAGCTCCCCGAGCTCGTCCAGAAACAACGTGCCGCCCTCGGCCTGGCGGAAGTAGCCCGGGTTGTCCCGCGCGGCCCCGGTGAAGGCGCCCCTGGCGTGCCCGAACAGCTCGCTCTCCACCAGGTCCGCCGGGATGGCCGCGCAGTTGACCGGCACGAAGGGCTCGCCCCGGCGCGGTCCGGCGCGGTGCAGGTGTTGCGCGGCCAGCTCCTTGCCGGTGCCGGTCTCGCCGATGAGCAGCACGTTGATGTCGCTGCCCGCGGCCCGGTCCAGCAGCCGGCGGACCCGCTCGAAGGAGGGGCCCGTCACCATGCCGTCGGCGCTCACCGCGTGGGGCGCGTCCTGCCTGGCGGTGCCGTCACGCAGGAAGCGAAAGAAGGTGGCGCCGCAGCGGATCACCTCCCCGCCCCTGAGTTGCTGCTGCTCCACCTGGACGCCGTCGACGAAGACCCCGTTGGTGCTGCCCCAGTCCACGACGCGCCAGCCAGCGTCCCCCGGCGTCACCCTGGCGTGGTGCCGCGACACCTCGCCGTCGACCAGGTGCAGGTCGCACTCCTCGGACCGCCCCATGGTGAGGCCGGCGCCGCGCAGGACGTGGAACGACATGACCCCTGGCTGCTCCAGCGGGTGGAACCTCAGCAGCCCCGGCGGGTTGGGCCGGCGGGTGCGCTTGCCCAGTCGTTCGGTCCTGATTGTGGCGTCGTCGGTGCTCATTACCTGTCCAAGTCTACTTCTTTTCTGGCGCCCGCACCGTCTCCCTGCGGCGGTTGGGCTGGTGCAACTTGTCGCCGGAAGGCAGGCCCCCGGCAGGCTCGGCGCTGAGGCAGGCGTCCACGATGGCCGCCATCAGCACGTCCCGCGCCAGCACGCCGATGCGGTGCAGGTCGCTGCGCAGATCCCCCACCGTGGTGCAGAAAACCACGTCCCCGTCGTGGCGCGTAAAGGGGGGATCGATGATGCGCGCCAGGCCCACGGCGGCCTGCTCGGCCACCCAGCCGGCCTCCACCTGGGTCAGCGCGGCGTTGGTGGCCACCACCGCCAGGGTGGTGTTGTGGTTCTTCAGCGGGCTGCAGGGCACGCCGGTGCGGATCAGCGAGCTGGTGCCGCGCAGCTCCCTGGACCTTGGCGTCCGTCGCGCGCCGGCGAGGATGCGCTGGGTCATCGGATCGCGCACGTCGCCCACGGGGTTGACCACGGCCAGGGCCGCCACCTTGAGCCCCTCGGAGGCCACGACGCTGGCGTTGCCCAGGCCTGTCTTGGTGGCGCACTTGACCCCGAGCATCTTGCCCGCGCAGACCCCCGCGCCGGCCCCGACGTTGCCCGACAGGCTCGGCCCGCCGGCCAGGGCGGCGTCGGCGGCCCGGTAGCCCATGACCTCGTCGGGGCGCACCTTGCCGTCGCCGAGGTTCAGGTCGTAGACCACGGCGCCGGGCACGATGGGCACCCTGCCGTTGCCGGTGCGGTGGCCGATGTCCGCCTCCTCCAGGCGCCGCATGACGCCCGAGGCCGCTGCCAGGCCGAAGGCGCTGCCCCCGGACAGCGAGATGGCGTGGATCCTGTTGACCAGGTGCCGCGGCGTCAGCGCGTCCAGCTCCCGCGAGCCGGTGGCCACGCCGCAGGTCACGTGGGCCGTCACCGCGCCCTCGGGGAAGACCACCGCCGTGCAGCCGGTGAGGGCCTCGGGGTCGCTGGCGTGCCCCACGCACACGCCGTCCAGGTCCGCCAGGTTCGTCAGCTTGTCGCTATTCATGATCCTTCGCCTCGTCCCATAGTCTATCCATCTCCTCCAGGGTGCTCTCCCCCGGCGTCTTGCCCCGCTCGGCCAGGGTCGCCTCGATGTGATTGAAGCGCTGCTCGAAGCGCCGGTTGGCGCCCCGCAGGGCCTCCTCGGGGTCGATGTCCAGCTTGCGCGCCCAGTTGGTCACCGCCAGCAGCAGGTCGCCCAGCTCGTGCTCCATCTCGGCGGCGTCGGCCGTGGCCGCGGCCTGGTCCAGCTCGTCCAGCTCCTCGGCGACTTTCTGCCGCGCCCCGCCAGCGTCGGGCCAGTCGAAGCCCACCTTGGCCGCCTTGTGCGTCAGCTTGTGGGCCCGGGGCAGGGCGGGCATGGAGCGTGGCACGCCGTGCAGCACGCCGCCCACGCCGCCCCGCTCGGCCTGCTTTATCTTCTCCCAGTTGACCAGCACCTCCCCCGAGCCGTCCACCTCGACGTCGCCGAAGACGTGTGGGTGCCGGCGGATCAGCTTTTCGCCGATGCCCCGGATGATGTCGCTCATGGCGTGGCCCGCCACCTCGGCCTGGAAGACGATCTGGAAGTAGACGTCGCCCAGCTCCTCCACGTGGTGCGCGGGGCTCTCCTCGTCGATGGCGTCCAGCACCTCGTAGGCCTCCTCCAGCAGGAAGGGTTTGAGGCTGTCGAGGGTCTGCTCCCGGTCCCAGGGGCAGCCGTCCGGGGCCAGCAGGCGGCGCATGATGTCCACCAGCCACTGCTGGGTCCCGGGAGGGGACGGTGAGATGGGCTCGGGGGCTTTATGCTCTTTCATCAGGTCGTTTTATGGTATGGGGAGGGCATGATCAAGACATACGAGATAACCCGCCGCACCACGGCGGGCACCGATATCCTCGACCTCACCGATGACGTGGAGGCCAGGGTGGCCGAAAGCGGCGTCAACGAGGGGCAGGTGCTGGTCTTCACGCCTGGCTCCACCGGCGCCATCACCACCATCGAGTACGAGTCCGGGGTCATCGAGGACCTCAAGGCCGCCATCGAGCGCATCGCGCCGCAGGACATGCACTACGCCCACGACGCGCGCTGGGGCGACGGCAACGGCTACTCCCACGTGCGCTCGGCCCTGCTGGGCGGCTCCTTCACCCTGCCCATCGTGGACGGCTGCGTGGTGCACGGCACCTGGCAGCAGGTGGTGCTGGTGGACTTCGACAACCACGGCCGCCAGCGGCGCGTCGTGGTGTCGGTCATGGGAGAGTGACCGTGGCACAGGGTACGTCCAAAAACGCCGGCGAGGGGCGCGAGAAGATCGCCTTCAAGGACAACGATGGCCTGCTGCGGCTGTTCGGTCCGTCGGGCAAGAACCTCAAGGTGATCCAGCGGGAGATGGGGCTCAAGATCCACAACCGCGGCAACGAGCTGGTGCTGGTGGGGGACCCGGGGCAGATCGGCCTGGCCCGCTCCCTGCTCTCCCAGCTGCACTCCCTGGTGCGGCGCGGCCGCGACCTGGACGCCGAGGACCTGGTGCGCGCGGCGCGGGTGCTCAACGAGGACCCGAAGGCGAGCATCAAGGAGATCTTTACCGACACGGTGCTGGTCACGCCCACCTCGTACACGGTGACCCCCAAGGGCATCGCCCAGAAGCGGTACGTCGACGCCATGCGCGAGCACGACATCGTCTTCGGCATCGGGCCGGCGGGCACGGGCAAGACCTACCTCGCCATGGGCATGGCCGTCTCGGCCCTGCTCAAGCAACAGGTCAAGCGCATCGTGCTCACGCGCCCGGCGGTGGAGGCCGGCGAGAAGCTGGGCTTTTTGCCCGGCGACCTCGTGGAGAAGGTCAACCCGTATCTGCGCCCGCTGTACGAAGCGCTCAACGACATGATGGAGTTCAACCGCGCCCAGCAGATGATGGAGCAGGGGCAGATCGAGGTGGCCCCGCTGGCGTTCATGCGCGGGCGCACCCTCAACAACTCCTTCGTCATCCTCGACGAGGCCCAAAACTCCACCGCCGAGCAGATGCTGATGTTCCTCACCCGCCTGGGCTACGACTCCAACGCCGTGATCACCGGCGACGTGACCCAGATCGACCTGCCCACCGGTTGCCGCAGCGGGTTGCAGGAGGCCGAGGCGGTGCTCGGGGACGTGGACGGCATCTCGTTTTGCCACTTCACCGAGCGCGACGTCGTGCGCCACCAGCTGGTGCAGAAGATCATCCTGGCCTACGAGAAGCGGAACCGGGCCCAACAGGACAGCTGAGGCGGTCAGGGACACCCCGAGGCCATGTTGACAGATCACGATCCGGGTGACACGCTGATGTGGGCTTGATTCGCCTGAGAAATCTATGTGATGGGCCGCGATAAACCGGCAAAGAAGAAAGTGCGCGCTGACCCCCACCGGGTCATGGCCTGGCTTGACTCCATCATGGTCCGGCCGGTGCTACGCGTGGTGGCGGCCGCGCTGCTGCTCGGGGCGCTGATCATCCTCCTTTCGCCCAAGCTGCTGCATCTGGATCGCAAGGCGGACACGCTCAAGGTGGGCAAGCCCGCGCCGGCCAACATCAAGGCGAACCACGAGTTCACCTACCGCCCGCCCAAGACCGACACCCGCGACAAGCGCGACAAGGCCGCCGCGGCGGTGCCCGCGGTCTTCGACCTGAACCTGGACATGGGCGAGACTCTCAGCCGCCGTATCAAGAAGGCGTTCACTGCCCTGTCGTCCCAGGACGCCGGCGTGGCGCCGGTCGCCCCCAAGCGCGGGCCGGAGACCAAGGTCTCGCCCGAGCAGCTCAAGGAGGAGGCCGAGGCCAAACGCCGCCAGTTCTGCGATCACCTGGACACCAACATCCCCTCGGCGGACTTCGCCCACATCCTCATGGCCAAGTCGGTGCAGGACGTCAAGGAGATCCTGCTCTTCGTGCCGGTGGTGGACGAGGTGATGAAGGACATGATCATCCGGCACCGCAAGGACCTCGCCGGCTTCAAGGGCAAGGCGGTGACCGTGCGCCGCACCAAGGCTGGCAAGGTGGTCGGCGACGAGGAGCGCATCGGCAAGCTGGGGCGGATCAAGGACCTGACCGAGGTGCGGGAGAAGGTGCGCGCCCGGGCCGAGATTCGCGCGGACCGGCTGCCCAAGGCCCTGGGCAAGGTGGTGGTCGCCGTGGCCCAGAGCCTGGTCAAGCCGAACCTCAAGTACAACGTCACCGAGACCGAGCGGCGCCGGACCGAGGCCCGCAAGGCGGTCAAGCCGCTGGCCATCCGCTACGCCAAGGGGCGCATCATCGTGCGCGAGGGTGAGCTGGTCTCCGCAAAGCACATCCACGTGCTGGACCAGATGGAGCCCAAGGCCTGGATGCACACCCGCGTGCAGATCCCCATCGGCGTGGGCATCTTCGTCATCTGCCTGCTGCTGTGGCAGTTCCGCTACGCCAAGCGCGAGTTTCGGCGGTTCTACCGGCGGCCGCGAGACATGCTGGCCATGGCGGTGTTGATGCTCGGCCTGGTGGGCCTCTCCAAGAGCGTGGTGGCGGTTGGCGGCGGCGTCGCACCGGGGGGCGACCTGCCGGTGTTCCTCTACGCCATCCCCATCGCCGCCGGGGCCATGCTGGTGCGCCTGCTGATCACCCCCGAGGCGGCGGCCATCTTCGGCACGGCCACCTCGCTGGTCTGCGGGCTGGTGGTTGACCAGAGCCTGGCGCTGACCCTCTTCTACCTCGTCACGGGGCTGGCCGGCGCCGGGGGCGTGTCCCAGGTGCAGTCGCGCAGCACCATCCTGCGGGCCGGGCTGCTGGCCGGCCTGGCCGGCGCGGCCATGGTGCTCGGCTTTCAAATGTTTCGCGAGCAGGTGTTCACGGCGGCCACCTTCTTCGGCGTGCTGGCGGCCCTGGCCGGCGGGCTGCTCACCGCCTTTGTCACCCTGGCGCTGCTGCCGGCCATGGAGTGGCTCTTCGCCTACACCACAGACGTCACGCTGCTGGAGCTGGCCAACCTCAACCATCCGCTGCTGCGCGACCTGATCCTGCACGCGCCGGGCACCTACCACCACAGCATGATCGTGGGCAACCTCTCCGAGGCGGCCTGCGAGTCCATCGGGGCCAACGGGTTACTTGCGCGAGTGGGCTCCTATTATCACGACATCGGCAAGTCGCGGAACGCCGAGTACTTCGCCGAAAACTTCAGACCGGGGGACAACCCGCACAATCGGCTCAAGCCGTCCATGAGCGGGTTGATCATCCGCAGCCACGTCAAGGACACCATGGAGATGCTGCGTGAGCACAGCGTCTCGGAGATGGTCATCGACACCGCCACTCAGCACCACGGCACCGCGCTCATCGAGTCGTTCTTTCACAAGGCGAAGGAGGCGGCCGAGGCCGAGGGAGCCGACGAGAAGGTGTCCGAGGAGGACTACCGCTACCCCGGCCCCCAGCCGCAGACCCGCGAGGCCGGCGTGCTGATGCTGGCCGACGGCGTGGAGGCCGCCGCGCGCAGCCTGGGCGACCCCACCGAGGACCGGCTGCAGGCGGTGGTCAGCCGCGTGATCAACCACAAGTTCACCGACGGTCAGCTGGATCACTGCGACCTGACGCTGCGGGACCTGCACAACATCGCCAAGAGCTTCCTGCAGGTGTTGCGAGGCATCTACCACCAGCGGCCCACGTACCCCTGGCAGAAGAAGGAGCGCGAGGAGGCGCGCAAGGCCGCCGAGGAGGCTCGACGGGAGACGGCCCGCCACCGCGCCGAGGTGGAGGAGGGCGCCGAGGAGGCGGACAGCACTGACGAACAGAAGCCGAGGGCTGCGGAAGGTCCCAAACCCAGGGGCAAGGACAGCCCGAAGCAGAAGGGCAAGGACAACCCGAAGCAGAAGGGCAAGGAGGCTCCCAAGGGCAAGGGCAAGGATGGCCAAAAGAGCAATAAGCAAGACGACGCCGAGACCAACGGCGACAGCAAAAAGGGCGACGGCCGCAAAAAGCGATCCAGCCAGGATCAACTTCAGCCTGGCGGTGAACGGGCAAGCGCGGACGATGCTGCCGCCGCCGATGCGGAAGAGACTACGACGGAGAGCAATCCGGATCTCAAGCGCCTCGGGCTTGGCTGACGCCACCTGGTCCGCGGTCTTCACCGACGACGAGGAGATCCGCCGCCTCAACCGACAGTTTCGCTCCGTGGACAGCCCCACGGACGTGCTCTCCTTCTGTATGCAGGAGGGCCCGCCCGAGTACGTGCCGCCCGGCCTGCTGGGCGACGTCGTGATCTCGACCCAGCGCGCCGCCCGCCAGGCGCCCGGCGGCGACCTCGAGGCCGAGCTGGTGCGCCTGCTGGTGCACGGGCTCTGCCACCTGCGGGGGTTTCAGCACGGCACGGCCAAAGCTCGGGCCGCCATGGCCGCCGAGGAGCAGCGCCTGCTCGACGGGGTGCCGGGCTCGCTGCGCTCGCCGTTGGGCTCGCTGCGCTCGCCGTTTGAAGGTTAGAAGGTTCGAAGGTTCGAAGGTTTTGTGACTTGCGGCTCGCTGCGCTCGCCGTTGGAAGGCTTGAAAGTCGAGAGTAGGGCGGGGGCTCGTCCCCCGCCACCTGCTCAACTCCCGCCGATGAAGACCAACGAGACCTTGAGTTCCACGGTCGCGCCGTCCTCCACGGTGACGTCCCGGGTGGCGCGGTAGAGCGGGGTGCCGGCCGCGCTGAGGCCGTCGATGCGCAGGGTGCGTTGGCCGGCGGGCAGGGTGATTTTGGCGCCGAGCTTGTCGAACCCGGCCACGCAGGTTGATAGCAGCACCGCCTGCTTGTCCTCGGGCAGCGAGAGCACGGCCACCTGCTCCACGCCGCTTTCGGCGCAGCGCCGCTGGTCGGCGAAGGTCCAGCCGAGCGCCACCTGACCTTGCCCCTCGGGCTCGGGCGCGCAGGCCCAGAGGGGCAGCAGGGCGAACAGCAGGCGTGGCAGGGCTCCCATGGTGCAACTGTCGACCATGGTCGGGGAGGGGGGCAAGGGGAAAGGGCAGGGCAGGGG
>PVBE011389375.1_pt1 | contig 16323 bp, 13 predicted proteins | sample 1631181 | NCBI WGS metagenome assembly PVBE01 (sample SAMN08397723, study PRJNA350692) | Marine metagenome, whole genome shotgun sequencing project. | isolation source: water | place: Pacific Ocean | collected 2012-04
CCCACGATCTTGGGTGTGTTGCACAGACCAAAGGCAGGGTTACCAGGATCTATGCGTTCGGGGGAATAGGCCAACTCGAAGTCAACCCCAGCAGACAGCCCACTACCAAGTTCCAGCAGCGGTCTCACGATCTCGCCCGTCGTCCCGGGATAGGTGGTTGACTCGAGGACAACCAGACAGCCTGGACTGATCGCGTTGCCAACCAGTTCAGCCGCGTCGACAACCGAGGACAGGTCAGGAGCACCGTCACCGGATAGTGGAGTGGGAACGCAGATCACGAAGACGTCGGTGTCACCAAGGTCGGACGGATCCGCTGTTGCGACAAATCCGCAGCCCTGCATCGCCAGTACATCATCGTCAGTGACGTCGTCAACATGGGATCGCCCAGTATTCAATCCCTCTACGACATTGGGCGAAACGTCAAAACCAGTAACCGTCAAGCCCGCTCGACACGCCTCAACAGCCATTGGAAGACCCACATACCCAAGGCCAATAACCTTCAACTTGCCTGACATTCTTGGCCGCACTCCCAGATCCGCGAATTGGTCGCAGGGCGACACTAGCCAACTCCCTGCGGTCAACCGCCCACGACTGCATGCACCAATGTTTTCAAGGTCCTGCGTGGGCGACTAGACATCGACTCTAGGGGCAGCGTGAAGATTGCCCATCGGGCTCAATCCACCTGGTCCCCATTGGCTGAGGCGTAAATCTCAAGGAGGTTGGAGACGACAGAATCGATCCAATACCGCTTCATGAAATGACTATGGCCCGCCAAGCCGATCCTCTCAGCGAGGTCCGGCTTGTCTAGCAACCTGACAATCGCTTCTGCCAACCCATCTACGTCGCCGGGAGGCACGAGTATCCCACTAACACCATCTGTGACGGCGGGTCGAACATCCAGCGTGTCGAAACTGACCACCGGTACTTTCTGCGCCTGAGCCTCTAGCACAGTGACCCCTACGAATCCATCAACGACTCCAGGCCTAACACATACATCAGCAATTGAAAGCAGATCCGTCGCGTCGATTCGCTCGCCCAACAGGTGTACACGATCAGCCACACCAAGAGTTTCAACAAGGCTCTTCAATTCAGACTCAAGAGCCCCACCACCTACCACAAAGAAGTAGACGCCGGGAATTCTTGACGCAACAACTGCGGCACAGTGAATGAATAGCTCGTGGCTCTTCCCTGGATCCAATCGGCCGATCGTCACGACCACTCTGTCATTACGATTCAGCCCAAGTGACGACCGAAGTGCCAACACACGTTCTGGCTGTAAGGCCTCAGGCACATCAACTCCGACAACCGATGCCTCAACCTTCTGTCGAGGCGTTCTTCGAAGGCCAGCGATCATTTCCCCAATGGCTGGCGACGTCACTACTGCAAGATCCGCTCCAACAAGCGTTAAGGAGGCCCGGAGCCTCTTCTTCCATTCCGGCTCCTCGGGGGATGCCTGAAGGCCCATAAGGCTGGAAACAATCGGTGGTCTTCGCGACCGAGGCATAGACCGCGTTGCCATCCAGAGAAGAACCGCCGCCTTTGCTGCGAACACGTGAACAACATCAGCCTCGTTCAGCACCATCCGGCGGAGACAAAGGATGTCTCTGAGCACTCGCAAGGGTGAACCAAGGCTCAGGCTCAACGCCACCGTCCTACCGCCAGCGGACCTTACCGCCTCGGAAAGAACTCCAACCCGAGACGCAACGGTTACGGCGTGACCCCTTCGAGTCAAATCAGTAGTCAGCCGACAGAGGCTGGTCTCGATGCCGCCAACATCAAGAGATTGGGTCACGAAAAGCAGCCTCATTCTTGAGACCTCCAATCGTCATAGATAACGATGTCGGCTCTGAGGGCCAACGTCCAGTTGAGAGCACCAGAAGTGGCATAGCAAAACCTGTTTGGCGACATTCCTTTCTCTCAGCCCGATTTACCAGAGTACGAACGGTCCAAGGCCCCAACTATCTGATTGACGTCGCCATCTGAGAGACCTGAGTGAATAGGCAGGGACAGGAACTCATTGGCCAACTGCTCCGAAACAGGCAGTGAACCGATTCCATATCCGAGATCCCGATAAGCGGGTTGCAGATGTACAGGCACCGGATAGTGAATGCCGTACTCAATGTTGGATTCTGCCAGGGAAGCGATTGTCAGGTCCCTGTTCGGTACGCGAACTGCGTAGACATGGTAGGTGTGACGAGATGAGGGCGGCTCAGTGGCTCGCATATGAGGGGGGTGAGAGAGAGAGCCATCATAGATGCTGGCGATCTGTCGGCGGGCTTCAAGCCATCGGTCAAGGTGTACCAACTTCTCTGAGAGGACCGCACCCTGGATTGCATCCATTCGGTAGTTGAAGCCACGAAGTTCAGGACGGTATCGCTCTCTCGCTCCCCAATCTCGAAGAACTCGAAGCGTCTCAGCAAGTTCGCCATCGTTAGTTGTAAGAGCACCACCCTCACCGAGGGCTCCAAGGTTCTTCCCCGGGTAAAAACTATAGGTCGCTATGTCTCCAAGCGAACCCACGACATGTCCGCCTCGCTCTGAGCCATGTGCCTGAGCAGCATCTTCGATTACGACAAGTCCATGCTTGTCAGCGACCTTTCTGATGCCGCTCATATCTGCCATCAGGCCATGAAGGTGAACCGGGAGAATCGCTGCGGTCCTTTCTGTGAGTGCCGCTTCGATCTTGGACACGTCCATCGTCCAGTGCTCTGGGTCCACATCAACCATCACTGGTACTGCCCCGGCCAAGACCACAGCTGCCACAGTGGCAGTGAAGGTCATCGAAACAGTGATTACCTCATCGCCAGCCTCAACACCCGCGGCCAAGAGAGCCAGATGAAGTGCCGATGTGCCCGAATTGACAGCAACCGCGTACTCCGACCCGCAGTAGTCGGCAAACGCCCGCTCGAACCGCTCGACCTCCGGACCAAGCACGAACCGGCCTGAGTCGATGACTCTGGAGATGGCCCGGTCAAGATCATCTCGAATCTCGGCGTGTTCAGACTGCAGGTTGGAAAACCTGATCATGCACCTCTGCCTCCAACTTGGGAGGGAGAACCATGCTGATCCAGTGACCTGGTTGCGGCTTCAAGCACACAAACAATGTCGAGTCCGGACTCCCCCGGAACGATGAGTTCCTCCTCACCTCGCAGACAGGCCGCAAGGTGTTCGAGTTCGACGGTTAGAGCTTCACGTGTGTCGACCTTAGGCGCGAGCATGTCGCCAACACGTGTCTGAACCAACCTGCCATGATCGACAACCGGAGGCGACGAGGTCTCAATGCCGGAGTCAAACAACTTTACCTGCTGCCCTACATCCTGATCATCGTAGACGACCATTTGGCGGGATCCAGCGAGCAGGGACCGGCGGATCTTGACAGGCGACATCCAAGACGTTCCTATGTGCGCAATGAAGTCGTCATCATAAAACAATGTCATGTAGGCAGTACTCATCTGAGTTGACGGCTCGTGCGCACTTCCCGTCGCAGACACCGCAACTGGGACCCGGTCGGTTACAAACTGAAGTATCGAGAGATCGTGGACTGCCAAATCCCACAACACATCAATGTCAGGTTGAACTACCCCAAGATTCACACGAATGGAATCGAAATACCTGAGCACCCCGAGTTCACCGCATGCAACCAACTCACGCAGCTTTCTTACAGCGCCAGTAAATACGAAAGTGTGGTCTACGGCGAGAATGAGACCACGGCGTTTCGCCAACTGCACAAGAGCCTGGGACGAAATGGAATCAAGCGTCAGGGGTTTCTCAACAAGGACATGTTTTCCGTGCTCTAGTGCCTCCCGACACAACTCAAAGTGGGTTGATGCTGGGGTTGCGACCAGCACTACGTCGACCTCAGGATCAGAGAATGTTGCAACGGGGTCTTTCAAGCAGACAGTCGTTCCATAGAGGTGTCTGGCAGACTCGAGCCGGTCGCTGGAGACATCACTAATGTATTTGAGATTGAAATCGCGGCTCACGGAGAGATTCCGAGCAAGGTTGGGGCCCCAATAGCCAAAACCAATCAGTGATGCCACAAACGGCCTGCCGCTAGGTTCTCGCGAAACCACGGTCGCCTCCCTAATCTTTGGACTTACCAAACAGCCATCAGAAACAGCCTGGCCAGCCGGTTCATGAATCCGATCTGAGCATGCATCCAGAACGTCACGATCAGGCTAGCGGTTAACGCTTTCCTGAGGTTTCCAGTAGCTGATATTGGATTGAGTTGAAGCTTGTCTCAGTAACGCGGGACCGTGGGAGCTTGACCATGACTGACTACTGTCTGTGCATGACACCAACCCATACGCATCCGTCGGCGGATGTGGACCCGAGCGCAACGATCGCTGCCGGTTGCACCATCTGGCACCTTGCACAGGTGAGAGAAGGCGCATTTCTTGGTGCAGATTCTGTTGTAGGTCGTGGTGCCTATCTGGGACCCGGTGTTCAAGTTGGAAAAAAGGTGAAGATCCAAAACTACGCACTAATCTACGAACCGGCAGAGATCGGCGACTACGCGTTCATCGGACCCGCAGCAGTCATCACCAACGATCGTTATCCCAGGTCAACCGATCCTTCTGGTCATATGAAGGGAGTCGACGACTGGGACCCTGCAGGCGTCATCGTTGGGACCGGCGCATCGATAGGTGCCCGCGTAGTCGTACTCGCCGGGGTATCGGTCGGCAACTGGGCTCTCGTGGGTGCAGGCGCCGTCGTAGTGAGAGACGTCCCGGCTCACGGACTTGTAGTTGGCAACCCGGCTACCCAGGTTGGCTGGGTTGGTCGATCGGGGAATAAATTGATCGCCGAAAACGAACTCTGGAGGTGTCCGTCATCCGGCGAACTATACGGCGTGACCGGCACCGGGCTTGAACTTCATCTTCGGCCAAGCGGGAGCCACCGTAGTAGTCATGAACCCAAACTACGCAGATGAGATCAGCGATATAGTGGACAGTCTCAATTCGGATCTGAAAATAACTCAAGTTTGAGCAGGCGTCCATCCGGTTTCGCTGAACCGAAGCGTCGCCCCTCTCGCGGTCCGACCTCGGTAACCATACCCATCCATTGGGAACAGAACGGTCTGGTCAACGCCTACGCCGAAGCGAATACAGGAAGATGCAATAGACAGATCGCATGCCATCACGCCAGCCGATCTTCTTTCCATCCTCGAAAGTACGAGGAGAATAGGAGACTCGAATCTCCATGATCCTCCACCCGCCACGAGATGCCTTGACGGTCAACTCCGGCTCGACACCGAATCGGTTCTCCTCAATCTGAATACCAGTCAGCACATCTCGTCGAAACGCCTTGTATCCGGTCTCCATATCGCTGAGGTTCAATCCCGTCGCTGCATTGGAGAGCATCGTCAGGAACCTGTTCGCGAGGAAGTGGGACCAGTATTGACCCTGAAGCCGGCGTCGATCAGGGAATCGAGACCCATAGACAACATCAGCTACACCATCGATTAGCGGTCGGATCAACTGGCCGTAGTCCGAAGGATCCTGCTCCAGATCCGAATCTTGAATCACTACATACGGCGCGGATGTCGACTTGAATCCAGTCCTAACCGAGGCCCCCTTTCCGCGGTTTGTGGTGTGAGCCCTGACGGTTACTCTCTCATGTGACATATTGCGGAGTATGTCGCTTGTCCCATCAGTAGAACCATCGTCGACGACGATCACCTCACCGACTACTGATTGCTCCAGCACACGGCTAATGCACGGTCGGATACGCTCAACTTCGTTGAAACAGGGGATTACGACTGCCAGGCAACCCTCAGGAAGCGCTGTCATGATAAATGCCTCTGTCATCTAGGAATCAACCCACCAGAACATACGCTAGTTCCCTGTTTCAACAACCATGCAATAAAGGAAACGCAGAGCCGTGACGAAAACACGAGTTGACCTACTGTGGATTCTGACCATTTTCGCCATAGGTCAGATAGTGACTGGACTTCTCTTCTCGCTTCCCTTTCGTCCTATTCAAGCTCCCGACTCAGGGTCCTACCTACGGGCCGCCGACAACTTCCCGAGTTCAATAGACGGTTCCTACATCGGGTATGTCGGCTTCGTAGGACTACTCCGCGTCGGACTGGCCCTTGGCTCTGGCCCAGTGTTCTCGGTCGTAACGAACTCTGTCGGAGTCATTCTCGCTGCACTAGCACTCTTGTCTCTAGGCAGGCGCTACAGCAGTGAAATCGCCGGCTGGTCTGCAGCAACCTTCTACCTTCTCCATCCTCTGATCAACCAGTGGACAAGATATGTCCTGACAGAGACGTTGTTCTTCTCCGGGGTTGTCCTCACCGCCTACTGTCTTGCACGAGCAGTTGACATAGAGCGCTGGTCCTGGGGGCCGCTCTGGTTGGTAGCAGGCCTCACCTTTTCAATCCGTCCAAATGGGATCGTCCTGCTCGGTGCCGTGATCACGGTGTTGGCTCTGTCACAGCGGGCACGTCTGCCAAGACGCCTGACAATCGTGGCAGCAACATGGGCAACAATCCTGCTACTTGCCGTCGTAAGTCCTTCGCTCTCCGCGGTACACGGAGATTTCGGACCAGAGACGTGGAAAGGAACGGTGGTGCACGGAGTACCCGAAACCTCCATCACCATGCCGGAACCGTCAAACTTCGACAACTCAAATCGGGCATTGGTCGGATATGCGCTGTCAAATCCTGCGGATATCTCCCGCCTCGCAGCTACCCGGGTCTGGTGGGAAATGAAGCAGGTCAGGCCGTGGTACTCAAGCGACTTGAATCTCTTTCTAACGGTATCGATGACTTCCCTGTACTCGCTAGCCGCTCTGGGCGCATGGTCGGCGCGCAAGACACGACTAAACCTCATTATTCTGGGTATCTCTGTACCCTTTGGGGCAGTAATTGCTTCAACATGGGCCATCTGGGAGGGGAGGTTTGGTTGGTGGTTTCTGGTGCTCTGGACCGTATGGGCCGGAATCGGCGTCAACAGGCTCCTTCACCCCATACTCGACCGACTACCAACCAGACATCCCCTACGACGACTGGCCGATCGACACGAAGACAAAGCCGACCTGGTTAACGTCGTCTCTGACAGCAACGTGTCCATGGCCGAACAGAACTCACCCCGAGAATGATACATTGAGTGCAACATGAAGGTTCTCGTAACCGGCGGCGCGGGATTCATCGGAGCCAACCTCGTACGAAGACTTGAGACTCTTTCCCAGATCACCGAGGTCGTTGTCGTTGACGACCTAACGCTTGGGTTTCGGAAGAACCTCACCGGCACCGATGCCACCCTGATTGAGGGCTCAATCCTGGACGAAGGCATACTCACAGAAGCAATAGCTGGCGCATCAACTGTGGTCCACCTGGCTGCCCGATCATCGGTTCCACGATCCATTGATGAACCGATGGCAGCCCACGACAACAACGCCACGGGAACTGCACTGGTTCTCAATGCCGCTCGACAGACCGACGACACTCAGGTCATTGTTGCCTCCTCGTCATCTGTCTACGGCTCAAGCGAGGTCCTCCCAAAGCATGAGGGCCTAGCCACCCGGCCAATCAGTCCTTACGCTGCGAGCAAGTTGGCAGCTGAGGCATACGCGTTGGCCTGGGGTCACTGCTACGACATTCCCGTGCTTGCACTCCGTTTCTTCAATGTCTTTGGGCCTCTCCAGTCGTCAACGCACTCCTACGCGGCAGTAATCCCCGCGTTCTTGGCTGCGGCGTGCCAATACCAACCCTTGCCGATCCACGGCGACGGGAACCAGGCGCGTGATTTCACCTATGTGGATTCGGTCATTGACGTACTATGTGAGGCGATTACTGAACGAAAGAGCCACACGGAGCCGGTCAACCTCGCGTTCGGATCACAGGTAACCCTGCTCGATTTGGTTACGGAACTCGAAACGATCTTCGACCGCGAGCTTCCCGTAGACCACAAGCCTGCACGTGCTGGTGACATCTATCGTTCGCAGGCCGACTCGTCTCTGTTGATGGAGCTCTTTCCTCGGCTCACGCCGACAGACCTGGCTGCCGGCCTGAGGGCGACTGCTGAGTGGTTTGAGTCGACACGGCCCTGGGAAGATCAGATCAAAGGCTGACCGGTATTCCGCTTTCAGTTGCCTGAGCGAACAACACAACTCACGAATGCTGTTGTTCGGGGTAGACGGGGATAGTCAACAAGAACCCTGCAGCCCCAAGAGCGTTTGCACCAACCAGACCACCTACGATCCATACTGAGATCGGATCTAGCCGGCTACAGACAAAGGCAAGAACGCCCGCAATTGCCGCAACCACGTGGATGGTTCCAACAGCAACTGGTACCGGCAGGCCTATCTTCACCAAACGGTGGCTGATGTGGTCCGATCCTCCCTGAAATGGACTCTTTCTCAATCGAAGCCGAGCCACAGTAACTACTGAAGTGTCAAGAATCGCAATGGAACACGCAAGCACCGGCACAACAGACGTCTGGAAACCGTCGCCAACAACCTTCAGTTTCAGCCCCAGATAGGCAACAAGAAAGCCGAGGAACAAGGAACCACCGTCTCCCATGTAGATCTGCGCCGGGTAACGGTTGCGCCGAAGGAATCCAACCGCACATCCGACAAGACCCGCCGACATTGCCGCCACTAGGAACTGACCACCAGTGGCTGCAACTGCAAAGTAGGAGGTACAGGTTGTACACACGACCCCAGCCGTTAAACCATCCATGTTGTCAAGAAGGTTGAATGCGTTCGTAATCCCGACAACCCAGAACACTGTCAGCAATAAGTCCAGGAGGTCCAGACCAGTAAGGCTCACACCCACGCCGAGATTCCACACAACAATCCCGCAGCCGACTTCGACTGCAATCCGCACCCAGGGAGAAACGTTCTTAATGTCGTCTAACAAACCGACAACAGCCAGGGCCAAAGCGGTTATCAGTATCACATTCAGTTCGCGGCGCCCCGCTACTGGTGGATGGGTCAGAGATGCAGAAATAATCGCCAACGTGAATGCGAACGTAATCGCCATGCCGCCCAGATAGGGAACAGGCGACTCTTGTCTCTTGTAGCCACGGGGATGGTCCAACAACCCGACCCGCCACGAAATACGAATCGTTAGTGGCACCAAGAACAAGCAGAGAATCGACGAAGAAACAAAGACCACCAGATACTGGAACCAGCCACCTGTCACAATGATTCCCTGCTAATGCCGCTGATCCGAAACAACCGATTCGATAATGTCATCAAGGTCAGCCGATGGAGAAAACCCAACGAGATCATGAGCTCGGGTGATCGAAGGAACCCGTCGCTGCATGTCCTCAAAGCCTTCCTCGTAGGCGACGTCGTACGGGACTAACACAAGTTGGCTAGACGACCCCGTCATGGCAATAATCCGTTCTGCCAAATCCTTCATTGATACTTCTTCAGTAGATCCCAGATTGAAGACCCTGCCGAACGCGTCCGGGTGTTCGGAGAGTGCGACAATTCCACTGGTTACATCGCTGACAGAGCAAAAACAACGGGTCTGAAGCCCATCTCCAAACACTGTCAACGGTTCATTTCTCAGGGCCTGATGCACAAAGCGAGGCACCACCATTCCATAACTGCCAGTCTGACGTGGACCAACCGTGTTGAAAAGGCGGACAATCACTGCCTTAAGGCCCTTCTCCCTCCAGTAGGTGTAGGCGAGAATTTCGTCGATTGCCTTGGCTTCCGAATATGACCATCTGCTCTTCAACGGGGATCCGAGAATCCGATCATCATCCTCGGACAGGGAATCAGACGTGTTCTTGCCATAGATCTCTGAGGTAGATGTGACAAGGATTCTCTTGTCGTACTTGTGCGCCTTCTCGAAAACCGTCTCGGTACCTCTGATATTTGTCAGGAGGCTCTCCAAGGGCTTTTCCACTATCAACTCGACCCCAACAGCTGCTGCCAAGTGATAGACCGCATCGACGCGGGAAACAACATGGTCAACTAGATCAGCGTTTAACACTGACCCGAGAACAAACTCAGCATCGGACCGATCTTCATGATGAGAGATGTTTTCAAGACGCCCGGTTGAAAGATCATCAAGGATGATGATCTCATCACCACGATCAAGCAATCGATCAGCCAAGTGGGAGCCGATAAACCCTGCACCACCGGTAATAAGAACTCGCATCAACCGAGCCTATCCCCCGCCTCCCATGGCCAGCAGCCTGCGTGATCCCGGATTAGTCGCTCGTAGAGTTCCACATGATCATCGACCAGTCGAGGCACCCCATACGCCTGCTCGGCGTGGACACGAGCGGCTTCACCCATCACCAACCCCAACTGGCGGTCTAACAAGATCTCAAGAAGGGCATCGGCTACTGCCCGAGCTGAAAGAGCGACGACGTGTCCAGTCACACCATCAATGACTACCTCTCCCGCACTTCCTACAGCCGTGGTAACTGATGGCACACCGGCAAGGGATGCCTCAATCAGGGAGACGGGCATTCCCTCATTGTCCGATGTGAGAACGGCCACATCGGCAGCGGCAAACACTTTGCTTACGTCCGACTGCCAACCTACGAACCGTACTGAATCTCCAAGTGACTCGCCATTTCGCCGCGTTGTTTCCATCAGGTCACCTTCGCCGGCAATGACAAGCAGTGCACCCGGGAGTCGATCAAGCACGTCAGCCATCGCTTCCATCAGGCGATCCGGCCGCTTTACTCCGGTGAGCCGCCCAACAAAGACAACAACCGGACAACCCGGGGGAAGACCTAGCCATTCCCTGGCATACAACTTGTCTGGTAACGGGCCTATAGCAGCCCCCGGAGGGATGACCACGTACTTATCCCCTCGGCCTATTCCGGCGTCAAGGAGTTCGTCCCGTACCCGTTCACCGACAGCGATGAGTGCTGTGGACAACCTTGCCAGCAACACCTCAACGATGCGAAGCGCCCGGCTAGCCAGTGGAGAAAAATATCCTGACAATACGTGACCATGAAACGTGTGCACTCGGATCGGTACCCGGCAGATGACCGCTGCAATTCGACCCAGCACCCCAGCCTTTGCTGTATGAGTGTGAACAATGTGTGGTCGAAACTCCCTGATCTCCCGGCAAATGGCGATTAGAGCCAGCAAATCTCCTCCAATTCGAACAGATCGCCCCAGCGATTCAAGCCGCCTAACAGGAAGATTGGGATCTCGCAGTTCAATGAAGTCAGCCTCGGAGTTATCGACGCACCCACACACAAGGCGTGTCTGAAACCGGTCCTTCGGCAGACCTCTGGTAAGAACGCTCGCCAGCCACGCAGGTCCGCCGACATTCATTCGAGCCAGAATGCTCATCACCCTTACCGGTCCAACGTCATAGATCTCAGTCACAGATCCGCCTCGGAGAGCCAAGCCTGGAACATCAGGATTGCCCACAACTGGTAGGTGAAATCATCAGTGCAGTCACCGTGGCTGCGCCAGAATCGTGACACCAGGTCAGAATCCAAATATCCCTGACCTGCGATAATTCCTGGATCCAATAAATCATCCGCCCACGGCTTCAGCGGCCCGCGCAACCACTCTCCAATCGGAATACCGAAGCCAACCTTTGGACGATCAATCAGATAATCCGGTAATACCGTCCGCAGGAACTGTCGGACGATCCACTTTCCTTGACCATCCCTGATCCGATAGGCGGCAGGGAGGCTCCAAGCGAAGCGATACAGATCAGGGTCGAGAAACGGTGTCCGGACTTCAAGGCTCACAGCCATCGAAGCGCGATCAACCTTGGTGAGGAGGTCGTCTGGAAGATACGTCTGCGAGTCGGCAAGCATTCCTGCCTCCGCCGGCGTGAAACCCCCAACTGCGAGAACACCGGCCCCCCCGGCCCCGACACTGGGTGTGTCCTGACCACCAATGACGAGTCGATCCGAACCGTCGCCAGGCGACATCATCACGGAATAGAGGTCATCTGAACTCTCGGCCTGAATGATCCTCGCCAATTTGTGCACACGATGCCCTGTCCGGCGGCGAAGAGCGCGTGGCAGAATGGGACCAGCAACTCCCTGAGCAATCCTGTCCCAGCCGGATACCGACACAGCCTGCATGCCCTGTGCGAGGCCTCGACGAACGAACCTCGGTAGGGCGTCCCTGACTCGGCCCAGTTGGTGGAGTCGCCTGTATCGCTCGTAACCCCCGAACAACTCATCACCTCCGTCCCCCGAGAGCGCAACCGTCACGTGTTCGCTAGCCATGCGGCTGACCAGGTAGGTAGGCACCTGAGATGAGTCAGCAAAGGGTTCGCCATACATCGCAGGAAGAAGGGGAATCACGGCCATTGCATCATCTGGAGATACCTTCAATTCGGTATGGTCAGTGCCAAGGTGCTGAGCAACCGCAGATGCATACCCACCCTCATCAAAGGCCGTCCCAGGAAACGAGACTGTGAACGTACGTACTGAATCTGTCGACATTCTCTGCATCATCGCCACAATGGCCGATGAGTCAACTCCGCCTGAAAGAAATGCTCCCAAAGGCACGTCGGCAACCATTCGACCTGCAACCGCCTGCTGAAACACCGAGTCAAACTCACTGAGCCAGTCACTTCCTGTTGATGGCCCGTCAGCCAGTTGCGCTTCGTCTACCAACGACCAGTAAGGCTCCGGTTCTGGCAGGATTCCTGAATCGGTGACGTGGACCAGGTGACCAGGCTCTAGTTTCGACACTTCCTCAAAGATCGTCCGTGGAGCTGGAATGTTCGTCCAACGGAAGTACTCACCCAACGCGACCCGATCAACTGTCGGACTAAACCCGGGAACGACCCTGAGCGCGCCGAGTTCAGATCCGAAGATCAGGACTTGACCGTGTCGTGCGTAGTAGAGGGGCTTTTCACCGAATCTGTCCCTTGCCAACCAGAGCTGCGACCTCTCGTTATCCCAGATCGCGAAAGCAAACATTCCGACGGTGCGCTCCAGGGTCTTCCGCACTCCCCAGGCAGCTACACATTCGAGCAGAACCTCCGTGTCTGAATGGCCCCTGAACTGAGACCTTGGTCTATCGAGATCAGCTAGGAGAGACCCTGAATTGTAGATCTCACCGTTATAGGTGATTGTCCAGCGGCCATCGGACGAGGTCATTGGCTGATCGCCTGCCGGCGACAGGTCAACCACCGCCAAACGTGTGTGCCCAAAGGCGATCTGCCCATCTGCGGACACCCACGTACTCAGGCGGTCGGGTCCACGATGGCAAAGCTGTTGAGCCATCATCTCGACAGATCGGTCAAGATCTATCCCAGCAGATCCTCCCAGCCGCAAGACTCCACTAATCCCACACATTGTGTTCCTTTGGCGTTACGCACTGCGACGATCTACCAACCGCTGACCCACCGACACAACTCACGACTGTCAACTGAGTCGTGATGGCTCGTAGTACGTAATCCGTGAGCCGCCTGTAGAGAACCTTGCCCGCAGAGACTGAAGCGGGGCGAGTTCATCAATTACGGACTGCTGGTGCTCGGGCTCGACGTAGAGCAGCAGGAAGCCACCTCCGCCTGCCCCCAGGATCTTTCCACCGGTGGCACCTGCACGGATCGCCCGCTCGTAGTTGTCGTCGATGAGTGCGCTGGAGACCCCAGTCGCGATCGAACGCTTCAACATCCAGCTCTCGTTCAACATTGGACCGATGGAGGACATCTCACCGTTACCGGAGAGGATGTCGGCCATCGGCTGGACGAACTCCTGCATGCGGGTGAGCAGTTCTATCGTGTCGGAGGTGGCGGAATCCTGTGCCTCTAGAATCTCCGATGCGCTGCGCTGCTGCCCCGTGTAGAAGAGCAGGAGTCGCTCCTCGAGCATCTCGAGCCTGGACGACTCGAAGAACACCGGTTCGACCTCGACCGTCTCGTCCTGGTTGAACACGTAGGTGTTGAGCCTGCCATACGAGGCGGCAAAGTGGTCCTGTTTGCCCATGACGCGACCGATGATGTCGATCTCGATTTGCGCTGCCTTGGACGCCAGGGTGTGCTTGGTGACGCGTTGGCGCCTGAGAGCGTAAAGTGCGTTGACGAGGCCGACAGCGAAGGTGCTGGACGATCCCAGGCCGGTGCCGGCCGGGATGTCCGAGAACGTCGTCAACTCCATGGGTGACTCGACCTCGAACATACGAAACGCCTCGCGGACGATGGGGTGCTGGATCTCGTCGATCTCGCTGCAGAACTCCACCTGACTCCAGTTGATTCGGTACCGGTGTTCCACGAACCCGACCTGTTCCCGCAGTACGACGTAGAGGTACTTGTCGATGCCGGTGCTGATCACACGACCGGGCTGTTCCGAATAGTAGGAGCGCAGGTCAGTTCCTCCTCCAAAAAAACTAACCCTCAACGGAGTTCGGCTAATAATCATCTCTCGAATTCCTCATAGTAAGAACTAATGGATGGCACAGCCTCACCAAGGGTTCTTACGGTCCACTGGGGCTTTGACGAAACTGGCATATTCTCGGTCTCTCCCCCGGGGTTTATGTAGACCATTCCGCAGCCCGCGTTCGCAGCTGCCTGACAGTCCCGCAGATCGTCACCAACATAAGCCACTCGATCAAGCCGAAACCCAAGTTCTTTGGATGCCTTGAAGAAGAGGCCTGGGTTGGGCTTACGGTCGAACGACTCCTCATCCCAGTGGTGTGGCGACACGAAGACACCCACGATAGTTATTCCTCGCTCTGCGAGAGTCGCAACCATCCCGGCGTGGATCCGATCAAGTTCGGCGGGGTCTACAAGTCCTCTGGTAACACCGGCCTGGTTGGTAATAACGGCGAACTGGAACCCCTTCTCAGCCAACTGAGACATCGCATCAACAGTCGACTCAATCAACTTGAAGTCCTCCCAGCAGGCTACATACTCACCCCGAGGTGGCTTCTCGTTGATGGTCCCGTCCCGGTCAACCAAGAGGAGTCGATCTGGTGACATGAACTTCCTTGAGAGTTCAAGTCGAACTGGATCCGAGATGCTCTGGTATCCACCACTTACCTGAGCGGCACCAAGGGATTGGCGGTCTGACAAGGCGACCAGGACGTCCGCAAAGTCAACATCGGGTGCATTATCCAACAGAGTCAAGATGTCAAACACGGGGTCGCGCTCAATGAGCATGTAGCCGATCTCAACATGGTCGGACTCCTCAGAACGAAATCGTCTATAGACGGCACGGATGCCATCAAGAGTGACGTTTCCTCCGTTCTTTCGAACAATTGACAGTGTGATGGTCGCCTCAGACCCAAGGTGCTGATCCAACAAGCTATCTAGTTGTACCACCGCGAAGTTATCCGAGTACATGAGAACGAATCTCTCATCCAGCATCGATCGCGCCTCGACGAGTCGTCGACCGGTAGTCCAGGATTCTGGACCCTCGGAGTACACGATATTGGTTCCGAACTGCGCCCCATCTCCAAAGTAATCACTGATCAGACCACTGAGGTAACCGGTGCAAAGAACAATCCTCTCAATGCCCTGCTCTCCGAGTTGTTCAACTATGGAAGCCAGGAATGGCTGTCCGGCTACATCAACCATCGCCTTTGGTAATGAATCGGTGTGTGGACGAAGCCGCTCGCCTCGACCTCCACAGAGAATCACGGCCTGTTCCACCATCAGGCATCCACTCCGAGTTTGGGAAGTGCACCCAAGGCTCTCAGACAACCCGCTTCAAGTACCCGCCACGAGCGGAAGTTACCATGAGACGATCCGTAATTGAGTGGTCCACTATGAATCTCTCTGCGCCAGAACCTGCGAGGAATGCACTCACAGCACTCCCAGGGCTGTTGCCTGGCTCCCAGGGCCGGCCCGTTGAGGCTAGGTACTCCTTTGGAAGCTCCTCAATGAGTGTGTCGAAGACAATGCAGTAACTGCCGACACTCACCATGGGTGAATAGATTTCGAGTTCGCTAAGGACGTGTGCGTGTGTGTGATTGCTGTCAAGACAGACAAGAACTCTGTCAACAGCTTCAGCAAGTTCAGCAATCTGAGAACTCACCGCTGGCTCAGTACTTGAACCCTCAATCATAGATATCCGATGGGACAGCGGGTGATCATCGATTGCTGCTCGGTTGTGCCTACGGATGTCAACATCGATCCCAACGACCTGAGCCGCTGGCGGACCTCCACACGACGCGTTGAGTTCCAGTAGAGAAGCCGAAAGGATGAGCGATCCGCCATGGGCAATACCTGTCTCGATAATCAGTTCCGGTTGGAGCGCCCAGACAAGTTCCTGCATTGCGACAATGTCCTGAGGGAACTGGATGATCGGTCGACCCAACCACTCAAAGTGATAGCAGTAGCGGTGTTCCATGGCACGACTGGTCCATGCCCTTGTCTGGCTCAAGAACCTGTCATCTGCCCCCTGGGCACCTACA
>PVBE010048308.1_pt1 | contig 16318 bp, 15 predicted proteins | sample 1631181 | NCBI WGS metagenome assembly PVBE01 (sample SAMN08397723, study PRJNA350692) | Marine metagenome, whole genome shotgun sequencing project. | isolation source: water | place: Pacific Ocean | collected 2012-04
CGAGGCCAGTAACGCGGCATGACGGTGTGGACGTCGCCTCCCGGAGCCTACGAGACAGGTACGCAGCGGAGCGCGACGGGCGAGCGGATGCCGTCGCCTTCGTCGGAGTCGTCTACCTCGCGGCTTCGATCTGCGCTTTCGAGAGCGTGTGCACGGCCCAATCGCCGCCAGTCTCCTCCATCTGGGCGAAGAAGAGTCGTTCGCCGTCGGTTCTGACGTTCACCAGCCCGTAGCGAATGCCGTTGACGACGAGGCAGCGATCGATTCGTGGCCAGTCGGCCGGACCATCCTGGCTCGAGCCCAGGTAGAGGCGAAACCGCGCCATCTCGTCTTTCTCGTTGTGGACGATCTTCGCCTTCGGCGGCTTCGTGTCGACCTCCGGCTGCGGGTCCTGGAACTCCTTCATCTTCGACACCTTGGCGTAGGCGGCACTCCGGGCGACCTCGGTCATGTACACGAGGGGGCAGACCAGGGAGTCACTCTGCACGAGGCGCCGACCGGTGATCGCGCTGGCGGCCACGATGGTCGGGCGTGGATGGTCGTGTGTCTCGGCGTCCCCGCTCGAGATCACCGTGGCGACCGGGCGTAATCCGTCGAGGAAATCGAACGACACGTCGTGGCTCCCGTGATGGCATCCCTTGGCGACGTCGCAGCGAAATTCGGGGCCGAACTCGGTGTCGTACGTGTCCATCAGCAGCTTCATCGACGCCGTGTTCAGATCTCCGGTGAGCAGGAGGCGCCGCTCACCGTGGTCCAGCCGCAGGATCACGCTATGTCCATTCGTGTTCTTGCTCGTGCCGCCCGTGAACCTGGCGAGACCCGGCTTTCCTTCGACCGTACCTTCGATCGGGCCGAGCACCCGGATGTTCACGACCGAGTCGGTGTCGCTGGGAGCGAAATCATCGAGGTAGTCGTGTGTCTGGTTCGACACCCGCCGGAGCGTCGCCCGCTTGGACTCGTCGCCTGGCTTGCGTACGTCGAGGGCCGCCTTCATGAAGCGCCCCCAGCTCCCGCTCAGCGTATCCTTGTCGGGGGTCGATCCGACCTTCTTGGTTGCCGCCTGCGCACTCGCGCGTGTCGTGATCAGGCGAACGTAGTGCTTCTCCTTCACATCGCCGAGATGTGCGGTCGTACTTCTGTTTGCCGTCCTCTACATACGGCTTCGTCCACCACGACAGTCCGGCGTGGTAGACGCGCTCCGAGAGCACCTTGTTTGCGTCGAGCTCGGCGGCGTTCTTCGGATCCGTGAGGTCGAGCAGGTCGAGCAGGCCGCCGAAGTGATCGATGTCGCAGTGGGTCGCGATGATCGCGTCGAACGTGATCTTCAGCTTGCTCGGGTCCTTTCGGTCGGGCGCGCTCAGGTAATCGTTGGTGAACTTCCAATCGACGAAGTCCGCCGCGTTCTTGCCGGTCGTCTGGTTCTTGCGAACGTTGCCGCCATCGACCAGCAGGTGATGGCCCTCCGGCGTCACGACGAGTAGCCCGTCACCCTGACCGACGTCGATCACATAGAGCTCGAGCAGCGGCTTGCCGCCAAGGGCGGCGAGTGGGATCCACATCGGCGCGTTGCCCCAGTCCATGCCGCGCGCGCTGATCCGGGCGATCTTCTTGCTCGTCTTCTTCTCGAGCACGCGGACCCGGTCTCCCCAGATCAGCGAGCCACGTTTCCCCTTGGCTCTCCAGGAACCCTTGTTGGCGAAGTCCGCCGCCGCGTCCGCGGCATACGACTCCGAGCTGTAGAACGGGGCGATGTCGAGAGCTACGACGTCGTCCCACCACTTCTTGGTCACGGGTTGCATGGGTTCCCCTGGTCGCGTGATGGTCTGCTGAGCGTCCTACCCTAAGTGGGTCCGCTCGAGATGCAAAGCCCTCTGGTCGCGCCGGATCGAGCTGCTCAATCGGGCGGCAGGTCAAAGAACGCCGTCGCCTCGAGGTCGGCGGTGAAGCCTCGCCACTCCGGGATCATCGAGCAACCGCTCGCGCCCAAAGTGGTGCCCGGACCATGCCTCATCCGCGTCGTAGCTCTCCAACGTGGTTACGCACCTCGATCACGGGCGCGCGCGCGCCCGCGCGCGTCGCGACCGCCACCGGGTGGGCGTCACCCAGGCGAAACGACCGGAACGACCACGCGGCCGGATCATCGTCGATGCCGTCGAACGCGATCGTGATCTCCCGCTCGAGTGCCTCGCTGACCGAGTCTCCGGCCGTCGGCGGCCGCGGACCGAACGAGAACGCGAACCCGTTCAGCGGCAAGGCGAGACCCATGCCCCGGGCCTTGATGTAAGCCTCCTTCAGCGTCCATAGCGTGAAGAAGCGGTCTACCTGGCCCGCCCACGGGAGCGCGCGCAACGCCTCGGTCTCCTGCGGTGCAAAGTAGCGGGGAGCGAGCTCGAGCAGGTCGCGGGCGGGATCCACACGTTCGACATCGACGCCGACCTCGGCCTCGGCACACAGCGCGACGACGATGCAGCCAGCGGTGTGCGAGAGATTGAACGACGGAACGGCGACGCCGGCGGGGGTGACGATATGGGGGCGGCCGTAGTCGTTGCGTCCATACCGCCACTCCTCCGGCGCCACGCCCTCGACGTGCGCGCTCAACGCCCGACGCAGCAGGGCGTGCGACACCGCGTAGTCACGACGGAGATGGGGGAAGCGAAAGCGCTCGTGACGGGCGCGTTCCTCGGGGTCGAGCAGCTCCAGGCAAGCGGCGAGCTCGGTCTCGTCGATCTCGTTCGGGCGGGACACCCACAGCGCGACGTCGACGTGAGCGGGAGTCGCCTCGGTGGCGTCGGTTCCCATCATCGGATCCCGATGCGCGCCAGAAGTGGCTGCAGGCGCGGATGATGGAGGGGGTCGGCGTATGGGTCACCCCGGTAGACGAATCCGAGGAAGCTCACGGCGAAGATCGCCACGGTCACGACGCCGCTGTAGAGCAGTCCCCAGAACCCCTCGGCGTGGAGGACGAAGCGGCAGAGGGCGAGCCACCCTACGACGGGAACCATGCCGACGAGCGCACGCGTCGGCACGTAGGCGAGGTACTCCAGGCGCCGCACGCCGACCTCGCGGCAGGCGATCTGGAAGACGACCGCGGCGAAGAGCACGTTGGGCACCGCGGTGCCGAGCGCAGCGCCGAGGATGCCGAGGGGACCGACCAACGCGATACTGACGCCGATGTTGACGACACCCATGACGATGAACGCCATCGCGGGGACCGCGACGTTGCCGACCCCCATCAGGACCGGAACCGCGGCGCCGCGCATCGGCAGGAAGAAGAGGAACGAGACGACGAGAATCTGCAGGACCGGACCGCCGGCGGCGCCGAACTCGTCGTCGATCCACCAAGTGATGAACTCGGGACCCAGGAAGAGCAGAAAGCTGCCGATGAGCAGCGCCAACGACAACGAGCCCTTCGACCATTGCAGAAAGAGATCGTGCAGCGCCCGCTCTTCGCCCGCTGCGCGGAGCCGCGCCGCCTTGGGCATGACCACGATCGCGATCGCCGCGATGAACTCCATCATGTAGAGCACGATGCTGTTCGCGACGCTGTAGACCGAGACGTCGTCGTAGGCGAGGAACCAGGAGATCACGATGGCGTCGGTGCTGAACGCGAGCTGGCCGCCGACGGCGAGCACGAGCACCCACGCCGAGTAGGTCAGCAGGCTGCGCATCATCGGGCCGTCGCGATGCCGGATGCCGAATCGCGTGCCCGGATAGCGCCGCGTGGCGGTGATCATGACGAGCCCGAGCTGGAAGCTGGTCATCGCGAGGAGCGCGATCGCCAGGTACAGGATCGACGTGCCCATCAGGAGCAGGGCCACGGTCAGCCCGGCGCGGATGGCGAGTCCTCCGAGGACGATCCAGTTCTTCACGACGAACTCGTCGTGCGACTCCATCACCGCGAAAGGCAGGTGGGCGACGAAGCCGAGGGCGATGTTCGCGATGACCGCGAGGAAGGCGAGACGGGCCTGGGGAGCCCAGGCCGCCGGCACGTCCCAGCTGACCTCGAACCAACCGAAGAGCAGCAGCCCAACGACCGCGGCGATCAGACCGAGCAGCCCGTAGAGGAAGACGCAGCTGTGGACGACGCGATTGACGCGCTCGACCGGCGTCGACGAGGTCTCCCGCGAGCCGAGCGCCTGGGAGAGGTAGCGCACCGAGGCAGCCGGCAGCCCCCCCTGGATCAACAGGAGGTACGCCGTCATCGCGGTGATGGTGAGCCAGACGCCGTAGAGGTCTGCGCCCAGCTGGTGGATCACGAACGGCGTGAGCGCGAACGTGACGACCACCGTCGCCACCGTCACCATCCAATTGGATCCGATGTTCTTCAGCACGAGGCCGTGCCTGGCTCAGGGCGCGTGATCCACCCGGTTCGGGGAGTCACCGGAGGGTAAGTCGAGACTACCCGAAATGCGTGCGAAGTCGACGAACACGCCCGGACCGCCGAGGGTGTCGAAGCGCGCGTCCCGGATCAGACCGACGATCGCGTCGTGGTCCGGGCACTCGGGGTCGACCCAGAACCAGAACGCGTTGGCGTGCGAGGCCCCCCAGGCCGCGGCGAGTGTGAATCCGCGTTCCCGACACCAGTCGTTGAGCAGGCGGCTCATCGCGTCCCATTCCGGGCCGAGATCGAAGCCGACGGCCGGGTCCTCGAAGATCGGCGATGCCGCGGCGTGGACGACGACGACCTGCGGATCCTGCTCGTCGAGATAGGCGCTGGTGATGCCGCCGTTGTGCGCGATCCACGGATCGTTGAGCCCCCAGGTGTCGATCGTCCGCCAGCCGGAGAGCAGGGGAAGCAGCCCGGCCTCGGTGGTCGCGAGCGTGTAGTCGGCGGCGGCGTGCCCGGCGAGCCCGTGTCCGATCACGGTGCGGCCGTCCTCGCCCGCGGGCAGACGGGGTCGGAAGATGACGAGGGGCAGAGCGACGAGCAGCATGACGCCGCCGACGAACACGACGCGGCGGCCGCGGCGGTCGCGATGGCCCACCCAGGGCAAGGCCCAGGCGCGCCGCACCGAAACGGCGAGCCGGGGCGCCGCCATCACGGCGATCGGGACGACGGCATATTGGAACCGCCCGAGGAAGTTCATCTCGTCGGAGACGAGGATCCAGATCGCCGTGAACCCGACGATCGGAACGGCCGACAACATGGCCTCGCGCAGTGCGGACCGGTCGCGGAGAGCGAGCACGTAGAGCGGCACGAAGGGCATCAGGAAGCGGACCACCGTGTGGACCGCCGCGAGGAGCGAGCCCACCCAGAGGTGGAACTCGCCCTTCTTGTAATACGGGTTCGGAAGCGGGTGCTCGAAGTACGACCAACGCCACCCGAAATAGGCGCCTCCGAGGACGCCGTAGATCGCGACGAATGCGGTGACCAGGCGAGCGGCGCGCGCACGACCGACCGAGAGGGCGCAGCCGACGACGATGAACCCGGCCAGGAAGACGCCGTCCGGGCGGGTCAAGCCGAGGGCGAGCGCCGCGAGGGCGAGCAGCAGGGCGACGGACCACGGCCCGTCTTCCCGGTCCTGGTATTCGATCGCCAGGAAGAAGGTGGCGGCCGCCCACATCGCGAAGAAGGGGGTGCCGAAGTAGGCCTCGGCGTATGACAGTCCCGGGCCGACCGCGAGATAGCCGGCGACCAACGTGGCCACACCCGGACCGAACCCGGAGCGACGCGTGCGCCAGAACACCAGGAAGACCGCAGCGATGTGGGCCCCGATCACGAGCGCCTGGGTCGCCGCCACGAGCCCCAACCCTAGGCGAACCAGAGACGCGACCGCGACCATGAAGAGGAAGTCGGTCGCCCCGTCGACCGGCGCCTCGCCCACGTTCCACACGATGCCATGCCCGTCGGCCAGGTGCTGGGCGTAGCGCATCAGGATCGCCGCGTCCTCGCTCGGAACCGCTGTCCAGGCGTAGAAGCGCGCGAGAACGAGCGCGATCAGGCCGCCGAGCGCGGCGACGCCGATCGCGTCGGCGATCCAGGGCGCGCGTCTCACCGAGGCGTCCGGGGTTCGGGCTCGGCGGGTCGCCGCGAGCGGTGGCGTTCGAGCACTTCGGGCATCGTGATCCACACACGGTGCGCTGTCGCCGATTGGGCGATGACGATGTACGGGAACCAGCTCCACGCGACCGAGAGGAAGAGCGACCCCACCATCATACCGACCAGGGTGGCGAATCGGGATTGCAGGAAGACGTCCTCGGTCGGCGTGGCGTCCCGCGGGCGATTGAACTGCAGCTGCCAGTCGGTCAAGAACGCGAAGAGGACGAGCATGCAGAGTGGCAGCAGGCCGAGCAGACCCGCCTCCGCAGCGGCCTGGACGAAGATGTTGTGCGAGGTCTTCGAACGCCAGTCTATCGGGTTGACGGCGTAGTAGTTGTACATCGGCGTGGCCTGGAGCAGGCCGACCCCGGTGAGCGGATTTGCCTTGAACATGCGGGCGCCTGCGTACCACGCATCGATGCGCCCGCGGGCGGAGGCGTCGATGGGGCCGCCTTCGAGGACGACCGTCTGGCGCTCGGTGATGCCGGAGTACATCACCGTGCCGACGAGCGCGACGCCGACCAGCACGGCGGTGACGGCGCGCGAAGCGATGCGGCGGCGCATCACGACGTAGAGGGCCGCCGCCAGGCCGAGCAGGCCGCCGCGGGATTGCGTGACGACGATCCCAGCGAGGTTGATCACGAGCAAGACGGCCCAGAACCCTCGCTTAGCACGGAGCCGCGGGTGCAGCGTCGCCTCGGCGAGGAAGGGCACGGACATCAACAAGCACAAGGCGAGGTCGTTCGGATCCCCCATCAGCCCGACGAACGAGGAGCGGCTACCCTCGACGAGGTTGTGCCCGGCGAAGCGTGCCCACAGTCCGTAGGCGGCGATCGTCGAGGTCATGAGCGCGATGCAGACCTGAAAGGCCGCTGTGCGAGCCCGGGTGTCGATGATGTTCAGCATCAACACCCAGAGCACCACGATCTTCAGGTAGACATCCGTGAAGAACGCGATGCTGGCTGCCCGGTCGGTCGAGTGCACCGCCGAGATCACCGCCGCGACCATGAGCGCCGCCATGAGGGGATTGAAGTGCGAGCGCGCCCACGACGTGTCCCGCTTGAGCAGCTTCTCGATCGACACGAGGAGAATCGTGCACACGGCAAACGCCTTCGCGATCCCGGCGCCGGCGAGGGCGGGGATCAGGTCGCCGGGCCGAATGAAGAGCACGACGATGAACGCGATCAACAGGCCGAAGGGCCCGGTGAAGAAAGCGGCGGTGGACAGGATGCACACGAGGCCGAGCATCTCGAACCAGGCGCCGGTCGGCGCCACCCACCAGGCCCCGAGGGCCGACATCGCCACGACCGCCGCCATCTCCAGCAGCGCCCGGAGCCGAGGGCGGCGTTCGCGGAGCTCGGCCACGGTCAGGCCGAATCGAGCGGCGGGAGCACCCCGATCAGGGGGAGTTCGGTCAGGCGCTCCGCTTCGCTCGGAACGCGAACCGTCCGGTCGAGGAACTCCGCGACGATGATGGCGCCGAGCGCGGCGATCAGCGCGAAGAACAAGCTGGTTATGGCGGCGACCTTGCGGCCGAGCTTCTGCTTCTCCGGCGGGTCGGTCCGGCCGGGTTGCTCGATCACCCAGACCTGACGCCCCTCGGTCTGCAGGGTCAGCTCACGATTCACGAGGGCGTCCTCGTATTGGGCGAGCAGCCGTGAGTAGACCGTAGACTTCGCTTCGACGTCGCGGAGCATCTGGTTCAGGGCCTGCTCGTTGGCCGAGAACGCCGACAGCGACGCCAGGGTCTCGTCGAGTTGGCTGCGGATCAACGCGACACGCTCGCGCTGCCCCTCGGCCTCGCTGAGCGCGTCGCGATAGGCCGAGAGCTCCCCCTGGAGGAGCTCCCGGTTGCGGCCCTCGCGGGTCTGGCGAACGAGTCGGTCGAAGTCGTTGATGTCCAGCGCCTCGCCCTGCCCCCGGTAGTTGTCCAGCGCCTCCTGCCGCCCCTCGACCGTCAGGCGTGCGCTGACCACCTCCGGATGATCGTCGGTGTAATCGCGCATCAACGAGTTGTAGTGCCGCCGCGCCGACTCGAGGCGGTCTTCGAGATCGCGCGCCTCCGAGTCGTAAGCCTGGAGGCGATCGCGCGCCACGACGAGCTCCTGATCGGCGGCGGCTAGATCCGACTGGGTCGACGTGTACTCGCCGAGAAGCGCGCTGTAGTGCTCCAGCGTCGCTTCGTAGACCTCGGGGCGCTGGGTGTCCGATTCGGCCTGGAACTCCTCGATCGCGAGCTCGCCCTCGTCGAGCTCCTCACGGATCCGATCGAGTTGCGTCGCCAGGAACTCTACCGAGGCGTCGAGGGACTCCTGTTTCGGTCGGAGCATCGCGTCCTTGAGCTCGTCGATCAGCATGTGCAGCGTCTGCACGACCACGTCCGGATCCTCGCTCCGGAACGAGATCTCCACGATCCCGCCGGGGAGCGTGAACACGCGGACCCGCGAATGGAACCGGGCGACGGCGATGTCGACCGTCAGCGGGTCGTCGGTCTCCGAGAGCTCGCCGAGCTGGAGCAGGATCCGGCGAACGACCGGGCGACTCTGGATCACCGTCATGACCACCGGGAGCTGCGAGTTGAGCTCCCATTCTGGCGCCGGCCCCTCGTCCAGGATGCGACTGAGACTCACCTGGCTCTCGACCTTCACCGTGGCTCTGGCGGTGTAGTACGGCGCCGACAGCGTCGCGTAGATGATCCCGACCGTCGGACAGATCACGACAGCGAGGGCGATCCAGCGCCACCGGGTGAGAGCCGCGTCGAAGAAGATCCGCGAGTCGAGCTTGTTCGTGATCTCCGCCAGGGGCGAGGTAGACGAGGTCATGATGCCCCTCCCGTCCGTCGGGGACGGAGCCGGAAAAGTCTGCGGAGACCCTCGCGCCATTGGCCCGTCCTCACGAATCGGTACCACCGCTGCACGCGGACGAGCGGCTCCGGGCACTCGTGCTCGTTGAAGATGATCCCGATCGGCTGGATCCGTGCGTTGCGCAACCACTCCACGGTCTCGTGGAGCTCCGCGACCCGCGTGCGGCGCCCCATGACGACCAGGATCGCCGCGTCGAAAGTGTGCATCCAGCGGTCGGGGATCGACAGCGGTCCGCCGCCGGTGAGCATCGGCGGCCCATCGACGATCACGACGCGGCGGCTCCGCTGCGCGGGATCGAGATCCTCCAGCGCGTCGTATCCGACGACGAGGTACGTGTCCGGCTCGACGCGGTCCATCTCCGGACCGATGAGCTCCGTGAGATAGGACTTGCCCGTCGCCGAGGCCGGTGAGGTCAGCAGAACCGTCGCGACGCCGGCGCGGGAGATCGCCGCGTCGACCGCCACGGCCAGGCGTCGAGCCTCGAGTCCCCGGTCGAAGAGCGGGGGCGGACCGTCGGGAACGGAGAGGAGCGTCGCCGTGTCCGCCTCGCCATCCGGATCGACTACCACGGGCGGGCCGACTCTCGGAGTGACCACGGAAACCCCGCTCGATGCGTCGCGAGGCATGATGACGAGGTCCGGTTCGGGCACGAGCGCGTCGGCGGACGGAGCGTCAGCGTGGGGGGATCGGATGGCTGGCGTCGACGACTCGACCGGCGTCCCAGGCTCGGGCAACTCGTCTGAATCGGGCGACTCCTCCGAGTCGGAAGACTCCCCCGAGTCGGAAGACTCCCCTGAGTCGGAAGACTCCTCTGAGTCGGAAGGCGGCGCGGACTCGTCGGCGGGTGTAGCCTCGTCCTCCGCCGCAGACTCCGGCGCTTCTGCGGAATCGGCCGATGGAGGCGATTCGGGGGGCGCGTCGGACTCGGGGGGCGTCGGGGAGTCCGCTGACGGTTCGCCGTCGGCAGGGGAAGCGGCGTCGGTCGGGACCGGCGCATCGGCGACCGCGGGCATGCTGGCCGGCGTGGGCGCGTCCGCCGAGAGCTCGGCGGCGTCGTGAGCCGGCGGCTCGGGCGGAGGGGGCGCGACAGCCGGCGCCGACCGACGCCGTCTCCCCTTCTGGGCTGCGGAGCCCCCGGCCGGAGTCTTCTGCTTCCGTTTGGTTCGAGCCATGGCTAGAGCCGGCCTTCGAGCGTGACGAAGAGCAACACGGCGGAGCTGATCACGGCGACATCGGAGAACGCGCTCACGAATTGCTCCCAGGGGTTCCCGCGATCCGGACGCATGTAGAGGACGTCGCCGGGACTCACGGTCACGGACCCGAGACCGCCTCCGTGGCGGAAATAGCGACGGAGGTTGTAGCGGCTGGCCACGGTGTATCCGTCTGCTTCGTGCACGTGGTAGAGGCGCCGGATATCCGCGGTCTCGGTGGGTCCGCCGGCCAGGGCGAGCGCCTCGAAGAGCGGGATCGACTCCTGGGTCTCGAGGAAGCGTGGAGTGTTGAGGTTGCCCATGATCGCGATCCCATCGGAGAAGGGGTTCACCTCGCCTTCGTCCTCGAAAGGCACATAGAGGATCGCGGCCCCATCTTCCGGCAGGGAATGCGGGCCCGGGTCGCCGAGCAACGCACGGGCAAGATCGACACGATGGCTCCCGGTCGGGGTCAGGAGTCGCGCTCCGGAGAGGTCGGCGCTCTCCTCGGGGCCGCCCGCGAGCCCGAGTGCGGTCAGGGGGTCGAGGCCCGGGGAGCGATCGTAGAGACCCGGCTCGCGGACGGCTCCGAGGACGAACACCTTGCTGGCGAGCGCTTCGTCACCGAGGAACGCGCCGGCCGCGCTGTGGGAGACGGTGAGGCCGGGCTCCGCCGGGACGAACACGGTATCGCCGGGTTGGAGCCGAGGCAGCGGCTCGGTGCTCTGACGGGTGAGAAAGGCGCGAACGTCGACCAGGACCTCGGCCTCTTCGCCCCGAAGGACGGCGACGTGACCGATATCGGCGCCGTCGAGGAGCCCCCCTGCCTGCTGGATTGCGGTCCACACGTCGGCGGAGCGGGGAACTACGAGCAAGCCGGGCGTGGCGACCTGACCGGTCACGTAGACCAATACGCCGCGCTGCTCGACGGTCAGGCGCACCCCGGTGGTACTCCGCAGGAGCTCGGAGAGTTGGCGTCGGATCGCGGTTCGGGCGGCCGTCGCGCCCATGCCGGCGATCGCGATCCGTCCGTAGACGCCGAGAGAGATCTCGCCGTTCTCGTCGATGACGACGGTGCGCGGCTCGTTGCCGGTGCGGTCGGGGATGACGAGGGTCAACGTGTCGCCCGGCTGCAGCACCTCGTCCTGCGCGCGGGCGGTGTCGGGGAGGGCGACTACGATGGCGAGCGCGGCCACGAGCGCGCACGAGCGACCGATCCGGGCGATCGAAGCTGGGTTCACGCGTTGTCTCTGTTGGTACGGGGATCTCCGGCCCGGTCGCCCGCTTCGCCTCGCGGTCGGCCCATGCCGATCGGGCTCGGAGTCTGCGGCCATCCTAGCGCGCGAGCGTCGGATCGTCCAAAAGTCGCCGCCAGCATTTGTCAGAATATCCGAGCACATAGGCACTATGTTGTACGCCTTTTCGGCCCGTTGTGCGACCCCTGTCCGGGCAGCGGTTCGCCGAGCGCGGCCCGCGATTCCCCGGGGAAGCCGGTCTCAGCAAGGCTTCACGGCGAGGGCGACGGCGGCGAAAACAGGGTCAACTCCGCGGTGTGATCGACGAAGATCGTCCACGCCCCGCCGTCGTCCAACCAGGGATTGCGCTCCCGGCCAAGCGGCATCGCTTCTACCTCGTGGAGTCCGCGCGACAGGCGCACCGACAGTCTCTTGCCGCGATCGAGAAAGCCCGCCAGCTCGTCGTCGACCCGGATCAACACGACCCCGAACTCCGGGGCGTCATGGCGAACGACGAGCTTCGGCGCGCAGGCGCCGAGTGACGCAGCAACGACGATCAGAGTGGCGAGGAGAGCGGAGCATCGAGACATCAGAGGCTCGTTGGACGCGGGAGGTCGCTGCCAGGGTACGCGGCTTCGGTCGCCGTGCAACAAACACGTCGGCCGCAGCCCGGAGCGACGAAGGAGCGCCGCTGCTCGACGACCAGCGTCGCCACGATCGGCAAGATGATACTTGCGACGTCCACCGGCGACCCATACGATCGGGGTCCTGCGTGGCGGTGGGACGAACGACCATACCGCCAGGCAACGCCGAGTCAGACCTCGTGTCGACGCAGAGTTGCCACCTCGTGTTCGTTTCGAACGACGCCAAGCTTCGGGTGACGGCCTTCGGGTTCCGGATTGTATCCGGCGGCCGAGCCACGAGTTCGAACCCTCAGCGAATCGCCCGCCCTAACCCCTTCTGTTCCCCCGTGCCGGGCCCGTAGATGCGCCAAGAGAAAACGACCGCAGGCCATGCGGTGGTTCAACTCGGGAAGGCCGCGCGACGGGCGGCCAGCACGTCTGAGTTTCGCCAGGTCGTCGAGGACGGAGGGGTGGATTTCAACGCGCCGGCCGCCTTCCCACCCCGGGTGCGGCGGGTGAAGCGGGTGTTCGACCTGTTCGGTTCGACCGTCGCGATGATCCTGCTCGCGCCCGTGTTCGCGGCCGTCTCGCTCCTCGTCAAGGTGACCTCCCGCGGCCCGGTCTTCTACCACCAGGAGCGGGTGCTCACCGTCCGCGACGGCAAAGAGGTCCCCTTCCGGATGCACAAGTTCCGGACCATGGTGGCGGACGCCGAGGCGCAGACCGGCCCGGTGTGGGCCGGCGAACGGGATCCGCGAATCACCGTCATCGGGCGCTTTCTCCGCAAGAGCCGCCTCGACGAGATCCCCCAGTTCTGGAATGTGCTCAAGGGGGAGATGAGCATCGTCGGGCCTCGACCCGAGCGCCCCCATTTCACCGAGCAGCTCAAGGACGAGATCCCGGTGTATTACGACCGGATCTGGCAGCTGCAGCCGGGGATCACCGGGTGGGCACAGGTCCGCTGTCCGTACGACTCGTCGCTCGAATCGGTGAAGATGAAGCTCCTCTACGACCTCGCCTATGCCGCGCACTGCTACCGGCTCCGGTCGTACCTGAAGATGGAGATCAAGGTCGTGCTGCTGACCGTGATCGTGATCTTCACGGGCAAGGGCGCGCAGTAGCGAATCGCCTGGCGGACCGGCAGGTGGGGCAAAGATCGTCGGAGCGCAAGAAATCCCACTTTTCTCGCAATTCGGGCTTGCAACCCCGCCCTTCGGTGTGCAGTGAGTGTGGGTCATATGGCTACGATGTAGGTGGAAGTGCCCCCAGCACCCACGAATGGAAGCGGATGAATCTTCGCACGCTGCACATCACGGACGAACTGGACGGAAGGCGCGCATTGGCGTTTGCCGATGATCTGACCGGGACGCACGTCGACAACGTGTCGGGCTTCGATATCTCGCTCCGTGACGTCACCCACATCGACGTCTCGGGGGTTGCCGTGCTCGTCCGCATCTACTCCCGGCTCGAGGAGCGCGGGAAGACGCTGCGGCTGTCCGACGTACCCACGACGGTCGCCGGGTTGCTGCAACGCCTCGGTGTCGACGACCTGCTCACTCCGGCGCCTCGTCGCCGGTCTCGGTGGACTCCTGTTCGCGCGTTCCGGGCGGTCCGCGAAGCCGCCTGATCGCTCTCCAGCTTGCTGCCCGGTGGCCTCGAAGGGGCGCCGAGGCTTCGCGTTTTTGACCCGAGCCATCAAAGGGGCGATCTCCTGAGTGACGCACGCCCGAGCGTGCGCCGACGAGCTCGCCGACGTTCGCCCCCGAGGACCCCGAATGCGATTCGACTCGTTCGTATTCCCGGTCTTCTACCTGGCGGTGCTCGCGCTCTATTGGTCGGCGCGGTCGGTGCGGCGGCAGAACGCCGTGGTGCTCGGCGCCAGCTACCTGTTCTACGGCTGGTGGGACTGGCGCTTCCTGCTGCTGATCTACATCTCGACCATCGTCGACTTCGTCGTCGGGAAACGGCTCGAAGCCACCGGGAAGCCCGGTGCGCGCAAGCGGCTCGTGCTCACGTCGATCGTCACCAACCTCGGGATCCTCGGGGTCTTCAAGTACTTCGACTTCTTCGTGACCTCGGCCGTCGACGCGCTGGAGGGGCTCGGCGTCGGCGCGAACGCACCGCTGCTCCGGGTCATCCTCCCCGTCGGCATCTCCTTCTACACCTTCCAGACCCTCGGCTACACGATCGACGTGTTCCGGCGGAAGCAACGTGCCGAACGGTCGCTGCTGAACTTCGCGTGTTACGTCGCGTTCTTCCCCCAGCTCGTCGCCGGACCCATCGAGCGGGCTTCGCGACTGCTGCCGCAGTTCTCCGTCCCACGCACCCTCGACGAGAGCCGCTTCCGCTCCGGGTTGACCTTGTTGACCTTCGGACTCGTGAAGAAGGTCGCCATCGCCGACAACATGGCGCCGATGGTCGACTACGTCTACGGCCTGCCCGCCGGTGAGGCCTCGGCGCCGCTGATCGTGGCCGGGACCCTCGCGTTCGCCTTCCAGATCTACGCCGACTTCTCCGGCTACTCCGACATCGCGCGGGGGACGGCGCGCCTGATGGGCTTCGAGCTCTGCGTCAACTTCGACAAGCCCTACGTGGCGATGTCGCCCAGCGACTTCTGGCGACGTTGGCACATCTCGCTGTCGCAGTGGCTGCGCGACTACCTGTACATCCCCCTCGGCGGAAACCGCAGCGACGAAGTCCGCACCTATCGAAACCTGATGGCGACGATGGTGCTCGGCGGGCTCTGGCACGGCGCCGCGTGGAATTTCGTCGTGTGGGGCTTCTACCACGGCGCCCTGCTCTGCGTGTATCGCGTCGCCAGATTCGACCATTGGATCCGCGAACGCGGCCGCCTGACCAGGGTCGTCGCTGCCGCGATCTTCTTCGTCTTCACGCTCTACGGGTGGCTCCTCTTCCGAGCGACCGCTCCCGGGCAGGTCGAAGGCTTCACCCTGGCCCTGTTCGGCGGCTGGGGGCAGATGGCCGTCGCCGGCGCGATCCTCGGTGTCGTCATGTATTTCGCCATGCCGCTCGTCGCCCACCATGCGTTGTCGAGCGGCCTCGGCGGCGAGAAGTGGGAGCCACGCAACCCGTGGGCGTGGCGCACCGCGATCCTCGCCGTCATCGTCTACGGAGCCCTGCACACCCGTGCCAGTGAAACCGCCTTCATCTACTTCCAGTTCTGACGCGAGGCCCACGGCGTTCATCGTCGTGACACTCGTGTTCCTGGCCGCCGGGCTCCTGGCGGTCGAGCTGGGATTCCGCGCGCTCCTGCCGCACCTGTCCGCCAACTCACGGATCCTGGCGGCCAGCCGGGCGCGCGTCGAGACGATCGCCGACGCGGATACCCCGACGATGCTGATCCTCGGCAACTCCGTCTCCGGCGACGGCGTCGACCCGACACTTCTGGCCGCCGAGCTCGCCGACCGCGGGCTCCCCTTCGCGATCGCCCACCAGCCGGCCGACAACACGGTGATGCGCGACTGGTTCTACCAGCTCGACAACCAGTTCATCCGCGCCGACGCGGCCCCCGACGTGCTCCTGCTGCCGCTCGGGACCATACCCCCGCTAACGCGGCTGAACGAGCGCACCGAGGATCTGCTCTTCTCGTTCCTGAGGCTCGCTGACCTGCCGGAGTTCCTGCAGCGGGCCGACGTCTACGGTTTCGAGGAGCGGAGCGGTATCGTCTTCGGGAAGCTCTCCGCTCTGCACGCGTTCCGTGGGCGCCTGCAGAAGCGTGTGCTCGTCGAGTTGATCCCCGGGTACGAGACCCTCCGGATGGCGATGTTGGAAGCCGGAACGACGACGGACGGCGAGTTCGTCGTCCGATCGGACAAGCGTTGGGCCAAGCTCATGGCCCGACTCACCGAGCGTGCCGACATCCGCGTCGTACTCGCCCTCGTCCCGACGGAGCCGCTCGACCGGGGATTGCCGTCGAGTGACGCCAAGCTCGCGGCTCGGCTCGACTGGCCCGTGCTCGACCCGGGTCGCGACGTGACATGGGACGGCGAAGATCGCCCGGACGGCCTCCACCTCGGACCGGACGCGCGAGAGCGCTACACGCGCCTCCTCGCCGCGGAGCTCGCCGAACTGCTCGCTCCCACGCCAGGCGAAACACGATGATCGCGGTTGCCATCCTCTTCTGGACCTGCCTCGCAATGGTCGCCTGGAGCTACGTCGGCTACGGGATCTTCCTCGCGGTCGTCGCGCGCTTCCGCTCCCGCCCGGTGGCGGCGGAGCCCTGCGAGCCGTCGGTCTCCGTCGTCATCGCCGCGTACAACGAAGAGAAGGCGATCGCCTCGAAGATCGAGAACCTGCTCGCGCTCGAATACCCGTCCGAGAAGTTGCAGGTCGTCGTCGCCTCCGA
>PVBE011192333.1_pt1 | contig 16318 bp, 11 predicted proteins | sample 1631181 | NCBI WGS metagenome assembly PVBE01 (sample SAMN08397723, study PRJNA350692) | Marine metagenome, whole genome shotgun sequencing project. | isolation source: water | place: Pacific Ocean | collected 2012-04
CGTCTATTGGCGCTTGCCGACGAGAAGGGTGTGCAGTTTCTTTTGCCCACTGATCATGTTGTCGCTGATCGGTTTGCGGAGGATGCGGCGACGCAAGTCGTCACACAGATCCCGGAAGGATGGTTGGCGCTGGACATCGGGCCGGAAACTCGAGGTGCCTACGCGGAGATCGCTGGGTCTGCCGGTTGCGTTGTGTGGAACGGACCGATGGGTGTTTTCGAGATGGCGCCCTTTGCTGAGGGGACACGGTGCGTGGCTGAGGCGCTGGGGAGGAGTTCTGCCATGAGCATTATTGGTGGAGGCGATTCAGCTGCTGCAGTGAAGATGATGGGGCTGGATGGAGCCATGAGCCATATTTCTACGGGCGGCGGTGCTTCGCTGGAATTGCTGGAAGGCAGGCAATTGCCAGGAATCGAGGCGCTGGACGCAGAAAAATGATCTCTGACAGGTTAGAATCTCATGACCGATGGGCCCGCTGGATACGCCTTGCTTCAAAGAGACCGAAACATGACCAAGATCGCCCCTTCATTATTGTCCGCTGACTTCACGCAGCTTGTCTCAGAGATTGCGGATGTCGAAGCGGCAGGCGCAGACTGGTTGCATCTCGATATCATGGATGGGCATTTCGTGCCAAACATTACGTTTGGTCCACCCTTGGTCAAGAGTGTGCGCCAGGCGACTGAGATGTTTTTGGACGTGCACCTGATGATCTCTCATCCAGGCCGATACGTGGAGCCCTTCGTAAAGGCCGGCGCGGACATGGTCACATTCCACATGGAGGCTGACGATGATCCGGCTACTGTGCTGGATCAACTTGATGACCTGGGGGTGAAGAAGGGTCTGGTCATCAACCCGGACACTGACGTCTCGGTACTGACACCCTTTCTGGAACGGCTCGATATGGTTCTGGTGATGAGTGTCTTTCCAGGTTTTGGAGGGCAGTCGTTCATGGGTGAAGTCCTGGAGAAAGTCGTTACGCTGCGGGGCGAGATGGCTTACACCGGCGAGATCGAACTGGACGGTGGCATCGATCCTGAGACGGCGCCTCTTGCAATAGAGGCTGGTGCTACGGTTCTTGTTGCAGGGTCTGCCATCTTTGGCAAGCCTGACCGTGCTGCTGCTCTCGCAGCCATTCGAAACAGTCACACAACAGGCGCCAACGCTTGAATTGAGGAGGGGGCAGCATGGCTTGGAGACGATTCAGAAAGAAGAAGGAGCTGCCAAGCGGGCTCTGGATCAAGTGTCCGAATTGCGAGGAGACTCAGTTCAAGAAAGAGCTGCGTCGAAACCTCGATGTCTGCACGGAATGCGGCCACCACTTTCCACTGAGCGCGCCCGACCGCGTGTTGCATCTGATCGATCAAGACACGTTCGAAGAGTATTGTCCCGACCTCTACACAATCGATCGTCTGAAATTCGTGGATCGCGAGCCATATTCCGCAAAGATCCGTCGATCAGTTCAGAAGACGGGGCGTGCAGAAGCTGTGGTCTACGGGCTCGCAACCATCGAGGGTCAGCCGTGCATCCTGTGCGTCATGGATTTCACCTTTATCGGCGGCTCGATGGGCAGCGTCGTGGGGGAGAAGGTTACTCGTGCCATTGAACTGGCGACAGAGCGGGGCTTGCCTGTTATCGTTGTCTCTGCCTCGGGTGGCGCCCGCATGCACGAGGGCGCGTTGTCACTCATGCAGATGGGCAAGACCTGCGCCGCGCTCCAACGTCATGATGCCAAGGGTGGACTTTTTATCTCGGTTCTCACCAACCCTACGACTGGTGGGGTCATGGCCTCCTTCGCCGCTCTTGGGGATGTCATCCTCGCCGAGCCTGGTGCCCTCATTGGTTTCGCCGGCCCACGCGTCATCCAAGAGACCCTTCGCCAGCAGCTCCCAGAGGGCTTCCAACGCTCGGAATTCCTTCTCGATCACGGTTTCCTCGACCAATTGGTTTCTCGTCATGAGCTCCGCTCAATGCTGTCTCGCATCCTCGGCTATCTTGGCAACTACACCCCTGATCAACTCACGGCACCTGACAACTGGCAAGCGCCTGAAGACTGGGACCTCCCCGATGAGCCTGAGTCCATCCAAGAGGCTCCGACCGCCGACTCTCAAGCCACAGCATCGGAGCCGGCCGACCCCGAAACTCCTGAATCAGACTCAGAATTCTCCTTAAAGGAGATAGAGGCCACCTGAAACTCAATTTCAGCGGGGTTTTCTCAGGTCAAGCCCCTTGACCGTCCGATCACTCCCCATAGAATGCTCCACGTCTGTTGCCTTTCGGCCTCAGGCAACAATCCGATCCCCGATAGCTCAATTGGTAGAGTAGGTGACTGTTAATCACTTGGTTGTTGGTTCGAGTCCAACTCGGGGAGCTTCGACACCCAAAGACGCACTCAACGATGAGGCCACTGACGAAAGTCGGTGGCCTTTTCTCATTCCCACCTCGTTCACAATGACCAACGGTGTTCTTGTCTTGTGGCGTTTAATGGCGATAGCGTGTGCGATGAGACATTCGACATTCGCATCTTTGGTTTTCGCCGCGTCACTCATCCTCGCCGCCTCTGGCTGCTCTTCTCCTCCGCGCGCCACCTCGGTTCAGCAGTGGGGCTCGATGAAGGTCGTCCTTCGGCAAGGAAGGACTGAGGCTCGGGTGTCGCTCAAGGATGTTTGCGCAAGTGACGGCATGGTCGCTGTCGGCGCATTGGAGGGGTTACGCGGCGAGATAACGGTTCTCGATGGCGAGGCATGGATTGCCCGTGCGCCGAATGTCGAGTCTGTCGTTGGTGAACGAACGCGGGCCTCTGGCGAAAGTGCCACGTTGCTTGTGGCGAGTGATGTAGATGCCTGGCAGACAGTGTCGATTACTGAGTCCGTAGACGACGAGTTAGACGTTGTCGTTCTGTCCTATGCGAAGGCAGCCGGCGTCGATGTGACGAAGCCCTTCCCGTTTGTGGTGGAGGGTGAATTCGGGTCCGTTCAGTTGCATGTCATTCGAGGCGGCTGCCCGATCGCGAACCCGGACGGGCCCAAGCCGGCTCGCGTTCATGAGGAGCGTGCAAAGGGGCGGGTCGTCGGTTTCTATGCACACGGTTCATCCGGAGATCTCACACACCACACTTCCGACGTTCATGCTCATGTCATCCTGAACGGAGGGAAAAACGTCTCCGGTCACATTGATTCGATTCGATTGCGCGCAGGTAACACTCTGCGGTTGCCTGCAAGATGAGACTCAATCAGGGGCGCTGCTAAGTTGAACGCTCACTGCTTCTGCTGCTCTTCATCGATTCAGTTCAGCCTTCAGCCTGGGCATAAAAGGCGACGTACGAGAAGAAGTAGAGAGCGAAAGAGCGGTCTATTTCCTGACGACCCGAAGGTCCAGGTCGTGGAAGTCGAAGCTGAAGTCGATGTTGGGAGAGATCCCCTTCAACTCGATCTTGCTGGGTTTTCCCTTCTCGTCGAATTGGAAGATGACGAATGCATCCCCGATGAGGTCCTGGTATTCCCACCGAACGGCGAAGACGCCTTGCTTATAGAGTTGCAGTCTGCCGTTCAGCTTGGGCGAACGGTGAGATCGAATCCAGAGTTGCTTGTCCTTCAGAAAGACCTCGACCTTGCCGAACCAGCGGTCCTCAAACAGAGCGACGTAGTGGCTTGAGTCGACAGGTGTTGCCCTTCTGGCAGCGACCTCGGCCCAGACCGCATCAACGATTTCCTTGTTCTTCTTGTCGTGATTGCGCTCACCCCTCGCCACCCGATCGGTCCAGCCGTGGTCATTCAACCCCAGGTAGCTATCGACAATGGTGCGCGACACGGCAGTGAAGACACCTCCGCCTCCGTTGGCGGTGTTGGTCAGGACGACGACCCCCAATTCCAAATCAGGAATCATGACTGTACGGGAGAGCATGCCTGGGAGACCTCCTGTATGGGAGACACTCATGTTTCCGCAGGTGTCCCACAGGCCCCAGCCGAGCCCATAGCCTCTGAAGTGGGTGCGGTAGCGTGGGTTCCATCGGGCGGGGAGCGGAGTGTGGATGGTCCACATTTCTCGTTGGCGTGCTTGCGTGAAGAGACGTTTCTTGAGCCCCTTCCCATACCGTCCTTCATTCAGATGCATCAGCATCCACTGTGAGAGATCATTGACATTCGAGAGGATACTGGCGGCGGCACCGTTGCTGGTACCTTCAGGGATGGCGAAGTGTGGGAGGGGGCGCATGGGACAGCCGTCCGTGGTGTGCGGCATGGCTGCATTGTCGTCATTGGCTGCGCGCAGAGCGTTGCTGAATGTGTGATCCATCCCGAGAGGTTTGAAGATTCTCTGCTCGATAAAGTCCTCCCACTTCATGCCGCTGACTCGCTGGATCACCTCGCCTGCGATCATATAGAGCAAGTTGTCGTAGTCGAATTTTGTGCGAAACGCCGACTGAGGCTTGAAGTACTGAAAGCTGCTGATGATGTCGTCAATGGTGAAGTTGGATCCGTCGGGAAAGAACATCAGATCGCCGACGCCGAGGCCAAGCCCGCTTCGGTGAGTCAGGAGGTCTTCAATGTTGAAGTTCGCGGTGACATAAGCGTTGTACATCCGAAACTCAGGAATGTGCTCGCGGACTCGGTCCTGCCAAGAGAGCTTGCCTTCGTCGATGAGGATCGCAAGAGCGGCGGTCGTGAAGGCTTTGGTGTTGGATGCAATAGCGAAGTTTGTGTGCTCGTCGGTCTTCAACCCGGTCTTCATGGTGCGCTCACCATAGCCACGTTGATGCACAATCCTTCCGTCCTTCACAACGCCTACTGCGACACCGGCGACGTTGAGTTCCTTCATGGCCTTGAGGACGAGAGCGTCGATCTCGGGAGAGGAGATCTGGGCAGGGGAAGAGAACGCGAGGAGCACCATCATCAAGAGCGATGGCAGCGCCAGAAATGTCGAGCTTTTCATTGTCTCCGGACTCCTTCGAGAATTGCGCTTGATCGGGCATGCTTGAGACCCTGACCATACATTGGATGACGCGATTGTGCGACATGGTCTCTCTCACAGTCTCCTCACCAGAGCGACGCTGGACCGCCACTGAGGGCTGCGCCTGCAACGAACTGACAGGCCAGGACGACACTCAGGAATGGCAAATCAGGTGGAAACCTACACGCCGCTGTCGGTCGTTGCGGGGACATAGGCACCTCGACTGCATCGAGGGTCAGTCTCTGACTGAGTGATGAACTCGCTGAATACTCACTTGATGAGATCATCAGCGACTCTGACGGCGACGCTGTTGTTTCGCATTGAACTTCGGATTTGGCGTGGGCATCCGAGCATCGACGGTCTTGCGCCAGTCATGCAGGAGCCTTCGCATGCGCGCGGTTATCTTCGGGTGTGCCTTGGCGAGGTCGTTGTGCTCGCCGGGGTCGGCAACAATGTTGAAGAGAGTGACATCCATTTCTTCGTAGCGTTCGATGAGCTTCCACCTGCCAAGGCGCACGGCACCGCCCGGGACATCTCCCTGATTGCCATAGTGGGGGTGATGCCAGAAGAGCGGGCGTTTCTCATTCATCGGCTGCCCGCGCAGGGCAGCGACAAAACTGACGCCATCAACGTGTTGCCTGGGCCGTGCGGGTAGACCTGCCATTTCGAGGATTGTCGGATAGAAGTCTGTGCTGGTGACAGGTGTTGTGCAGACTGAGGCGGGTTTCGTCGTGCCCGGCCACACGACGAACATGGGTTCGCGAATGCCTCCTTCGTTGAGCCATCCCTTGCCGGCGCGAAGAGGCAGATTCGAAGTCGGGTGCCCCTCAGAGGTGGACAGCCCACCATTGTCGGACATGAAGACGATGACTGTGTTGCTGAGCTGACCGGATGCTCTCAGTGCGCCGACGACACGGCCGACACTCCGATCGAGGCATTCGACCATGGCTGCGTAGGTTGGATGGTCCTGCACGAGGCGCACTTTGCGCGCCCCTTCTTTTCCCCATTTTGGAGATCGTGTTTTGAGTGCTGCTGCTTTCTTTCGGTACTTCGCGACGAGGTGCTCTGGTGCCTGGAGGGGAGTGTGCACTGTGTAGTAGGAGAAGTAGAGAAGGAACGGCTGCTCGTCTGGCACGTCCTGCAGGAACGAGATGGCTTCAGATGTCAAGCGCTCGGTGAGGTACTCACCTTTCGGCCCGTCGGTCAGCTTCGGATTCTTGTAGGGCGAGAAGTAGCCACCTGGAGGACTGCCTCTGCGGTGACCACCGATGTTCACGTCGAACCCCTGATTCTCGGGCAAGAACCCATTGCCGCCGAGATGCCACTTGCCAAAGAACCCGGTGCGGTAGCCTGCGTCCTTGAGCGCCTCGGCAAGAGTCACTTCTTCGTGCGGCAGTTGGTGCACGTACTCCGGAGGAATCAGCCGTGCGACACGACGGTCTCCAAACCATGCCGTTGTATTCATGCGCGCAGGGTACTTGCCGGCCAAGATGCTCGCACGAGTCGGGCTGCAAACCGGGCAAGCCGCGTAGGCACTGGTGAATCGCATGCCCTTGGTGGTCAGGGCATCGATGTTGGGTGTCTCGTAGAAGCTGCTGCCGAATCGCCCGAGATCGCGCCATCCCAGGTCGTCGGCCAGGAAGAAGACGACATTGGGGCGGCGCGGTGCTCTTTGGGCGTTACACGTGGAAGCAACGAACAGCGCAAGAAGCATGACCCACCACTTTGGCGCTGACACCACGTTCCTACCCTCCGATGAGTGGCGTTTCGCCTGTCAAGAACTTCACGACATCGCGTGCGCTGTAGCTCATGACGTTTTCGGGGAGGAACTCAGCAAATCGTCTGGCGTGGTCGCCGGCGGTCAGCAATGCTCGTTCATGGCTGCCGTCCGAACGACGAAACTGCGGCATGCCGATGTTGGCCATGAGTCCGTTGCAGAGGCACTTGCGGCCTTGGGTTCGTTCGAGATCGCCTCCGCGGCGCTCGTACGATGCCAACGGTTCGCTCGCGCAGCGCCAGCCGACTGTTCCTTTGTCTGTCTCATAGGCTTCCCTTAGATAGCCAAGGTCGCAGACGCGTCGTCTGGCCTTGTACTCTGTCGGGATCGCATTGGTTCCAGGAAGATCGACGACCTTGAAGGGAAAGCCCGTTGGTGAGCCGACAGGATCGGTGAAGACCGACACATCCCCGGCTCTGGAGTTCTCGATGACTCGTCGCTTGTAGTCGGCGTCCAGCCCTGACTCATCCGCGAAGGCGAAGAGTGTGCCAACCTGAATGCCGTGAGCGCCCAGAGCCTCCGCACGCTCAAGCCCTCCAGCGTCGCCATAGGACCCGCCAATCCAGAATGGAAGGCCGAATTTCTTAATCTTCTCGAAGTTCATCTCATCGCGGGGACCGTAGGGAGGTTCCTCGGTAGGGTCGCCTCGTTTCCATCCGCGAGGAGGCGCGTTGTGGCCACCTGCAGTGGGTGTCTCGATGACAAATCCGTCGACTGGTCCACCTTCATTGCGCATGAGTTTCGTCGCGAGTACTGCCGCGGCAATGATGGGGAGGAACTTGGGCGTTGCGAGTTCAGGTGCTTTGCCATCGAACAACGTGGCGGGGTCGAAGTCAAGGGTTGGACGAAAGTCCCCATTCTTGCGCGCAATAGACAGATCGACGGATGTCTGATCGCCTCTTGCAAGGCTCGCCATTGCCCCTGGGATAGCGAGCGGGATACCGGCACCGACAGTGATAACGTCAACCCCGGCCAACATCGCGCCGTACATAGAAGGGAGTACGGGTGCTTGAATCTTGTCAAGGTAGTTGATGGCGATGGGGCTGTCATGTCCCTCTTTTGCCAGCCACACTTCGACGTAGTTCGAGAGGACCAGAAGCTCTTCGAGGTCCTTGGAGGGTCGGTCGCCCACCATGGTCTTTGTGCGGTAGGGCTGATCGGCGGGCTTTCCCCCTTCGATGTAGTAGCGGTCTACAACCTTCTCTGCAATCTCTGGCAGAGGGAAGCTCTCGCAAGCACGCCTCACGGCGCCACTGTGGTCGCCGTCCTGAAGGCGGCGAGCACAAATCAAGTCCAGCGCAGTGCCCGAAACCACTCCAAGCAATCCAGCCATAGACACTGTTCGAGCCAGATCCCAATTGGAAACACCTGCCCCCATTCCGCCCTGTATGATCTTCGGAAGTTCCATTCATGCTCCGCTGGGAAAGTTCTTCGACGTGTCCGCTCCTCGCGGAAAGACTGGTCAGTTGTCGGACCGCTGCGAGGATAGGCTAGTTTAGCCTCTTTAGGTTTTCGGGCAATGGGCTGGAAGAGAGGCTCTCTTTTCCCCGAAGATCGATTACCTTTCAGAAATTGCAGGCGATCTGCCCGCGGATCTCCCACCTGCAAGTGGCACAGTCTTGAGCGCAGACAATCGCACGTTTCCTCCACGACCGCTATGATGGTTCAATTCACCTGAAAGTGCTCCATGAAGAAATCGCATCGCCGACGCTCGCCGTAGCGTCCGCCGCCTGTGTGCCCACTGCGTGGCAGCGGTAGGAAGTCGAAGTCCTTGTCGGCGCGGATGAGGGCATCGACCACTTGGTAGGTTGATTCTGTGGGGACGTTGGTGTCGAGTTCGCCGACAATCAGCAGCAGTTTGCCCTTGAGCTTATGGGCATTGTTGACGTTTGACTGTTCAGCGTAGTGCGGCCCGACAGGATAGCCCATCCACTGTTCATTCCACGAAGCCTTGTCGATGCGGTTGTCGTGGCAGCCGCATGAGGCGACGGCCGCATGATAGAAGTCGCCGTGGAAGAGCAGGGCACCTAATGCGCTCTGGCCACCGGCAGAAGTGCCGTAGATTCCAACTCGCGAGAGGTCCATGTAGCGGTGACGTTTGGCGGCGGCCTTGATCCAGAGCTTTCGGTCAGGGAGCCCCGCATCGCCAACGTTTTTCCAGCACACATCGTGGAAGGCCTTGCCGCGATGGTTGGTACCCATGCCATCGATTTGGACAACGATAAAACCCATCTCCGCCATGGCCTGCATGTTGTAGAAGGGGCGGAAGTTCTTTGGCACGAATGCACTGTGGGGGCCGGCGTAGATGTTCTCCAGGACAGGGTAGGACTGGCGCCGCCGCATGTTTGAAGGTCGAACGATGACGCCGTGGATCTTCGTCTTGCCATCGCGGCCGATAGCGACGAAAGGCTCGGGCGCCTGCCATCCGGATTCTCTCAGTGCGTCGAGGCTGCCGGTTTCCAGCGTCTTGATCAGCTTGCCATCAATGCCCGATCGCAGTTCGCTGACGGGTGCTGCGTCGACACGAGAATAGGTGTCCACCAGCAGTTGCCGATTCGGGGAAAAAGAGACCTTGTGCGTGCCATTGCCTGCTGTCAAGCGAACAAGGTTCTTGCCGTCGAGCCCCACGCGGAAGTAGTGGATAAAGTACGGGTCCTGATCCTCATCGAAGCCATTGGCCTGAAACCAGAGTTGGCGCTTCTCTACATCGATGTGATCGACACTGCGAACGACCCAATTTCCAACAGTGACGCGGTTCTTGAGCTTGCCTGTGGCGGTGTCATAGAGATATATGTGGTTCCAGCCATCTCGCTCGGACATCCACAAAAACTCTGCGCCACCATTAATGTATTGAGACCACCCCTTTCGGTAGAAGTCGATAAACGTGTCAGCTTTCTCATCGATGATCGCACGCGCCTTGCCGCTCACTGCATTGACCTCAATAACTCGGCGTCGTTGGCGGGTTCGATCGCGTTGTTCGAAGGTAAAGACCTTGCCAGCGGCATTCCATTTTGGACGCGGCTTGCCAAAGTCGATTGCCTCGGTGGATACCCTGGTCATGGACCAATCGTCAGAGTCCTGAAATCGCAGCGTGTAAAGTTCTCTTGAGGCGAATTCGTCGCCAGGCCTTGCGTAACCCCGTGTCTTGACAGTTGCTGGCTGCCCTGCCTTTGCGGCAGTCGCCTTGGTGATGAGCTGACCTTACTTTGCTGGCTTGAGGCGGCAGACGAGCGCAATCCCACTATTAGGGCTCCACGACAAGAAGTTCCAGGAATGCTCTTGCTTGCCATCTCTTGTGATCTGTTGTTTTTCTTTCGACAACAGATCTGTGATGTGGATGTTGGAATCCACCGTCGTGATTTTCCAGCGTCCATCGGGGGACCGGGCAGGGTCGCTATTGTTCCGTTTGCGTGATTTCCTCGCTTTCTCCTGCTTTTTTTTGAGCTTCCTGAACTCGACCTTCAGTTTCGGATCTGAGTGCGTATCGCCGGTTGCGGCATTGCAACGCAGGTACTCAAGGTCACCAGAAGCCAGCCGCCTGCTGTACCAGAACTCACTATCATTGACCCAAAGTGGCTTGACGGTGCCGCCTACAGGTGTGTTGCTCCATTTCTTCCGAAGGGCGTTTACTCGTTCGCGCTTTTCGCGCCTTGCCCTTGTTTTGGCAACAGCCGGGCTTACTTCAGGTTGAATCTCAGCGTCGCTGCTTTGGATGGGACGGACGTCCAGTGCATACATCCCACGCCCATGTGTGGCGATCACCATCACATCATCGCGCGTATGGACAGCGATGTCATGAACGAATGTTGAAGGAAGCCCGCTTCCGAGCACTTGCCAGGTCGAGCCATCATCCTCGCTGACATAGACGCCTACGTCCGTGCCGACATAAAGAAGACCCCGCTTCTTGGGGTCTTCGCGAATGACGTTGACGGGGCCGCAAGGTATGCCGCTTGAGATGTCCACCCAGGTTCTACCACTGTCACTTGAGCGCCAAACGTAGGCAGTGAAGTCATCGTTGCGCTTGCCGTTTTGTGCAACATAAACGACACTGTCTGTGAAACGCGAAGTCTCGACTCGTGAAATCCAGCGGTTGGCGGCCAGCCCCTTTGTGATCTCCTGCCATGAGCCTCCGCTATTGTCTGTTCGGTGGAGTCGCCCATCGTCTGTGCCTGCGTAGAGTACTCCGAATTTGTGATGCGACTCATCCATCGTGAAGATCGTCTGGTAGGGGATGTCGCCCATCTTGTTGGGATCTGCATAGCTCAGGTCAGGGCTGATGCGCTCCCATTTCTCGCCACGATCCATCGAGCGGAAGATATGGTTCATACCGTGGTAGATGATTCGCGGGTTGTGGTGCGAAATCATGAATGGGGCGATCCACTGCCCACGCAGTCCGGGTTCGCTTTCTGGGTTTTTGGGCTTGATGGGAGTGCGTGTGCCTGTTTCGAGGTCGGTCCGCGAGATACTCCCGTAGAAACCCTCGGAGTAAAGTGTGGGTGTGCCTGTCGGTGCGACAGCGTGAGTCGAACCTTCACCGCCCGATGTGCGCTTCCAACCGTCACCTGTAATACGCTTACGGCTGCTTCCAATCTTGATCGTGCCTTGTTGACTGCCGTGATCCTGAATGGACCCGTAGACGTGGAAGGGCGACTCCATATCCATCGCGACGTTGTAGAATTGAACGGCTGGCAGCGACTCCCTGCTGGTGCGCCAGTTCTTGCCACCGTCGTAGCTGATCGCTACGCCGCCATCGTTGCCGTTGACAAGATAGTCGGTGTTGTCCGGGTCGATCCACAGCGCGTGGTGGTCACCGTGCATGCCGCGGAGATTTTGAAAAGTCTTGCCGCTGTCATTCGATACCTTGAGACCGAGCCCCATCATGTAGACCGTGTTCGGGTCAATGGGGTCGGCACGAACCTGTCCGAAGACCCATCCGTAGGTAGCAGACGCACCCCGCATGGAGCGATTGTCGGGGCTGGTCTTGCGCCAGTTGGCACCGCCGTCGTCCGAACGGTAGATCTCTGCACCCTTGATGGCCCCCTTGCGCTTGCGCCCGTAGGAATCCTCGCCGCGCGGCGCAGGGCCTTTGGCTATTTGGTAGCAATCAACAAACGCATAGAGGGTGTTCGGCTGCGAACGACAGATGTCGATTCCGATGCGGCCGCGTAGCTTCGCCTCCGGCAAGCCGCTGTTTATGGCCGACCAATGGTCGCCGCCGTCCGTGGTCATGAAGATCCCGCTGTGCGCGCTTTCATCTGTGTTGCGCGGGTCGTTCCATAATTCACGGCGACGCTGCCATGACGAAGTGTAGAGAATGTTCGGGTTTGTTGGGTGCATGACCAGGTCGATTGCACCGGTCTCATCGTTCACATGATGAACGCGCGTCCAGTTGAGGCCACCATCGGTGGTCTTATAGACTCCGCGCTCAGAGTTGTCTGTCCACTCATGCCCTGAGGCTGCGACATAGACGATGTTTGAATCCGACGGATGCACAACGATACGCGCAATTGTGTGCGTATTGGCAAGCCCCATGTGCTTCCACGTCCTGCCCCCATCAGCGGAGCGGTAGACGCCTGTCCCCGCCATCGAGCTGCGGAAGATATTCGATTCGCCTGTGCCTACCCACACGACCTCGTGATTGGATGGGTCGATGGTCACATCACCAATGGACGTGCTTGCCTGCTGATCAAATACCGGTCGCCAGGTAGTCCCTTCATTGTCGGTCTTCCAGACCCCACCGCTCGCAGTTGCTACGTAGATCGAGTAGTTCCTGCCCTTGGGATAGGGGACCGCAACATCGGTCACGCGCCCACTTACATTATTCGGCCCAAGAAACTGCCAACGGAGTTCCTTGAAGGCAGGCGCCTTGCTCATCTCCAAGTGCCGATCATGTGCATCTAGACGGTCGGCTGACTGGGCTGCAACAAAAGACGCGAGAAAAACGGACCACACTACAGCGATTCTAAACACGAGGATCTCCCGAAACGTCTGTTGATTGAAACACAGGAGCCAAATCATACTCTTCTGACACATTTGCGCTACGTTGACAGACGGAGCATCTTTCTGGATCATCTGTCGATGATAGAGTTGCCATTTGGAGTGCCTATGTGGTTTCGTGCCATTCTTGTCCTGGTTCTGGTGGTTCTTGTCAGTGCAGGTGCTCTGGCTCAAAAGAGCCCCAACATCATTCTGATTCTCACTGATGATCAGGGTTATGGAGATGTCGGCTGCCATGGGCACCCATACCTGAAGACGCCGAACATCGATCGTCTCCATGCAGAGAGCACTCGTCTTACCGATTATCATGTCAGCCCTACGTGTTCGCCTACGCGGTCGGCACTGATGTCAGGCCGCGTGCCTTTCAAGAACGGCGTCACGCACACGATCCTTGAGCGGGAGCGGATGGCTCTGAGTTCAACAACCATCGCAGAGGCGCTTCGTGCAACCGGCTATACAACGGGTATCTTCGGGAAGTGGCATCTCGGTGATGAGGAGCCTTATCAACCGCACAATCGTGGCTTCGATGAGGCGTTTATTCACGGCGGTGGGGGTATTGGTCAAAAGTACCCCGGTAGCTGCGCCGATGCTCCTCCCAACATCCACAACAGGTACTACGATCCTGTGATCCGTCACAACGGCACCTTTGTGAAGACGAAGGGCTACTGCACTGACGTTTTCTTTCGTCACGCGATGGGTTGGATTCACAGTCGGAAAGAGAAGCCCTTCTTCGCCTACATCAGCACGAATGCACCTCACGGTCCGTTCATTTGTCCGCCCGCTTTTCAGGCGCCATACAACAAGCGCTCAAAGCAACAGAAGACGGCCGCTTTTTACGGCATGATCGCCAACATCGATCACAATGTTGGGTTGCTCATGAAGGGTCTGAAGGACTGGGGCATCGATCGGGAGACGCTTGTCATTTTCATGACCGATAACGGGAGTGCTCGCGGAGATTTCAGCGCGGGCATGCGCGGCGCAAAAGGAAGTATTCACCAAGGCGGCGCGCGTGTTCCAGCGTTCTTTCGCTGGCCAGGCCGAATAACTGCAGGCCGCGATGTCACAAACCTGACTCGGCACGTTGATGTTTTCCCAACATTACTGAGTGTGGCTGGCGCCAAGCCAGGAGCAGGACTCGATGGCCGCAACCTTATGCCGCTACTCACAGACCAGACCTTGTTCTGGTCGGATCGCCTGACGGTGTTTCACACCGGGCGTTGGGGAAAGCCGAAACTCGACGGGCGTTGGGGTGGCAAGGGAGTGGAGTCTGGCAAGTACAGCAAGTTTGCTGTTCGGAATGAGCGTTTTCGACTTGTCGGACGCGACAGCCTCTTTGATATCGACAGGGACCCCGGGGAGAAGCTCAACATCATCGACAAGCATCCAGCAGTCGCCAGACGCATGCTCGCAGCCTATGAGCTGTGGTGGGAAGAGGTTCAACCAATGCTGGTGAATGAGAATGTGCCCCTCTCGAAAACCCATCCGTTTATTGATCTGTATGACAAGCAGAAAGCGTCGGCAGGTATCCCGAAATGGGTTCCATTGCCTCTCTCAGGGAGAAAAACAAAATGAGTCGTTTTCGATTCTTGATGGCTGTTCAGATCGTCTTGGTCTTTGTCGCGTTCGCGTCGGCCCAGGTGCACTACCACAAGAGTGGCGCTCCATGGAGCAACAAGGCGAGCAAGGGGCCGGATGCAGAGGTCGAGGGCTGGTTTTATAACCTCGGCGTCACCGGCATTCGCGTTGTCCTGACCGAGGAGAGCCCATGCTTTCTGCTTGTCAAACACGTCTTCAAGGGTTCGCCGGCACACGGACGGGTCAAGTCTGGCGACTTCATTACGGGTGCAGGTGGCGAGCGGTTCGTCATCGCTCACCGCAATGGCTACGGCATGGACAAGTTTGGAGCTCACGGGCCGATCGGGGAGTTCGCTGCAGCGCTTGAGGACGCCCAGACCCGCAAGGGGCGAGGGCAGCTGCGCTTGGAGATTCGTCGCGATAGCCTGCCGAAGTCCGGCAAGCAGCGCGGAAAACGGTTTCGTGATGTGACACTCAAGGTTGGTCGCAAGTACGGTGCCTTTAGCGATACCTACCCGGAGGACTGTCAAAAGAGCAAGCGAATCTTGTCTGATCTCTATCGATATCTTCGGGAACAGCAGAAACAGAACGGCTCGTGGGGCAACCCTGTTCACGATACGTTTGCGCCACTTGCTCTCCTTGCATCGGGGAACAAGAAACACCTTGCCGCCGTCAAGCGGAACGTGCAGATGCACGCGAAGACGACCAGCCGCACCGACAAGTCGTCGCTTATCAATTGGCGCTACATGTCAGCCGCGATTGTCATGAGTGAGTACTATCTCGCGACCAAAGAGAAGTGGGTCGTGGCAGAGTTGCAGGAGGTCTATGACTTTCTCATTTCAAGTCAGTACACCGATCGCTCTCAACTCAACCCGAAGTCAAAGGAAACCCATCCAAGCGCTCAGCCGAAGGGCCCGCTTGATTCCCACGGGGGCTGGGGGCACAACCCGGGGTTTGAAGGCTACGGTCCGATTTGCATGCTGACCGGGCAGGGCGCACTGGCCTTCGCTCTCATGTCACGTTGTGGCATCAAGGTTGACCGCGGACGACACGATGCAGCCTATGCCTTCCTCGCGCGCGGCACCGGCGACAACGGGTACCTTTTGGGTTAGTGCCAACGTATCTTTCTGCATAATATCCCCCTGAGGCGCTAGGCTCCTATCTGCAGTGGGCACTAATTCCGGCGATAGCGAATCAACTCTGAAAAGGTTCTTAACCGACATGCAATCTGCCCCGCACTCGGGGCAATTCCCGAGCCTTACCGCACATGCCTCGTGATACTGGACACCGCATTTGCAGTTCAATACCGGGAGGCTGGGCTTTATAACACCCAGGCATATTTTGCATAGTATTGCCTCAGTCGTACCGGTGATCATCGCTCCATCACCGGTGGGTACATCCTCCTTATGAGAATCAGGAGGCGAAAGAAAAATTGTACCCTGGCATTTGGGGCATTCCCCTATTCGTTCGGCACAGGACGGATGAAATATCTTACCGCAGTTGCATGTTATTATATCCAGGCCCGGCTTAACAACTCCCATGCATATTCCACACATTATCGCCTCGGTTGCAGTGGATCGCCTGGGGCCTGTCGATTTTTCCTCCTTTTCCTCCGGCACAACGTCCGCAACGAGAGATACCCCGCATTTGGGACAAGTCTCCACCCTTTCACCGCAGGACCGGTGCAACTTGCTACCACAGGAGCAGGTCATTATTTCAAGTCCGGGTTTCACAACACCCATGCAAATAGCGCACATTATCGCCTCGGTGGCAGTTGAGATGGCTGGAAGACCTGCAGGTGATTCCAAAGGAGGCTCCTCTGGGGGTTCTTCAGGCTCTTCTTCGGGTATACGGTCAGCCATGATGGATTCCAGCATTGTATCCAAACCTTCGAGACCGTCTTCGCTGCCGTCCCATACCTTCAATCTATACTTGTACTTCTCCCATAATCGTATGAGGAGGAATCTTATCTTTTCCCGAAGTTCAGATGGAGCAGTGCCATGGAAAACGACAGCCAGATACATA
>PVBE012074338.1_pt1 | contig 16318 bp, 12 predicted proteins | sample 1631181 | NCBI WGS metagenome assembly PVBE01 (sample SAMN08397723, study PRJNA350692) | Marine metagenome, whole genome shotgun sequencing project. | isolation source: water | place: Pacific Ocean | collected 2012-04
AGTCGAGTGGTCAGTGGTCAGTTGAAGAAAACTTGAAACGGTAGTCGGAAAGCCGGTGACCACATTGGCCAGCCCAAAACACAGCCGAAAACTGACTCTTTGCGCTCAACTGACTACTGACTACCTTCCGATTCGGGCTCCCGGACCCAACCGTCGAACAGTTGGACGATCTTGTGTCCGTAGGCCGCGTTGGCTTCGGAGTGAGTGACCTGAATGATCGTCGTGCCTTCCTCGTTCAGCTTCTTGAACAACTCCATAATTTCCCGGCCCTGGCTGGAATGAAGGTTGCCCGTCGGCTCGTCGGCCAGGATGATCTTGGGTTCGGCGATGACAGCACGTGCGACAGCCACCAACTGTTGTTGGCCACCTGACAGCTGATTCGGGAAGAGATCCTTCTTGCCGACCATCTGGAACCGGTCCAGTGAGTCTGCCACGATGGCCTGTCTCTCGCTGCGTTTGATGTTCCGGTATGAGAGAGGGATGTCCAGGTTCTCGGCCACCGTCAGGCTGTCGAGCAGGTGGTACTGCTGGAAAACGAAACCGACATATTCCTTGTTCAGTTCCACCCGATGTTTCGGTTTCATCCGATGAACTGCGTTTTCGTAGAAGAAAAACTCTCCCTGCCACGCACTGTCAAGCATCCCGAGAATGGCAAGGACTGTGGACTTGCCTGCGCCGGATGGCCCCATTATCGTAACGAACTCTCCCTGGCGAATATCCAGGTTGATCCGACGGAGTACATAGGTTCGGCCGGCCCGGGTGTCATAGAATTTTTCGAGGTTTCGTAGTTGAATCATCTCTCACTCTCCGGCGAATGCCACTCAGTATACAGGCTCGGATACTTTTCCCAATCCGGAAACCGCCGACACACCACCACGAACATGGACACCTTCGGAAGACACACCAATAGCGTCGAATCTCAGCTATCTGAAGTCTTCTGGATCCGCCCTTGGGGATTCCGGCGGGATCTTGCCAGATGAGCGCCGGCAGGAGGCGGAAAGGGGTGGGCCTCGGGCCCACCCCCGAGTGATGTCCGTTCTATTCGGCGGCGGGCTCTGCCACCGCGTCTTCGACGATCGCGCCGTCAAACAGGTGGATCGCCCGCTCGGCGTAGCGGGCATAGCGTGGATCGTGTGTCACGATGCAGATCGTTGCGCCTTCCCGGTGTAGCCCGCGCATCAGATCCATCACGGCTTCGCCGTTCTTTGAATCTAGGTTTCCGGTCGGCTCATCCGCCAACAGGATCGACGGTGAGCCGCCCAGTGCGCGTGCGACAGCAACGCGCTGCTGCTGGCCACCCGATAGCTGCGATGGGTAGTGCTTCATCCGGTGCGCCATCTCGACTTTCTCGAGGGCTTCCTGAACCGCCTTCTTGCGCTCGCTTGACGGCATGCCTCTGTAGGTCAGCGGCAGCTCTACGTTTTCATAGACCGTGAGGTCGCCGATAAGGTTGAAGGCCTGGAAAATGAAACCAACCTCCCTGTTGCGGATCCGAGCCCGTTCAGAGAGCGACAGATCTGCGACCGATTTGCCGCTGAGCCAGTACTCTCCTTCCGATGGAGAATCCAGGAGACCCAGGATCGAAAGCAGCGTCGACTTCCCGCAGCCCGACGGACCCGAGATCGCTACGTACTCACCTCTGTTGATCGTCATGTGGATTCCTGCCAGGGCGTGAGTCTCTACCTCGTCGGTGTAGAAAATCTTTTTCACATCCTCCATGTGGATTACGGCTTGCTGGTCTGTCATTCGTTTTCTCTCCTGCTCTTGTGCTCAGTTTTGGTTTCCCAGTAACAGGCGTTCCATCGTGCTAAACATTAGCGGTGGAAGACGTCTGACTGGATCTCTCCCAACTCAACTAATTCAACTGAACGCGGTCGAAAGCATCCCAGGCGGACATGTCCGAGAGGATGACCTCGTCGCCGACGTTCAGGCCCTCGACGATCTCCATTGTGCTGACCGACGTTCGCCCGAGTCGCACCTGTCTCCGAACCGCTTCGCCTTCGACGTTCAGAACGAAGATCCCTACCAGGCTGTTGGCCTGTCCGTATGCGGGCCGGCCGACGTACAGGACGTCGTCGAGCCGTTCGATCTCGACCGTGCCATCGACGCTCAGGTCCGGCCGGGCTCCGCGAGGCAACTCGCCGTCCAGACGAATGTCCACTTTTACGGTGCCGCTCAGGACGGCCGGGTCGATCCGGATGACCGTTCCTGCAATGATTCCGTTCCTTGTATCTATAGATGCAAATTGACCGGTTTGGATGTCCTTTGCCTGCGTTTCGGCGATGTCGAGCTCGGCCTTCAGCCTGCCGGGCTCTGCCACGCGGGCAATCCGGGTGCCGGGCGAAAGCTGGTCACCGACTTCGACCGGAACCTGTTGCAGCACACCGAAGATTCCCGCCCGTACTTTTAACTTATCAAGATTGCTCAGTCGAAGTTCATGCAGGGCCGTCAACTGGTTGATACGAGCCTCCTGCGCGACGATCTGGGCGTCAGCCGCTTTTGAGGCGATCTCGAGTCGCATCTTTTCTAACCTTGTCGCCTCCAGTCCTTGTTCGGCGCGGACTCTTGAAAGGTTTAGAGGTAACTCGGCGATGAGCCCTTCCTTGGCGAGTTCCGAATCGGCTTCAAACTGCAGCCGGTTAACGGTGTAGTTCGCCTCCACGTTAGCGGCGCTTGCCTGTTGGTTCAGGAGATTGCTCTCGAGCTGAACTCGAAGGTTCGCCAGGTCGGCGTCGGCAGCCTGGATCTGAAGTTCAACGTCCAGCGTGCTTTGTTCGAGATCCGGGTTGCTCAACTCCACCAGGATCGTGTCGGGGGTGACTTCCACTCCCGGCAGGACGACAATCCGTTCCACCAGTCCCTGGGTCGTGGCCGCAATCCACCGGATCTCTTCCGGTACGAGCTTTCCGAGTCCGCGCACCTGGCGGAGCATCTCGCCCCTCTTGACCGAGTCGATGTAAACGGTCGCGCGGTCGACGCGGGGAGCCGCCGGTTTGAGCCTGGACAGGCCCAGCGTGGTCAGCAAACCCATACTGAGAACGAGCGTGCAGTAGATGATGCGCTTGATACGCTTCTTCCGGGCTTGTGATGGGCGTGGTTTATCCATGATTCCTCCAGTATCCAATAAGCGTGTGGCGTGCCAGTCTGACTTCGGTGCTAAGTCTATCTGTTCTTGGAAGTTCCCTTAAATCAGCAGGATCGGCCGACGGGTGATGGTGTCCGATTCTGGGACAGAACGTGCCGAAAGCGGACGTCATACACCCGTTCGGAAAGCCGAATCTCCGATGTCTCATTGCTGGCCCACAACGTCGGGCGATCCGGCGCTGGCGATCGAAGGTCTCAATTGCTGCTCAATCTGTATGTTGTTGCGTTCCAACGTTCGTGCCGTTGCGCGATCGTAGGAAACCAGGGCCTTGACGTAATCGACGAGGGATCGAATCTCCGTCGTCTGTGCCTGCGTCAGGTTCCGCTGTTCCTGAAGAACGAAACGGATGGCCGAGGCGCCCAGGCGGAACTTCCTCTGTTCCGCATCGAGTCGACGTACCGCCAGTTCTCTTGCGATCTGGGCTGCTTCAATACGCGCCCGGTTCATTTCGATCTGGTTGAACGCGTCGCGGACTTCCGTCGCAATCGCCTGTGCGGTTGCTGCCCGCCGGGACTCGTTCAATCGCTTCTGAGTGATCAATCGCGTGTGGCTGGCCTGAGCAGACTTATTGCTCAGCGGAATCTGGAGCGAGAAGCCGACCTGATATCCGGTGAAGTCGAAACCGAAGATGTCGGAGAAAGCTCCGCCGATGCCACCCGGTATCTGCGTTACGCTGGAGCCGCCAAAGTCGCGGATATTCTGCGTGCCGCCCAGGCCCGCCTGCGTGTAAGAGGCCGTAATGTCGAACTGGGGCAGGAGTTGATTCCTGGAAAATTCGAGATCGAAGTCGTTGTTCTGGACCTGAATCTCGATCTGGCGCATCTCCGGGCGATTCAAGAGCGCCAGGCGGATGGCTTCGGCGACCGGAATAATCTGATCGTTGCGGCGTCCGCGAACGTCGTCGGTCGGGTCGAGCGAGAGCAGGACCAGTGCCGGATCGGGAACCCGGCTGATCAGTCGCTTGATACTGTCCTCGACTCGGGTCTGACTGTAATTGGCCAGGACCAGTCCTTCGCGGCGGCTGGCCACTTCCGATTCCGCCTGCACGACTTCGATCGGTGCAAGTGTTCCGATTTCAACCTGCTTCTGGTTGTCTTCGAGCGTCCTTTGCGCCAGTTGAAGCGATTCCTCCTGGACCTTGATGTCCTCGCGCGCGAACACGAGATCCCAGTAGAGGTTGTGAGCCTGTGTGACCAGGTCCATTACCTGCTGTTCGAACTGAATCTCTGAGATGTTCAGGTTGTTGCGGGCAATTCGAATCTGGTTGGTGTTGATCAGCCGACCGAAGTTCCGCAACAGCGGCTGCTGGAACGAGTACACCAGGCTGCCGTTGTAGGAAGGGTTGACCGTGCTGAAGGAGCTGTTGGTCGAACTTCGGTTGACCTGGAAACGCACCGAATAGGCCGAACCGGTCTTGAGTGTCTGGCTGAACGTTGCGTTGTAGTTCCCGCTGAGCCGTGAATTGGACGCCGCACCATCGAGCTGAGAGCCTGACGGGGTCGTGCTTCTGCTGATGTTTGCCGAAAGCGACAGTGTGGGCTCGAAGCGGCCAAACAGCGTGTCGATCAGGTACTGCGACGTCAGGGGAGAAAACCGATTGACCCCGATATCCAGATTGTTATCCAGCATCAGGCGGATCACGTCGCTGATGCTGATCGGTAATCCGCCGTCCTGCTGGGCCATTGATGTGAGCGCTGCCGGTGGGGAGTCCGAGGTTTCGAGCGCCGCAAGATCGAGTCGAGTCGGTTTGTAACGATCCAGGAAGCTGCTGAAAGGGTTCTGTGCCGAGGCGGTGGCACTGAACAACAGTCCGCAGAGGGCAACCATGGGTACATACTTCTTCATTGAGATACTCCTAGAGACTCAGCTTATGAGTGGAATTTAAGGGCGTCCGTCCGATATATGATTCTTACGCTCTGGATCGGCGTACCGTTACGTCCAAAGTGCCTTCCTAAAGAAGTTATCAGCATTCACGGCCGAATTCCACCGCTGCCGGCCGTTAGGAGGATCGGCGAAGCCGTATGCGGCCGTTGACGGTCTTCAGCCGCAGATCCTTGCCACCGCTGCCGATGGATCCATTCAGTCGGCGCGAACCGAACCGTCCCGACACGGTCAGTGGGAAGTCGGTTGAAATGGAGCCGTTCAAGGTTTCGGCTCGAACGTCGGCGTTTGTCGAAGCCGGTAGTTCTACAGTGATCGCTCCGTTGACAGTTTCGAATTCCAGTTCGTCGTCCCAATCGTTGCGACCCATGGAGACTTCGATCGATCCGTTCACCGTCTTGGCCTGGACCAGGCCTTCGGCGGTTACGTCGATGCTGCCATTGACGGTGTATGCTTCAACGTTACCTGATATCGAACTCGCCTCGACCCCACCGTTGACGTTGCGTCCAACGAAATGTACTCCGTTGGGCACCCGGACTGTGAACGCCACTTCGACGTCGTTGTCCCGAACGTTCATTCGACCTTCCGACCCGGGTTCGCACTCGTTCGGGCGATTGGAGTTGCGGCTGGGATAGACTGCGCAGATCGTCACGCCGCCATCGTGTTCGACAACGTCGAACTGAACCGAGCTTGTGTCGCTTCGCCGTGCTTCCTTGACCGCGACGACCTCGACCCGGTTCCCGGAGGTCGAATCGGCTTCGATCGTGCCATTCACTCCCTTGATTTCGATCGTCTGGCCGACCGCGATCACGCCGTCCCACTCGAAACGGTCCTGGGCCCAAACCGAAGGGCTCCCCGTTAATATTGCTACTGCCAGTGCCGGGGCCGCTTTTGCGAATCTGAATTGCATGTTGCTCTCCTTTGTCATGTTGAAGTCAAGTACGAACACTGTTGCCCGTTTGTTCATACCGTCGACCCGGTCGATGGTTACAACGCGCCTGACTTCCGGTCCCGCCGCTGCAGCCTAAAGGAAAACGTACCAATCTCCCGTTTCTTACAGACAAAGGAGGCTGGCAGGCTCTGTCACTCCGAAGAACGATATCGCATATTCAATGCCATCTCCGAACCCAGTCTATGTCTATGAATATAAGTTGGATAGATGTGGAGCAGGACGGGTTCTGACCGTCGTGGCCTGCCCGTCCCTGGGATGAGTGTCCCAAAATCGAACACTTCTTGTCTGGAGTTCGCAGGAAGAGTCTGTGCGATACTTCGTTCTGAAAATGTGGCCCTTCGTTTGCAAAAGGCATCTTGCCCTGCGTGCCTCACCGGGCGAGTTGCATGACGCCTGACAATTTGTCCAATTTGTTCATTGCCAAGTCCCAGCGCGAAAGCCCTCGGGAAACGCTGGCCCGTGTATTTGGTCACTCGGACTTTATCGGCCCTCAGGCCGATATCGTTCGGCACGTGACGGATTCCGGCGACGCACTGGTCCTCATGCCTACCGGCGGCGGCAAGTCGATTTGCTACCAGGTGCCGTCGCTTTGCCGGCCTGGCATGGGCGTTGTTGTTTCACCCCTGATCGCGCTCATGGAAGATCAAGTCGCGCAACTGCATCAGGCGGGTGTGCGGGCTGTCGCCTACACATCGAACCTTGGTCGGAATGAAGCCGCCGCCGCCTGGCGCGCCATACAGCAGGGCGAACTCGATCTGCTCTATGTGTCGCCCGAGCGTCTTCTGTCCGAGGGTTTCCTGGATCAACTGGATCGGCTGGAAATCGCACTTTTCGCTATCGATGAAGCGCACTGTGTCAGTCAATGGGGACACGACTTCCGACCCGAGTACCGACAGCTTGCTCAGCTGGCTGACCGGTTCGGGTCGGTGCCGCGAATCGCACTCACGGCGACGGCGGACGAGGTCACCCGAAAGGACATCATCAGCCAACTCCGTCTCGACCAGGCGCGAGTGTTCATCGCCAGCTTCGACCGGCCGAATATCAGGTATCGGGTTCGGGTAAAGAACAGCGCCAAGCGCCAGGTTCTGGATTTCATCAAGCGCGAGCACCCTGGTGAGGCCGGGATCGTCTACGCGATGAGTCGGAAGCGTGTGGACCAGATGGCCGCTTTTCTGGAGGGCGAGGGTGTTCGAGCCCTGAACTATCATGCAGGTCTTGATGCCGGAACCCGGGCCAGGAATCACGAACGCTTTATCATGGAAGATGGTGTTGTGATGGTCGCGACCATCGCCTTCGGGATGGGGATCGACAAGCCGGACGTTCGTTTCGTCGCACACATGGACATGCCGAAATCCTTCGAAGCCTACTACCAGGAGACGGGCCGTGCCGGGCGAGACGGCCTGCCGGCTGACGCCTTCATGGTCTACGGTCTTCAGGACATGGCTTTGCTCCGGGCGCTCATGGACGAATCGACCGCGTCAGAGGACGTGCGTCGCATCGAGCGAAAAAAGCTCGAGGCTCTGCTGGGCTACTGCGAGACTGCACGCTGCCGACGGCAGGTCATGCTGGAGTACTTCGGTGAGGAAATCGATGCCTGCGGTAACTGCGACACGTGTCTGGAGCCGGTGGAGGTCGTCGATGGGACCGAGGACGCTCGCCTTGCGCTTTCGGCCGTTCATCGCTGCGGGGAGTCTTTCGGCACCGCTCACATTATCGACGTCCTCAGCGGCAAGGACACGGAGAAGACGAGCCGCCGTCGCCACGACCGGCTCAAGATATTCGGTCTGGGCAAGCACCTGAAGCCACGGCAGTGGCAGGGCGTCCTCAGGCAAATGGTCGCCCTGGGGTTGATCCGTGTCGATCTGGAAAACCACAGTGTCCTGCGCCTCGGTCCGCCCGAGCGCGTCCTGCCGGTCCTCAGGGAAGAAGCCGGTGTCACACTACGCCGCGAGCCGGAATCGCGCCCCCGCACCCGAAAAAAACGAGCCGCCCACCAGGCCGGATCTCCCGAGGCCCTTGTCGGAGCCGACCTGTCGTTGTTTGAAGCGCTGCGTGCCAAACGCCTGGAAATCGCCCGGGACCAGAACGTGCCGGCCTACGTCGTGTTCAACGATGCGACGCTGGTCGAATTCGTTCGCCGCCGCCCGACGAACGAGACGGAATTCGCCGAGGTCCCCGGGGTGGGAAGCGCAAAACTCCAACGCTACGCAACGACTTTCCTGAAAGTAATCTCCGAGTAGAGAGTCCCCCCCAACCAGACGAGCCGTTGAAAAGGCGTGTCGGGGCGGCCGGCCCTGGCCGCCCGCCGGAAAGCCGAGCCGTCCTGGTCCCGTGGACTACAGGCCTGCCCCAAGGTTCCCACGCGTCGTCTTCGGCCTGCCGGGGCATTCCTCGCGTCGTTTTTCGGCTTTCCCGCGGTTCCTGCCCGATGTATTTCCGCTTTACCGCGGGCGGCCAGGGCCGGCCGCCCCGACACGCATGACTGCTACATTTAACGTTCCGCCATTCTACAGAACTGGTCGGCAGGCTGCCCGTGTCTTGAGTCCGAAAGTTAGCAGCCGCATTTCGGACCGAGGACAAACTAGCGCCGTTCCCGAAAGAAGTGCCGCAACAAGTCGCTGCACTCCTCCTGGCGGCTTCCAGCAGTGATCTCGACCTGGTGGTTCAGACGTTCGTCGGCCGGTACCTGGTACAGGGAACCGGCGGCCCCGCCCTTCGGGTCCGTCGCGCCGTATACGAGTCGGTCGATGCGTGCGTGGACGATCGCCCCGGCGCACATGACACACGGTTCCAGGGTGACATAGAGGGTGCAGCCATTTAGACGATAGTTGCCTGCGGCCTGGGCCGCTTTCCGAATCGCGTTGATTTCGGCGTGGGCTGTCGGGTCACTCGATTCAATTGGACAATTGTAAGCCTTTCCGACTACCTGCCCATCACGCACCATCACGGCACCGATCGGTACCTCTCCGGCCTCTTCAGCCTGCCGGGCGAGTTCGAGGGCAAGCCCCATGAAATGGTCATCGTCGGGTTGTTGTTTGTCTTTGCCCATGTGCACTACACTTAAACCAATGCGAAAGTTTCTGGCGACAAGCATAGTAGCACTGGTATTCGGCGTGCCTTCAGTCCTCGGCCAGGGCATCAGGATGTCGTCGGATTTTCTCCCACTCGAGGTGGGTAACCTGTGGCGTTACACGATCACCGACGGTACCGGAGCGAAGGTTGATGAGTTCGCCATGGAGATCCAACAGCACACGATCGTTGAAGGACGAAGCATTTATCTTTTTACACAGTTTCCGATCGCGCCGGGCATCGACGGTTCCCGCCCCCTCGGTATCCGCTATGATCGCGAGCTACGCCAGTACATTCGGTTTGACGGTGACTTCGAAGACGACCTCTTTCCCTCCGTAGGCGTCATTTCCGATGTGTTGGAGACCGATGTGAACGGTCTGCCTTTGAGGGTTCTCTTTGATTTCCAGCCGCTCAAACTGACGTTGGAGCGGGGTGTGGGGATCGTCGAAGCGGCTCTTGAAACACCCGGAGGACCTCAGGTTGCAAGACTCATCACCGCCCGTGTGGGGGGAGCCGTCATCGGCGAGGCCCTGCCCGAAGAAGCGACTCCTGTCGAGAGAATCCGGAATGAGTTCAACAACGTGGCTGACATCTCCGAAGCAAATCCGATCATCGAACTCGAAGCGATTCCGGACGGAGATGGACACCGGTTTCTGCTCCGTGTCAGGAACACGTCCGACAAGCTTCTGGCTCTCGATTTTACTTCCAGCCAGAGTTTCGACTTCGCAGTTGTCGATCCGTTGCACGGACAGGAGATCTGGAGGTGGTCCCGGAGAATGTTCTTCTCGTCGGTCATGCGGAGCGAAGCGATCCGGGCTCGCGGGGAATGGCTCTTCGAAGCCGTCTGGAATCACCGTGACGACGAATTGAACGCCGTCGAACCGGGTACATATCAGGTTGTCGCGTTTGTGACAGCCCAGTCTCCCGTTGAATCGGAGCCCATTGAGATCCAGGTTCCTTGAACTTCCAAACTACCCCGAAAGTCGTTAGTTGTCGGCCGGACACGGTTGACTGTTCTTCCCGCCTCGGGCACACTCATCGCGCAACGTGAAACAGTACGACTCCATCGACAACCGCTCAATTCGCTCCCGTCTCCAGGAGATTCGATCAGATCCCGGGATTGGCAGAGCGATCCGGTTTTATGCCGAAAGTGAACAGCTGATCCTGGAAGACCAGGTTCGGCTCACCATGGTTCCTGCCCCTCCGTTCGAAGAGTCGAAAAGAGCAGCATGTTTCAAAGAAATGCTGGCCGATGCGGGTTTTGATTCCACCATCGATTCGATCGGAAACGTCGTGGCGGCGTATGAGCGATTCGGCAACAACCCGTTGGTTGTCGGAGCCCATCTGGATACGGTTTTTCCCGATAACACCCGCCTCGAACCCGAACGCACGGCATCCGTGGTGCACCTTCCGGGAATTGCCGACAACGGTGTCGGCCTGGTGTCCGCACTTTGGCTTTTTAAGGCCCTGCGTATGGCCGGGTTGAGATTCGACAGACCTCTGGTACTTATCGCCAACGTGGGAGAGGAGGGGATCGGCAATCTGCGCGGTGCGCGCCATGTGTTCGAGAACCCGCCATGGGATGGAAACTCCTGCGAATTCGTGGCCATAGATGGCTGCGGGATCCGGCGAATTACCAACAGGGGCCTTGGAAGCCGCCGTTACCTGGTGCGTATGACCGGACCCGGCGGACACAGTTGGGCCGATTTTCCGCGTCCGAACCCGATCAATGGGCTGGCGGAAGCGATTCACGCTTTTGCCCCGTTGATGACTCCGCTGCCGGGTGGTGTCGCCTACAACATCGGTGTTATCGAGGGAGGGATCTCCGTCAACGCCATTCCTTCCGAAGCCCGTATGGAAGTGGATGTTCGATCCGGAGATGAAGGCCTTCTCGACAACATGGAGTCGCGTCTCTACCGGACGGTGGAAGTCGTCGCGACGCGAGTCGGGGTGGACCATTCGATTGACGTTATCGGGAAGCGACCGTCCGGACGCACCTCGACCGACACGGCGTTGGTCCGGACGGCACTTGAAGCGACCCGGCTCATAGGTGTGGATCCAGTCTTGGACCTGGGTTCGACCGATGCAAACATACCGATGTCCCTGGGCATTCCGGCCATTTCGATCGGCGGCGGTGGAAGGTGCGGGAACATTCATACCGAAAAGGAGTGGTTCGATCCGACGAATCGAATCGCGGGCCTGGAACGCCTTCTTGTTCTCGTTGCGTCGCTGGCCGGTTGCGTTCTGGCGTCGAGGCCGGAACCTTCTTAGCATCGTGCCCCCCGTCCCCCCGCTAACCCTGTCAATGACGAGGGCTCAGACGTTGTGGCGGAGTGATGGTGGTCGGGAACTCGAACGCCGGAACGGTCCCCCCACGCTCGCGCGGTCTATTGATTTCGCTGGAACGGCACGGTGCTGTAACCTATAATCTTCACCGAATCGTAATCAATAAATAGTGGAAAACGGTTCGGGCTGCGCCCGTCCTTGGAAAAGCACCTGAAGGCTGCCACCGCAGGAAAGGGATGCCAATAGCTATCAGCTAATAGCTAAACCAAAGGAGACTGATGATGAAACGTTTTGGCTTGTTCAGGCCGCAGATCTATCTTCCCTTCCTGGCGGTACTACTTCTTACCCTGCCCATCGCTGCGCAGATCGAAGAACCGGTGGATCTGGATGCGATCTACAAGATCAAGGACGAGGGACTGAATCGTTCCGAAGTCATGGACATCATGAGTTATCTGACCGACGTCCATGGTCCGCGTCTGACGGGTTCGCCCAACTTAAAAAATGCAGCGGAGTATGCGCGGCAAAAATTGACGGAGTGGGAACTGGTTAACGTGGATCTGGAGAAGTGGGGTCCGTTCGGACGTGGATGGACCAACGATCGCTTTTCGGCACACATGTCCACCGGAGGAAGTTCTTTCCCGATCATCGGGTACCCGAAGGCCTGGACTCCGGGAACGGATGGGAAGGTGTCCGGTGAGGCTATCGTCGCCACTATCCAGACCCCCGCCGATTTCGATGAATATCGGGGCCACCTCAAGGGCAAGTTCGTTCTGGTCTCCCCGATGCCGGAGGTTCCCGCTCTTTTCGATCCGCTTGCGGTGCGATTGAGTGAGGAGGATCTGGAGGCGCGGGCCATGCAGGCGGCTCCCAGAGGTGGCCGTGGTGGTCGCCGAGGTCGCGGTGTCCGCGGATTTGCCCAACAGCGGACCCAGTTCTTCCTTGATGAAGAAGTGGCTGCCCTGGTCGAACCGGGCAGGGGGTCGGGTGGCACGGTCTTCGTGGGCGGCGGCGGATCGAGAGATGCCGATGGCGACCCGGTTCCTCCGCAGATCGTACTGGCCGTGGAACACTACGGCCGGATCATGCGAACGCTGGAACGAAATGTTCCGGTCAATCTCGAGATGGACGTTGCCAACACCTTTTATGACGACGACCTGGATTCATTCAACGTCATAGCGGAGATTCCCGGTACGGATAAGGCCGATGAAATCGTCATGCTCGGGGCGCACTTTGATTCCTGGCATGCCGGTACAGGTGCCACCGATAACGCGGCCGGATCGGCCGTGATGATGGAGGCCGTTCGGATACTGAAGGAAACGGGCCTTCGCATGCGCCGTACCGTGCGAATAGGGTTGTGGACGGGCGAGGAGCAAGGGCTGCTGGGATCCCGTGCCTACGTTACCGAACACTTCGGCGACCGTGCGACGATGGACCTGGAGCCGGACCATGAGAAGTTTGCGGGATACTTCAATGTCGACAACGGAACGGGCGCTATCCGCGGAGTGTATCTTCAGGGTAACGAAGCCATCGCGCCGGTTTTTACCGCGTGGATGAAACCGTTTGAGAACCTCGGGATGAGCACGCTGAGCATCCGCAACACCGGTGGAACAGATCACCAGTCGTTCGACGCAGTTGGGCTGCCGGGGTTCCAGTTCATCCAGGACCCGGTGGAATACAACACCAGGACGCATCATTCCAGCATGGACGTCTATGAGAGGGTCCAACCGATGGACATGATGAAGAATTCGGTGATAGTCGCATCCTTCGTCTACCACGCAGCGAATCGGGACGAACTGCTTCCACGCAAGCCCTTGCCGAGGCCTCAGGGCAGGGGCGGCCGCGGCGGGAGAGGTCAGTAAGGTGTTTGAAGAAAGGGGCGGCTTCCGAGCCGCCCCTTTTTTTGCCTGTCGACTCGGGGCCGTCCGAGGCTCGGGGGGGGGAATCAGCTCAACGCCAGGAGTGCATGGCTGAAGGTCTGCTACGCGACGTCGGCTATTTCCCCGCTTGCGGGGCGGGACGCAAATTGGGTACTGTGGGAATGTCTGGCGACCAGACACAAACAGCCCTTGAAGGCCGAAAGAGGATGTTGAGATGAACGAGCATATAGTGATCACTCGCGACTGCGAGGTCGTCGAGATTCCCGGTGGTGCCACGCATAAGTTGACGGAAGGAACCGCCGTCTCCATTACCCAGCAGTTGGGCGGATCCTACACCCTGCTGGTGCCTGCCCACGGAGGGCTGTTTCGCCTGGCCGGCAGGGACGCCGATGCGATCGGTAAAGAGGTGAAGGCCGAGGCTTCCGCGTCGGGTGATGCCGGGACAACCGGCACGCCGGAAGAACTCGAGGCCGAGATATGGGCGCGGCTCAAGACGTGTTTCGACCCTGAGATACCCGTCAATATCGTCGATCTCGGCCTGGTCTATGGCATGACCGTGGCTCCTTTGCCCGAAGGTGGCAACCGCGTCGATGTTCAGATGACGCTGACCGCCCAGGGATGCGGCATGGGACCCTCGATTGCCGCCGATGCCAAGAGCAAGATTCAAGAGATTCCGGGCGTGGCTGAGGCCGACGTGCAGGTCGTCTGGGATCCGCCCTGGACTCCCGACAAGATGTCGGAGCAAGGCAAGTCCGTGTTGGGGATTGGCTGAACAAGAGGAGACGGACATCGACCGTCTCCCGTGCCGACATTTCCAGCGGGCCCTCTTCGTGTCCGTGTCAGCTCACTTTCTACCTCTTCGGTAAGCATGAATTCATCCGGGTTCGTCCCCCCTCGCTATCCCGTTTCCAGACGTGTCGACCACGTCGATGATTACCACGGCCGGAAGGTCGCCGATCCCTACAGATGGCTTGAAGGTCTGGATTCCGAAGAGACTCGGCAGTGGGTCGCCGATCAGAATGAAGTGACGTTCGGTTACCTGTCACAGATTCCCGGTCGCGAAGACATTCGAGGACGGATCACGGATCTCTGGAACTATGAAAAGTTTGGGGTTCCGTTCAAGGAAGGGAATCGGTATTTCTATTTCCGCAACAGTGGGCTGGAGAATCAGGCTGTCCTCTACACGATGGGCGATCTGGCGGACGAATCCCGGGTTCTCCTGGATCCCAACACGATGTCCGCCGAAGGCACCGTCGCGCTGGCGGCCTACCGGCCCAGCCGGGATGGGACCCTGTTCGCTTATGGCGTTTCAGCGCAGGGATCCGACTGGCAGTACATTCAAGTGCGCGATGTTGCCAGTGGGGAGGACCTGGAAGATCGTCTGGACTGGGTGAAGTTTTCCAACATCTCGTGGGACAAAGACAGCGAGGGTTTCTTCTACAGTCGTTATGACGAACCAGTGGGCGATCAGTTTGCGGCGGCCAACTACTATCAGAAGCTGTACTACCACAGGATGGGCACTTCCCAGAGCGACGATATCCTGGTTTACGACCATCCGGGCGAGAAGGAGTGGGGCTTCTGGGGGGAGGTGAGCGAGGATGGCCGCTACCTGGTGATTCACGTTCGACAAGGCACGGAACCCAAGAGCCGGATCTATTACAAGGACCTGGAAGCGACACCCGACGTTGGCGACCGCAAGGTCGTCAAACTCCTTGATCGATTCGATGCGCGCTATGAATTCGTCGGTAACGACGGCACTCGATTCTGGATTCTGACCGACCTGGATGCACCGCGCGCCCGGCTGGTCGGAATCGATCTCTCCCGGCCGGGTCCGACGGACTGGACGGAGATCGTTCCCGAATCGAAGGAGACACTCGAGAGTGTTGTCGCCGCCCATGATTGCCTCGTGGCCGGCCATCTGGAGCATGCTTCCAGCCGGGTGGATGTGTTTTCGAAAGACGGGCGGCACCTCCGGACATTGGATCTTCCGGGTATTGGGACCGTCGCCGGGTTTAGCGGGAAGGTAGGGGAACCGGAACTATTCTATGCCTATACCGGTTTTACACTGCCTACTACGATCTTTCGTCACGACCTGGAAACCGGAGAAAGCGAGGTCTTCCGTCAACCACAAATCAATGCTTCCACGAACGAGTTCGAGACACGGCAGGTGTTTTTCGAGAGTCCGGACGGGACCCGCGTCCCGATGTTCCTGGTCCACCGGAGCGACCTCGATCTGGACGGGACGCACCCGACACTTCTTTATGGATACGGGGGCTTCAACATCTCGGTGACACCCTCGTTTTCGGTTCGCAACCTGGCATGGCTGGAGATGGGCGGAGTGTATGCGGTCGCCAACATCCGGGGTGGGGGAGAATACGGAGAGGAGTGGCATCAGGCTGGATCCGGTCACAACAAGCAGAACGGGCTTGACGATTTCGTCGCCGCTGCCGAATGGCTGATCTCAAATCGTTACACGACCTCTTCCCGGCTGGCAATCAACGGTGGCAGCAACGGCGGTATGCTGGTCGGGGCGTGCATGACCGCGCGTCCCGAACTGTTTCGTGCCGTGGTTCCGGCCGTGGGAGTGATGGATCTGCTGCGGTTCCACAAGTTCACGATCGGCTGGGCCTGGACCTCCGACTACGGATCACCGGACAACCCCGAGGATTTCGACGTCCTCTACGCATGCTCGCCTTACCATAACCTACGGGAAGGTGTCCGCTACCCTGCGACCCTGATCACGACCGGCGACCACGACGATCGCGTCGTCCCTTCTCACAGCTTCAAGTTTGCAGCAGCCATCCAGGCCGCCCAGGCCGGTCCCAACCCCGTCCTCATCCGAGTTGCCGTTTCCGCCGGTCACGGCCTTGGCAAGCCGACTTCGATGCAGATTGAAGAAGCGGCGGATGTGCTTGCATTCCTGAAACAGGAACTAGTACAGCACCCCTAAAGTTCCGGTACAGTCCATTAGTAGGACGCGACCAGGTGTTGCATGAAGGTTTTGTACGTCGTCAGAGTAATTCGGACAGAAGAGCCGATCTGCTAAGAGACGGTTTTCAAGTTCTACCACTCCAGTCAATAGGTTCTCGACTTTACGTTGAATCAAGG
>PVBE012472777.1_pt1 | contig 16318 bp, 11 predicted proteins | sample 1631181 | NCBI WGS metagenome assembly PVBE01 (sample SAMN08397723, study PRJNA350692) | Marine metagenome, whole genome shotgun sequencing project. | isolation source: water | place: Pacific Ocean | collected 2012-04
CCAGATGTCGTATGCTCCCATAAAATCCAAGATTGTTGTTGGTGACAATGAGGAATCCTCATACCATCGACCCATTATTCCAATGAATACCATAAATGAACTTAGTATCGTACCAACCGCGCTAACTGCCAACATATGCTCTTGAAGCCAGGCGTTCAACTGGTTTCTCCACTCACTAGTCATTACCCTGCGGATTAATGCTTAAGTATAAAGATTGCGCAAAAAACAATAATATCTGGCATCCGCATGCAAAAAGACAATGGGTGTGGCCAAAAGGATGGATTTATTGGGAAGTGAAACGGCCTTTGCGGTTTCAGCCGAAGCGGCAACTCTGGCTGCAACTGGCAAGAAAATCTTTCCATTTCACTTGGGTGATATTAATCTTCCAACACCAGCTACCATCGTCTCTGCCGTCAAAGAGGCCATCAAAGCCGGAAAAACAGGTTACTGTCCCTCCCCAGGAATACCCGAACTAAGAGAAGCCTTAGGAAAGGATGTTGGAGATGCAAGGGGATTGAACTATGGAATCGATAACGTCTCGATACAACCCGGTGGGAAACCAAGTATCGGAAAATACATTGCGTCAATGATGGAGAAAGGAGATGTCGTATTGTATCCAAATCCAGGCTATCCCATCTATGAATCCCAAATTGAATTTTACGGTGGAATCGCTCATCCTTATGGATACGTTGATAGCCCAGATGGATTAAGACTTGATTTCGACGCTATAGAGGAAGGAATCAGGAAAGGTGCAAATCATATCTTCTACAACAATTACAACAATCCGACAGGAGCATCTTCTCCTGATGAGGAAATGCAACGTCTAGCCAATCTAGTTGTTGAAAATGACATGTTTCTGATATCCGACGACGCATATTTTGATACTCTTTACGAAGGTACTCCACAATCCATAGCAAATTTACCAGGAATGTATGATAGAACATTGACCATGTACACATTCTCTAAGAAATTTGCAATGACCGGCTGGAGACTTGGCGGGGCAATCGGTCCAGAAAAGGTGATAGAACAAATCACTAGACTTAATGTCAATATGGAATCATGTACCACGCATTTCATTCAACATGCTGGTGTAGCAGGCCTAAACGCGCCCAAAGAAGAGACACAAGCAATTATTGACGAATTACGAGGCAGGCGCGATATTCTAGTAAAGATATTGAATGGGATTGATGGCGTTGAAGCTCACATACCTGAAGCTGGATTCTACGTATTTCCAAAAGTAACTGGACTGATGCAGAGAATGGGATTCAATGACGTTGAAGAATTCAGGAAGGCAACCCTGAATGAAACTGGAGTAAGCTTCTGCTGTAGACACCACTTTGGTAGGCCTTTGAAAGGAGAAACTGATTTCTATATCCGAATGGCATTCTCCGGAATCGGGAAAGATGATTTACAGGAGGGAATGAATCTTTTCATAAACTGGATTGGTTCTAATTCAAAATAATGGCCAAAGCGATGTTTGGTGCAGGGTGCTTCTGGGGCGTTGAATACAACTTTGCCAAGGTTGAAGGTGTTAATGAGGTAATATCCGGTTACAGTGGGGGAAAAGTAGCCAATCCTACGTACGAACAAGTTTGCACTAATACTACTGATCATGCAGAAGTAGTACTGGTTGATTATGACTCTGATACAGTTTCTTATGATACCTTACTAAATGTTTTTTGGGAAAAACATGATCCTACCACACTTAATCAACAAGGAGCTGATGTAGGCACTCAATATCGTTCAGCAATCTTTTATTTCACAGAGACTCAAAAAGAAATTGCAAGAAAATCCTTGAACTATCATCAAAACAAACTAACTGATAGAAAAATTGTCACTGAAATCACTGAAGCAAAAGAATTCTGGAAAGCCGAGGAATATCACCAGAAATATTTTGAGAAACATGGTGTAGGACACTGAGATTTAGTTATCCCATACCAACATCAAGAACCATCATAACTGAAAAACCCACCATTACTCCCATTGTTGCAACGTCTCCATTACCTCCTCTATGGGCTTCCGGTACCAATTCCTCCACAACAACGAATATCATTGCTCCAGCCGCAAATGCAAGAGCATATGGCAAAAGCGGATCCATGTAGACAACCACAGCTGCACCTAATACCGCAGCGATGGGCTCTACCAGGGCGGACAATTGTCCCCACCAGAAACTTTCTTTTCGAGAAAGGCCTTCCCTCCTAAGTGGAAGGGAAACTGCTGCTCCTTCAGGGAAATTTTGCAGCCCTATACCTATGGCCAAAGCGATTGCAGCACCAAATCCATCCCCTGAAGCTGCGGCACCGAATGCTACTCCCACAGCTAGACCTTCTGGTATGTTGTGAAGGGTTATAGCTGAGATAAGGAGCATGCTTCTGTGCCATGTAGTTTTGATACCTTCAGTTTCTTCAGGAGGAGCACCTGGGTGAAGATGGGGAAGATAAATATCTATCAACCTCATACAGACGCCCCCAAGAAGGAATCCAAAAAGAACTGGAACAACTCCACCAAGGAAATGATTGCTTTCCTCAGAATGCTCAATAGCCGGTGCTAACAAAGACCAGAAACTAGCTGCAATCATTACGCCTGCAGCAAATCCCAACATTCCATCAAGAATCTTTCTATTGACTTCCTTAAAAAAGAAGACTAAACCGGCTCCAGCAGCAGTCATTCCCCAAGTAAAAAGACCTGCGGCTAAAGCCTGTTTAATGGGGTGCCAACCATCCAAAAACTCCAGCATATCATGATGGAATGGATTGGTTATTTAGGCTTTGTGATACCCTCGGGAGGTTGGGCATTGACCATCCTTACGCCAAGATAAATCAAAACAAAACTAACTAGTTGGATCCAACCCAATTCTTCATCCAATAGGAACCAACTGGATAGAATCCCAAAAACAGGAACTACATTGACGAAACTGGAGGCTCGATTCGCTCCTATTACATCAACGCCAATCGCAAAGAAAACATATGCAACGGCTGTAGAAAGTACACCCAGATAGGCTATCAGCAACCATTCCTCATTAATCCAAACTCGATCCCAAGGTGCTTCATTAATAACAAAAGGAATAAAGAAAATACAGCCAATCAAGGATACCCAAGCAATCAGAGATAGTGAACTAAGTTGATTCACTCCTCTTTCGAGAACATAGTGCCTCATAGAGACGACATAGATTGCATAAGTAAAGGCACCAAACATTATCAAACTATTACCAGCAATCCGCTCCTCAAATGGAATTTGAACGTTGGGTGAAGCCACGAATATTAGAAGAATCCCAGTAAAACTAAAACAAATACCTATTATTCCTCCTGAATTCATACGATGTGAAAGAAGCCAAATGGAGAGTATAGCGACAAAAACAGGATTGAAACCGATGACCAAAGATGCATCCGATGCAGCTGTTTTCTGCATTCCAAACATATACCCTACTTGGTATAGAAAAACCGAAGTGAGAGCCATCAAAAATAATGGTTTCCAATCCTCTTGTTTAGGTATTGTGTTTCCCTCCCTATACCACATCCATGCAAATAGAACTGGGAGGGCAAAAATATACCTCAGAAACATCACCGAAAAAGGATAATCAACCAAATCAACTGCCAAAATACGACCTACAGGCCAAGCAACTCCCCAAAACATAGCAACTGACAACATCATCAAGTTGGTAATCGCCAATTTTCTGCCACTAGGTTGTTCCATAATTGCAGCTATTCGTCTTTCTTGGTACCCAAGAAATACTCATTGATATGAGGATCAACCAGTATCTCACTAGCTGCTGCAGTATGAACTACTTTTCCGTTAGAAAAGATATACCCTCTATCGGAACGTGATAATGACAATCTAGCATTCTGTTCGACAATCAGAACTGTTATTCCTTTTTCTCTAAGGGCATCAATTCGCTCTATTATCTGTTGCTGATAGAGAGGGCTAAGCGCGGCCGTGGGCTCATCAAGCAACAGGAATTCAGGATCATTGATTAGCGCCCTACTAATGGCCAACATCTGTCTTTGGCCTCCTGACAAGGAAGCCGCAACATCATTCATTCGGGGTCTCAAATCCTCGAACATCTCAAGGGAACGATCAATACGGTCTTCAAGAATTGGAGTAGGAAGATGAATGCCCCCCATCTCCAGATTCTCTCTAACAGACAGGCTAGGGAAAACATTGTCAACCTGGGGAACGTAAGATATTCCTCGATTTACCAGAGCATCTGTACGCCATCCCGAGATTTCATGTCCCTTATGCTTCACGCTTCCACTGTAGTACGTAGCAATACCAAAAACAATCTTGATAAAGGTAGATTTTCCACATCCATTAGGACCTATTACTGTCACAAACTCTCCCTCATCAACATAAAGATCCACACCATTCATAATCTGGACCTTGTCATAGCCTCCCTCAAGACCGGATACGTCCAATACTCGGGTCATGCGGCACCTCCCAGATAGGCCTCAATCACTTCTTTACTATCCTTTACCTCATCTGGTGTACCTTGCATCAGTATCTTGCCTTGATCCATCACTATTATGCGATCAACACCTCTTCGAAGAATGAAGTCCATATTGTGTTCTATCACTAACACTGAAATCTGTTTTTCAGTCACTATTCGGCGCAGATTGTGGAAGATTTTCTCGGCCAATGGGCCAGCCACTCCTGCGACAGGTTCATCAAGTAGCAAAAGTTCAGGTTCTCCCATGAATGCCCTTCCAATGTCTACAAGCTTACTCTGACCTCCAGATAACTCACTAGTAAGATTATGGGCCATATGTGTAATCTCCAATTCAGCAAGCGTATCGTAAGCTCTAGCAACTCTTGCATTCTCTTCCTCTCTAAAGAAATATGAGAGAATACCATAGAATGGGTTGTCTCCAAACTGATTTCTGGGAGGTATCAATAGGTTCTCGATTGCAGTCATCTCTCTCCAAAGCCGGGTATGCTGGAAAGTACGGGTCAAGCCCAAACCCTGAATCTCATCGGGTCTTAGAACTGTAGCATCCTGCCCGAATATCTCAACATTGCCTTCACTGGAATCAAGAAGACCTGATATACAATTGAAAGTTGTTGTTTTCCCGCAACCATTAGGGCCTATTAATCCAACAAACTCCCCTTTACCAACCTCAAAAGATACATTGTCAACTGCACGTAAACCTCCAAAATCCTTGGTCAAATCAGTAACTTTAAGGACCGAAGACACTATTTTCTCCTCCCTTTGAAATCAACTTTCTCGGCATTATCCTGAGAAGAAGAATGCGAACTAGGATTATCAGGTCTTTTGGGAACCTCGGGCAACAATCCTCTTTCGGAAAGCAATAAACTGACAACTATGACCAAGCCAATCATAACCAGTTTAAGATATACCAATTGCATTTCCAATCTTTCAGGTTCCAAGGAACCAAACGGCTCTATTATTGAGAGATCACTGTTGACCATGCCAATTACATCCAACATCAACCATGCGAAAAATTCATCAATTCCATCAACGCCTTCATGGAAAATACTATCCATATCACCCCGGGCAACAACCATCAGATTGAATACAAATTCAGTCAGAACTATGATAAAAGCGCCAATGACCATCCCGCGGTTGTTGGCTCTTCCACCGACGATAAAAGCAGCCCAGATAAGGAATGTTGATTTTACCGGATTGATAAAGTCATCCAAGATACTCATATTCAACCAGGCCCAGAGAGCTCCACCGAAACCTGCAATCGCCGCACCAACTGCCAGACTCGTTGCTTTGTGACGGAAGACATCGTGCCCATGATGCATTGTGACCTCTTCATCCTCTCTTATGGCGCGCAATATTCTTCCCCACGGAGAAGCCAGCATCATATCGACAAGTGTCCAGATTAGGAAAAGTGAAATCAAAGCGATTGCAGCAAGTAAAACGGTGTACGGTGCATCTTGGACTTCAGCTCCGGTACCGGTTAAATTAAACCACTCTCCAACCGATTTGTCCATCGTTGATTCCCACCAGTCGCGTAAAGGCAATTTGTACAGCTGAATTCCTATGGCATCTGCTGGATTAGCAAGCGTTCCAGTACCTGCTCTGAGAAGTGGTTCTGCTCTCATGGAAATTCGCACAATCTCACCTAAAGAGATCGTCACGATTGCGAAGTAATCCATCCGCAGGCGTGCCGTTGGGTAAGCAAGCAGCCATCCTGCAACTCCTGATACTAGGACTGCGGCAATGAGTCCAAAGAATGGAGACCACCCATGCCCCCCTGGTCTATCTTCTGGGACTGTTAGGATACCGAGGGTTATGGCTCCAATCCCTGCAAAGAAAATAACCCCGAAATTAGTCATTCCAGTTATTCCAGTATGTAAATTCAAGGAGATTGCTAGAATTGAAAATGCACAAACTAAGACTATTATCCTAGATATTTGCATTGATTTTGTGAAATTGGTTACACTCGGTAACCACCAGGAAAGATACATCAAGATTACCAAGAAAAAGGTGAAAGTAACCCATGATCCTCGCTCACTGGAACGGCCATATTGAGCCTTAGATACAGGCAGAATTACATCCCAGAAATTACGTTGTAGATTTTCAGCAATCTTCGATACAAAATTGGTCAATGGATTAATCGAATATAATATGAAGAAAATACCAAGCATCGTAATCTGATCAAAAGGAACATACAAGAATAATATAATACCAAAAAACAAAGGAAATGGTCGCAAATTCGTTGAAGCCGGTTCTTTGAGATTTTTGAACGATTCATTCTGGGTTATCAACTCAGTCAAGCCTGAAAAGACGGTAAATATTAGACGAGTGAGGTCATTGAAACTTAATACCAGAAAGAGATATGCCAGCTCTTTCACATACATTTTGGACTCAGTATCTCTAACTAAACTAGGCTCTATCGTGTCTTCAAAGTATAGCAATAATCCTGCTACTAGAATAAAGAACAGATTCAATCTATGGGAAATCTCTGCCTTGGATTTGGCTATCGTAGCGGCAACCGCAAGGATGCCAAGAAGCAGGCATACAAGATATAGCAGATCTATTACATAATAAATAATTCCTGAACCTGAGGTTACTGTGTCAAGGAAATAAACAAAAGCTGTGAACGCAACTCCACCAAATATCGAGGCCCATTTCTGAACTTCCGTAAGTGCCTTCAATTTTGTACCAAGGTCATTGAATAAACTCATTAATTCGGACCTTGACAAAAACAACGTAATTGCCGCTAAGACAATACCGGATACCTCTAGAAGTAAAAATATTATGTCTATGGCCAGATAAATAGTTCCACTGCCTGCAACAAGATAGTCTACCAGATAAACAAATACAGTACCTGCCAAACCTAAAACCATTAACTGCCTTTTCTGTTCCGAAGATAAACCCGTAGTTAGGTCAAAGATTTTACTATAATCCGAAATATAGGATGCAACTGATGAATATAACAAAATTAGACCAAAGACACTTAAAATGAAAAATAAATAATCAACAAGATAATACGCTGTACCCACGCCAGATATACGGTCATCAAGGATACTAACAAGCATGATTTGAAATGCAGCTGCTACGAAGATTGACAATTTCTGTGACGAACTAAATCCACGAAATTGATTACGGACATATGGTAATTCAGGTAGGGACGGTATTGTATCCGAATATCCAACCTTAATGTGACTCAAAAGGTAGAACCAGAAAATTAGTATACACCATAAAATAAATCCAAACAAGGAGAATTTCAATAGACATATTATTAGCAATACAAGGAAACAGGTATTTTGTAAACCGAACACTGAACCTTGATTCTTTCGTGCCCGCTCAATCTGCCAATTCTCTAATGCATCACCAAGGCCCTTTGGCATTAGCATCAGAACCCCTATCAGGAACATATAGGGCATAGCTTCCTCAAAAGCAGCATAAGATGGTCTATCCAGTTCGCTGCCAGCAGAAATCAGGACCGGCGCGGAAATCGCACGGACCATGCCAATAATTACTGAGGCAATCAAGGCTCCTCTGACCGAACCCAGAGTTCCAAGAACTATCACTGAAAAAGCAGGCAGAAGTATGGTAAGGCCAACATTTGGATTGATACGGGCATACATTCCAAACAATACTCCTCCGAAACCGGAGATGCCAGCTGCAAGGAAAGCACTTGTCATATGTACACGTTCAACATTGATACCGGAAGAAGCGGCCAGATCCGGATTATCTGCTACGGCTCTCATCTGGCGGCCTAGGCGCGTCATATTGAGCATCAGGAGCAACAAAATTACTGCTGCAAATACTCCAATGATTAGAGCTGCTTTTGTATGTTGCAAGAAGTACGATGCGTCGGCCATTTCACGAAAGGGCAGATATTCCGTAACACTGCAAATTCCTGTGTCTGAATCCCAGTTGGATGAGAAATTATCCGGTTTTCCAGTTTCGATGCAGGCGGTCTGGTCCATATCACTGTGGCTTTTCTCCGCAGTTCGTTCCCCAAAACGAAAACGCATCGTCTGATTCATCCAACTGGGCCACAATTTGATTCCAAATAGGGAAGGAACGCTTTCCCCTGAAAATTCTGTACTTGAGGTGGTCAAACGCCAATCAACATCCGGAACGAAAAGGTATTGATCAGCTCCATATCTTATGTACCATATTCCTCTAAGTATCATAGCTACTCCCAAGGATGCAATCATCATCACCTGTGGAAGCGCATGCCTTTTGCGGAATCGACTATATACCAGACGATCGATTAAAACCCCTAAGAGACCCGTCAAGACGAATCCCGTCACACATGCCCAGAACAAGAGGTCCCAGGTCAAAACCTCATCTTTCTTGACATCAATATTCAGAACCTTCTCTCCCTCGACCAAAGTATGGAAGAATGGACTCCACATTATTGTGAAACCAAGATAGGCTCCGAACAGCATTGTCTCGGCTTGGGCGAAATTACCAAAACGCTGTACTTTGTAGGTTAAAGTCAGCCCCACTGCTATGGATAGATATGCCGCTGCCCAGTAAAAACCAGTAAACATAACCGAGGTTAGCCTGAATGTAGGATCCACGGTTGTTTCTTGGCCAACAAACAACTGCTCTAGACAAAATGCAAAGATAAGTAAAATGGTAACCGGAGATGAAAAGATAGCAACCGTTCTAATCCAACCATTCAAATTGTTCAACATCCAATAAAGAATGTACATACTGGAAAGGATAAATTCAAAAAATTGAAACATCCAAAGGGGATCTCCATAAATCAATAGGGAGAATATACCGGATTGGTATCTAAGTCCATAAGCAGCATCAAAAAGTACAAAAAAAGCGAGTTTTAATTCTGCAGGGATGGAATCCCAGCCATTTCTGATCGATGCTGAGAAGTCGGACGATGGACTGGGCGATACAGTATCTGATGGTTCATCCAAAGGAACTGAAGTATCTGACTCGGGAAATAACGAAGATATCGCTCTCTTGAACATACCTCCAAAACCAAAAAAACAGGTTATCGCTGTCCCAGCAAGAATGAAAACATAGGCTACATGTAAATGTTCCAGAGCTCGATTATAGTGACTGGAAGAAACTCCGTCCTTCAAATCCTGAATTTGACTAAGGCCAACTATAAACCCAAGAATGATTAGGACAAAACCAAGTTTCATCCATCTTCTTACTGCAACACCTTCTTCGTCTTTATCCAAAGCTACCTCTGAGTGACGGTGTACCAGTAGGGGCATCTATAACAGATAACCCCCAAATTAGGACGGCCGTCGTCAGAGACGACCGCCCCTTCTTTGCTTATGAGATTCTTCTCTTTAGACTACTTAGAGTCTTCTGCGGAGAAGTAGAACCACACCGATTGCGGCAACTGCTGATAACAGACCAAATCCTGGAACTTCATCTGCCTCTTCCTCTACAACTTCTGGCTCTTCTACTACATCAAATGTACAAGCAGTAGGGTTTGAATCCTCAGTTGCATCAGCATTGTAGTTATTGGCTGTATTATCCATACACCCTACAACTGCTTCTGGTTCTGGTTCTGGTTCAGCAGTAAAAGCACCACAGAAAGCTGTATCCCATTCTTCCCATGCGTCCTCGCCACCAGGATCACCTGCTGCACACCATTCTTCTACTTCTGCACATGCTTCATGTCCTTCCGATTCTGCACATTTTTCAGCGACTGCTGTTCCACATGCTACTGCGTCACCGTCATCGTCCGTACAGTTTTCCATATTGGCTTCACACCATACATCATCATCGAATGGACAATCGTCGTCCCCGCCCTCGTTCGAAGGTATGCCATTGTTCTCAAGGCCATCTAAGAGACCCCACGAACTGTGACAATCCAATGCCACTGTGTCGTTCTCGTCTACTTGGAAAGTACAGATGTCGTATCCAGATCCTGCAACATCACCATTCGAATCGAATATGTGAATTCCACTAGCACCTTCTTGAGGCGCGGTTGGTCCGCCAACTAAGGTTCCCAACATCTCTCTTACACCATCATCTGGTAGTGGAGTCTGGGTAGCTGTTGCGGCTGCAAGTCCGATAACTGCGATTGCATCGAAGGTCTCACGAGTGTAGATACCACCCTCGAAACCTGCTGCGGCTGCTGCTGCTCCATAGAACATATCAAACAGATACTGATATTCTGTAGCCGCGCCGGAAGCTGGCTTAGTTGCCGTTATTCCAGCCAGTGCTGATAAATCAGTGAATTCAGAAGCAAAACCTACGTCTGCAATACCATCACCACCGAATATCTGGACATCTGCGCCCTGAACTCCAAGTTCTTCTGCAATAGCAGCTCCGTCTGAAGCGTAGGTAATCATGACTACTGAATCGCAGTCGTTATCGAGAACAGCTGCTACATGTGTTGAGAAATCCGTAGTTCCATCAGCATATGTTGCCTCTGCACACACGTCTCCATCCCAGTTGTCCAAGAAGGCTGCGTGGAATCCTGCACCATAATCATTGGTCATTGCAATGACTCCGGGGTCCTCGTATCCAGAAGCTGTAAAGACATCTGCCAGTGCTTGACCCTGCTGAGCGTCACTTGGTACGACTCTGAATAGATAGCCACCATCATCGTAGCTCGTTATAGCTGGTGATGTTGAAGCATAGGATACCATTGGTACTCCTGCTGCTGCTGCGACATCAATAGCTCCCATGGTCGCACCGGAACATGCTGCTCCTGCTATACCTACAACTCCTGCGTCAATCATTGTCTGTGCACCAGTAGCTGCAGTAGTTGCGTCACAGCCGGAATCGGCCATTACAAGCGAGAACTGGAAGGTAAGTGGTCTTACAGTATTCATGTACTCTATTGCAACTGCTGCTGCAATAGTGAATCCAGGGGCATAGACATCAATTGGTCCTGTCAACGGGTTCAATAATCCAATCTTGAAATTGAATGGTACTCCATCAAAGGTCAAACCTTCAATCAAATCCCAATGAGCTGGACAAAACAGAACAAGGGTTGGATCACCATTCTCATCAACGCTTGGAGTGAATTGACAGATATCATAACCTGATCCTGCAACATCCCCTACACCATCAAATATGTGATTTCCACTTGCTCCTTCATAACCGTTACCACTACCCAATGCTGCAAGAGCATCGCGTACTTCGGCTCCGGTAATTCCGTCTGTTGAATCTGCATCCATAGCTGCCTCACCAAGCATGGTGATTGCATCATATGTTTCGTGGATGTAGATAGCTACTGCATCGTCACCATCGTAGTGATCTGACCAAGCGGTCTCGAAGTCATCTTTAACCTGACTGTCTGAACCTGAAGCAGGTTTGGTTGCAATAACCCCAGCTGCTGCAGTTGGATCACTGAAAGCGGCTAGGAAACCCATATCGGCAATACCATCAGCCCCCATTACTGGGAACGGTCCGCCATCTTCACCTACGATTCCCTGAACTGCCATCTCTTCTAACAGAGCAGCACCGTCTGAGGCATAGGTGACCGTGATTAGACTGTCACATTCTGCTTCAGCAAATTCTGTGACTTGTGAAGCAAAGTCTGTCGTGTCATCATCGTAACCGATTGAGACACACATTTCCTGACCTGCCATCGCATATGCACCCTCAACTACTGCAGCCAGACCGGCTCCATAGTCATTGGTCATATAGATTAAACCAGGGTTAGTCCATGCGTGTTGAGCGGCCATTGATGCCATTGCCATACCCTGCTGGGCATCGCTTGGGACCACACGGAACAGGAATCCACCATCATCAGCTGTAGTTAGAGCTGGTGATGTCGAAGCATAGGATAGCATGGGTATACCTGCATCCCTTGCGACTGGCATAGCTCCAAGAGTCGCACCTGAACATGCTGCTCCTGCTATACCTACGACGCCTGCGTCAACTGCTGACTGAGCAGCTGTAGCTGCTGTGGTTCCGTCACATCCTGAATCCTGCTCGACAAGTGAGAAATGATAGTCTGTTTGTCCATCATTCAAGTGAGAGATAGCCAAATCACCAGCATCAGTAAAGGCTGGTGCATAGACATCGATCGGACCTGTTAATGGATTCAAAAGGCCTATCTTCACTTCGATAGGATCATCTGCCGCTGCATTAGCGACTGGACCTGTGCCAAGTAAAGGCGTCATTACTGAAGCCAATACGGCGAAGGCCACTGCTAGCGTTAATATCTTGCTTGATCTCATAAGCATTCACACCTCTCCGTCATTGCCGGGGGTAAATAAAAGGGTTCATGTTCTACGCGTAGGACAAAAAAAGGATATTACTGATGCAAGCGAGTTGAACAACACTAATCAGAGGAACATGGTTATTAACCACATTCATTCTGTTACTCAAAAACAGGTAGTTCTAATGGCTGAGGAAAAAAAGAGTGCACCTAAATTTGTCTACAATTGCGTCAGATGTGGGCAGTATTGCTCCAAGGTTAATGGCGTCCCAGTACACTTTGATGATCTTAGCAGATGGAGAAAAAACGGAACTCTGAGCAGTATCGCACCAAACATTGGAATGGATATGTCTCAAGGATTCCCACAACTGGCCCTAGAGACAAAAGAAGGTGAAACGGGGTGCCCAATGTATGATTCTGAAAATAAGAACTGTCAGGTATATCATGATATGCCACTTAGTTGCCAGGCCTATCCTCTGGGTTACAATGGCGAGAAATACTTCGTAACGGACAAGGTTTGCCAAGGATTAGGCCAAGGTGAAATGACAGCCGACCAACTTAGAACACAGAGAGATGCAGCTAAAGTGGACTATGAAGCAAAGGTTGAGAGTAATACCATTGTTCCTCTGATTTATAGCATAATAATGGGTGATTTGGTCGACCAATCACGGAAAGCCATGGAAAATATGACTGATGAGCAAAAGGACCAACTCCAGGATATTGTGAAGGAGGATGAAGACTGAAGCCAGTCCTGCTTTCTACGCTCAAATTTTTGGCACTCCTGGGTGGAACAAGGCATCCAGTGCACATATCCTCCATCAGGTTATCAAAACAACTGCATGTAAGTCAACAATCGGCATCAAGATATCTAATTGAACTAGTTGAGAATGGATATCTAGAACGGAGATTGGCACAGGGAGGGCAAGTGGTAACAATAATGAATAAGGGAATTACCATCCTCAGAAAGGAATTCTCCGAATATGGACTTATATTTGGGGCTCAAAAGAAAATAGAAATAAGAGGTGCCCTAGAGACCGGACTTGGTGAAGGAGGTTACTATATTTCCAAAAGAGGATATATGGAACAATTTGAAAGTAAATTGAATTGGCAGCCCTTTGAGGGAACTTTTAACCTCAGGCTGAACGAGGATGAAGTACCAAAAATAGAGGCTATGAAAGCTGCAGAGGGAATCCTGATTGAAGGTTTCGAACAGGAAGGCCGGACTTTTGGAAAGGCATGGCTGTTCAAATGTGTCCTAATAAGTGGAACTAAAAAGGTCGGGAAATGTGCAGTAATATCTCCAAAAAGGACCCATTACAAGAGAGTGATAGAGATTATTTCACCAACCTATCTAAGAGATGAGCTTGAAGCCAAGGATGGAGACTCCTTTGTAATACAAATTGATCTGGGAGATGTTTAAAATAGGATACAACCAATGAAAAAAGAGGCGGCAATAGAATGACACCATTTCACGATTATTATGGTATAGAATGGTATCTAATATTACTGGTTTGGTCTGCGATAGCCCTTGGTTCGCATTTTTACCAAGTTGGATTTGTCGTAAGGTTAATTCGCCTCGGAAAAGATGATGACCGTTTCAATTCGTGGAAGCAGAGATTAGCCGAATTCTTGAGGGATTGGTTAGGCCAGCGCAAGGTCGTTCAAGATAAGGTAGCAGGATATGCTCATGCACTAATCTTCTGGGGTTTTTTACTGCTTGTAAGTGACGTTGTAGATCTGGGAACTGGAGGTCTCTTGCAAGAATTTCTTAGTAACATACAATTAGACGGTATCTGGAACCTAATCGTGGACTTAGGGTACGCCATGGCCACGATAGGAATCCTAATTGCCTTATATCGTAGAATAATAATCAGACCAGCAAAACTGAAGGGTGCAAGCATAGAAGGTCCTTTGATCCTACTAGCAATCCTAGGAATTGTTCTAACGGCTTTTATCGTTGAAGCTGGAAATATGATAGGTAAAGAGACCAATTACAATCAATGGGAACCAATAGGTGTCCTTTTCGCAAAGCAAATGAATGGTATGGACCACGACACGATAGCCAGTATGGTTGACATTAGCTACTGGCTACACATGGTACTGATAGGCGGATTCTTAATTGAGATTCCACAGACAAAACATTCTCACTTAATTGGCACTATTCCAAACGTAATGTTCCAGGACCATAATCCAATGGGGACCATGATTCCTATGCAGACGGATGAGAATAATGAGGCCGTGAAGACAGATGATTTAGACTTTGACAATCTGACACTGGGTGTTAACAAATTCGCAGACTTTACCTGGAGACAATTATCAGATGGATGGGCCTGTACTGCATGTGCCCGATGCCAGGATGTCTGTCCAGCCTATAACAGTGGTAAGACCTTGAACCCCATGCAAATCGTGATGGATGTCAAAGATTATGGAAGAGAACATGGGTCACTTCTTCTGACCGGCAAAGAACCTGAAGAGACAATGGTAGAACGATTCACTCCGGACGCGATTTGGGCTTGTACCACTTGTTATGCCTGTGTCGAAGCCTGTCCGGTCCATATTGAGCATGTTCCCAAACTTACAGATACGAGAAGGCATCTGGTAATGGAAGCATCTGATTTTCCTGAGGAATTACAGAACCTATTCAACAATCTGGAAAGAAATTCCAATCCTTGGGGATTAGGGGCTCACACAAGAGCAGACTGGGCTGAAGGTTTGGACCTAAAAGTAGGTGAACCTGCAGAATATCTATTCTTTGTTGGATGTGCAGGTTCTTTCGACGATAGGAATAAAAAGGTTTCAAGGGCAACAGCCAAGCTTCTGAAGGAGGCTGGAGTTGACTTTTCAATACTTGGGGAAATGGAGACATGTAATGGCGACCCGGCACGAAGAGCTGGGAACGAATTCCTGTTCCAAATGATGGCGGAAATGAATGTTGACAACCTCAATTCCCTAGGAACACTTAAGGTCATCACAGCTTGTCCACACTGTTTTCACACTATAGGAAAAGAATACGAGAAATATGGTGGAAAATACGAAGTTTACCACCATTCCCAAGTATTGAATGAACTACGTCAGGAAGAGAAACTCAAAATCAAGGACTTCGAGGACAAAGTAACTTTTCATGATCCCTGCTACTTGGGAAGGATTGGAGGCGAAACTGAAGCCCCAAGGGGTGCACTCGGAGGAGATCTTATTGAAATGGAAAGGCATGGAACCAATTCGTTCTGCTGTGGAGGAGGGGGTGCTAGAGTGTGGATGGAAGAAGACGCCGATAAGAGAGTTAACGAGATTAGGGCAAAGGAAGCATCAAAAACAGGCGCCGACTGTGTTGCAGTAGGATGTCCTTTCTGCATGACCATGATGAGCGATGGTCTGAAGAGTATTGGAGATGATAAGCAGGTTAAGGATATCTCTGAGATACTATTGGAGAACCTAGAGGCAGAAACATGAACATAGCAGTGTTAATCAAGATGGTTCCGGACACGGAATCCAGATTAGAGATTATAGACGGAAAAGTCAAAGAGGACGGATTCAAGTACATGGTCAACCCGTACGATGAATTCGCAGTGGAACAGGCAGTCCAATTCAAAGAAGCCGTAGGTGGAAAGGTAACGTTAATCAGCTTGTTCTCTGACAATGCTAGCATAGACACCGATCTGAGAAAGATGATGGCTATTGGAGCTGATGAAACCATAGTTCTCAGGCAACAAGAATACAGTGGCAACAAACCTTCGTCA
>PVBE010466416.1_pt1 | contig 16317 bp, 16 predicted proteins | sample 1631181 | NCBI WGS metagenome assembly PVBE01 (sample SAMN08397723, study PRJNA350692) | Marine metagenome, whole genome shotgun sequencing project. | isolation source: water | place: Pacific Ocean | collected 2012-04
AGATATCTGATCGGCACTTCGTAAAATGAAGTACCGGTGCCGACTGCCTTGGACAGGATCTCGGCATGCTGTTCCCAGCCTTCCGTTTTCAGCTTCAGCAGTCCGACCGAGTGATCGTTTTTCCGCTTCCAGAGCCACATTTCGTAGTCCTTATAGCGCACCGAACCCCCATCTTCAAGAAGACAACCACTGCATGTTCCAGTGTTGCCAAACCACGCCTGAAAACGGTAAAAGAGCCTGAAGTATAGTCTTTCCCATCTCGTGGGATGCTTCAAAATGGATGACATGATGCCCGAGGGTGGAGCCGACAACCCAAGCACGGAAGATATAGAACGAATTTTCCGTTCCCTGCATCTTGTCCGGCGCAGCGAAGAACGCATTGCCGATATTTACCCCAGCGACCGGATAAAAAGCCCTGTTCATTTGTCCATTGGCCAGGAAGCCGTGGCGGTCGGAGTGTGTGACGTCCTTGGGCCCCAGGACTATGCCGCTGGCACCTACCGGGGTCACGCCATGTATTTGGCCAGGAACGGAAATTTGCCTGCGATGATGGCGGAACTGTATGGCAAGGCTGGCGGATGCGCGGCCGGAAAAGGCGGTTCCATGCATTTGGTTGATATGGAAAACAAGATCATCGGCTGTTCCGCTGTTGTCAGCACCAATATTCCGATAGCCGTCGGTTTCGCGTTGAAACTCAAGCGCCACAACGAGAGAGCCCTCATAGCCTGCTTTCTGGGCGACGGCGCGTCTGAAGAAGGTGTCTTTTACGAAAGCCTGAATTTTGCCGCTTTGCACTCACTACCGATTCTTTTTATCTGTGAAAACAATGCCCTGGCGATCCACACACCCATTGAAAAACGCTGGGCGTCAAACGATCTCGGCATGCGGGTTAAAGGGTTTGGCGTTCGCTTTCAGATAACCGAAGACCCGGATATTTTTCGTATCCGCTCGCTGGCTGCGAAGGCGATTGATCGTATTCGCCAGGGCCAGGGTCCTGAGCTGATTGAGTGCCATACCTATCGTTGGCGTGAACACGTCGGCCCCAATGAAGACCTGGACGCCGACTACCGTTCCCCGGAAGCTTTTGCCCATTGGCAGGAAAATGATCAAATTCCCCGGCTGGCCGCAATGTTGAGCGACGAGGCCCGACAAAACCTTGAGGACAGCGTCGAAAAGGAAATCGCGGAAGCTATCACTTTTGCCGAACAGGGCTCCTTCCCCGAAATTGATAAGTTGCACACCGATGTCTTCGCTGAATAAAAATCAACGTATTCTCAGTTATGGCGATGCCCTGTGTGAGGCCGTCGATCAGGAAATGGCCCGCGACCCGGATGTTTTTGTCATGGGCCTGGATGTTGATGACCACAAGGCCATTCTTGGATCGACCCACGGCCTGCTGGAAAAGTACGGACCCGAAAGGATTTTCAACACCCCCCTCTCGGAAGACGCCATGACCGGAGTCGCCATTGGCGCCGCGATGGCCGGAATGCGGCCGATCCATGTTCACATCCGGATGGATTTTCTGACCCTGTGCATGAACCAGTTGATCAACATGGCGGCTAAATCCCACTACATGTTCGGCGGCACAGTCTCTGTGCCGCTGGTGGTGCGTTCGATGATCGGCAAGTCATGGGGCCAGGGCCCGCAACATTCCCAGGCCCTGCATTCCCTGTTCGCCCATATTCCCGGCCTGAAGGTCGTCGCGCCCTCGAACGCTCATGACGCCAAGGGATGCATGATCGCGGCTATCCGCGACAACAATCCGGTCATCTTCACCGAACACCGGATGCTTTACTACACCGAGGCATTGGTGCCGGAAGAGTCCTATGACGTCCCTTTCGGCCAAGCCAAAATTCGCACGGTCGGCGAGGATCTGACTCTGGTTGGCATTTCCAACATGGCCGTCGAATGCCAGCGAGTGCACGAAATTCTGGCCGATGAGGGGATTTCGGTCGAAGTCATCGACCCGATTTCTTTAGTCCCCCTCGATTTGGAGACGATCCTCGCCTCGGCGCACAAGACCGGACGACTGCTGGTCGTCGACAACGCCTGGACGTCCTGCGGCATGGGCGCAGAAATTCTCGCCTCGGTCGCCGAGCGCCTGGCCCCCGGCGAAACCATTGCCCTGCAACGCATGGGCTTTGCGCCGACCCCATGCCCGACAACGCCGACTCTGGAGGACGCATTTTACCCCAATCCCGCAACAATTGCCCAAAAAGCTTACGCCATGGTCCGGCCCGACACCAAGAACTGGCGACCGGACCCAAAACAAACCGAGCTTGCCTACCAAATGCAATTCAAGGGCCCCTTTTAGGAACAAGAGAACAAAACCAGTGTTTTATGAACTCGCCGCTTCGTCCTGGAACGACAAGGAAATCGCCGCCATTCACCGGGTTATCGAATCCGACCGCTATACCATGGGCTCTTGCGTCGTCGACTTTGAAGCCGCCTTTGCGGATTATTTCGGCGCGCGCCACGCGATCATGGTCAACTCCGGTTCATCGGCCAATCTGCTCGCGGTAGCCAGTCTTTTTTTCAAAACGGATCGCCCGCTTCAACGTGGTGACGAGGTAATCGTTCCGGCCATCGCCTGGGCCACCACCTATCATCCATTGCAGCAATACGGTCTGAAGATGCGTGTTGCCGATGTGGAGCTTGAGACCTTGAACGTCGATATTTCCCAGTTGGAAAATGCCCTGACGCCGAAAACCCGGGCTCTCGTTGGGGTCTCCATCCTTGGTAACCCGGCCGCCCTTGATGTAATGCGGGCCTTTGCCGACGCCCACAATCTTTACTTTATCGAAGACAACTGCGAGTCTGCCGATGCCGAACTGGGCGGCAGAAAAACCGGCACGTTTGGTGATCTCAACACCTTCAGTTTTTTCTTTTCCCATCACATCGCCACCATGGAAGGTGGCATGGTTCTTTGCGACGACGAGGAACTGCACCACCTTGTCCGTTCCCTTCGCGCCCATGGCTGGACTCGCGACCTGCCTGCCGCGTCACCGGTTTATGAGCCACATGAAAATGATTTCTTTGAAGCCTATCGCTTTATTCTGCCTGGCTACAACGTGCGCCCGACGGAAATGAGCGGCGCTATCGGTATCGAGCAGTTGAAAAAACTACCCCAAATGACCGCAACACGACGGCAAAACCTAGCCCTGTTTCAGCATTTGTTCGGCCCTGACGACCGTTTCATCATTCAGCGTGAAAACGGAACCAGTTCATCATTTTCGTTTCCAATAATTCTGAGCCCGCAAAAGAATATTGATCGCAACGCCGTCTTTGGTGCGCTGAAAGAAGCCGATATCGGTTTTCGCATGATCACCGGTGGAAATATTTTACGCCACGACGTGATCAAACACTACGACCTGGAAATTGTCGGTGATATTATTAATGCAGATATAGCCCATGATCATGGATTTTTTGTCGGCAATTGCCCGCTTGACCTGACACCGCAGATCGAGCGTCTTTGGCAGGTCCTCGACAAGGCTACAACTGGAGATAAATAGAACGCATGTCTGAACAAAGAACCATTCTGGTTACTGGCGGGGCCGGCTACCTGGGCTCAATCATGGCTGGTGAGTTTCTGGGCCGTGGTTTCAGCGTCACCGTACTGGACAACTTTATGTATAAGCAAAATTCCCTTGCCCATTGCTGCGCCAACCCCGATTTCAACGTGATCAATGGTGATGCCCGCAAGGAAGACGTGCTGAAGCCGTTGCTGGCGAAGGCCGATATCGTCATTCCGCTGGCAGCCCTGGTCGGCGCGCCAATTTGCAGCAAGGACCCGATCGGCGCGACGACGACCAACCTGGATGCCCAGATGTTGCTGCTTGATCTGGTCAGCAAAGATCAGCTTGTGCTGATGCCAATCACCAACAGCGGCTATGGCATTGGTGAGACGGGTAAGTTCTGCACCGAAGAAACGCCCTTGAGGCCGCTTTCCCTCTATGGACGCCATAAGGTTGAAGTTGAATCCCGGGCCCTTGAGCGCGAAAACTCCATCAGTTTCCGTCTCGCCACAGTGTTTGGCATGGCACCCCGGATGCGCACCGACCTGCTGGTCAACGATTTCATGTACCGGGCGGTCTACGACCGGGCCGTCGTACTATTTGAAAGCCACTTTAAGAGAAACTACATCCACGTCCGCGATGTCACCCGGGCCTTCCTCCACGCCATCGACAATTTCGATACCATGAAGGGGGAGCCGTACAATGTCGGCCTGTCGGACGCCAATCTGTCAAAATGGGAGCTGTGTGAAAAAATCAAAGAGCACCTACCACACTTCGTTTTCCTTGAAGCACCCATTGGCGAAGACCCGGACAAACGTGACTATATCGTCTCCAACAAAAAGATCGAGGGGACCGGCTTCAGACCGGCTCATTCCCTTGACGACGGTATCAGGGAACTGCTCAAGGGATATACCATGATCCGCAATTCCATGTATGGGAACGTTTGATGACGACCGCGTTCAAAAAAGCCCTGATTACCGGAATTTCGGGTTCCGGGGGCAGTTACTTGGCCGATTTCATCGTCGACAACCACCCGAACGTCGCGGTTCATGGCATTTCGCGGTGGCATAGCACGACCGGTTCGGGGAATTTGGAACATTGCGCCGACAAGGTTCAGGTTCATGAATGCGACTTGACCGATTTCAGTTCCGTCTTCTCCGTACTGAAGGAAGTACAGCCGGACCTGATTTTACACATCGCCTCACACGCCAATGTTCTGGCCAGCTTCAAGACACCGCTGTCGGTGATCAACAACAACGTCATGGGCACGGCCAACCTGCTGGAAGCCATTCGCCTGACAGAACTGGACCCGGTGATGCAACTTTGCAGCACATCGGAAGTTTACGGGCAGGTCGACCCCGAAAACGTGCCAATCACTGAAGACTGCCCGATCAACCCTTCCAGTCCCTATGCGGTTTCCAAGGTGACTCAGGATTTTCTCTGCTACACTTATTTTAGAAGCTACGGTCTGAAGGTCGTCCGCACCCGCATGTTCGCCTATCTAAATCCGCGCCGGGCGGACCTGTTCGCCACCTCATTCGCCTTGCAGGTAGCAAAAATCGAAGCCGGCCAGCAGGACGTCCTGAGGCATGGTAATCTGAATTCAGTGCGCACCCTGATCGATGTTCGCGACGCCATGTCTTCGTATTGGACAGCCGCCCAGAAAGGTGTAGCAGGAGAAATCTACAACATCGGCGGCACCACATCGGTGAAGGTCGGCGAGTTTCTCGAGGTCCTGAAAACACTGGCGAAAACCGAAATTCCGTCGGAGCAGGATCCTTCACTGCTCAGGCCCGCCGATGTCACGCTGCAAATTCCCGACACCTCTAAATTCAGCCGCGAGACGGGCTGGCAGCCGAAATATACGTTTGAAGAATCTGTGGCTTATCTGCTCGATCATTGCCGCAAGGCCGTTGCCCGATGACCAACTTTACCGGAGTCGACGTGGCCATTTTGGCCGGCGGCATGGGAACCCGCGTCACGTCCGTCCTTGGCGATACGCCCAAGGCACTGGCGCTGATAAACGGCACGCCTTATCTAGATCACCTGCTCGGCTGGCTGGATGGCTTCGGCGTCAACAAGGTGGTCCTTTGTCTGGGGCATTTGTCCGACAAAATCGTCGCCCACGTTGCCGGCAGGCCGGGAGTTTCATGCGTCGTCGAACCGCGACCTCTGGGAACCGGCGGAGCGATTAAATTCTGCCGCGACCAACTTACCGGCAATGATGTTTTGGTACTCAATGGCGACACATGGCTGGAAACGGATCTTGGAGCGTTTCTGAGAAGTCATCAAAATCAGGATTGCCCGGCATCAATCCTTTGCTTAAACGTCGATAATGTTTCAAGATACGGCAGCGTTGAAATAGACAATAAAAGAATATCCATGTTCTTTGAGAAAGACCCTTCCCGACCCGGTCCGGGCCTGATCAGCGCCGGGGCTTATCTTTTTTCGCAAAAGGCTTTGGATCAGTTAATGGCTACGCAGGGTGGCTCGCTGGAAAAAGATTTTTTACAACAGCAGCCACCGGCTTCCGTCCATGGCTTTGTCGCCCAGTCCACCAACTTCATCGATATCGGGACACCAGAAAGTTTGTCTCAGGCAGGTGCCGTTATGCCTGAAGGATCTGAACCATGATTATTTCTCGCACCCCATACAGGGTCTCCCTCTTTGGCGGCGGTTCTGATTATCCGGCCTGGTACCGGGAACACGGCGGCGCGGTGTTTGGTTTCTCGATTAATAAATACTGCTACATCTCCATGCGCGAGTTGCCGCCTTTTTTCGAGCACAGGCATCGTATCGTTTATTCGGCGATCGAACTTGTCAACGACATTGCCGACATCCAGCATCCCGCCGTGCGTGCTATTCTACAGGAACTTAAGCCCGAGAAGGGACTGGAAATCCATCATCAAGGCGACCTTCCCGCCCGTTCCGGCCTGGGGTCCAGTTCGTCTTTCACCGTTGGCCTGCTCAATGCTTACTCAGCCTTATCGGGTAAAATGATCTCGAAGAGAAAACTGGCTGAATTGGCCATTAATCTTGAACAAAATGTGATGAAGGAACATGTCGGCTCGCAAGATCAGATATGGGCCGCCTTCGGGGGCATGAACCATATCCAGTTCAATCGCGATGACTCGTTTTCGATCAACCCCCTGATCATCAACACCGGAAGACGTAAGGAGTTCCTTGGCAATCTTATGCTGTTCTTCACCGGGCTGTCGCGTTACGCCACCCAAATCGCGGAAAAGAAAATCGCCAATCTGCCTAACCGCCAGTCGCATGTGAACAAGATGATCGCCATGGTCGCCGAGGCAGAGGGAATTCTTCAGGATACCAGGGCGTCGTTATCGGATATCGGCAAACTGCTGCACGATTCCTGGTCACTGAAAAAAGAACTGGCAAAAGAAATCAGCCCCCCCGAAGTCGATGAAATCTACCAGGCCGCCCGCGATGCTGGCGCCCTTGGCGGCAAGCTGCTTGGAGCCGGCGGCGGCGGGTTCATGCTGTTTTATGCCGAACCCGACGCGCAGGCGAAAATCAGGCAGTCCCTTGTTCATCTCACCGAGGTTCATTTCGATGTCGATCATGTCGGCTCGAAAATCGTCGTTTACGAACCTGATGGGCTGGAGTCCCGGAATTAGAGCGCATGAAGACAGGTATAGCGAACAGCGAATCTTTCGATAATTGGGTCCCCAACCGCAGAATTAAATGGCAGTTCGATATCTACCTCGTTGGGTCCTGCCCCAGTTGCCCGGTCGGCAACCTGAGTGAGGCGAAGACACCGGAAAAATACATGCGCCCGGAACTGTTGGAGCGCATCATCCGCAAAGCGAAGTCGGAGTGCCGCCTGACCGAAATTAACCTGTACAACTGGACAGAGCCGTTTCTGCACCCCAACTTGTCCGAGATGATTCGCATCGTACGTTCTCACAAAGTGCCCTGCGGGTTAAGCACGAATCTCAACCTTCTCAACGATATCGACGATGTCATGGCCGCGAACCCGGACATGTTGAAGGTCTCGTTATCGGGTTTCAGCCAGAAAATCTATGGCCGGACCCACCGCAAAGGGGACATCGAGCTGGTTAAGCGAAACATGGCGGAAGTCGCGCGCGCCAAAGAACGAGCGGGCGTCACTACGCGGCTGGTGGTCGCATACCACCGTTACCTAGGCAACCATCAGGACGAGGCAACCATGCAGGCTTACGCCGAATCTCTCGGATTTAAGATGGAACCAGCTTGGGCATTCTTTATGCCGCTTGAAAAAATGCTGGCGTTTGCCGGCAGTGACATGATCGATGCCGCAATCAACACCGAGGACAGGCAGATCATCGATCTTCTGGCCTTGCCCCTGGCAGACGCGCTGGCAGCAGCACAGAGCGCCCCGCAACAGTCGTGTCCCCTGCGCGCGCGGCAGATGGCCATAACGGCAAGCGGCGAGGTGACCCTCTGCTGCGCCTCCTTCGATCAAAGCAAATTTGTCATAGGCCCCTATCTCGGCACCCCAATCGACGAATTGCAAAAACTGAAATACCGCCACGAAGTGTGCGGTTCCTGTATGGATAACGGGCTGCACGTCTTGTTCACTTACAATTGTGATATTTTTGACGATATTGCCCTTGCCAACGTCGCTCGCCATTATCCCGACGCCGCGTTGACTCGTGTGAAGCCGTTAAAAATACCACGCCCCCACGGCATCCACGCCTTGCCTTTCAAAATGAAACGTGAAGTGAAAAGGCTGTTGAACCAACTAGGTGCAAATATTTGAAAGCACACGCCCTCGAATTGATGAGAGAATCTATGAACGTCGTCGACACCCGGATTGCAGATTTGAAAATAATACACCCCCGCCGTCACACCGATGAGCGCGGCACTTTTATGGAAACCTACAACCGCCAACGCTACGCCAAATACGGAATGGAGACCAAATTCGTACAGGACAATTATGCTCTGTCACATAAAAAGGGAACCATCCGCGGACTTCATTTTCAGACACCCCCGTGTGCCCAGACCAAGCTGGTGTGGGTGGTTAGGGGCGGCATCCTGGATGTGGTGGTGGACGTGCGGCATGGCTCCCGGACTTACGGCGAACATTTGACTTTTGAATTGTACGCCGACACACCACAGCAGGTTTTTGTCCCCATTGGTTTTGCCCATGGCTATTGCACCCTGGAGGACGAAACGGAGGTCGCCTACAAGGTCGATTATCCTTACAGCCCCGATCATGAAGGGGGGGTGTTCTGGGACGATCCCACCCTTGGTATCGCGTGGCCGGTCACGCCCAATGAAGCGATTGTCGCTGACAGAGACAGGGAACTCCCCCTGCTGGAGCATATGGAACAAAAATTCTCTCTGCCGTTATGAAAGTAGAGCCTTGATGAAAATTCTTATTGCCGGCGGCGCGGGTCAGGTTGGACGGGCGCTGCGTGATCTGCCCGCAAGACGGGATGCCTCACTTGTTTTTGTCGAGCGCAATAAACTGGACATTACAAACAGAAGTGCCATAGACGAAGCCCTGAATACCCTGCAACCCGACGTGGTGATCAACGTCACGGCCTACACCAACGTTGACGAGGCCGAGACTGCGTCCGATATAGCCTATGCGGTCAATCGCGACGGGCCGGCAATGTTGGCCGAGGCATGTGATGTCCGCAGGGTCGTGTTGATACACATCTCGACCGATTTTGTCTTCGACGGCAAGGCCCGGCGGCCATACCTCGAGGATGATCCGGCGAACCCCCTTGGCGTTTACGGCAACAGCAAATTAGAGGGGGAAAGGGCCATTGCGGAGCGGCTGGAAAAACACATTATCGTTAGAACGTCATGGGTGTTCAGTCCCTACCGGAGAAATTTTGTCAAATCCATCTTGCGCCTGGCACAGGAAAAAGCCGAATTACGCGTCGTCGATGACCAGGTCGGGGCACCGACGGCGGCATCCGACATCGCCGCCGCGCTGATCGACATAGCTGTCGCCGTGTCGGACGGCGAAAAAACCTGGGGGATCTATCATTTTTGTGGTACGCCCGCGTTGTCGCGGTACGAATTTGCAGGCGTCATTGTGGACAAGGCCCGCCCACTTTTGCAAAACATGCCCCGGTTGTTTGCGTCCAGTAGCAATGACAGCCAATATCCGGCGCAACGTCCAGCCTTCGCAGACCTGAACTGCGAGCGCATCGAAAACATTTTCGGGATACCCCAACCGGACTGGCGCAAGCCAATGGTCAGAATAGTAAAAAAATGTCAGACAAAAGAATAGGCCCGTGCACTGTTACCGGAAACGTCATCGATGGTGCGGCTCAAGAGCGTGATACCTCTTTAAAAGTTTGACTATAATCGGTGCAACACCTAGTTTGACGCCCGGTCCGTTCCAGGCTCCAAGAGAAAAATTATCATGATCCCATGTCTGAGCGAAATTACGGTTCTTTCCGTCTGTTACAACTCGAGGGGTATCATCACCAACTGTCTTGCCCCCCTGATGGGCGCGAAGCAGGTGATCGTGGTGGACAATGCCAGTCAGGACGGTTCCGCCGATGCGATCGAGCAAATATTTCCAGGCATCACCGTCATCCGGAATAAAACCAATAAGGGATATGGTGGGGGTATAAACAGCGGCTTATCGGAAGTCAAAACCCCGTATCTGCTTATCGTCAATCCGGATTCGGAAATAGCTCTCGATGGTGTTGAGCAGCTTTTCGCAGCCTTGCAGAAATATGAAAACGCCGCATTTGTCGCCCCGCAACTGGACGTACCGCGACTCGGCCTGGAAAACTGGGTGATGGGGCCACATGAATACGTGCATAAAAAAGCGGACTTCAAGCCCGACGGTGATTTTTGCAGCTGGTTTCTGGCCGGTACGGTCAACCTGTACAGAACCAAGGTGCTACAGGACTTGGGAGGATTCGATGAAAACATATTCCTCTACCAGGAGGATCTGGACTTGTGTCTTCGCATTACCCGCGCCGGTTACAGCATCGTCTGCGTTCCCGCCACCGTCGCCAATCACCTCAACAGCCAGTCCGCGGGTAGCCCATCGACGAAACTGCATTGGCGTAAAGACTGGAATTTCTCCTGGAGCACACTCTATGTTCTCGGCAAGTTCGCCGACAGGTCCGTGTTCTGGAAACAAGTCTGCCAAATTCTGTATATACACGGCCTTAAGTCACTCTTCTATGCCATGGTACTGGACAAAAAGCGATTTATCCGCGACACGGCGGCTACGTTCGGATGCCTCGCCTATCTAGCCGGGGGCAAGCCCAAGCGGCCCCTTTAAAGGATGACGTTTCCACACGACAGCAAGCCCCAAATTATCTTCCGGTGGCCGTGAAATTTGGATACAGTCACCGTTTGCTGAACACAAAGAAGCCGGAACCCCGAATGCCAAGTGATCCGAAAGACCTGTACCTTGACCTGATGAAAAAGGTCCTGACCGATTATCTGAATATCGATTCACCTTACGCCAACGGCATGTCACCGGAATTTTGGTGGAATAAATCGCCCCTGAAGGATTTCCGCAACAAGTTGATCGTCCGGTTACTGCGGCGCTCACACATGCTGGTCCTACGTAGCGACCGGCTGACCACCGAGCAACGGCGGGAAAAGCGCCGGGTCGGTAGTGATTGGCCGTTCATGAATGCTCAGACCATGATCGGCCTTGAGCGGCTCGAAAATCTCCAGCGACTGCTTGAAGACGCGCTGGCCAGGGACGTCAAGGGGGACCTGATTGAAACCGGCGTCTGGCGAGGCGGGGCCTGTATCTTCATGCGGGCTATTTTGAAAGCCCACGGCATCACTGATCGCCTAGTCTGGGCCTGCGATTCGTTCGAAGGCCTGCCGACACCGGACACGGAAAGATTTCCAGCCGATAAAGGGACCGGATTTCATGAACTGAATTTTCTTGCCGTAAGCCAGCAAGAGGTCGCCGCTAATTTCGAAAAATATGACTTGCTGGATAATCAGGTTAAATTTGTCAAAGGCTACTTCGAAGACACGTTGGCCGACGTGCCGGTCGAAAAGCTGGCGCTGATGCGCCTTGATGGCGACCAGTACGGATCGACTATCACGGCGCTGGAAAATCTTTATCCGAAATTGTCCCGCGGCGGATATGTCATCATCGATGACTTTCACCTTGATTGCTGCCGCTCGGCCGTCAACGATTACCGAAGCGCCCACAACATCACTGATGACATAATCAACATCGACGGCCTGGGCGCTTATTGGCAGAAATCGTGACCAACAAAACTTTAGCCGCCCGAACATTCAAAACAATATTCGCAGCGGCCATCGGCTTTATCGTGCTGGAATATGTGATCCTTGGAAAATATTCGCTATTCATCGTCGGCGACAATATTTCCGTACTGCCCTATTATCTCGCTTTTTTCTCCAACGATGTTCCCTTCGCCAACTGGACGCCCTTCGCCGCCACCGGCACGGATATGCTGGCGACGGGCTATGCGACGTTGGTCTATCAATGGACGTTCGCCCTGCTGCCGCCGTGGCTGGCGTTTCAGGTGTTGGTCATTGCACCGATTTTGGCCGGAATCTTCGGCGTCTACGGCCTGTGCCGCCAGGTTTTCCAACTTGATTCGGCGGCCAGCGCCTTTGCTGGATGTGCCTACGCGATCCTGTTCTTCCGCGAATTATTTTTCCTTTCTTCGGTTGCCGGGTACTTGCCACTTTCCCTGCTGGCGCTGCACTCTCTACTGGACAACAGAAAAAATATCAAGGCCTGGATGGGCGTAATCATTGTCGGATTCCTGATTGCACATTCGAGCTTCATTACCCGCTTGGTTCCGTGGCCGGTGGCGACTTTTATCATCTGGTTTTCGATCATTGAAAAGCGCCGCAGACCCCTGGAATGGGTAATCATTATTACCTTTTCCATCGCCATTATTGCTGCCCGCTGGCAGGATATCATTGCACTACTAGCCTATGCCCCCCTGTCCGGCCTGTCCGAGGCACGTGGTGGCGGTGGCTTCGATGTGGAAATGAAAAAAGCCTTCGGGACAGCGAAATCCTCCCTGTTCGGAAAGTGGGGGATAGTGGCAATCCTGCTTACTGGATTTGCCTTATCTTTTAGAGACCATGCACGGCGAGCTGTGTCCTGGCGGCTTCTGACGGCCCTGGCCGCTATCCTCGGATTACTGTTTGTCGGGGGACTGGTGAAGGTCGCGACGGTCACGGTGCTGCCTTTTTTAAGCGGTTTTAATACCACGTATGTGATGCAGGGTTTCAGCCTCTTAGCCGTAATTGCCGGCGGGTTAGGTCTGCAATCCTGGCTCGATCGGATGGGGAAAGGAACAACCAGGTCCTTGCTTTGGCCTCCGGCCCTGATTGTTCTGATGCTCCTGGCGCTAAACCTGAATGCCAAATACCAACATATCAAGGCCTGGGTTTCCTGGGGTAATTTTCACCAGAATACGCAAAATCCCGCTTTGCAGGATTTGGCGAAGGGCATCAGGGCACAGGGACGCGCGTCTCGGGCCTTGTCCTTTCAGATGCATGGCGGCCTGCTCAATTCCTACGGGATCGAAACGATCGAGGGCTACCACCCACTAACTTCTAAAAGGTATCTGGCGTTGTGGCAAAAAATGGTTGAGCCCTGGCGCCAAACGGACGGATGGCAAGAAAACCACGGTCGAGCCGAGACCGGTGCATTAACCTCCATCCTGCCCTCAACGAAAGCGGGGCTCGGCTGGCAGCGGACGCAAACCCGTCCGCAATGGCGATTAGCCAATTTTGCCAACCTGAATTTGCTATCGATGATGAACGGCCGTTATGTGGTGTCGCGCGACATATTATCCGATCAACAACTGGTTCTGCTTTCAGGACCCGAGAAATCATGGAGTACGCTCAGCCAAAAGGAAAAAATCCTGACTAATGTGGCTGCCAATTTTTCCGGCAACCGACAGATGTTTATTTATGAAAATCCGGCGGCGCTACCGCGCGCTTACACGGTTGATGACATCCGGACCTTTAACAATGACGCCGATTTGCTGGAAGCGCTCGGGCAGGCCGACATAAACACGTTGGCTCACACGGTGTTTACCAGCACATCGTCGTTACCACCGGGCCTGCACCTGACCAAGCCGGAGGTCATTTCCCTGCTCCTTGATACTGACCGGGTCATGATCGAGATCACGGCCTCAGAAAAACCCACCATTCTTGTCGTCTCCAACTCTTTCAGCCCCTATTGGGTCTGCCGGGTCGACGGGCAGAGCAGCCAGTTGTTTCCAGCGAATTACGCATTCTGGGGTATTTTTATGCCTGCGGGCGCACAAAAGGCGACCTGCGATTACAGGCCGCCCTATTTAATCAGGTAAACGGGTGGGAGAACCAACCGGACTCGGCGTAAGCCTCCAAGGGGGCAGCAATTGTCAACAAGGAGTGAGGCGGGGCAACGGCAGAACCAAAATCGATACCGGTTTTTGGAAATATTAACAATACATCTGGTTTTTTGGATATCGTCATTTTCTTGGTCTCATGCCCTCTTTAAAGTCTGTTTGGAACAGAACGCTGAAATTTCATATTCTTGCCAAGCGCCTGATAGTCATCCGGATCATAGTGACTACGAGGTGTGCCATCAAGGTTGGTTTGATCCCGAAGATGCCGTCCCGGGGACTTCTGTCGAAGATTGGAAAGTTCCATATGTATCTTTCACAAAATTCGAATATTTTGGAACGCACGGTGTAAAATATCTGGTTAACCCGGAAAATGGGCGCATAAGTACGCGTTGCCTCATTGCACCGCTTCGAGATTTTCCACCAGTTTCCGCCGTAGTCGCGTTTTAGACATTTCAACAATGTGTTCACGGGTTTCCCAGCCAAAAAGCTGCACCACCATATCCAGGTATTGTTTTGACTCAAAGTACGTATGAAAAGCCTGATCACGGAATTTCAAAACGTCACCGGCAGTGATTTTTTCTGTCGGAAGTGGGGTGCAGTCGTAACTGTGCTGTGAAAATCCAGACCATGCCTCAGGCAATGCCCAGCCATTAGCCACCGCCATATCGTATAATTGTGATCCCGGATAGGCCATGGCCGAATAAAAGTTTGAAAATTCACAATTCAATTCAAGCGCCAGATCCAGGGTTCTCTGCATTGATGTCAGGTCATCATCGGGAAGGCCGAAAATGTAGTTTCCTACGACTTTGATTCCAGCCTTCTGAATCATCCGGACAACTTTGACTATATCGTTATTTTTCAATGCCTTTTCCGCCCCGTCCCTAACATGGGCCGAACCCGATTCCAATGCCCAGGGCAAGCCATTGAATACCGGCTTCTCTCAGCACATCCAGGATATCCGGCTTGACCGTGTCGACGCGGGCATAGGCCCAGAAATTCAAATCCTTGAGATCCTTGTCGATGATGCCCTGACAGATCGCTCGGACGTGACGATCATTTAAGACAAACATCTCATCAACAACCTTGAACGTCCTGACGCCGTAGTTGTTGTATAGGTTCTCTATTTCCGCAACTACAGATTCGGGATTGCGCATTCTGTAGCGGTTGGTGTCGAATGGCGCGTTGATACAGCAGAAGGAACATTTATAGGGACAGCCCAGCGACGTATAGATTGAGGCGTAAGGGACACGACTTTCCAAATTACCAAAGCACTGCCAATTGTGGGCGCGGTAACGCTCCATTGGCAAGAGATCCCAGACGTCACCGTGCATGTCGGCATCAATATCCCGACTCAACGGCGCAGGGAGATTGCTCACAACGTCCTTACCACGACGCCACACAAGGCCCTGAACAGCCGCCAGATCGGTATCTTCATTGTCATTTAAGGCGTCCAGTAATTGCACGATAGTGACGGGACCCTCACCCTTGCAGGCGAAGTCGACGGCCTCCTCTCTCATTGTGCGTTCCGGCAGCGCCGAAACATGGCCGCCGACAATGATAATCCGGCAACCATTGTCAAGCGCCTTGATCGCCCGGCAGGCCTCACCGGCCCCGACCATCTGTTGCGATGACGCCGAGGGTTGATGCCCAAATACGACGAGGCAGACGAGCCTTGGATGGTATTCATGGACATACTCGGCGATCGCCTCCGGGCCCATATTTTCGGCTTCGGAATCCAAGATATTGACGTTGAAATCACGGTCACGCACGTAACCCCCGATCAGCCGGCACCACAGGGGAGGCTCGACCGCCGTTAATTCCTTGCCGAGTTCCTGATAGATCTTTTCGCGCCCACCGGGGTTGATAAGAAGCAGGTCCAATTGCTTAGAGGCCATATTCCAATTTTGCTCCAACAGTAAAAAAACAGGGATAATTTTGCCTGTTCATCAAATTCACCATGACATTACCCAGTCTCCAGCGTCATTGAAATAGCTTTGAACAGGTTCACATAGATATGAGATTACCGGATATGGGCATAGGGCCATGAGCGCGCCCATATTTAGCGCCGTAGTGAGTGGCCCTATGCTGTATTGCGTTCATGCAAAAGGCCTTGGAAGATTGGTGTTGTTGAAACCACAAACCTTCGGGAGGCCTCTATGCATATCCAAGTATTGCACAAGAATATCTATAAACTTTACGCCTATGGTCGTACACAAGAATGTCTTGATGCCTATTGGACTTGCACCGATAAAATTGAGAGTTACCTTCTCATTTAGCTTGCCATGCTTTCAAACGTCACCGGGCTGATGTTGCCCAAATATGAATGGCGTCGTCGTGGATTATAGAACCCGTTGATGTAGCTGAACAAGTCGTTTTGGGCCTGTGCCCTGGTCTCATATTGGTTCCTCCAGATTAATTCCGCCATTCATATTTGGGCAACATCAGCCCGGTGACGTTTGAAAGCATGG
>PVBE012816490.1_pt1 | contig 16317 bp, 13 predicted proteins | sample 1631181 | NCBI WGS metagenome assembly PVBE01 (sample SAMN08397723, study PRJNA350692) | Marine metagenome, whole genome shotgun sequencing project. | isolation source: water | place: Pacific Ocean | collected 2012-04
CACAAAATATCTCCGATTTTAATTAACAATCACAATTTTTACATTTGCAATTTTTACATTTGCAATTTTCACATTTGCAATTTGGGTTTTTACACGATTTTAACATTTGTATCTCCTATATTAATTCTGTACAAATTGGTAATTTAACCCTAATCGTACATCATATGTAGGGCGTTCCCAATAGTATAAATATTTACCTTCAGCATAAAAACCTAAATTATCTTTTAATTTAAATCCAATTACTGCTCCAAAGTCATAATCATTCCATTGTTCTATTTCTGCATCTTTAAATTCAAAATCAAGTGGGTCTCCACCTCTTTCTTCATGTTCTTTAAATGAAAATGCATTATGGAATGAATATTTATCTAAACCATAGTGTATTGGAAATAAAGTTCCCCATGCATGAATCCAAAAATTTTCAGTATATTTATAATAATCTAAACCGAATGATAATGATATTTCTTTTTGATTTCCTAATCCTCTTGTTCTGTCTTCAAACCAATTTTCTAATAATCCTGGAAAATGATATTGATAAAATTCTCTATCACTCATTGCCATTAATTCACCATTGGCATCAAACCACCTGAAGTCTTGGCCTACCCAACCAACTACTTCTCCTGTAGCTGCATCGTATATAGACATTCCACCATCTGGTTGTCCATCTCCATCTGTATCACCCCAATAAAATTTATCTTCTACACCAAACTCATCTGCTGCAAATTCCCACCATGCTCCTGTATACCAAGATGTATCTATAACGGTAGGGGCAAATCCATAAACTGGATGTTCTCTTGCTCCAATACCAACTGATAGATTTAAACTTGCATCTTCTAATAGAAATTCTTTTCTATATCTTAAATCAGCCTGTGAATATTTAATATCTTCTAATTGTAAATCATGGTATTTTATTTTAGCAATAAACCAATCACCAAGATATCGTAAATTATATTCTTGAGATGTAAACTTCTCATCCCATCTACGATTTTCTTCATACTTTACTAAATACTCAAATCCTTTAACTCTACCAATTGTGGCAGCATCATTTGGACTTGATTCATTTCCTTTGTACCAATCTCCACCAACACCAGCATTTTTAACTCCTCGTTTTGGTTCATAATGAAATCTTGCGATTTTTCTTAAACCAAATGAGAAATCAAAGTCTGGGTCTAATTCTCTATCTTCTTTATGTACACTAATAGTTCCACCCTGCCAATCTGGTTGTCCAGTTTCAGGGTCTATTAACTGCAATCTGTATCTATCATCTTCCCACTTAGGTGAAGATAAATTAAATCCAGCATATACAGTTGAATATTTAAAGAAGTCTACTACTACATTTTGTGAAAACACAAAACTAAATAACAATGGTATCATCCATAATTTTCTCATACTTCGTTCACTCTCTCCCTTTGAATGTTATTTTGTTGGTCTTTTAAATCCACCTTTACGATGATGTTTTCTTTCGTTTACACCAATGTAATATCCTATTCCACCTATCACAACAATTCCTACAGCCTTACGAACCCAACCACTTCTGTGTTTTTTGTGTTCTCTACCTGCATGTTCACCTCGTTTTGAATGAGCTCGTCTGTGAGCTGCATCAAATTTCTTCCATTCAGCATCTTGGACTCTCATCCAAACTCGTTTGCCAAAAGATTTTCTCTGTTCTCGTTGTTCAACATTCTTTTTGTCTTGTTTCTCTTCTTGTTTTGGTACATCTTGTGCCACTAATGGTACACATAGTGCCAAAATAGTTATTATTTTATTCATGTTCAATCCTTTCAAATTGAATTATTGATCATCTATCTATTAATAAATATTAAATTCTGGAAGATTTGGTTTAAAACTTATATCTTTTTTCCCTTATCTACAACCGATTTTTCTGCTGCAACCGCATGTAATCCTTGCTTTTGTTTATCTGATAGTTTATCAGTTGATTTAGGCAAATAGCCATCTTTCGCCCTTCTTGACCCAGGCGGTAATCTCTTTTCTAATGTTAGGTCTTTTAGTTTTTCATTGGGTACTACCATCTTACTCCCTCTATCAGTCATATAAAAAACGGTTTTTGTGAATCCGACTCTTACGACTCTGGCCTCTCGTCCACTTATATAGACAACATCATCATTATTGAAATTGTTATCCATAAAAACCATCATGCCTTGTATCCAACTCATAATTGATTCTTTAAAAAAGAAACCAATTGCAAATGTAACTACTATCCAACCATAATGTCCTATAAGGATTTCCATCAAACCTTGAACATCGGTTTCCATCGTAGTCTCCTATTTTAATTTATAAAAAATTACTTTCTATTGTAATATTCAATAATAAATAGAATATATATTTAATTTAAGGCGTGTTATACATCAAATCTCACAACAATAGATGTATTTGCATCTTTATTTAACTTCAATGCTTTACTTAACTTACCTATCGCCATAAGTTCATTATTATCATTATATAATCCAATTGTACTAATATATGGTTTGAATTCTGAATGAGTTACGAAACCTTCAACTTTAGAAGCTGCATTATAAAATGATTTTAAACTACCTGTACCCATTCCTGTTGGTTGATCCCCTGGTGGGAAAAATCTTGACATTGAAACCGTTCCTTCTGCTGCTGTTATACTACCACTTCGTTCAAATGTAGTACTTATATTAGTACTTAAATTAAACTCACTTGGTGTAGCATCTACAACATATTCGTGTTCGTATAATGTGGAAGTTGCTTTATAATTTAAAGTGTGTCCTGTTGAAGTTCCTGCATCTGAATATGAACCTGTATCTGTTACGATTACTTGCCCATGTTCATAAAAAACATTTCCTACTTCACTTCCACTTCCGTTTGATTGGACACCTTGTGTTCTGTCAAAAGAACTTGACTTGAATGCTGCAAAACTAGCAGAATGTGCATAATCATATAAATTACCATCTCCGTCATCACGAATATCAAATGTCTGTCCACCCGTAGTTACTGATAGTTTTATACTTTCTGGTTTTATTTCTTCACCGAACATTTGTCTTGGTACAGAAAAGATTCTTGCTGTACCATTTAGTTCTCGATTAATCTTTTTAGGATTATTTCTTCCATAGTTTCCATATGGATCAGAACTTCTTTTGTAATAGAGTTGGTTTATTGTATGCCAATTAGGTAAGTCATAAAATGTACCATATTCAAATGCACTTGCAGAAGGAACATAGCTACCAAAACTCTGTGAAGATGCTGAACCTGTTATGAAATTATATGTAGAACCACTAACTGCTTTTAAAACAAAGTGGCCACTCCCACTATCATTATTAGTAAGAGTAAATGACTTATGTGCTTTAAAAGGTTTAATTGACTTATTCGATGGGTCAATGTTTTTTAACATTATAGTTTCCCTTAGAAGTCAAGTTTTACTTTTATAATAGCTTCCCTTGAGTATGATTTCAAAATAGGTTTACTTAATTTAGCAACAGCCAACAACTCATTATCATCATTGTACAAACCTACAGTTGTAATATAAACTTTAGGGTCTTTGAAGAATGTTGATTGAACTAATGCTCCATCAGAACCTGTAAAGAAAGTTGGATTAGCACTAAAGTTGTATCTTTTGTTATTCACTCTACAGAAAAAGTTTGTTGAAGTTATTTCTTCTTCTCTACGAACTTGAACTTTACCACCATCTGCTAACTTTTGAAAAAACTTCTTACCATTATCATTAAATGTGTCTGAAGCTCTTGTTGTTGCCATAGATACTTTAGTATCTAATGTTGCTGCGTTAAATAGTATAATTCCTAAGTCTGGATAGAATGAACCAATTGCCCCACCTGTTTCAGATGCTGCTGCAGTTTTGATTACTCCTACTCCAGTTTCTAATGAACCACTCACTACATTATATACTCGTCCACCCTCATTAACAGTTGGATTATTAGTTGCTCCACTATCATCAATGAATTTTCTTTTAGCTGCTCCACTACCCATATGAATTTCCCAATTACCTGGGTCAATCTTTTCTCTCATACGAGCTCTGTTGAATGACATAAAATAGAAATCATTCGATGCACTTGGTGCACTTGTGAATGTAAATTTCTCGGTGTTAGGTGATAACAAAACATTTCTGAATTGTCTATACATTCCAGCCGTCTGTCTTCCACCACTTGTTAATTTAGTTGTGTTTCCAGCACTTCCACTACCACCATGATTTGCATATCCAATATCAAATTGGATTTCAGATGTTGCATCAGAAGTTACTTTATTATAAACTGCATAATAAGAACCACTAACATCACCCAATGCTGAAGCAGTGTAGAATGTGGCTAATGTTCCACTTCCACCACTAAAAATACCACTTGATACTTTAGTTCGTTGGTTTTCAACTACATCATTATTAAAATCGAATCTTGTAAATACTGACATCATTCACTCCTTATAATTTACTTGGGTCTGCTTTAACAGTAACTGCAACATTATATGTTGCCCCTGTGTCTAACCCAATCACGGTTACATTTGTTGAAGTGTCTGAAGTTACAGAACGAGAAACAACATTAACAGATTTTCCTGTAATTGTTATTGAACTCTTTCTTTCTTCCTCGTTTAAGAATACTGGAGTAGTTGCACCTGTATTCATTTGTAGGTCAGCGATATCTCTTTCAATATCTGCTAGAAAGTCTGGTTCGAGTATTCCACCTGGTAAGAATTTTCCTGCAGCCTCTGCACTAAATGCACCTAAGCCACCCATTCTACCTTTCATTCCTCTACCTCTTCCTAAGATACCACGCTTTCTTTTACTTCTTTTCTTCTTTGAAGCAACGATTACTGGTGTCAAATTAGCTATAACAGCATCATGTAAGATGAAGTTATATCCACTTTCATTATCACTACCATTTCGCGTATTTGGTGTGATTGTTTGTGTAATACCAGGACCATTGAAAACTAATGTTGGTGATGGAATTTCAAGTATTGGAAGTTTAGCAGTATTCTTAGGTAAGGATACTAACTTATATCTCATAACTTGGTTTTCATCAACAAAAGCTTCCAACAATGGCATATTTTCAATTACAGCCCCATAATAGTTTGAACCATTTGGATGTGCTGTATCCCACAAACTGTAATCAATCTCATCATCTGCTAATGCAAATTTTGTGATTTTGAACTCGTCTTGCCCCCTTGCCAATAATTCTCGACCTTTCTTGGTAAGTATAGCATCAACGGTTACACTTGTATTGTTTAGAAATCCCATTTTTACGCGTCTTGGGGATGTCCAAACGACTGATTTTTTATTCATTTAAATACTCCTAATTGAATTGTATTTGAGATGGAAAACCTCATAGATAAATATATACTTACTCATTTTTTATTCAACTTTAAGTTTTGAATCACCTGGTTCTTGTGTTACAAGTTTCGTAGGTGATGTTATAGTTATCTCGACAGGTTCTTTTCCATCAATTGTATTTTTCTTTGTTAATAATAGACCTTTATAAAAAAGTCTAAAAAGCTTTGAGTCATATGCCATACTCTGATATTCCGCTGGTTCAAATGATGAACTAAGTGGTGTATCGGTATAAGCATCTTGTGAACTCGCATAATTCTTGTATCTTATTTCATTGTGTTCTGATAGTCTTGAAGAACTAATATATGGCTGTAATGTGTCTGTAAATGTAAATGATACTCCACCTTGAGTAACACTTGCAGTTGCATATGTAGCACCAAATTCAGTTCGTGGGTCTATTTCATTTAATCTAACTAATGATGGCATTGCTAATGTTCCAAGTGAACCTGATTCATTATTATGTACATTTACAACTCCCTCATAGTTTGGATATTCCCCAGTAATAACTATCAACCTATCATCAGAACCACTTATAAAATTAGTCATATTTATTCCATAACCAAAATGGTCTGCATTCTCAAAATATTGATTATCAAATTCTGGAATTTTACCAACAACTGCTTTACTTCTTTCTAAAATATTTGGTTCAATCAATACACCAAGAGTTGTGTTTGCTCTTGCAGGTGATAGTTTTCTAAGTTGAGTCCAAATACCACTATCATAAAAATCTATAATTCTTAAATAATCCCAAAAACTATTTGTTTTTGAATATTTTTTCCAATACTTTCTTTGTGTATGTTCTAATCCACGATAACTATCTTCATAAACATCTCGTGGGTCTCCAACCAAATCATTAAAATCAAAATCCGCTATGGAATACATTATATCTTCATTCACCACATCAGTCGGTGAAAAGTAAACACCAAGTTTATTACTATCTATTGGTGCAAAATCTTGTGAAGATTGTTCTCTCCTAATATTAGATGATAGTGGGCCGTTTAAACTCGTTCCCTCTAATCTTATCTTGGTTGCATTTCTTCTACTTGGGCCCAAATTAGGAACTCTTAATTCTTCTTTATCTACAAGACTTCTAAATTGATTTCCACTAAAACCCTTAGCACTACCAGTTGCATTATATGTTCCTGAAAAACTATTATCAGTAAAACTTGAAGTAGAATGTAAAGTTGTATTATCATTCAATTGTGTTCTATGTATCAAATTATCAAAGAAAGATTCAGTAGTATTTCCATTATATGACTTTGGTGCCTTTACATGATTCTCAAATACACTTTGTGATAATGGTTCACTCCATAATCTAAACTCCATCACAGAACCACTAAGTTGTGTTGCATAAAAACCAGTTCCACTTCCACCAATACTTAATGTACCATCTGCAGAAAATTTAGCATTTGTAGCTGCAGTACTTGTTGAAAAACTTTGACTATCTTTAAATAAAATTACTTCCCTACTTGAATCATATTGTTTTGTAGTTAATTCATATTTTATATTTTGTGAAGTTGTATCTGCAGTTAAGTCAGCTCCACTTGCTGATTTCCTCGTCAACATAACACTCCACATCTCATCATTATAAACTGGTAATAAAGATGAAGTAACAAATTCAAGAGAACTACCACTAATAGCAAATTCTAAATATCCATAATCATCTGTTGCTCCATTATCTTGTAATGATATTGCCCAATTAGTTCCTTGATTCAATATAACTTGGTCTTTTGATTTTGGACTTCTAAATCTAAGTTCTACTGTTTCAGGTTTTATTCCACTCGTTCCATCATCTTTCCATTCCACATCAACATACTCTGAAGATTTAAAATCTAATGCATATGTAAACTTTCTCTTTATCTCATGTGTAACTCTCGTTCCTTTATCAGGACCACCATATTCTCTAATTCTTAATATTGAACTTGGAATACCATAACAATTTAACAATCCTTTCATTGCTCTCATAGTACCTTTTGTTTTCATAAAGAAAGGCATATTTGCTAAAATTCTTTTCCAAATTTCTTCTGTTACTTGTTCTTGTGGTGATTCATATTTTGAAGTACCATCTGGGTCTTTACCCAATAAATAATTTGGTAATATCATTAAATCATTACCCTGAACTACACTAAATCCCATAGTTTTTGCAACTTCTCTTACAATATCTTTTGAAATACCCTCTGATAATTTATTCGTTCTTTCATTCATATCTGTAAAGTGTCTCAAGTAAACAAATATCTCATCAAATTGTTGTCCTATCATATCCATAAAATCTAAGAATACATTATTTTCAGTATCGGTTGTTATATGATGTGGTAAATTATTTACTAATCTATTTCCATTTCTTTTATCATAATTTTTTGCATACCCACCAAATGTACTATACCAATCTGTTGCTGCTGAACCTGAAGTATGAACTAATGTATATGGTGAAGTTGAATTTTCTTTTGGCCAACTAGCAGAATAAAATTCTCCAACTGAACTTGTGGCATATGATGAACTTTCAAAATATAAATAATGTTCATAAGGATCAAAACTATTTATTACTCTTCGTTTTTTAGCATTAAATGCTCCAATTGTTCTCTCTGAACCCGTTACATTCCCAAACGATAAACTTGATGAAGTATATAATTCTATTAACTCCAATTTCTTTTTAAAATTATCAATTCTTTTTTCAGCACTACCGAAGTGTGCAAAATTACTAAACCCATAATCTGAAATATCTTTTCCAAATACATCTTTTCTTTTAGAATAATCAACATTAACTTGTGTATCAAGTAAACTTTGAGAAACTAATTTGTTTTGGATATCTTCTTGTACACCTGAATCAGTACCTATCAATTGAGTATAATTATTAAATTTTGTTCCTCTAAAATTTATAGGATTATTAGTTGAATTAAAATCTGGTAATCTTAAAAATAATATCTCAGGGTCTTCCTCATTAAATGGAACTAAGGTAATGGTATCTTCGTATGGCTCCATTTTCTCTTCTACGAAATAACATAAATCCATTTCTTCCGTTTCATCAGGTAACTTTTCATATAACTTTACAAGTCTTGAAGTCTCTTGTCCATATGGATTTTTTAAATAATTAAGTACTAAATGATAATTTCCATTACAAACCATATAAGTATTTAATCGTTCAATTTGTCCTTTTTTAAATTTAACAAAACACTCATCAAATATTGCTCTTGAATTATCTTCACCACTATGTTCAAATTTATTTGCACCCTCTTCATATGATGTATCAACTCTAATTCTATTATTATCCAACACCTCAACAATTGTTCCAACATAATCAATTGGTATTTCAATTGTTGGTTCTGGTATTGGAACAGTTGGTACTTCAGGAGCTGCCTGACTCACTGCTATTGTCGTTCTAATATTTTCTGGAGTTACACTTGGTGGTGGTTGATTAACTACAACTTCATTATTTGCAATAAATGGTGTACTATAAGTAATTCCCTCATTATCAGAATAAACACCACTACCCGTATCTCCAAATCCCTCTTCACCTTCATCCATAGCTCTCAACATAGTGATTTGTTTCCCTCTCCACATTTCAAACTTCTTCATTGATTCCCACTTACCAAGAGTAGCACAAACAACATTGTTTGCAACTATTGTGTGGTGTTTATCAAGAATTAAATTATAAACATTAAGTGGTTTAGATTCAAACAACTTACCAATCTCATGAGCCTTATACCATTTACCACGATACTTCATTGGATGGTTATCTGTAGTTATTAGATTCTTAAATTTAGAAAGTGTATCACCATATGGTCTTTCATCTTTAATTAATTTTAATATTTTTGCATAACCAATTTCTGTTTTGACTTTCATTCCTTGTCTTAGATGTTTTATTGGAACTTGTCTACCATTACTTAATTTTACTTTTGTATCTCCTGTAAAACAAACACCTGAAAATCTATCGTATTTTTCCATACCCCGTTCTTCTTCATCTGCAGCTCTTTCTTGAATCTGTTCATCTACAGATGGTTGTTCTTCTCCTGTAGTTACGCCAGCAAAAATATCTATATTTGACACATCTTCTGGGGTAAAAATTGGTGGAACTTCTACAGGTTTAATATTTTCTAAAATCTGTTGTCCAGTAACACTATACATACCTTTAATTGTTATTTGTCCACCAATCATTGCATCACTAAAACCTGGTTCTTTATCATGTGGTGTTAATATCAAAATATTAGGGTCTGTTAAATCAAATCTTATTTTACCTGAAGTAGAATTTGTAAGTGGTGTATAAGTCATCCATGAATTTATTTCTTTTATTCTTTTTCTATAAAGTGAATTTTGAATATGTTGAGTATCTACTTCAACTTCTGATTTATCGGCTGATATTTTCTTTACAACATATTTTAATTCTTTTTCAAATATTTCTTTTAATTCTTGTCTTGATTGTCTTTTACCAAATTTTTTAGTTGAAAAATATTTAGTTTTACCATTAATAACTTTTGTTTGAACTCTACCAACATGAACCTCACCAAACTCATTTACAAATACAGTTTGTTGTTTACCAGCAAGTCTTTTTAAAAATAAATACTTAACTTTATAAGTACCTTCTGTGAAACCCATTTCTCGTAGGTGGCCACCAATATCTAAGTCAACTTTTCTATCATCTGGAAATATATCTCCTGCAGGAAATATTTCATCACCAACTAATACATCGTTTTCATCAGTAGTTAAGTCGTCTGATTGGTAAACATAGATATGAATATAATCTTCATTTCTTCTACCAAATCCAGAAGGCAGGAATCCAGGAAGTTCTAATTGTTCTTTATCTTTTTGATTTAATCCATATTGTAACATTAATCACCCTCTGCTACTTTTGCAAGTTCTTCTTGTAATTCTGTTATAGTTTCATCTAATGTTATATTCAATTCATCTTGAGCATCTATCTTAGCTTGTAATTCTATTCTCATTCCCTCAAGTTCAGGAGCTGTTACTTCTGGTTCTTCAGGTGGTATTTCACTAAGTAACTCATTGAACATTGATGCACCATTTCCACCCAATTCTTCAGGACCAAAAAACTTTATAAATGTTTCTTTATTAGAAGACTTTTGTACTACTGGAAGTCTAACATATTGATGTTCTTTTTCCATTGAATTACCTTTATTTTTAGGGTCTTCATATGATAACAAATAACCATTCTCATCTCTTAACGGGTCTGTTGCGTCAAGTGCTGAACCAGATATTGCAGCTCTTTTCTTTTCTTCTTCTAAAGATTTTAAAAGTTTTTGTTCATCTGCATCTTGTACATTTTTATAATAATCGGAAGTTCTAGCTTTACTATATCTATAAGGCATTTTATCTCACCACTTTAAATTCATAACCATCATCATATACTATTGAAGATTCATCTGATCCACTCCCACTTACTACTTTAATTTCAAACTTATAATGTCTTTCTGACTGAAACCCATCCATCCAAATATTAAAATAATTACCTTGTGAATCACAACTAACTATTGAACCTGTTCCAAATGGAACTATAACATCATCTGTTAATGAATCCTTTACTGAATAGTAAGTTCCATGGCCAAGTGATTGACTACCACTTGGTAAAAATTTTACAGTTAAAGCTGCAGGTGTTGTATCAAATCCTCTTGTTGGATATAATTCTCTACCTACTAATCTGAATTTTACTTTTGATTTTTCTTTATATTCTGGTTTAAGATTTTTAAAATAAACAGTTAGATTATCTAAATCGGTTGAACCTAAAGCACTTAAACTTCCTGTACTCCAAGATGAATCATCCCATTCAACTTCTAACTTTGGTGGAAATATTGTATTTGTTTCTCGTGAGAAAAACTTTAAATGTCCATAGTGTGTAGTATCACCTTCAGCTGAACCTGTTGCGGTTGTTGGATCAAATATTGAATACATACTTTGTGATGTTGCTACATTTTGTCTCTTTACAATAAACCCATTGTTTGGAAATACTGAACTTGAGTAAATATGGTTCTTAACTAAATCACTTACATCCATACGAATGTCTGTTGTCTCGTATACTAAATTTTGTGAAGAACTAACTTCATACTGACTACTGATACTTGAAGTAAACCAAGTACCACCTTGTGTAGTACTACCACTAACCCATTCTGTTTTTGTTGTATCATTATCTCGATACTTCCAACTTGCTCCATCACTCAATACTGGGTCTCTACTATAATATCCAGTTCCACCTGTCCAACTTCCACTAACAATATATGTATGTAAAGATTGTTCTACTGCCAATTCAGATGATTGTGCATCATAAAGATTTATATAAAATTTTGCATCACTTGGAATCACTCCACTCTGTACAGAAGATGAAATGTATCCATAATCAAACTTCATCAAAATTCGTGATACTCCAACTGTAGTTCCTGTTGAATTAACTTCCTTTCTAACTTCTAATATTTGATCAATTCCTGTATTAATAGAAGAACTTATATTACCTTCATAAATTGTTGAGTCTACTATAGGATATTCAAAATAATACATTATACATCTCCTACTACTCTACCCTGAATATCTGTATTCGGAAATTTTAATTCGAAGATACAAGGGTCTAATGATGGATATATTACACCATCTTTTGTTGCTGATTGTAAATCATATACATGGCCACTATATCCACTTTCTGTTTGCCATTCATTCTCAATAACTACCATTTGTTTTTGTGGGTTATCTTCCGATGGTGGAACTATACTTGCCACACCATCAACTAATGAAATTGCATAAGCAATATCACTCAGTATAATTGGTTGTCCAATTTGCCATTTCTTAATATCAAAATATTTCTTAACTGATTCTATTGCCATTAACAATACTTCATTTTTATTAAATCCTCGTTGAGTAATAATTGAAAATCTACAACTAATATTTACAGTATAAGCATCTTTAATATTAATTGCATCTGTTAAAATTCTATATTGTGATAAATAAGTTTTTAAATTTTGTTTAACTGCTTGATTTAATGCTACTAAATGTTGATTAGCATCATAACCCAAAGTATAAAAATTTAATGCCAATGGATTAGGTAAAGTACTTATAGCTGTATTTTTTACAATCTTACCATTCTTAACTATCTCTTTAGTATTTGCTTCTAATTGTTCATCTTGTACGATAAAACATTTAGCAATATTACCATACTTCTGTGGTAATGAATAAACTCTAACTATATAATCCTCTTTGGTAACTGCTCTATTTTGTGAATTAAAATATGCTAATGCATTTTGTCTGACTTCTTCATTACTCTCACCACTTGAACCACCAGTTGCAGGTTCTTCATTAGTAACACCTAAACTTGATTTCATATCACTTACTTTTGTACCATCTAATCCTGAATCATCAAATGTCCAACTAACATTATCAAGATTTGTAATTGTACCAGAAAGTGCATTATCTTTAACTGAACCACCATAAGTATAAGTTACAGTCAATGTAGTATTACTTGGAGCCAATCCAAATGTTCTTGTCTTTAAAAAATTACTTGGGTCAAATGAATCATCTAATTTATTAACACCCATCGATAACGATGAACCAACATTATCTGGATTTGGAATTATTTCTTCATCCGCATTTGCACTAATACCACTACCAAATCTTATTTCTGTTTTACCATCACTACGAACATACTTTGTAAATCTTTTAGCAGTTTTAATTAACTTTAATAAAAATGGTGATTCCTTTTTATGTGATGTTAAATCTGGACTATTCAAATCAGAGTTTTCCATTGAAGCAAAAACAGTATCTTGAGCCAAGAATGGAACTTCATACCACTTATCTTCTTTACTATCTGTTATTGACATAATATCAATTATTTTATCATTACTTAAAATAACTTTATCAAATTTAGTAGAGTTTCCAAATGTAAATTCTTGTGATGTTTTAGTTCCTGATTTACAAATTCCTTTTTTAGTTAATTTAAAATGAGATGGTATTTCATCTGAAAATTGTGAAATCTCTTGTTCCATATCATCTAATGAACTTGATACTTTAAAATTAATATCATCCGTCAATCTAAATGTTATACCATTGGTAGATGAAAATGTACTATCACCTGCTAATATTGGTGCATAATCTAAATTTGGTTGATAAGTTTCTCCAACTTGTACCGCTGGAACTTCTACACTAAAATCACATATTGCTGTGGAAGGACTTGAAAGTTTAGGTTCATATCCAAATGATTGAGCAATTTTATAAATATTTTTCTTTTCTTCTGCTGCATGTAATAACGATTCACGATATTGATTATCAACATAAAATGATAATACATCACCAACATATGCTGCCATCTCTATAAACATCATTCCAGGACTTGCCTCATTAAAATCATTATAAGCTTTAGGAAAATAAGATTTTGCAAATTCAATTAAGTTACTTCGTATATCACTAAATTCTCTACCGAGATATTGAACTTCCTTTTTCTCTACTTTTTGATTTGTATTATAATCGACAGCCATTCTATCCTCCTGTATTAAAATTAAATGTCATTATTTCAAGTGCATCAGGGTCATCTGTATCTACTCTGAACTCAAGAGAAACCGTTACTTGATTAGGATTGGATTCATCCTGTATAGTAAAAATATTTTCAGCTGTAATATAAGGTAACCATATTGCTAAAGATTCTCTAATTGCATTATCAATTTTTTCTCCAATTGTACCATCAATTGGTTCAAATATAATTGCAGGTAAATCACTACCAAATTCAGGGTGCGCTAATCTCTCACCTTTCATAGTTAATAAAAGATTTTTTATATTAGATGATGCTTGTTCTTTTAATGTTCTTGAGCGGGGAAAAAATCCCTCTCCACCTACTCCATATGTTAATGGAAAGGTACATCCAAAGAAACTATCTTCGTCATCATTTAATGCTGCTACTGATGGGTTATCTGGCATTATCTATTACTCTTCATTTTATCGTGTTTCATTAACTTACTATAATCCTTTGTTAGAGCATCTTGTACATGGTCTGGAACTTGATTTGTTGAAACTCCAGCTTCTTTCATAGTTTGAACTGCTCCAACTTCTCTTTGTGTTTGTTTATCACCACCGAACCCTGCTAACTCAGATACTCTACTTGAATCGAACGCTCCGCCTCCCATAGTTGGGTATTCATCCATTTCGCCGTTTCCTTCAATTCCACCAACCGTTTCATTTAATATATCATTCAAAGTTGTATTTGATGTATAGGTAACCTTCTCTCGTTTCTTATACTTTTTTCTAATCGGTTCTTTGAACTCTGTTTCAGTAAGTGATTTTAGAGAAGAAGATTTCTCCTCTTGTATAAATATCTCGTTCACCTGTTTTTTAACTTCAATCTTAACGACTTCTCGTATTATTTTTACTAGGTCTTTTTTAGTCATGTCTAACTCCTTTACGCACCACTTGGTACTTTATAGCCTGTAAATACAGTTGGTATAGTTCCCAATGGAGGTCCAATTCCCTGTACTTGTTTTAGATGTGTATCAAATGCTTTTATTAGTTGATCAATAAAATCATCTACACTTTTATTTTTAATTCCTGCCGCGTCAATATATGATCCAGTTACACCTGGAACTACTACAACACACATATTACTTGAAACGGCTCCTGTCCAATATATTTTTAATGCCGTATCTAATGCCAACGAAAATGGTGGGAATGGTAATGGACTTTTTAAACACCAATTTATCATTCCTGCCATTAATTTTTTTAATGGTGATTTAACTATTATTCCTGGAACAGTTGCACTTCCTTGTCCTCTTTGTGTTCCACCAAAATATGGTATACCTGGTACCGCGGTTTTAACTGCTTTATCATATGAATCAGCAATTGCCGTACCAATGTCATCACCCTTTTCTAAGGATGCTTTATATTCAACTCTAAATAATTCCCAACCTATTTTTTCTGCCACTTTATTCTACCCTATTCTTTGGACTTTTTATTGATGGTATACCTAATGTCTCACTTTTTATTTTTTCAAGTATTGGTAATCCTGCAACAACTTGTACAGGACCCGTAGGTGCCAACAATCCAGTTTCTATTAATGTTAAAATATCATTTAACACTGCTTCTAATTTATCTCCCAACACCAATGGTTCAGTAGCACCTGAACTACCAATTTTTGTTACTGGTGATTCAATTACTACTTCACTAACTGCTCCTATCGAAACATTGTTATGACTAAACATTCCAATATCTCCACCGTTCTTAGTATTAAATATAATCCTATCCGAACTTAATAAAATATTTTTACCCTCATATGGAGCTGTAACTACTTTACTTTCTATTCCTGAAGTAAACTCTAATTTTTGATTTGTAGTCAAGTAAATACTTGAACCATCCGTATCAATCTTTTCTTCTACTGGTTGTTTTGGTTCAGGAAACTCATCTTTACTTTGTCCAACATTTAAAATAATGTTTGGTGAATCTTCATTTTCATTCTTTATATCACTACCAATTCTTATAGTGTTTCCATGTCTACCTTCAAATATTACATCACCCTCGTGTGGTAATAATTTGCGAGAATCTTTTGTCTTCTTTAAATAATATCCAAGTTCAGCACTTTTATCATCTGTATTTGGTGTGTCTAAACCAAACAAAGATTTAAGTGTGTTCTTTCTTTTTAATCTACTAATTCCATGTTGTGAATTAAAATTAGGATTACCAAATACATTTAATTGTGTTGTATAATAATATTGTCCAAGATACTGAACTCCTATCACAATCTCTCCAACTGCTGGTAAATTGTTTATACTTGGATTCATCGGTTTAAAATTTTTACATTTATCTATTGTCTTACCTTGTTCCGAATAAACAAACCTACCAAGAATCCCACCAATAAAAGCATAATCTGGTTTATCTTCAGATGTTTTTGGAAAAGATGATTTACTCTCATCTAAATGTACATCCAAAATTTCTACTGGTTCTAATTCATAAAATTCTTCCGATTGGACTAATTGTTTAAATAGTCTCATCGTTGATTCTACATTTTGTATTCTATTAGATTGAAGTGGTCCTGA
>PVBE012040490.1_pt1 | contig 16316 bp, 14 predicted proteins | sample 1631181 | NCBI WGS metagenome assembly PVBE01 (sample SAMN08397723, study PRJNA350692) | Marine metagenome, whole genome shotgun sequencing project. | isolation source: water | place: Pacific Ocean | collected 2012-04
AGCGGCAGCGCGCTACAGGATGATCTGATCCACCACCTTCGAGAGCTGGCGAAGATTCCTGCATTCCTCGACGACGTCGCAATACGGCATATAGCGGTCCATCACCGAGTCGCCGAAGCCCCAGGCACTCGGACTCTCCGGGTTCAGCCAGACCACGTTCTTCGCCTTGTTCTGGATGTCCCGGATGCACCAGGCCTTGGCGTCGTTGTAGTTGTTTCGCGCATCGCCCAGGATGATCACAGTCGTCTTGTTGTCGATGGCCGACAGGTGATTCTTCCAGAACTCGTGGAAGGCGTAGCCGAAGTTGCTGCGCGTGTAGACGTTGATCGCGTCGCCGCCGTCGAGAGCCTTCTCCACGGCACTATTGACATCGCCATCGTGGAAGATGTTGGTCACCTCTCCCAGCTCGGCCACGAAAACGTAACAGCGAATCTTCGTAAAGGCCTCCTGGAGGCTGTACATGAACTGGAGCATGAAGCGGGAAACGTTGGCGACCGACGAAGAGACATCGCACATGATCACGAGCTTCGGGCGCTCCTTGCGACGCGTCTTGAAAATCACCTCGAAGGGGATGCCGCCCCGGGCCATGTTGCGACGCAGGGTCTGATGAAGATCGAGCTTGCCGCGCTTGAGCCGCTTCTTGCGGATCGAGAGGATGTTCTTGATTCGCTGTGCAAGTCGCACCACGACCTCGCGCATCCGCTGGATCTCGTCTTCCGTGAGATGATAGAAGCTCTTCTCCGTCAGCATCTCGCGACGGAACTTCTCCATGTAGTTGTGGTTCTGCTGCTGCAGCTCGCGTTCCGTGAAATTTCGAACCGCGCGACGCATCGTTTCCATCAGCTTGCGAACCAGCTCCTGCATCTGCGCGATGGCATCCTCGCCCATTCCCTGGGCGCGCAATCGATTGGCGAGATTCTCGAGCTCCTGCTGCGCAGCCTCGAGTCCGAGCTGTTCCGTCGTGCGCCGGCTGAAGAAACCGACCTGGAGCATGTTCTCGATTCGCGCGGTGCCGGATTGCTCGGCCGCAGCTCGAATCATGTTCTCGAGCTCCGAGAGATCCTGCGTCAGCAGCGCCTTGGCCAGCTCCCCCAGATCGAGGTCGCCGTCCATCTGCTGCATCATCTCGGCCAGCTGCGCGAGCAGCTGCTCGAGGTCGATCCCCATCTCCCCCAGAGAGCCTTCCATGTTGCCGAAGCCGTCCTTCAGATTGTCGTAGAAGCCCGACCAGAAGAGGTCGAAGAGCTCGTCGTAGGCCGGAATCTCATCGCCGCGCTTGACCATCGCCGCGCGCAGCGCGTCGCGGAAGATCTCGCGATCGTCGAGCGGCAGCTCGGCGAGGGCGTTGAACGCATCGATGCATTCGGCGACCGATACGCGGATTCCACTCTTGCGAAGCAGATTCGTGAACTCGACGACCTTTTGTTGCATGGCTAGTGCAGAATCCCCTTCTTCGCGCTCGCCTGGGCCGGCGCGGCCTGAGGCTTGGCCGCCTGCTCTTCGGCCGTTCTCTTCTGAATCAGCTTCGACAACTCGTTCTGCGCCTTCTGGACGTCGCCCTCGTATTTGAGAATCACATTCAATGTGTCGGAGACGATCTGATCCTCGAGCTCGTCGGCGTTGAGCGCCAGCAGCGCGCGCGCCCAGTCGAGGGTCTCCGAGATCGAAGGGGTCTTCTTCAGGTCGAGCTCACGGATGCGATTCATCAACTGGACGACTTCCTCGGCGAGGCGCTTGTCGATGTTCGGCACCTTGCGATCCAGGATTCGCACCTCCAGCTCCTCGCTGGGATAGTCGATCCAGAGGTGCAGACAACGGCGCTTGAGCGCATCACTCATCTCTCGTGCATCGTTCGAAGTCAGGAACACCAAGGGCTGCGTGTGGGCCTTGATGGTCCCGATCTCCGGGATCGTCACCTGAAAATCGGACAGGATCTCGAGCAGGAAGGCCTCGAACTCCGGATCGGATTTGTCGACCTCGTCGATCAGCAGCAGCACGGGCTCATCCGAGGTGATCGCCTGCATCAGCGGACGCGGCACGATGAATCGACTGGAGAAGAAGACCGAGTCTTCCTTGCCGACGCGCTCCGCCGCCTCACTCAGCGATTCCGCACCCGCAATCGTCTCGGAGACCTTGTCCTTGAGAATCTGGGTATAGAGAAGCTGCTTCGAGTACTCCCACTCGTAGAGCGCTTTGGCCTCGTCCAGACCCTCGTAGCATTGCAGGCGAATCATGTCCCGACCCAGCGCCTGCGCGACGACCTTGGCCAGCTCCGTCTTGCCGACACCCGCCGGCCCTTCGACGAGCACGGGCTTGTCGAGCTGCTGCGCGAGGAAGACCACCGTCCCAATCTGCTTGTCGCAGATATAATCCTGATCGCCCAGCTGTGCGATGACATCCTCAACCGACTTGAACATATTGACCTCTCGTTCCGCTCTTGATTGCGCTCGAGGGATTCGACTGGTCGATCGGTGTCGATTCGAATCGATTCGAGCGAGGCCAAACTCAATCGGGATGGCCCTTGATCTGTCTTCGTTCAGGCTCGCAGCTTCAGCACGTGCCCGAGCTTCTCTTTCTTCGTCCGCAGGTAGTCGACGTTATTCGAGTTGGGTTCGATCTCGAGGGGCAGTCGCTCCACGATCTCGACGCCATAGCCACTCAACCCCGCACGCTTGACTGGATTGTTCGTCAGGATTCGAATCTGTCTCACGCCAAGATCCGCGAGAATCTGGGCTCCGACACCATAGTCGCGAAGGTCGGCGCCAAAACCGAGTCGATGGTTGGCCTCCACCGTGTCGAGGCCTTCGCGATCCTGGAGCTCATAGGCCCGGATCTTGTTCTTGAGGCCGATCCCACGTCCCTCCTGGCGCATGTAGAGGACGATGCCCTAGCCGGCTTCGGCGATGATGCGCATCGCCGCCTCGAGCTGCTCTCCGCAATCACAGCGCTGTGACCCGAAGGCATCGCCGGTCAGGCATTCGCTGTGTACCCGGGTCAGCACGGGTTCGTCGGGATCGATCTCTCCCATGATGAGAGCCATGTGATCGACGCTGTCGATCTCGTTCTCGTAGACGACGGCACGAAACTCCCCGAATCGGGTGGGCATCTGCGCCATCGCCGTACGTCGCACGAGCCGTTCGTGACTCAATCGATAGGCCACGACATCCCTGACGGCGACGATCTTGAGGTCGAAACGCCGCCCGAATTCAACCAGATCCGGCAGGCGAGCCATGCTGCCGTCATCCTTCATGATTTCGCAGATGACACCGGCCGGCTTGCAGCCGGCGAGTGGCGCCAGATCGACCGACCCCTCCGTCTGACCGACCCGACGCAACACTCCGCCCTTCCGGGCACGCAGCGGAAAGATATGCCCGGGCTGAACGATATCGCTGGGCTGCGCGCCGTCGGCGACGGCGACCTGAATCGTTCGCGCGCGATCCGCGGCAGAGATTCCCGTCGTGATCCCCTCACGCGCTTCGATCGAAACCGTGAAGGCCGTGCCGAAGGAGGTGGTGTTCTCGTGATCCGGAACCATCATGCCGATCTGCAAACGATCGAGCTGCTGCTCGTCGAGGGGCAAGCAGATCAGACCGCGCCCGAATTTCGCCATGAAGTTGATGGCTTCCGGCGTGGCCTTTTCGGCGGCCATGCACAGATCGCCCTCGTTTTCGCGATCCTCGTCATCGACCAGGATGACCATCTTGCCAACGGCGATGTCCGCGAGGGCTTCGGGGATCGTCGCGAGCGCCGACTCGGGCTCGCCCTCGATCAGCGGTTTTCGAGCGTTCGTTTGGGGGGTCGACATCGGTGGGTCTTCACCTTCCGTACGGACCCCATGGGATGAGGTTCCGGCGGGCGCGGTCGGGGATCATACCCCGGGGTGATGACCGATCACGATATCCATCGTTGACTGGAGTGTCAATAACACACGACCGGCTACGAAAATACTCGGGAATTGCCCGGTTTCGTGCGCCGTAGTGGTTTAGTCGTGGTCCGGCGAAGAAAACCGACTGGTCGCAGGGGCGTCTCCAGTCTCTTGCCGCTTGACCTGCCGCCGATGGTCAGGCGACCACCACTCTTCGAGCAACGCTTCGTGCACGCAAATCGTGTGAGCGCCGCCCACTGCGACTTCCGCAGCTCGCGATGTCGACATCACCCCTACGGGCTCTCGAAATCCGGCATCACGAGGGCCTACTTCACTCCGACCGACTCGCGCGCTCGGTTCGGTCGAACTCGACTTCGCGACGCGTATGAAAACAGGAAGGAGAACAGCAACAGGGTATAGAACCAATGACGGTATACCTGATTGTAGAAGACACCCGCCACAAGGAACCCAACCATCGCTCCTTCCAGGCCCAGAGACAGGTACTTCAGGTCAAAGCCGGCCCCACCCGCAAGGCTCCATGCCCTTCTCGCTCGCGATGTCCTCAGCTGACCGACCCGGCGAAAGAATCCGATGATCATGATGGCCCATAGGGTGACTCCAAAAAGACCCTGCTCCGCAAGGAGCTGCACATAGACATTGTGCATCTGCTTGTTGTAGAGAACCGCTGGGTTGGCGAAGCGACCGGCGACTTCACCGAGCTTTATGATCTCCATGCCCACCACACCGGTATTATTGGCACCCACACCAAAAATCGGACTCGTCAAGAAGACTGGAATTCCCACACCGGTCCAGAGCGCCCATCGACTGGCGCCGGTCGACTCGTTCGTTCCCTCGGCAATCGTCGCCATTTCATTCCAAAACGCTCCACCTGGAAAGAGAATCTCGGAGGTGATCAACAACAATACGAGAACGACGGAACCCTGTACGACGGCGCGCAGCTTTCGGTCCGACCGGAGCCAGATCAAGCCGACGACGGCGACGCCCGAAAGGAATGCGCCGCGCGCAAAAGACGCGACCAAGGCAATGACGCCAAGGCCCGCGATCGCCATTCCCGCGCGTTTCCATTTCCGTTCATCCGCTGCCAGCGAGAAGTTGTATCCGATCGCAATCGCCAGAACGCCGAGAGGTCCAAAGGCGTCCGGGTTTCCGAGCAGGTTATGCCACCAGATCAAGCCTGCCGGCAGCCCCTGAATGCAGTACCAGGGGAAGCTGAGCAGAAATAGCTTGTAGAGCGTCAGCACCTGGGCCGGCGTGCGAACGACCGAGAGTGTTGCGACAAAGGGGATGAAGAAAAGAACCATGCTCTTGAAACCGGTCATCGCGAGACCCCGATTCCAGGCGAACGGAACGATCAACATATGCGCCAGAACAAAGAGTGCATAGGGCCAGTAGATCGAACGGCGACTCCCTCGCATCACAGCGACAATCGCGAGCATTCCCATCACCAGGAGTGGGATACGGCGGATCACCGGGCCGCCACCACCGATCATGGCGGGAATGAAGTTGTGGAACTCGAAATAGATCAGAGTCCACATGGTGTAGACCAGGAGGAGTGCCGCACCGGGGCGTCCAGCCGACACCGGCGGCCGTGGCTGGGATTGCGATCGAACGGGTGGCGCGGTTTGCGGGTGCCCGACGTCCGCGCGAGCCGGAGTCTCCGGGGGAGCGGGGTCGGGCGAAACTGTCTTGGGTCCCGGCCCGAGCAATTCCTTCACGCTGAAGCCGAGCCTCCGAAAATGACGGAGGCTCGCTTGGCATCGATGTCCCAAGAATTTGAAGTCTGCACCACTACCCCTACATGTCGGCTCGTCGGTCACCTCGCCATTGCGATGCGTTTCCCATGCCGACGCCCACAGATACAGTCATCCCACCGAGACCACCACCCGAGGGGTAATTCTACTCAACAAACGCCGATGAAGCTCCGTTGCACCTCGCTAGAAACGAAGGTCGTCGATTTCGACTCGTTGAGTTCCTCCATCCCCGCGTATTCAAAAAGTTGAAGCCCGACGACTCGTGATCGTCGTCACCTCGGTTTCACGCCCCCCCACCGATACGTCAGACACCCACTGCGGTCCGAAGATCCATCGCGACGAGGCATATCCGAAGGTCAAGTTGGCTTCGGGACAACTCCTCGGAAATGATCTCATCATGAACGCGCTCATCGGCCAGCCAAATTCTCGCAGTCAAGCTCGGAGCCGCAGCGCGTTTCTGGGCTTGCGCGGATCGCGACTCCTCCGAAGAATCCGAAGAAGCAGTTCGATTTCGATTGCGATCGTCACCCTTCTCCCCATTTTCGCGGCCGCAACCGAATCCGGATGCCCGGGCGCATCGGACCCAGACCCGGCCGTGCTCTTCTGCGACGCCTTCGATGACGGCGTCCCGATCCAGGAAAAATGGAACGGGTACAACTCGGGCGGCGGCGCGTTCATTCCCGTACCCGACGTCGGGGTGGGCGGCTCTTCGGCGATGCGAATGCGCTACGAGCTCGGCTTGGTCAGCGGTGGGCGGTTTTCGATCGCACTGGGAAAACTTCCGCCCTTCTATCGCGGAGAAGGCGAGAACTGGAAACACATCATCTCGCCCGACACGATCTTTCGTGAACTCTACTGGCGGGAGTACATTCGACTCGAAGCCGGTTGGCAGGGCATACCCCGGAAACAGTCGCGCGCGCGAGTCCTGATCCAGCCCGCCCCGAGCGATGCCGCGCCTCACCGAACCGCATTCCAAGCCCACCTGTGGCCGGACGTCAATCCCTCCAACGCCCACGCCGATGGCGTTCTGTTTTTCAACAATACCCGCGGTATCGATGAAGAAGGCAATATTACCGATATCGGGAACAACACGGACACCTCCGTCTGGCTGCCGAGAACCCACTCTTCAACCGTAATTTTCAAGGCTCACCCCGAGCAAGGCGAGTGGATCTGCGTCGAAGGCCATATCAAGCTGAACGATCCCGGGACGAGCAACGGCGTTGAAGAAATCTGGATTGACGGAAGACTCGAGGGGCAGCGAGCGGATCAGAATCACGTAGGAACCTACACGGAGTACGGCTTGAACCAAGTCGTCTTCGACAACTACTGGAATCGCGGTGCGCCTGGAGAAAACGTGCTCTACCGCGACAACATCGTCGTCTCGACCGAGCGAATCGGCTGCCTTGCTCGGAGGCCCTCGAACTCGCCGGCAGCGGCTCGGCCCGTCTCCCCCACGCTGCTTCCCTGAATCGTCAACACCGAAGCGGCCCCACCGACCCGGATCGTGCCAACTCCTCTGAGATCGCATCCCCGCTTCCGATACACACCCACGAGCCGCACACGAAATCCAAGCGACGCGTCAACTTCGCCGTTGGAGGCGCATCATGGAGCCGGGTACATAGGTGACCAGCAGCAAGGCCTGAACGGAAACCGAAGCGTAGAGCAACATCAGGACGGGTCTCTCGACGAAGGCCGGTCGGCTGATGCGATCCGCTGCCTCACCGATCAGGAGCTTCAAGAGACGGTAGACCGCCCTCATCGCAAAGGATTTTTCCCAATTGATGCTTCTCGGCTGGGCGTAGGTGTATTGCTCGTAGGGATATTTCTTGAGTCGAGGCCTGAACCCATCCTCGCCTCCCGCGATCTCTTGCTCGATCCTGTCGCGCAGGATGCCCTCGTCCTTCGTCAGGTCTCCAACCCCGTAGTAGCCGCCGCTTGGCTTCGGGAAGTAGAGACCGAAAAGCGCATCGACGACCATCTCCTTGTCGCTCTCGATATCGATCGTGACAACGGCGTGGCGTGACCTTTGCTCGTGATCGTAGAGCGCCATCTTGGAGGCCCGGACACCCCGCAGATTCAAGAGCGTGATCAGGAGTCGGGAACGGTCGGCGCAGTCGCCGCCGCGCTCCGCCACTTCGCGGGGTGGCGGCCGCAGAAACTCGAAAGCCGGCGAAAGGAAGGGGCCGGGCTCTCCCGTGTCGCGCAGCCTCGCACGCAGGTAATCGACGGCGCTGACGGCCATCTCGCTCGGCGACTGGTCATCGGAGATGAACTCCCGAGATAATTCGTAGAAATATTCGTTGTCCGCGTAGTACCTCCACACCAGGGCAGCGTCGACGATCAACAGAAGGGCGACGATGGGTAGACGGATCCCGAGTACCCGTCGTCTGATGCTCGTGTACCGCGTGTTCACGATTGGACCCGCCTGGCTGCTCGCTGCTTCCCGAGGGGGATCGGGTACTGGCCCATCTCCCCGAGCCGAAGATTTGGAGGTCACGCAACTTCCTGGCATGCTCGAGAGTGATGGCAGCTTCGGTGTGTGGCAACCCCGTTCGTACCATACCCTCGGAAGGGCCGCGCCGGGCCATGACTCCCTCTCATGTTCTCCAGGATCCGCCCGCATCGGGCCTCCAACTCTCGTTGCAGGTGATCGATGTCACGAGTTCTCTCCGCCAGATCCCGATAGATCTTGCGGACGCTACTATGAATTCTAGATGGAAGGACATCTCCGTGAAGTCAAACAAAGCCATCCGCTTCTTGGCGGGTTTCATTCTTGCTCTCGCTCCGGCGATTCCGAGCATGGCGCAGGAGGCAAGATGCAACGAGCTGGGGAGCACGTGTACATGTTCCGAGCCGCTCGACTTCTCTAGCAATGGGGACCTCGCCATCAACACCGACCCCCCTGACTCGGTCACTCGCGAGTGCAACAGTGGGAAGGCGATCACGCTCCTGTCGGGCGCCAGGGTCGACACCGTTTCCGCATCATCGACGGGCCTCTCGGGACCGTCCCGCGTACTGAGGCGTAAATCAGGCTCAGGCAGCGTTCGTCACGTCAATCAGGACTTCCCGGACTCGACCTACTGCATGCGTGTCTACTTCCGAGAGGACGCTGCCACTTACCTCCCAGCGACCGGTGGTGAAGAAGACCTCAAATTCATGCTCGCCGAGAAACCGAATCAGACATCCGTCGCTGCATTTCTTCAATTTCGAGCTCCCGGACTCCAGTGCGGAACGACTGACAAGAGAACGGGTTGGCACACCGATTCCACGGTGTTCGCGTCCTCCGGAGACTCCATCTCCATGGAGGACTGCAGCGATAGGGGGTGGTGTCGGGCAGAGATGTGTTTCGACCACAATTGGGACGGAACGGATCGACTTCGATGGCGTTGTAGAGTGGACTCCCTCGGCACGGGCAAGACCCGGACCTGGTCGGCCGTCAGCACGAATTCGCAGTCCACGGTCAACTCCGGTGAGCGCGCCTTCCCCGTTCGGCTGTTCAGCGACTACGGACCCGGGGGCTGGGAACGCTATTTCTCACACGTAATGATCGCGACCAAGCGTCCTGCCGATCCCAGTTTCTGGATCGGGCGCGCCTACGAAATTGAGAGCGGTGGCGGGCCACCGCCCCCGGCCGAGCAGGAGCGTCCGCAGGCGCCGAAACTGCTCGACTAACAAGAAGCCAAATCGGTGCCGAAGTATTTCAGAATACGATGAGCCAAGATCTTGTTGCCGGGCTTCGGCTTCCAACGACATCAAAGACGGGATTGGCGACGATCGCGGCGGTAGCGCGAGGCTACCCCGCGTCGCCGCGATCCCTGTGCACCCCCTTGAACCAGTGCTTGAAGCGCGCGAGTCGCATACGGCGAGAGGTCAACCGGCCGATCAGCGAAGGCCATGCCATGCCCGTCACGTCGATGAGTTCATATTTCAATCGAAAAGCCTGAAACGCACCCGACTGCGGATTCACGTGAGGCCCATCGACCGCCTGGTAACCGCGAAGAAATGCGTTTGCCAGTTCCTTCCGTACCCTATCGCCGACCCAATGGCGTGACATCATCGACGTAAATCGATAGAAGTGCACGACATCGTCGTATCGCGAACTGTGATTATCGAGCCGAGCCAAGTAGGTCCCGACCCCGGGATCGAGGGCGTTCAATCGACCCGGACCAACGAGGATATTATAGGGCGCGTAGTCACCATGCGTCCGAACGCGAATCCGATCCTCTACGGAGAACTCGGACATCGCGGCCTCGAGGTACGACATCACGCGCTCGCGATAGGCCTTGTCGATCGCATTCTCATTCACCAGCGTGTGCAGCCTGACGTCGACGTACTCCCTCAGCACGTCGAGGTCGTAAAGCTCTGATTCGGGCAGCGCGGAGGAATGAAGTCTCGAGAGCCATGACCCGCAGCGTTCGAGATGACGTAGAATCTCGGCACGGTCGGCAAAAGGTGCGGCGAATCGATTCAGAGAACTCCGAATCAGGTCGACGAGCGGGATGCCGCCTACGTGTTCGCTGACGAGCGCCGCCAGCTCAGGCAGATAGGTGACGACCTCTGGAATCCCCAACTCATCGGATTCGACGAATAACCGCCCGGCCTCCGTGAGAAAACGGTATTCCCGTTCGGCGTCGCCGAGCGACTCCTGCGAATGAGTCTTGATCCAGAACAATTCAGAGGACGGGTCCATCTGAACACGCACCTGGTAGACATTCGAGACCGGCCGATTCGAGGATCGGACAATTTCGGCGCCGACCGCATTGCGGGCCACGAAGTAGTCGCTCCCCAATAGCGCGTCGATCAAAGGCTGTGCTGCGGGAACGATATCCGTCACAGCAGCGTCGCGCGAATCAGAATAGCGAAAGAAACACGCATTCTTCTTGATGAAGCCAACCCCATGCTTCTCCCGGAATCTGATCTGCCGATATTCACGTCGCCCGTACCGTCTCGAGACAACAGCTCTTTTCCGCTTCGGACCGAAGATATCACCCCGGAACCGCAGACGTCATCCATCGACGGACTGGAACGCCTCGAGCGCCAAGGATTCGCTTCAATTCCACGGTGAGTTCGTGTGTTCGAGATTGGCATTGCAGTACAGTTGCAACGTCGATTCGCACCTTCGCCGACCTCTGAACCTACCGCTTCAACTCAACGAAGGCGAACCGAATTGGCTTCGCCGGTCTAGAGTGAGAAATGAAGCGCAACAACGACCGACGCATCCTGCTCCGTTCCGAGTCGTACCGAGCGATCGTTGTCGCGTCTCCCCCTACTTGATTCATTGCATCGGAGCTCGGCTCTCGAAGGAATTCGGCGTCCTGTACGTCGCCGACCATCGTGATCCCTGGACCTTAGGCCTCGGGATTCATCTCACTTATATCAACGATCTCGAGCGGCGCGTCGGTCGTCATTTCGAGGTTGGCACTCTGAGCCGCGCGCATACCGTGAGTCACAATGCGGGACACGCACGGCTCGCCGTCGCCGAAAAGTTCCAGATTCCCGGCACTCATGTCGCGATCCGCAATGGCTACGACGATGGGCGAGAAGTCGATGCGCCCGACGCGTACTATTTCCGAGTCGTCTACACGGGTCATCTCTGCCCTTTCATAGACGTCCGTTAAGTCTTTTCGGGAGTCGCGCGCCTGCGAGAACGACACCATCTCGATGCAGACCGAATGTGCATCGATTTCGTCGGAACACCTCACTCTTTTGAGGGCGTCACACTAGCGGATCTATCGGCGGCCTACGGCCTCCGCGACATCTTCCGATGGCATCCACGCGGCCCCCGGCGAAGGCCGCGGAATTCCAACACGCAGCATCGGTCCTCGTAGCCTACGACTGGCTCTTTCCCGTCGCGGTGGCTTCCAAATTCTACGCTGGCCTCCGCCGCGACGGAGAGCGGTCTGCGCGTGATCGACGCCGGTGATGCAGAGGGCATCGACGAGCGGCTCGAAAGTCGGATCGGTGACGGTGGAGAGAACTCTCATCCGGCCGCCACACTTTGGACAGCGAAGCGCATCGACCTCGAAGACGCGCTGAAGGAGTTCGGACCAGGTGGTGTGGTGGGGCCGAGGCTCGGCGAGATCGATGGAGGCCTTGAATCCAGCTCGCACGCCGAGTGCGAGTCGATCGATCCAGACGGCCGGAGGAGCCGCGAATAGCTGATCGCAGTCGTGGTTCAATCGAGGTTCCGCGGGGCCAGACGGGGGGCGTCGAACCACTACGAAGCCAGACAACGGGGACTCTCCTGCGAACTACGCGGCCGAGACGCCTAGCGACACGAGCCGACGATCCCGACGCAGGTGTCAATCACACGCCCGAACCCTGGCGAGACGGCCGGTCGGGCGGGGTCGAGCGGCCGACTAGGCGCTCCGGCGAAAGTTCTTCATCACGCCCTTGAGGAAGTCCTCTTCGGAGAGTGCGAATTTCGCCGAGAAATCGTGGCGCTCATCGAGGCCACGAAAGAGCACCCTCATCAAGGCGCGGAAAGTCTCGAGAACGCCCTCGCCCCGGTTCGCCACGGCCGGGAAGGTCGGCGTGTCGCCCCATTGTTCCGTGATCTCGTTCAGCGGCTTGACATCGGACATGTCGCGTTTGTTGAACTGGACGACCTTTGGGAGGGCATCGAAGTCGATGCCGTGGGCATTCAGGTTCGCCTCCATGTCGCGCCAGGAATAGGCGTTCGCGCTGGCCGCCGAGCGTTGAGAGTCGGCGATGAAAGCGATCGCATCGGCGCCAGCGAGCACCACCTTCCGCGTCGACTTGTGCATCACCTGCCCTGGCACCGTGAACATCTTCATCTTGACCGAGAAGCCACCCACCGTATCGAACTCGACGGGAAGGAAGTCGAAGTAGAGGGTCCGATCGTCCTTGGTGTCGAGCGTCAGCATGTGGCTGCGCGTCGCCGGATTCATCAACTCGTGAAGCTGCTGGAGATTGCTCGTCTTACCCGAGAGCGCCGGACCGTAGTAGACCACCTTGAGGGTGATCTCCTTGCTGGCCATGTTGATCTGAACCATCGACTGCGCCTCCCGACTGGGGCTGACCGGCTCCGGAGGCCACCCTCGCAGGGTCTTCCATCGGTCGATCGAGGCTCGAAATCAAGCCGGGAAAATCGAGTCGGGCGTGCCGGGTGATCCGATCGCGTCGATCGGCGCGACCGCTCGAGCGGCGCAGACTCCCGACCGGGCCAGACCGGAGATGGAGCCCAGCCCCGCAGGGCCGCGAATCTCGCGTGGACGGCTACGGCCGGCGTTTTCGCGCAGCCGAACGAGCTGACAAGAAGCCGTCGAGCAGCTTGCGAGCCGCGGCGGCGGGCGTCGTCTTCAAGGCTTCGACCGATTCTTCTTCACGAGCGATCGCCTGCGCCATCCCCGGCTGCTCGCGGAAGGCTCGAGAGATGCCTTCCTCGACCAGCTTCCACATCCAGTCGCGGGATTGTTCGCGGCGCCGTCGATCGAGCTCCCCGGACGCCTCGATCAGATCCCGATGCGCCTCGATCGCCTGCCACACCTCGGCCACACCGCGATTTTCGAGGGCGCTCGCAAGCAGCGCGCGCGGTTGCCAGGGCCCGCTCACCGAACGGATCAGATTGAGTGCGCCGGCGTAGTCCTGGCGAGTCCGCTCGGCGATCTCGAGGGTCGACCCGTCCGCCTTGTTGACGACCAGCAGATCCGCCAATTCGACGACACCCTTCTTGATGCCCTGCAACTCGTCGCCACCGGCGGGCAGCAGCAGCACCAGGAAGAAGTCGACCATCGAAGCAACCGCGACCTCGGACTGGCCGATTCCAACGGTTTCGATCAGCACCACGTCGTAGCCCGCCGCCTCGCAGAGCAGCATCACCTCGCGAGTGCGGCGAGCCACGCCCCCGAGAGAACCACTGGACGGAGAAGGGCGAATGAAGGCTTCTGGACGAACGCTGAGACGCTCCATCCGCACCTTGTCTCCCAGAATGCTGCCGCCGGTCACCGGGCTGCTGGGATCCACCGCCAACACCGCCACGCGCTTGCCTCGATCGATCAGCCCGAGCCCCAGCGCTTCGATGAAGGTGCTCTTGCCGACGCCGGGTGGACCGGTGATGCCGACCCGAAACGCATTGCCACTGTCGGCGACGAGCGCCTCGAGAACCGACTGACCTCGTTGGCGGTCGGCATTGCGCGTGCTTTCGATGTGCGTGATCGCGCGCGCCAGGGCACGACGGTCGCCACTGCGAATCGCCCGGGCGACCTCGGCGGCCTCCGGATCGGATGCGTAGCCATCCCCCTCGACCGTCTCGACGCGATCCTTCGTCACAGCTCGCTCCCCGTCCGAGTGCCAAAGCCCGTCGAGCGCCCGCGGCCCACCAGGCGCCGGGCGCCCATCGAGTCAGGCCGCCGTACTCGACCTCAGTACCTCGAGCACTTCTGCTGCCGCATCGGGAATCGGCGTCCCGGGACCGAAGATCGCCGCGACTCCTTCACTTCGAAGGAAGTCGTAGTCCTGCGGCGGGATGATCCCGCCCACGATCACGACGATCTCCGGAGCCCCGGCTTCCCGCAGCGCGCGGATCAGCTCGGGAACGAGCGTCTTGTGTCCTGCCGCCTGACTCGACACGCCCACCACATGAACGTCGTTGTCGACGGCCAGCTGTGCGGCCTCGGCCGGGGTCTGGAAGAGCGGACCGACATCGACGTCGAACCCCAGGTCCGCGAAGGACGTGGCGATGACCTTGATGCCGCGATCGTGGCCGTCCTGACCGAGCTTGACGGCGAGCATGCGTGGGCGGCGCCCCTCCCCCTGACCAAAGGCCTCGACGGCCTTCGCCACCCGGGCAAAAGCGTCTTCATCGCGATACGTCGCTCGGTAGACGCCGGAGACCGACCGGACCTCGGCACGGTGCCGCGAAAAGACCTGCTCCATCGCCTCTGAAATCTCGCCAACAGTTGCACGAACCCGTGCGGCATCGATCGCCGCGGCGAGCAGGTTGCCCTCCCCGCTCTGGGCGAGCATGGAGATCTGGGCCAACGCCTTTTCGACTGCGCCCGCATCGCGATTTGCGCGAATCTCCTCGAGCTGCCGCAGCTGCGACTCGCGCACCGCCGTGTTGTCGATATCGCGAACCTCGAGCTGGTCCTGGGTCTCGAGCCGGTACTTGTTGACGCCGACGATCACGTCTTCGCCCGTGTCGACCCGGGCTTGTCGGCGCGTCGCGGCTTCTTCGATCCTGAGCTTGGGCATCCCGACCTCGATCGCCTCGGTCATGCCCCCCATCGCCTCGACTTCGTCGATCAGTTCGTTGGCAGCCCGATAGACACTCTCGGTCAGCGACTCCATGAAGTAGGAACCGCCCCAGGGATCGATCACCGCCGGAATCCCGGACTCCTCCTGAAGAATCAGCTGCGTATTGCGCGCCACCCGCGCCGCGGTGTCGGTCGGAAGGGTCACCGCCTCGTCGTAGCCGTTCGTGTGCAGCGACTGGGTTCCGCCGAATACCGCCGCCATGGCTTCCACGGTCGTCCGGACCACGTTGTTCATCGGATCCTGCTCGGTCAGGCTGGCACCCGAGGTCTGGCAATGGGTCCGGAGCATCAGGGAGCGCTGACTCTTGGGATTGAACTCGCTGCGCATTCGCTCGGCCCAGATCCGACGGGCGGCTCGCAGCTTCGCGATCTCGAGATAGAAGTTCATCCCGATGCACCAGAAGAACGACAGCCGGCCGGCAAACTGGTCCACGTCCATGCCCTTGGACAAGGCTGCACGCACGTACTCGAGGCCATCCGCGATCGTAAAGGCCAGCTCCTGGACCGTCGTCGCGCCCGCTTCCTGCATGTGATACCCGGAGATCGAGATCGAGTTGAACTTCGGCATCTCCTTGGCCGTCAACTCGATGATGTCCGCAACCAGTCGCATGCTCGGCGTCGGCGGGTAGATATAGGTGTTGCGAACCATGAACTCCTTGAGGATGTCGTTCTGAATGGTGCCTGCGAGCTGGGCGCGTTCCAGGCCCTGCTCTTCGCCCGCAACGATGAAGCAGGCGAGCACCGGGATGACCGCGCCGTTCATCGTCATCGATACGGTGACTTCGCCCAGCGGAATGTCCTTGAACAGGACCTTCATGTCCTCCACGGAATCGACGGCGACGCCCGCCTTGCCGACGTCTCCAGTGACCCGCGGATGGTCGGAGTCGTAGCCGCGATGGGTCGCCAGGTCGAAGGCCACGGACAGCCCCTGCTGACCCGCCGCGAGATTGGCCTTGTAGAAGGCATTGGATTCTTCGGCCGTCGAAAAGCCCGCGTACTGTCGCAGCGTCCAGGGTCGGTTCGCGTACATCGTCGCCCGCGGCCCGCGCACGAACGGAAACAGACCCGGCAATGTGTCGGCCTCTTCGAGCCCCTCGAGATCGCGCGCCGTATACAGCGGACGAATCGAGAGCCCATCGGGGCTCGTCCAGACGAGCTCCTCCAGGTCCTTGCCGCGCAGCTCCTCCCTGGCCAGCGAGCGCCAGTCCGAGAGGGCGTCGGTCGCCCTCGCGGCCGCTTCCCGACCCTTCGCCTTCGATGAATCAGCCATGCTGTCTCCCTGGGGTCCGGAGGCCCCCCGACAGTCGTCGCGCCGACGCGACCGGCAGCGCCACCCAAGGCTGGAGCGCGCCGATCGGCCAGCCGCCGCAATCGGCGAGGGCCGATCGAAAGAACTGACCG
>PVBE010426447.1_pt1 | contig 16315 bp, 16 predicted proteins | sample 1631181 | NCBI WGS metagenome assembly PVBE01 (sample SAMN08397723, study PRJNA350692) | Marine metagenome, whole genome shotgun sequencing project. | isolation source: water | place: Pacific Ocean | collected 2012-04
CAAAACAATGAAACGCGTCGTTGTCGATTATTTTTTGAACAAGTAAATGCAACCACTCATTATCGAACCTGGTAGCTCCGTTCGTCGCTACTGGCGAGACCTTTGGCAATATCGCGAATTGTTTCAGGTTCTTGCCTGGCGCGATATTTCGGTCCGTTACAAACAGACCGTGATCGGCATTGCCTGGGCTGTGATCCGCCCGGTTCTGACGATGGTCGTGTTTACCGTCATTTTCGGACGTGTCGCGAAGCTACCAAGTGATGGTGCGGCGCCGTACGCACTATTGGTATTCGCCGGGTTGTTACCTTGGACCTTTTTTTCGACCGCGCTTGCCGATGCCTCCAACAGTTTGGTGACGAACGCTAATTTGATCAGCAAGGTTTATTTCCCGCGACTGATCGTCCCAGCGGCTACCGTCGTTGTGGCGATGATCGATTTTTTGATTAGTTTTTCGATCCTGATCCTGATGATGATCTGGTATGCCTGGATACCACCATGGCAATTTATGCTGATTCCGGTGTTTTCCATCCTAGCATTTCTGGCAAGTCTGGGTCCGAGTCTGTGGATTACCTCATTGAATGTTAAGTATCGGGATTTTCGATACATCATACCATTTATCATCCAGTTTGGTTTGTATGTCTCACCTGTCGGATTCAGCAGTAATGTCATCCCCGAGAAATGGCGGCTTCTTTATTCACTGAATCCAATGGTTGGGATCATCGATGGATTTCGCTGGTGCATTTTAGGAGGGTCTGAAATCTATCTACCGGGCCTTGTTCTGAGCACTAGCATCACCGTCTTCTTTCTTTGGTTTGGTATTCGGCAGTTTCGCAAAATGGAAAAGAAGTTCGCCGATCTGGTTTAGCAACAGTTCAATCGACGGTATTACGCCACAAACATCATTTGCATACTCTTCCAAAGTCTCCTTCCATGTCCGACCCGATTATTCGCGTTGAAAATCTTAGCAAATCTTATCTTGTCGGCCATACGTCGGACCATAAAGAAAAATATACCGCTCTGCGCGATATTCTCAGTAGGACTCTTAAAAACTTCGGTCGCAAAACCTGGGACATGGCACGTGGCCGTCAGATCATTCAGGGCGACGAGGTGGAAGAGTTTTGGGCGTTAAGAGACGTTTCATTCTCAGTGAACAGAGGCGACGTTGTTGGAATCGTTGGTCGCAATGGCGCCGGCAAGAGTACGCTTTTAAAAGTTTTGAGTCAAATTACCGAGCCAACACACGGACGAGTCACCTTGCATGGACGTGTTGCAAGTTTATTGGAGGTTGGAACCGGTTTTCATCCCGAATTGACGGGGCGTGAGAATGTGTACCTCAACGGATCGGTCCTGGGAATGACGCGTGCAGAAATCTCAAAGAAATTCGACGAGATTGTGTCATTTGCGGAAGTAGAAAAATTTTTGGACACACCTGTCAAGCGATATTCTTCGGGTATGTACGTTCGCTTAGCATTCGCTGTCGCTGCGCATTTGGAACCTGAAATATTGGTAGTCGATGAAGTACTCGCTGTTGGAGACGCCGAATTTCAAAAGAAGTGTCTCGGCAAAATGCGCGATGTTTCCAGCAATGGTAGAACAATCTTGTTTGTCAGCCACAACATGACCGCAATTCAGCAACTTTGTGACTCTGCGATCCTTCTTGATGATGGAATGATGAGGATGCAAGGCGATGTTGACGCAGTACTCCTAGAATACTTGAAAAAAGGGAAACAAAATGCCGCCTGCCAACTTTCAGAGCGGAGAGACCGCGAAGGAACAGGACGTCTTCGATTCGAGAAAGTAACGTTTCACAGCGCAGATGGGACGGAGATTTCCGGACCGATCAGCGGATGTCCCGCGACCATTCGCTTTCACTACTCATCCGAGTACCTATCAGGCATCATGCATTCAGTCGATCTCGCATTCAACATTCGGAATCGACAAAGCGTGGTCGTGGGTGCGTGTGGGAATATTGCGTCAGGCCAACCAAAGTTGCCTGTATTTGACCATGGATATTTTGAGTGTAGCTGGCCAAAAACGATTTTGCGTGGCGAAGCATATCAGTGTGCTATATTCTGCGAAATCGACGGCGAAATTGACGATTGGCTACAGGATGCATTCACGATTGAAGTTGAGAACGGAGATTTTTTTGGTAGCGGACAACTCCTCCCACCCGGTCATGGCGATGTGTTTTTCGAGCATGGTTGGGAGAGTTGTAGGAAGGTGACCAGTCGCCAAAAGACCCGGGCCACGGCTCCCTGCTAAACTGAACGTTGGTTCATTAACAAGACCAAGGGCGAACATGATGACCGAAACAAGGACCAAATCTGGCAGCCTGTTTAAGTCCTTGATTAAGGCAATGCTTCGCTTCGTAGGTTTAGAGGTATCAGTAGCGGAACGAAGTCCATTAGCAACAAAATATTTCGGCACCGGTGACCTCACCCCGTTTGAAGAAAATTCGCGTGAATTGTACGACCAATTTTATTCTGACGAAGAAGTTCTGGACGACTATTATCAGGAGTGTCGTCTAGATTTCTATACAGCAGTAATAGAGAAACTTAATGGATCTGTTGATCTGGACCAGAAAAACATACTCGATAACGGGTGTGGTGTAGGATTCTTACTGGCTGAAGTCTCAAAAAAATATAATCCGAGTTCTTTGTCCGGAGCAGACTTCTCTGAAGAGGCGATGAAGGCATCACGCAAAAGATTTCCGAGTATGAACTTTTTTCAACATGATGCCAATGATCCTCTGACGGACAAATATGATGTTATTTTCTGCACCGAGGTAATTGAGCATCTCGAAAAACCGTTCATCGCTGTTCAGAACATGCTTGGAGCTTTAAACCCTGGAGGGGCTCTTGTTCTCAGTGTTCCTGATGGAAGAACCGACACCAGCAACGAACATATCAATTTTTGGAGTCCAGAAAGCTGGAAGATGTTCTTGGAGCGGGAGTGTCCAAACTACGCGGTAAAAACGAGCAGGCTATCGGATAAAATGAACTACCTTTATGCAACCATAACTTTGTGATAGTGACCTGCCCCGGTTGTGATTCTTCCCGGTGTGTTTCTCGGCCATTACCGTCATCAAATATGGCGACTATTAATGGCAACGATTGGTGGGTACTCACAATCCGTCATCGAAGGCAATGAATAGTGATCACGATTGTTAACTACGATACGGGGAATCTTCGATCCATTCAGAATATGCTTCTACGACTGGGAATCCCTTCTAAGATCTCAGACTCGAAGGAGGATATTCGAGATGCCTCTAAGTTGGTATTGCCCGGTGTTGGACACTTTGACTTCGGGATGACCAGTCTCGCCAAACGGGACATGATTGACACTTTGAATTACAAGGTACTGGAGGAAAAAATCCCGATACTCGGAATTTGTCTCGGTGCGCAACTACTCACTCGCAGTAGCGAAGAAGGTCGCATTTCCGGCTTGGGTTGGATCGACGCTGATGCACGTCAGTTTGATACGTCGCGACTGCATGACTCGCTACGTGTGCCACATATGGGGTGGGCTGACACCGAGTATTCGGCGATGAGTCCGTTATTCTCTGGATCTGTCGATACCCCGAGATTCTACTACGTACATTCTTATCACATCGTTTGTGACAACGAATCAGATGAGTTGTGTCATGCTACACATGGCTATCGATTTGTCGCGGGGATTCAAAAAGAAAATATTCTGGGCGTTCAGTTCCATCCCGAAAAAAGCCACCGATTCGGTAAACAGGTCCTAGCGAACTTCGCAAATATTTAGCGCACTAACAATTTTCCCCGTGACAAACATTCGGTATCGGCCCGCAACGCTTTTAATGCTTTTGGCACCCAGTACGACTGGAGAATGATGCGACGCATTCGCGTAATTCCGACATTGTTGCTTGATTCATCGGGTGGTTTGGTGAAGACCGTCAAATTCGGAAAGCGCACATACATCGGCGATCCCATCAATGCTGTTAAGATTTTCAATGACAAAGGCGTCGACGAACTCGTCATCTTGGATATTGATGCTACCCGGGATAAGCGGGAACCGAATTACGCACTCGTGGAAGACATTGTGAGTGAAGCCTTCATGCCGATCGGATACGGCGGTGGAATCAATGATATTCAGCAGATGCAAAATTTGATCCAGTGTGGGCTGGAAAAAGTCATCCTTTCGACAGCCGCTCACGAGCGACCCGAGATCATCAGCGAAGCATCGCGACAGTTTGGGGCTCAGAGTGTTGTTGTCTGTCTGGATCTGAAGCAGTCTTTGTTCGGCACCAGTTGCGCCATGACGCGCTCCGGAACCCAGAAGACGAAACTTGACCCCGTGAAAGCAGCAAGACGGGCGGTTGACCTCGGCGCAGGAGAATTAATCGTGTGCGCGGTTGACCGAGACGGAACCTTCTCTGGCTATGATCAAAGATTGCTTCAAACAATCACAAAAAACGTTGATGTGCCCGTTGTCGCCTTGGGTGGCGCGCGTGGCATTAATGATTTCAATGTTGCGATTGAACAGTGCGGATGCAGTGCGGTGGCTGCTGGCAGCATGTTCGTCTACCACGGAACGAACAAAGGCATTCTGATTTCATATCCGTCAGAATTAGAACTACAGCATTTTTACCAGGAATTGAATTCATGATTAGTACGCTTTCTGTGTGCGACAGAAAAGTCGAATCAAAAGCCACACACGAACATACGATGTGTACGAAATTGGTGATGGACACAACGGATCCGGATATCGATTTTGACGATCAGGGCGTTTGCAACTGGTGGCATCAGTTCCACCGCATCAAGAACGAGCGACATAGTCCTAATCAATTGCAACTACAACTCGATGCAATGGTTTCACGCATAAAGGAGTGCGGAAAACAAAATGATTACGACTGTGTGCTCGGGATTAGCGGTGGCGTTGACAGCTCGTATCTCGCCTTGCTAGCGAAACAGTGGGGATTGCGACCGCTTGTCGTACACTTCGACAACGGATGGAATGACGAACTGGCGGTAGCCAACATTGAAAAGATAGTTCGCTCACTCGGCTTTGATCTGTCGACTTGCGTTATGCATTGGCCTGAGTTTCGGGACTTACAGCGGTCTTATTTCAAAGCGTCCGTACTTGATCTCGAAGTCCCGACGGACCATATGATTTTTGCATCTCTTTTCCAGATCGCCAGTAAGCAGAACATTAAATTCATCCTATCGGGGAACAATTTCGCGACAGAGTCGATTCTCCCACGAAGTTGGTACTTCTCAAAATCCGATTTACGAAACCTGCTTGCGGTTCATCGGCGACATGGCGAGATACCGCTGAAGCAGTTACCGCGGCTCGGCGTTTGGCAACGCACATACTTTGAATGTCTACGAGGAATTGAGATTGTAGAACCCCTCAATCTCATGGATTACAGAAAACTCGTAGCAAAAAAGCAATTGATGTCACAATTCGATTGGAATGACTATGGCGGCAAGCATTACGAGTCCGTCTTTACCAGATTTTATCAAGGTTATATTCTTCCACAAAAATTTGGGATCGATAAAAGAAAAGCACATTTGTCCAACTTGATCTGCAATGGTGAGATTACACGTGAAGATGCGATCGAGGAATTGTTACAGCCGACCTACGAGCCGGTTCGTCAGTTGGAAGACAAACGCTACGTGGCCAAGAAACTCGGATGGTCCGAATCGGAATTTGACGACCTTCTGTCCATGCCTAACGGCAAACAGCTTGCGTATGGAACGGATGCCGTTGATCATCGACGGATGCAGATGATTCGTAGATTATTTTTCCCCGCAGCCCGTTTGTTTCGGCGGTTGATGAACACCTGAACCGATGATCGGCCACGCGGCTGCAAATTTGAAAAGATTTTCAAAAGTAGACTTACAGATGTTTCGAGGGCATTACGAGATTCGATCACGTGCGAGATGGTTCTGCAAACTGCTAAGAACATATATGCGACGCTCGATGATCTTCGCACGCGGGCCACGTCTAAAATACAGAGATTTGATGAACACTCTAACAACGATGGCACCATCGTCCGCAGATGTAATCTTCGTACACAGTTCCCTTTCAGCATTGGGCTACATACGGGGTGGAGCACAAACGGTCCTGTCCTCCCTACGTGACTGGTCAAACGGGAAGACCTTGTGCCTTACTACGCATTCGTATTGCTATCCAAATGAACGTGGTCAGTGCGAGACCTTTGACGTGCATGAAACACCTAGCCGCGTGGGTGCAATCTCAGATTTGTTCTGGAGACAACCAGGTGTGCTACGTAGCGTTCATCCAACGCACTCCCTGGCTGCTTACGGACCAAATGCAGAAAAGTTGATTCGTGGCCATGAGAGCTGTTCCACTCCTTGCGGAAAGGGCACACCGTATGAACGGTTGGTGCAAGAGGACTCTGGAGTACTGATGTTTGGCGCGACTATGAACACCTACACGCTCTTCCACACAGCGGAGGATGCTGCAATGGCACCATACCTCTATGAGAAACATCTGTACATTTTGAAGATAGCCAGCAAGGATGATCATGCCTGCAATCATTCAATGCATCGTCATGACATGGGCGTTCAACGCCGTTTCGAGGAAAAGAAACATTGGCTGGAAGAACAAAAGCTCTTATTTCGGTATCCACTTGGTGCTGGTGAGTTGCTTTGGATTCCCAGTGCGAGTGCAGTCCATAACGCCGTCGTTGCAGAAATCGAGAATGCTCCGGGATTTCTGCTTGCGGATGCGGCTTAATCAACAAAGACCTTAAAGAGTTATGAAATGAAACGAGTTGGCGTTGGTATCATCGGTACTGGAACGATCGCAGAACAACACGTTACTGCGCTTGAGCACCTTGGAGGACTCGGGGTTCTTATTGCAGCATGCGATGCAAATCCGGCACGCCTGACCCGCTTTGGCGAAAGGCATTTTTTTCCGTTTGCCTGTCAGGACCCATCCGATTTGCTCGATCGGAAAGATGTGGACCTCGTTATTGTCGCGACCCCTCCATCAACGCACGAGACGCTAACATCATTAGCGCTACAACATGGCAAACATGTCGTTTGCGAAAAGCCACTTGCCCATCATTTAGCGGCGGCCGATAGGATCCACGCCCTGGCGAGTGAACATCTCGGAAAACTTTCTGTCTGTTATCAAATGCGATTTGACCATAACTTCAAACGCATTCATTGGCTACTAAAGCAACCGGCTTTCGGACGGGTGCATGAAATAGAATGTCGTCGTTGCAGCCCAGCCCCTCCACGGGCCATCTCAAAGGGCTGGTGGGGCAAATGGGATGTCGCAGGTGGCGGAACCATGATGACCCAACTGATCCACAACTTGGATCTGGTCTGCCATCTACTCGGTCGCCCAGAATGGGTCGAAGCACAAATGTCCAATACAACACCTGGACTTGAATCAGAAGACACGTGCAAGGCGAAGGTGCGATTTTCTAATCAAATAGACTTTCGCAGCTATTGCAGTCTGCACGGTGATCCAAGCGACAACTTTTTCCGAATTCATGGTGACTTCGGAACCCTGGAACTTCCCTGGGAACGAACGCATCTAAAACCCGATCTGAGCGTTCTGGCCGCTGAGGCATTGGATAAATTTCCAGGTCCATCCGGTGAATCAAGGTTTCGCAATCTTCTCAGAAGGGCTGCCAACAAGGGATTTCGAAAGATTCGTTCTCGCATCCAGATCCCGGGACCCCATGTGCGAAATTCGCACTTCCCATATCTCAAGGCTATTTTAGAAGCGATCCAACAGTCGCAGCCGCTTCCGCTTGGTCCGGAAGAAACTCGAATGTCGATGGACCTCGTCACCGCCATTTACGCAGCTGCGATCGACCGTGAGCGTAAATATTTCCCGATTCCATTAGAGCATGCGTATTATCGCGGTGGTATTAAAAGTCATTGGACGGCGATGCACACGTCGAAGCTCTCAGCCTAGTGTCTCTCTCAAGTTTTAAAACAACGCGGCAACCAGAAATGAATGATATTCCCGCTATTCTTTCGAGGCCAACTGCCCATCGGATCAGGATTCGCGATCGCTGGAAACCAGTCCGCATTTTGGACGGCATACAAATTCTTAGAGATCTCTCCGAGGGACGAAATACAGAAGTGGGAGGCGAGGCCAACCGTGCGGTAGAACTGGCCTTTAGAGAACTCACCGGATGTACTCATGTGTTGCCAATGAACAGTGGCACCTCCGCACTCCACAGTGCGTATTTCGCGATCGGACTCCAACCGGGAGACGAGGTAATTGTGCCATCTTACACATGGTTTGCAACGGCAACCCCACTGTTTCAACTGGGTGTGAAACCTGTCTTTGCTGAGATTGATCCACGTACGCTGACACTGGACCCGGCAGATGTCGAACGCCGTATCACAGAATCGACGAAGGCTGTCTGTGTGGTTCATGTGTGGGGCAATCCTGCAAAAATGAATGAGCTGGTTGACCTTTGCAATCAACACGATTTGATTCTGATCGAGGATTGCTCCCATGCTCACGGTGCGACCTTCAACGGAAAAGCAGTCGGTTCATTTGGCGCCATTGGATGCTTCAGCCTTCAGGGTGGCAAGGCGGTGTCCGGTGGTGAAGCGGGAGTTGCTGTCACAAATAACCCACTCCTCTACGATCGCATGTTGGCTCTTGGACACAACGGGCGTGCCCATCAGCAGGCCGCTGGCACATTTGATCTTGGAGGAATGAGTTACGGCCTTAAATATCGCCCCCATCTCTTCTCATTGCGTCTCGCTGCAAAGAGTTTTTCTCGGCTCCCAGAGCTGAACCGTCGTCGTTGTGAAAATCTAAATATTCTCACTGAAGCTTTCGCCGCGGGTGGTGTTCTTGAACCCATTGAAACATATCGGGAAGCAAAACGTGGGGGTTATCTTGAGTTTATATTTCGTTTTCATCCAGAGTACTGCGGCGACTGGAGTCGTGAGGCATTCGTTCGTGCTCTTCAGGCAGAGGGCTTCCCAATCGGAGTCGATCGTTATTCTTGTGTGGGTGATGCGTATCGACATCTCCATGAGGCACCGATTTTCACACAGTCCGATGACTTTGTTGTGGGCCGGATTCAAACCAGTATTCAAGAACCGTCATGCCTTCCAACAACTGAAGAAGCATGCAGCCAGTTGGTTACAATTCCTGCATTTGTTCAAGTCCCAAAGCGGGCTCTACTCGATTTTGCTCGAAGTGTAGAGCGTATCCAACAATTTGCCGAGCGTAACTCCGATTTTCGATTACTGTGATCTGATGAAAAGATTATTAAAATCCTTCGTACGCCAGTTGGGATACGAAATCCGATATATCAGCAACGAGCCAAGAAGACTGGCTCTCGGGGAGAGTACGCTAAACATTGATCTTGATTTCGTGATTGGTCGCGCATTAGTGTTACAGCCGAAACTATCATTTGTTCAAGTTGGCGCACATAACGGGTCTCTGTGTGACCCAATCCAGCCCTACATCCAGCAGTACGACTGGCATGGGGTACTGATTGAGCCGCAACCGGGTCCGTGTTCTCAACTCAAAGAACGCTATGAAGGATGCCCTGGCATCGTCGTTGAAAATGTTGCAATCAGCGACAGAGATGGTAGCGACACATTGTTTAGTGTGACCGGTGCGGACTTACCAGACTGGTGTGACGCACTGGCATCGTTTGATCGAGAACACCTTGTGCGACACAAAGAACACGTTCCAAATATTGAGCAGTACATTACGGAGATTGAGATTGAGACAGCAACTTTTGAGTCTGTTTTTCTGCGAAACCAAATTGAACATGTTGATCTACTTCAGATTGATACCGAGGGATTCGATGCGGAAATTCTTCGGTTATTCCCGTTTGAAACATATCGGCCCGCAATTGTCAATTTCGAACGGATTCATCTCCCATTGCCAGTATTGAACGATGCTCTGGACCGACTCGCGAAGTACGGTTATCTGTTCGCCTTAAATGGAAGTCAGGATCTGATGGCGTTTAATGAATCGTACCTTCCGGTGGGCACGTCTCCATTGACTGCGGCACTGTCATGAATCGTAAACTAATTCGGATCAACTGGATAAACTTTTTTCCGGGATTCAATGAGCAATTGTGCCGTGAAAAAGTATTGTACGGACTTGAAGATAATTTTGAATTTCAGTTTGTGAATGATCCCGATGTGATGATCGTCGGATGTTACGGACAGGAAGAACTTCCGGTCGGTAATTATCTAAAAGTTGGATACTACACAGAAAACTGTCCGCCGGATCTGGACAATTGTGACTGGTTTTTCGGCTGTGAGTATGAAGACCTGATAGGACATCCACATTACCGAAAGCGGATCTATGGAGTCCAGGACTCACAATTGTTGGAAGGCTGCAAAGATCCCGAATTAGCGCTTGCAAAAAAGGACCGGTTCTGTAGTTTCCTTTACTCCAATTGCCAGGTTGCGATTCGCGAAGCCTTCTTCCGGGCATTGAATAAAAGAAAGTTCGTACATGCTCCCGGAAATTCGATGAACAATACGACCGACTCTGAGCTATGTGCGCGAGATTCGTCGGACTGGCATGCTTCCAAGCTGCGCTATATGAGTCGCTATAAATTTACGATTGCTTTTGAGAACAGTGTGCGTTCAGGGTATTACACAGAGAAACTAACGGATGCTTTCTTGTGCAATACGGTACCGATCTATTTTGGAGATCCTAATGTGAACCGGACGTTCAATTGTAAAGCAATGATTCATGCTCGCGACTATATCGATATTGATTCAATGCGGATCCCGAGACTACCCGAAGCCTTCAAGCCCTTCAAGCCGTTGGAACGTGAAACGAGCCGATGCAACAGGATGTTTGGGCGAACGAACGACCTGTTGAGATGTATCGAGAGTTGGTGTCACAGCAAATCTTCCTTTCGCAACCTCTGTGATCGTGTGCTGGAAGTCGACAACGACGATACCACCTACTGTGAGATGCTGTCGCGCCCGAAGCGAACCGCAACGAGTGGACAATTGCAAATGCGTTACATATCTGCCTGGAATACAATATGTGATGAAGCCAGCCATTCCTTGATCAGCCATTGATCCGAACCGCACACCTGTAAAACAAATTAGTTACCGGTACAAAAACAACCACAATGGCATGAATCAGTCAAACTTTATTTCTCAGAACACATACATGAAACCATCACATCCGGTACCCACGGTATCCATCGTTACGCCAACGAAGAATCGGCTCCGCCTATTGACCGAAGCAATGGATTCCGTTGCCGCCCAGACATGCGGCAATTGGGAACATCTGATTGTGGATGACGGGTCAGACGACGGAACAGAACCATTCGTTAGGACGAAAGCGGCGGCCGATTCGCGGGTACGTTTCATTAAGAGAGAGGGCACTAAGAGCGGTGCCAACGTCTGTCGAAACATTGGAATCCGTGCGAGCCGAGGTGCGTTTGTAGTTTTTCTTGATTCGGATGATTTGCTTTCGCCCGATTGTCTTTCAGATCGGGTCAACATAATGCAGCGAAACCAAGATTTACACTTCTGTATTTTTCGGGCTGGCATTTTCAGAATCGAGCCGAATGACACTACGATTTTGTGGCACACACAAAGTCCAGGCAGTGATTTGGATCGATTTCTCCAGCATGAATGCGTCTGGGATGTCACTGGTCCCATTTGGAGACGCGATGTATTTGATCAATTCGGTTTTCTTGATGATTCACTATTGAGTATGCAGGATTTGAATTCCACGTGCGGGTGCTTGCGAAGAATGCTTCGTACATTAAGCAGACAAAGGTCGATCATTACATTCGTCGTGCTGGCCGTGAGGCATTTCCAATGACAAGCCAACGGCGTGTTTCGGACCCAACCTTCCTTCGTGCGAGAGAAGCGTTCCCTTCGTATTTACTAAAGCTTCTGGAGGAAGGGAATCTTGTGACTCGAAGTCGGCGGGATCTTCTTGCCGGTCGAGGTTTTACAACCGCACAACGTTGGGTACGAATTGGAAGTTTATACAATGCGTACCGCTGTTGGCGCATCCAAAGACGCGCGGGCCTGCCAACTCTAGGAGTGTATCTCTGCGGATGTTTATGTCTTTGTTTCACACGCTTTGAAAAATCAGAAAGAGGGATCCTTTTTCGGTTGGTGAACAAGTGGATGGGCTGGGTGCGATTTCGTCTCGAATCAAAGCTTGACCAAAATCCAGATGAGAAATCAACGTGTGAGGCAAACAACATCAAATGCAATGGGACTGGGAGATCGTTCCCACCCATTTCTTCTGGCACCTCAACTCTGGAACCGACAATGGCGGCGCCGGAAGGATCAAAAGGCTAACATTCCGACGCTCTCGATCCGCATGATGCAACAATTTTATCGAAACGTTCACCCGTTAAGCTTAGACACAATGCACTTTGAATATCTCAAAACAGATTGCCGAAATGCGCATGAGGAAATGCCGTGATAAGTGTGATTACCTGTACCTACAACCCGCGACGCGACTATCTACTGCGCGTTCTCGAAGGTTTGCGACAACAGTCACTGGATTTGGCAAGTTGGGAATTCCTGCTGATTGACAACGCCTCAACACAGCCTGTCGCGAGCGAAACCGATCTGGCCTGGCACCCTCGGGCACGCCTGATTCGCGAAGAGTCCCTGGGGTTGACCCACGCCCGGCTCCGCGGAATTCGCGAGGCAACAGGCGATTTGTTAATTTTTGTGGACGACGACAATGTCCTGGCAGAGGACTTTCTCGATCAGGCGGAGAAGATTGCTCAACAGCGGACCGATATAGGCGCATGGAGCGGACAGTGTTTTCCTGAATTTGAAACGGCCCCGCCCGCATGGACCCGTCGCTATTGGGGTATGCTTGTCGCGCGCGAATTTGATTGTGACGTTTGGTCCAACCTGCCCCACCTAGGAGAGACCATGCCGTGTGGTGCGGGCCTCTGCGTTCGCCGTTGCGTTGCTGACCACTATCTGGCCTTACATGAAAGCGGCAAACGAAACACCTTATTGGATCGCCGCGGCACATCGCTAATGTCGGCGGGCGATAACGACCTCGCCGCCTGCGCATGTGAACTCGGTTTATCTATGGGCCTCTACCATAAGTTGAAGTTGGCCCACCTGATTCCACCGGATCGTCTTTCTCAGGACTACCTTGTGAGACTTGCAGAGGGAATCCACTATTCGGGCATCTTTTTTCGATATTTGAGGGGCGAAATGCCGCAACCTGTTTCCTTCGGCCGAAGAATGCTCGATCTTCTGCAGATGCTGCGGATGAGTCGCAACGATCGACAGATCTTTCGTGCGGTCTGCCGCGGCGAGCGCAATGCGCGGCAGGCACTTGCGAAAAGCGACCACGATGTTCCCAATAGCGATCGACGAGACACCATGCCTAGGCCCAGCCAGAGCGTGACCGTTCCCAATGATAAACGCCTCATGATCGCAGGCATGAATACTTCCCATCGCGCGGATTGCGAGCCGCATGCACAAGGAGCCATTCACTGATGGAAGATACCTTTCCAAATTTTTTTCTCATCGGTCCGCCAAAATGCGCAACAACTGCGGTGTCCCATTACCTTGCGCAACACCCAGATATTTTCATTTCCAAAGTAAAAGAACCCAACTATTTCATCTACAGCAACAACAACCCTTATGGCTGGCCCTCAAAAGGACATGCGACCACTACTAAAAGTGAGTATCTGCAATTATTTCAAAACACAGGCAATTGCAAAGTCATCGGAGAGGCCTCGCCCTGTTACATCTATTGCAATCACTGTGCGGAGGCCATATATGCGTTCGCTCCAAATTGCAAAATATTGACCATTCTTCGCAATCCCGTCGAGAGAGCCATGTCGATGCATATGTACTGGCACCAGTTCGAACCGACATGCAACAACACAGGCCATGAATCATTTCGAAAGGATTTTCTGAATGAGAGATTGGTTTCCGATTACAACGCGGAAGACAAGGATAATAACAACACAATAGGCTGGCTCAAAGATATGGGATTCTACGGTCGCCAGCTTCGAAAATATTTTTCGGTGTTCCCAGAGAACCAGATCTGTGTCCTTCGATATGAAGACCTCACGAATGATATTGTCGGAACTCTTCGGAAAATATTTCAGTTCCTTGATGTAGACCCCGACGTTCCTATTCCTAGCTTGAACAGAAAGAATGTGACGATCGAACCGCGGAACCGCATACTTTACAACTGGCTCAATCTCGATCAGACCAGTTCTGCGCGCAAATTCCTGAAAACGATTCTGGGAAATGTCCCGCTCGCTCACCGCACGAGGCAGACACTCAACAGGCTCAACAGAAGATCTCAATCAATCAAAGACAGTCTGCCGTTTGATATATATAACGAATTGGTCGAGTGTTATCGGTCCGACATCCATGAACTGTCAAGTCTAACACGCATCGACTTTACCGACTGGCTCAGCGAACAAGTCGCTGCTGCGTGAGTTTGAAACTTCACGATAAACTTGCCTTGCTTCACCAACAACTCGCGAACGTGTCTCAAGAGATCATGGAACGGGAATTCATCGAACTGTGTGGCAAGGCAAACGTTCGGCAAGAGAGGTGCTTGCAAATGCCGACCATCATTCATTCGACATCATCGCAATGTGGTTGTTGTATTTAAAATTACGCATTTTTATAAAAGAAACAATCCATGGTAAGCATTACGCAGACATACAACAGACTCACATCTAATCGACTACGAGTGATCCTGCAATACCTGCGCGGAAATCTATTCCAATATGGCTGGCTCCGAGCACTTCGCGATGGTAGACCTATTGATGCCAATGGCCAACCGCTACCTTGGCTTACATACCCATGCATTGATTTTCTTCGCTCGCTCGATCTGCGGGACAAATCTGTTTTTGAGTGGGGATGTGGGCATTCAACGCTATTCTTCGCCGAGCGTGCAAAGCGAGTCGTTAGTATTGAAGCTGGTCGGGAATGGTTTGACTACATCAAGACCAAGGTGTCGGATAATTGTGAATTGATTCTCTCCACAGTAGATGAAGATGTTGAAACTGAAGCCATCGAACATTTTGCGGGTGGGTTTGATGTCATACTGATTGACAACCACGGCAACTTTCGACCAGCCTGCTGCCGCGTTGCACTGGACAGGCTCAACCCTGGCGGCATCATCATCCTGGATAATTCCGACCAGTGTTTGCGGAGTGCTGAGGTACTCCGAAGCGGAGATTTGATTCAGGTCGACTTTACAGGATTTGCTCCCGGCGCTGGGTATGCACAGACGACTTCGATATTCTTTTCGCGAGATTATTCGTTTCGGCCTCTGGATGGATTTCAGCCGCATCGGAGCGTAGCGCAACCTAACGCTCCGTGGCCCAATGCCTAGGGATTTCCGCACGTCTGTAGCAACGCAAATGGATACAGAAAACATAGTTAAGGTCGAGCGCAACGCGCGTGCGTCAAAATGTCAGTGCCCTCAAACTGACATTGAGAGGCCACGGGTTCTCCATATTGTGGAAAACCTTGACCGGGGTGCTGTCGAGAACTGGTTGGTGCGGACCTTTGTGGAATCACGCCAACAATTTCCCTCGCTGGAATGGACATTTTATTGCACTCTCGGGAGGCCTGGAAAACTCGACACGATCGTACGAGAACATGGAGGCCGGATTATCTATGCACCGGTTGGAATTTCACGCACTGTGAAATTTTTCAGGCATTTACGAAACACGCTGCGAATGGGCGACTACGACATCCTGCACTGCCATCACGATTTTATGAGCGGTCTCTACCTGTTGGCTGCATGGGGATTGCCGATCAAAAAACGACTGGTCCACATCCACAACACCGATGAAGCCCTTCCCACGCCAAGCGTTCTCAAGAGACGTCTGGCACTCGAGCCGCTCCGGCAATGTTGTCTGCATCTAGCGGATGGTATCGTGGGTATTTCGGGGCACGTCCTGGAGCAATTTATGCGGGGCCGGCAACGGGGCCCCTCCCGCGATCAATTATTGTATTACGGTGTGGATGCAGAGCCGTTCCGCAAGTGCAAACCGCAGCGAGATGCGTTACGGGGTGAACTTGGACTTCCGAGTGATGCAACGGTCCTGTTGTTTGTGGGACGCATGACCCCCCTAAAGAATCCGACGTTTGTTGTCGAGATGCTGGCATCGATCCTGCCACACGTACCGAGCGCGTATGCCGTTTTTGTAGGGAGCGGAGATCTTTCGGATTTGGTGGAGCTAGAGGCTCAATCGCTCGGCGTCAAAGATCGGATTCGCATGCTCGGCTGGCGCGACGACACGGCCGAGTTGATGGCCAGCAGCGATCTGTTTGTCTTTCCCCGATTAGAACATCCTAAAGAGGGACTCGGGTTG
>PVBE011350044.1_pt1 | contig 16315 bp, 18 predicted proteins | sample 1631181 | NCBI WGS metagenome assembly PVBE01 (sample SAMN08397723, study PRJNA350692) | Marine metagenome, whole genome shotgun sequencing project. | isolation source: water | place: Pacific Ocean | collected 2012-04
CAACTTTATACCGGGCAAACAATGGTTATGGCCAATGAAATCCTAGCCTTTGGAAGCCTAGTAGCCTACCTGAGGCGTTAATGGGCGTCGACCGCGCCCCCGTGTCACTATTTTGATGCCAATTGTGACTATTCTATATATTGTGCCTTGTGTGATTTCATCTGAGTAACGGAGGAGTTCTAAAATGAAAGTTGATCAAAGAAAGAAAGTGAGCGCGTTTCAGAGCCAATTTAAGAGAGAGTTCGGAGTTGGCATTCGTGTCTATAAAGGCCGGCATTTGGCCGACGATGTTGCCATTAAAAGCCTTACGGAGAAAGGTGCAAGGGGAGGAGCAATTGACTTTGGTGGAAACACTAAAGTCAAAAATGTGGAAAAAGCATTTATGGATGAAATGGGAATTAGGGTTCAGGTCGAAGATAAGAAGGGCGACCTTGCGGACAATAATTCAACCTTAGCGTCGCTAAGATAACAATCCTGAACTACCGCTTTATTCCACGAGTCTAACATAACCTTTAAAGGGAGGTAATTATGTCTGACTATTACAAGACCATTGATGGCGTTCAATATGACAAGGAGATTCTCGACATCGCTGATACTTCGGTTGCGGGTCAGGGTGACGGTCGCATCTCATTGAACGATGCGGAGAAGATGTTCTCAGCGGTTCAGGACAGCGGAAAATATACCGATACCGAGCAACTCACGATGAAGTACGTGCGTGACAACTACAAGTTCACAGACGAGGCCGATACTTGGTTCCGTAACCAGGTCAACATCTGGAATTTGAAGGGTCAAGGAGGATAGAACATGGGTATTTTGAATCTGGTCCTAGGCCTGAAAGACGTCAAGGCGGATGGCAAACAGCATGTGGGGACTTTGTGTAAAGAATTCAAAGAATCCTTCGGCACGGAGCTACGCCTTTATAAAAGCCTCACCACCGGTCGTGGTGCAAAGCGAGCCAGTTCTAAGCAAACGCTCGCGAGTATTTGCGATAAAAAAGTAGATGGATTTACGATCAAAAAAAGCCACACCGTGGGGGACATTGAACAACAATTCAAAAGTAAGATGGGGATTGGCATCCAGGTCATGCAGCCGAACGGCGAAGATTTTGCCCCAAACAACATGAGACTAAAGGACGTGGCCAAGATGAAGTAATGAGTTTTCACCTGCGTTGAGAAGCGTCCAGGGTGAGGGAGGATTATCATGAACCTCCGACCCTCTTTTCCCCTCTGCTGGGAGAGGTGGAGGCCGGCGGTGTCGTGCTAAGCTGGTGCCTATGAAGCGAAGGTAGGCAGACATGAGAGGGGATTTGGGCCGACCGCAAGTTCGTGCTTGAGGCCGTCAGACAGGACAGCGAGGCGCTCGAATGGGCCGCCAAAGAACTACGAAAAGATAAAGAGTTAAAGAAATACGAAGGAGGTAGTTGTGAGTATTGATCAATTGGCGAGAGTAACAGCTGTCGTCCTCTGGGCGGATGAAAAAGACACACCAGAAGAGTGGGCTGCAGCCGAGAAAATATTTACAGATAATGGCGCACATTGGGAGGATGCAAAACCGCTTCTTGAGCAGGAGCTGAAAGCTCTGATTGATGAAGATGAAGACGATACGGCTCAGGAAATTGAAGAAGACCTGGATTTTGGTGCCATTGACCTCGGACCGGATGTTGATACTTACGAAGTTCTTTGCGGACTGGCCCAATTGGCCTGTTCTGACAAGGAACTAACCTTGCAGGAAATCGATATTTTGCACAAATTGGGCGAAGCGATGAATGTTAGTAAGGAATTCGTGACAGCGGCATTGGTCAAGGCTGCAGCCTTGAGCGATGTTAAAGTCGTGATTGACTAGGGGAGGAAGCAATGTCAGAGACACCATTTTTGTACAGATTTCGCGAAACGGCCTCTACTAACGAAGGTAATTGTGAAGAACTCTATTATTGTCTGGAGCGGGGACTGAATGTGATGCGTAATGGCCGAATTGCCTGGTCGGCAAGGTCACGGAGACCACGAACGTCCTGCCATACTAGTGGTCACACAATTAAGGCTCACCGAACGCGAAGCGGTAAATGGAAGAGTTCGCGGTGGGTAAGTAGTAAGACTGACAAGCGTGCCGGAAGGTGAGACCGCAATTGCTATTACCTCCCTCATTCCGGCATTTCTGAGGGAGCGGTGGTTTAAGGTTGTTATTACTCCCTCGCCTGGGACTATCAGGCTGGGTAGCAACTGGTCTATTGAAGACCTCCGGGAATTGGCTTCATCTGATGTTGAGGCAGGAGGTCTTCTGGGCCCCGATGCGGTTTTACTTGAAACAGGAAATCGGACGTCGGTTTGCTCATCTTCCGGACCATTCACCTGGCATAATCATAAAGAAGAACCGGCGATGTTTTCTCTTCAGGATTGGGCATCCTTCATTATTTCATCGTCAATCTGGTCTCTGCTGATTACACCCCTGGCCTTCCAGGTTTATGTCAAAATTGACGGGCAATTGGTTAATGAGGCTCGGTCAGAACTTTTGGGGTATTCCCAGGATATACCGTCTGCAGAATTAATGAACCGACGCTTGAAAAAATTCGTCGCAAACAAAACTACAAATCCAAATCCCGACGAAACAGAACAGAACATAGGAAAGGCAGTTGGCATTAGTGTGGAGGTTGCCTCCTAACAATGAAGCGGAGCCTCCTTATCCTTGCCGTGGATCACGATATTCACGCCGATGCCGTACATGACCTTGTTCAGCAGCAGGGCTACCAATCATACAGGTTAGATCCGGAGGTTCCGTGGACCCCGTCTGAAGAGTTTGACCCGGATGCAGAGTGGGCTCCATTTGGTTCTATGGCTTGGTCGTTAAGTCGGGATTCCCATTTTTCATCGTTGCAGTGGCGGGACCAAAACATAGACTTGACGAAGGTAGGCGCTGTCTTCTGCCGGAACTTCCAGTTTGCGAAGGTGCATGACGATGAACCGGTCGAAAAACACCTGAAATATGCTGAAATGCGTGCAGGTTTATACGGTCTGTTCAGCACCCTCAGTCATTGTTTCTGGATGAATGACCCAGCGCTCGAGGAAAATCTTGATAATAAAATGGTGCAAAGTGTAGACGCCCTTCATGCGGGCCTTAAAATTCCAAAAACCCTCGTCACTAATGACGAAAGCAGGGCGAGAAAATTCATTGAGAGTTGTGACGGTCGCGCAATTATAAAACAACTCAGTGCAATAGGATTAATTGATGAAAATTCTGGGCAAGCAGAAGCTTTGGGTTTTTTTACGTCTAGCGTGACGAAGGAGGCAATGGAGCATCTTGATGAAGTCAAACACGCACCATGCCTGTTTCAGGAGGATATTCTCAAGAAGGCTGATGTCAGGGCAACAGTTGTAGGAGACAGAATATTTGCTCACGCCATCGACTCTCAGTCAAGAGAGGCATCGAAGACAGACTTTCGCAGAGAGATTGACCTGCCTATCAGTAATTTTGAATTTCCAGACGAAACGGGTTCTAAATTGATCAAGTTACTTAAGCAATGGGGCATAATTTTTTCCGCCTGTGACTTCGTTTTAACCCCTAATAACGAATTGATTTTCCTTGAGGCCAATGTCGCGGGTAACTGGCTGTGGCTGGAGAACGGGAACTGCCATCCTATACTTGATGAAGTCGTTCGGCTGCTGTCATGCAAGTTGCGTTGAAGCCTTTTAACAAGGAATAGTTTAAATGTGGCTGATTATCAGCAGCGTAATAATTGGATCGGCCCTAGTTATTTTCGCGGGGGTTGCGGTAAAAAATAAAGCCGCTGAATACGACCTTCCATTCCTGCTCTCCCCCTCTGGCTATCTGGTTTTAGTAGGAACCGTAGTATTCTGGGCCGGCTTTCTTTGTTGTTATAATGGCCCTGAAGGTCAACTTACGGATTTTCTAATGCTGTCCGCCATCTCCTGCATAATATGGCTGGCCGGCATGGTAATTAATATAAAAAAGAGTTCATTTCCGGTTGGAATTCTCCTGACCATGTATCAGATTTTGATATATGGCCTCGGCATTGTTATCCTTATCGCCCTGTTGGGAAGACTGGGTGAAGCCTCGGGAAAACAACGAAAATGATTTTCAAATTTAGAAAGCTATCTGAAAAATTTTCCCAGAAACCGGCCTGCAACCCTCCCGGCAAGCCGGCGGCCGATTCTCTTTCCAACAGTGCCTCTTTTGACGGCGCTGACGTCGCCTAGTAGGCGGGCGACCAGATAGAGCAGGTTTCTTATCCACGAGAAGCTCATGATACCCGTATTTTTCCATACTAAAAGTCATGACACAATCAAAGTTGGGGTGACTGATACAAACCTTGCTCTGGTGAGTTTATGATGAAACGACTGCTCACCATCCTCTGTATGCCTGCCCTCCTTCTGTTGAGTTCAACGGAGGGATGGAGCCTGCCTCTCTGTGAAGGCAGCAACGCTGACAACTGGACCAATTGCTTTGGCACCATGACCTGGGCCGATGGGGACAAATACGTCGGTGAATTTAAGGATGATAAAAAACACGAGCAGGGCCAACAAAGGTGGAGAGGGCCTGCAATAGACAGATCGTATTATTTTGAGACTGAGAGTTACACAGGCGCTCCTGTATACAGTCCTGACTATAATCCAGATCAGACTATTTCAGTCGATGACAGCCCCCCACCACCAGCCCCTCCCGTCGTAGCCAAAGCATCTGAACCATCACCAGCCTCTCCTGAGGTCCCGGTAATATATGCCGCCATCGTCAAGGGGGCACCCACGGCGTTAAAGGCATTAGTGGCGCTGACCTTGTTCGTCATCCTTCCGATTGCCACCTACTTTATAGCAAAGGCACGCGGCAGAGGTCCTCTGAAGTGGGCCTTTATATCTTTGTTGCTACCGGTATTGGGTTTAATCCTCTTGTTGCTGATGCAAAATCTGAAGAAAGATGCGCAGACGGCGGAAAAGGGAGGCGCCGGTGAAAGCCAACTAATCATTCCCACTAAACATGAAGAATCCGTGGAGGAAGAAATGAGTAGTCCTGATGACGTCTCTGGCATCGTCGATATGCCCGTGAGGTCAGGAGACCCGGACAATCTTGATATTATCCGTTATGCGTTATCCCTGATCCAGTTCATAGAAAAGACGAACACGCCCCTCACGATCGGCATCCAGGGAGAGTGGGGTAGCGGAAAGACATCTCTTCTCAATTTTATCCATGACTCCCTGGAGAATTCCGGGAAGTCAAAGCAGATCTGGATTAACTCGTGGGAGAGTTCGCTTCTTTCGACGCCCGAGGAGACGCTGATTAAGATCATCAACGAGATCATCAACGAACTTCTCAAAACCGACGTCGATGTGAAACGAAAAGATGCGATCAAGAATACTGCCGCGGCTCTTTTCAAGGGGGCGCTGCGTGTCGGTGCCACTGCAGCCTTGGGAGCTAAAGGTGGGGATGTGGCAGAGGAACTGTTTGGCGAAGCGGACAATTCCATAAGGGCCTTGCGAGTGCAATTGGATGAACTCTCCAAGGAAATCAGAACCCGCGCGACTAACCCGTATGACAAGATAATCATCTACGTTGATGATCTGGACCGGATTGAGCCAAAGGATGCGGTCAGTATTCTGGAGCTTCTCAAGAACGTCTTCAGCATTAAAGGATGCGTGTTTGTGCTGGCGATCGATTACCAGGTTGTGATCAAGGGGCTCAAGGATAAATTCGGGGAACGAACACCGGAGAACGAATGGGAGTTCAGAGCTTTTTTCGACAAGATAATCCAGCTGCCATTCATGATGCCTATGGGGCAGTACAACATCGGCAATTATGTCAATTATCTGTTGAAGCAGATCAAATTCGTCGGCGATGATGGGTTAGATTCTGATGCCGTGGAAGAAATCGTTGTTCGCACGATTGGGGGCAATCCCCGCTCCTTGAAACGTCTTGTCAACTCGCTTGCACTGATCGAAATTTTTACAGCCACGGAAGGTAATGAAAGCGTTGAGAACGGTGCCCAAGAGGAAGATGTCAGTGCTGCTGACTCCATTGATGAAGACAAGAAGAGACTTCTGCTGCTCAGCCTAGTGTGCCTGCAGAATGCCTATCCGGATATCTATGCCCTTCTCAGTGAGAAACCAGATTTTGTGGGGTGGGATGATGACGTTGCGTTCGAACAGACGCGCCTGAAGGAGGAGGATGAAAAGGAGGAGTTTGAGAAACAGTTCGAGCTTGCTCAGAAGACGGAGGATTTTGACGAAATATGGGAGAAGGTGCTGTTCCGAATTTGTTATCCGACCCCGCGGTATCGTGCACGCGTGGCCGATATTTCGAAGTTCTTCAGTTACATCAAGGATAATCTACTTGCGGAAAAGGGAGGGGATATTGGGAACATTATTGCGAAAGTAATTAATCAGACAACTGTCACAAGTATCAGCACAACCGATGGATCGAAATCCAATGTCAAGTTTAAGGATGCAAAATGGAAGTCCAGTGACGATAAAATACGTGCAAACAAATTATGGAATCTGATTCTTGACGAAATTGAGGGCACAACAAAAATTTATAAAAAAGGCAGAAGGTCAGGTAGTTCTGGTGTAATCCGACTCACGGATAAATCCGTCCATCCAGATGTTATGTTTGAGATGGGGCATGGGGGCGGTGGTGGTGGCCCACGTTTGATGTTTCAAATAAAGTGCGAGACGGCCGAGGAGAGCACATCACTATTACAGAAATTGCAGCAAAGATCAGATGAAATTGAAGCCACAATTGGATCGCCCTTGGAGTGGAAATCAGGAAGTCGGCGCGCATTAGTAATCCTCCACCACCCAGATCCCGGCTGCTGGAAAGAAGGCACCCTCACACCACCCGATGAAAGTAAATGGGATGAGATTGTAAAATTCTTTTCTCAGTATGCGCCGTTGTTTGAGTCGGCTATGTGTGAAGCCTTTGGAAAAATCCGCGATGAAAACAATCAATCAACAACCCCACGGCCCAACGCTTAAATTTTACCCATTCTGAAAAAGGTCAGAAACCAGGATCACGAATACGCCGTAACGTCACTCCCAACTATTCGGTTATTTGGTAATCGAGACAAAGATGCACAAAGTAAATACTCATTCATTAAAAGAAAAACTTTTTTATGCCTTCGATAATTCGCTTTCGAAAGGAACGGTTAATATCATTTTATGGCTGGTCTTTGTGCTCACCGGCGTTGTCCTATCAATGGCATTTCTTGTTTGGTTTACAGGTGCTTCTCTCGAGGAGAGCCTGATTAGTCAGATTTGGTTTTTTACAAAGACCATACTGATTGACTACCCCGACGCATCAAATGAGGCTTTGATTTTTAATTTAGTAATGTTTGTTCTTTTCATTACCGGCCTCTTTGTATCTGGCGCTTTAATTGGGGCCCTGACCACAGGGTTAAGCGATAAATTAGCCGAAATCAGGGGGGGGTATTCAAAAGTAATTGAGACGGGACATACTGTTATACTGGGCTGGTCTTCTCATCTATTCTCTATCATAAAAGAACTTGATACAGCTAATGAAAACCAAAATTATTCTTGTGTTGTGGTTTTGGGACGCAAGTCAAAACAAGAAATGTCGACGGAAATCCAAAAGAACGTAATTTCTACAGGTCATACCCGAATAATATGCCGGCAAGGAGACAGGCGGTCCCAAATTGATTTGAGTCAACTCAGCCTGGACACTGCGAAATCTATAATTATCAACCAGCATTCACACGTACCAAGCGACGTCGCTAAAACTCTATTAGCCATCATTAATCGTCCCGAACGCAAACAGGATCCGTTCCACATTGTGGCTGTAGTAGAGTCAGAAGCCGATGAGCAAATCGCAAAAATAATTGGGAAGAAAGAAGTCGAAATTATCCGAACAAGAAATTTTTTGGCTCGACTTGAAGCGCAGACCTGTCGTCAATCCGGTCTCCCCTATGTCTACCATGAAATATTAAATTTTGCTGGCGATGAAATATACTTTCAAGAGGAGACAAAACTCGTGGGTCGCAGTTACAGCGATGCGCTAAGCGCTTATCGAAACTCTGCGGTTATTGGCGTGTTTTCAATAAATGGTGAAATTGTCCTTAATCCACCAATGCATACCGGTATTAAAGAAAATGATAAGATTATCGCGATTTCGGAAGATGACGACACGATTATATTAGATGAACCAGATAATCTGGACATCAACGAGAGGGCCATAAAAGACCAAGGTGCATCAACAGAGGATCCCGAAAACTTTTTGATTTTGGGGTGGAATACAAACACTGCCACGGTGTTGATACATCTTGACGAATATGTGATGGCAGGCTCCTCAGCAAAAGTCATTGTCCAAAATTCATCAGCAGAAGAAGAAATAATCGAGTTAAGAAATATACTGTCTAATATGACATTGGACCTCGAATACAAAAACTTTTCCGAACGAAAAATCTTGGAGCAGATAGAATATCATAAGTTTGATCACGTCTTGATAGAGGGAGATGAGAGTATAGATATACAGGAAGCCGATACAATTACAGTTTCTACGCTGTTACATTTGCGTGATATACGTGACAAAAAAAACTATAATTTTCCTATAACCACCGAAATATTCGATAGCACCAACTATGATTTAATCCAATCTGTTAAAACAGATGATTTCATTATAGGTGAAAATATTATTAGTGCTGCTGTTGCACAAATTGCGGAAAACAAGCTTCTTGCAAGAATCTTCGATGAGTTATTTCGTCCAGAAGGATCGGAAATTTATCTAAAGCCTGCGCAGGACTATGTTACGCTGGGTGAGAATATAAACTTTTACACCGTCCTTGAGTCTGCACGTCGAAAGGGTGAGACAGCTCTCGGTTACCGACTAAACAGATTTTCCAGGATAAAAAGTGAATTGGTTGGTAAGAAAGAAATGAATTACGGTGTCCTACTGAATCCAGAAAAAACAGGTCGTTTTGAATTTACTGTTGATGACTCAATTATTGTTTTATCGGAATCATAAATATTCGACTTTAGAAAATCATTCTCGTTCTTTAGTAACCAGTCTTCCCAGCAGGACAACAAGGATAAAAACGCCGAGGCCATATATCAGAATCTGATACATGGTCAGGAGAATTCCAACCGGAAATGAACTCTTTTTTATATTAATTACCATGCCGGCCAGCCCTATCATTCCGGAGATAGCTGACAGCATTTGAAAATCCGTAAGTTGACCCTCAAAAAACGTAAAATGAATAATGCCGGTCCAAAATACTATGGTGCCCACTAAAACCAGATAGCCAGGGGGTGAGAGCAGGAATGGAAGGCCGTATTCAGCAGCACGATTTTTTACCGCAGCCCCCACAACAATAACTAGGACCGATCCAATTATTACACTGCTGATAATCAGCCAATCAGGCACTTAGACTACTCCTTGTTCATCTGAAAAATTTTCCCAGAAACCGGCCCATAACCCTCCCGGCAAGCCGGCGGCCAATCCTCTTCCCAACAGTGCCTCTTTTAACGGCGCTGACGTCGCCTAGTAGGCGGGCGGCCAGATAGTCTTATCCATGGCAGGCTCATGCTCCACGTCTCCTGTCACTCCCCAAACTCGGTTAATTATATAACGCGGTGTCAGCCATGGACACCCACCCGACCTGCAATCCTATCCCAACTTCATAGATTAGGGAGGTTTCTTTAATGTGACCGATTCTGACACCCTAATGTGATTAACTCCCTCCACAACTAAACTTCACTTTCCACAGGAGGGGCTTCACCATGAAGCATTGTGTCTGTCATCTTCATGCCTTTGGGAGCATCCCCAGGCTGGCTCCGGTTCTAGCCGCAATGTTCCTGGCTGGTTGCGTATCGGACGGGAACCTTTTCCCCGACATGAGAGGCTGGATTCAGGAGCCGGTGCGGGAGGGATCGGTCATCCTGGCACGGGACCCGGCTGCGCTTGCCGGCGAAAGCGAGGTCGAGGCCGCCCTCTATGATGCAGTGGAATTGTCGGAAAAGAAGCACTTCGCCGAGGCCCGGCATCTCCTGGCTGACATCCGCAGCATCCAGAAACCGGACAGCGAGGGATATCAAGCGCTCAGCGGCGCCATGGCGCTGACGGCGCTGCGCGAGGGGGACCTCACCGCCTTCAGGCGGGCCGCCCGCCAGCTGGACGATTCCCTGGGCCGGCCCGTTCGCGTGAACGCGGCCCATGTGGAGGTAGTCAGTCTCTACCGCGCCATGACCTTCCAGACCCTGCCCGTTAACGCTCCCGATGACTTCCGCGTTTTTAGGGAGAAGTATTTCTCCGAAAGGTCCGCGCCGTCGCCAGAATCATCCCCCGAAATGTCGGTTGAGAGGGCAGGGCTATGAGATACGCTGCTGGCTCCCGCATATTGATCGCCGTAATGGCCCTGGTCCTGTTTCCGACACTGCCAGGGGCCGCCGCGGCCAAGCAGACATCCCTTGATTCCAGAATCTTCAAGGCCTTCGAGGAAATCGATGGCCGAACCAATGCCCACGAGCGGGACGTGGTGAAGATGCGCGCGCGACTGGACGCCCTTTCTGAGCAGCTGGAGCATATGCGTATCCGGCTGGCCAGCACACCGCCGCCGGGCGACGACCAGGAAGCGAACAAGGAGCGCCGTCTGCTTCACAGCAAGATGATCAACCTGTCGGCTGAATACCTGAACCAGGCTTTTCACCTCGTCAATTCTGCCGCAACGGTGATTTCGGCAAACCTGTCCGACCTTGCGAAGCTCGCCAACGATGTGCGGAACTCGGAGGACTACAAGGCGAGCGCTGTCAGGCTCCAGGAAACCATCAAGCAGAACATCGTCGCTGGACGCTCCATGCGCAATGCCCTCGTCCAGATGAAAAGCTGGGTCCAGCAGGACCCGGCCCTCAGAACCAAGTTCCATGGCCTGCGTCGGATCATGGCCACCCTGGACCGCCGCATCAGCGTTGACAAGGCGAGACTGGGCGGTCGCAAGTTTGACACCACCGGCATGATCCAGAGCAAGCGCCTGGAGGCCCTGGACCAGACCGTGGATCACCTCGGCGACATGTATGCCGAGGTCATCGCGGAGAAGGATTCCCTGAGGGATCTTCGCGACGAGGTGGCCATAGCCATCCAGCTGGGACGACTCGAAATGGTCAACGAAGTTACGGAACGGGCCATCCCGAAAGTGGACACCTTGACGCCCTCGTCAACCGGGGTGAAATCGCTTCAGGACATGGCCACCGTCATCGTTGAGTTGAATGATTCTCTGCTTGTGGAAGCAAATTCCCCGCAGGTGGAGACCCGGGAATCAAGGCCGGGTTTCTCGCCCGGCAGCCTGGATATCGGCGATTTCTCTAATTTCTAGAACAAAAGGAGACCCGAGATGACCAGACACTTGATCCAAACGGCAACCGGTAAAACAAGCATGGCGATTATGACGGGATTGTTGTTGCTCCTTTCCTGCTTAACCTCTATCCGCGCGGAGGAAAGGAGCGACACGAACGCCAGGGACACCGATGCAGCAGTGTTCAAATCCCTCCAGGAACGCACGACTAATTTCTGCAGGTCGGTTCTTCCCGCCTGGCTTTCGTCGGAGAAGGGTGTGAGCGACCCGGCAGTCCGCGGGGTGATTGTGGATTGCTACATGGGTAACGCCAGGCTCGCCGTTCTGGGGATTGAGACCGGGCTTACCGTGGAGGAGACGGCGCTCACGGAGGTTCCCGCTACGCTGCTGAGCCGGGAAACGGGTATCGACCTCGACATCTATCGGCCTCTTGCAGGGCGAACGCTCCAGGTAAAGGTGAGCAAGCCCTTCAAACGCCAGACCTTTAAAGCTGGTCCCAACCCCGGACCGCTGGAAGTCAGGAAGGAAGATGTGCAACCGCCGCTGTGGGGAAGCAAGTGACTGATATGGATGTAGGGCTGCCGGCCAGCTCTCTGGCGCGTCTTTCGCAGGCCGTCAGGGAGTTCAATACCCTGCTGGTGGCCACCATCATGGGGGTCGTGACCTACATTCTCGTGCAATGGATGCTGCCGCAGATGGTTTCGGAGGACCTGCCCTCGCTGCTCGATAAGTTCGTCGGGGTTGCTTGGCCGTTCTTCATGGCGGTCACCGCCTACCTTTTTTACGTGATCGGCGCGCTGGTGGTTGACACTTTCGAACTGGGCATTCCGCGGCAATGGCAGGGGACCGCACAGGCGCTGCACTGGGCCACGGAGGCTTGCCCCCTCGTGGGCCTGCTCACCACCTTCCTGAGCCTCCTCTTCGCCCTCCTCGCCTATGGAGAAGCGGGGCCCGGTAGGCCGGAAACCCAGGCCGCATTCATAACCCAGTTTGCCATCGCGTTTGGCAGCAGTATCGCCGGCGGCGTGCTGGCCCTGGTTGCCTTCACCCTGCACAGAATTCTGCCGCCAGTCTCTGGAGATGAGGGAAGGGCAAACCCATGACCCCTTCGGAGTTACCTGATCGGAGAAGGGCTGAAATCCCCAACCTGCGCCCACCGACGCTGATGATCGACCTGTTGTTCGGGGCCCTGATGCTTTTCGCCTTTCAGATGGGAAACCCCAATGCCCGCGAGATCGTGCCCTATGATTTCGACCTGCCCACCGCCGAGGAAAGCAGGCGCAACGAGGCCAAAACGCTGCTCCCCCTGAGGCCATTTCCCGACGGCAAAGGAGGATGGGTCTATGGGCGCCCGGAAGGGGGGCGTCTGAGTGCGGAAGAGGTGGCCGCCGCCGTTCAGCGCGAAAACGTGACCCCGGTCCTGCTGGTGCCGAGGACGTCGCGGGTGCAGAATTATCTTGATGCGGAACAGCCCCTGCGCGCCCGCGGCCTTAAGGCCGGGCTGGCAGTGGGCCCCGAAATAGGGAGTGCAGAATGAAAACGTTATTTTTAATGGGTATCCTGTTTTTCCTTGGGGCCATTGCCACTAAGAAGCCCGACCAGACGGCATGGGACTCGGCTAGGGATCTGGGTGCGCAGGCCCAGCATATCATATCCAAGGTGCAGGAGCGCACGGCCGGTGATCATGTCACGGCGGACACATTCCGCGAGCCCGCCGAAAACCTAGTGGCTGGATCTCTGGAGCCCCCCTGGCAGGAGGCATACCGGGAGCCTCGTCGGGACCATAATTATGGTGGAGACCCTGATATTTCTGAAACCAATATTTTGCCAACTGAGCCCCCCCCGCCAGGGGGCGACACATTTTCTTCGCTCGAGCCCGAGCAGCCGTCCCCTGGCATTTTTCCGGATCCGGATGCCATGTTCCGCAGTGAGGAAGAGGCGCCGCCGTTGCCCCGCCTGCCGGCCACACCTGTCCTTCCGGTGCAAGTTGCCCAGCCGGAGGCCGCACCTGTCCAGAAGGCACCAGAGAATGGTTTGCGTCTTGCGGGAAGTCCCGACTACGGCGAGGTCAAGGTCCTCTATGAAAGCGCCAGCCGCCTTCTGGACGAGATTGAATGAGACTCAAGTGGCGGTCACGGGTCCGTTTTTTTATTCTTGTTGTCTTGGCCATCGCCATGGTGGGTGCCATTGATGGTCTGACCACAGAAGCCCGGAAGGCCCATACCCAGGATAGTGCACAAGGCGCCCCGACTTCCAAAACACAGCAGTCGCAGCAGCAGGAGGCGTCCCTCAAAACGAATGCTGACGCCAGGCTGGTGCCGTTATATCCGGTGGGCGATCTCTACGTGGAACGGGCGCAGGAGCCCCCAAAAGTACCTGCCCAGCTTTTCCCGGAAAAAAAGCCTGAACTGACAGCCGGTGGGAGCAAGCCTTTGGACACGCCGTCACGGGAACATGAAGGCGACAGGCCGGTGCTGGAAGTGGGATACGAGGAGATCGGGTTCAGCCGTTATCTGGACGTCATCGAGCGCGTGGGCCGATTTTTCATCCTGATCCGAAAGGGGGAGGAAAGGGGGCTCGGCCCCCAAGTGTCACTCCGGGACGGCATGCTCTACCAGCGGCGGGGCAACATGAGCTCCATAGCCACCGGGCGGCCGCACCTGGTCAGCGATGTGAGAATCCAGGACCGCCTGGGAACAATCGACCTTCCTGACGATGCCCTCGATGACCGGGTCGTACTCCTCCTGACCAAACCGTTTGACAATCTCCTCTGGGACATTATCGACGAGACCGTTGCTTCGCGCGGCCTTGACCTGAGCAAGGTGGCCCTGGTCAGGGGCACTTACGTGGAAAACGGCAGTAGAGTTTTTCTGCGCCTCGACAGCGCGGTTGAAAAGGCCGGAGGCAGGGAAGTTCTCCTGAGCCGGAAACTGCTGGTTTCCCTGTAGCCGGATATGGCGGGTGAAGGACTCATGTTTGGGCAGCGGGAACGAAGGATGAGGAAGATTGCGGGCCTCGTCCTGTGTCTCTGCATCATGCTGGCGGGCGGTGGGTGCGGCGGCACGAGGTATGTTCCCTTCGAGACGGCCGAGAAGACGAAATCCCTGCCCGTAAGGACCGTCGCCGTGGACGTCGATCCGGAGTTTTTCGAGGATTTTCCGGACTGCACCGTCATCATGCCGCCTAAGGCACCGGCATCGATGGCAGGATATTCGAGGTTCGTGGCGTCGGCGTTGAGCCGCCATCTGACGGCAAAGATCTCGCGTGTGGTCAGCCCCAAGGAACGGAACCTGGTGGCGCGGCGCATGGGCGTGGACATGCGGCATCCCGGGGATTTCCGGGATTTCATGAAAGAGCTGGGTTGCGATACCTATGTGAAGTCCAAGATTGTGGGCGCGGGAAAACTCTTCCTGCTCGTCTGGTCGCAGATGCGAATCGGCCTCGATGTCAGCCTGCTTCGGGTCGGGAGCGAGCGCCCGCTGTGGCGGGCCCGCCATGTGGCCGGCCGCTCGGACGGCGGGGTTCCTCTTTCGCCGGTGGGGGTGGTAGTGGACGCGTTCATGGCGCTGAGGTTTTCGGCGGACATGGACGTGGATGTCTCGGTGGTGGAGGACGCCGTACGCAGGCTGGTTTACTCCCTGCCCGATGCGAAGATATACCACGGGCGGGGATCGTTCCGTTCGGTGTCGGGGAGGCAAAATTAATATTTTTCCCAACCGACCCGACACATAAAAAACTACTTACGGTAATCCCGGCCAGTCGGTGCGGTTCTTGTGGCACATGCGGGCCAGGTGTTTCGGTTCCAGCACCTCCACCTCCTTGCCCCATTTATAGAGATGCCATGCCATCTCCAGTGCGCCAGCGGCGTGGAAGCGCACGATGAGGGAACCGTCTGGCTGATCCTCCGTGGTTTGTCCGGGGTGAAAGAGGAAGTCGCGGGCGTCCGGCGCGGCCGTTGGTGAAAACCTCCAGGCCACGTCGAAGGAGCCGGTAGGTTCCTGGAAGACACCGAAGGACTGGCGGGCGAATTCCTTTAGTGAAAAATCCGGATTGCGCTCGAAGGGCTCGTCGGTGAGCTCCACCTTCTCGATATTGGGCAGGCTGTAGAGGCGATAATCGTTGGTGTTGTTGCGGAGGTTGAGGGCCACCAGGTAATGGCGGTTGCCGTGGAGAAAGCCGTAGGGACAGATCTTGCGCTGGACCAGCCGGTGGGTAACCCGGTTGCGGTGGTAGAGAACCACCTTGCGGCAGGCCTTGATAGCTTGGCGCAGGTCCTCCACCACATAGGCACGGATACGGGGTCTGGGTCCCGGCCGCATGGCCAACCCCTCGGCCTCCAGCAAGGCATCGAGATCGGGATCGATGCGGCGCGCCACTTCGGGTTTCAGAAGGGCGCGGATCTTGGTAGCCAGCACCCCGAGGTTGACGGCTTTGTCGTCCAGATTTTCTCGTTTCAGAAGGCTGATGGCGGTTTCCAGGTCGGCCAGCTCGTCAGCGCTGAAAGCGATGAGCGGGTCCATAACGCTGTTGGGGATACGCCAGCGCTTGGTGCGTTCATCGGTCTTCACCTCAACGGCACAGGGAAAGACCCTGAAGATGGCGTCGCGCATGCGTTGCGCCGTGCGCCGTCCGACCCTGCACTTTTCCTGTATATCGCCCAGGGACAGACCCGTGTGCGCGGCCTGCATGTCCATGGCCAGCTGCAGCAGCTTGTCGGCTTTCTCGTAACGCATGATGCCCCCTCAATCTACCCGAGGGACACAGCATATCACGGGGAATGACAAAGGGGAGTATTAAGGTGACCGTTTCTGACACATGATGTTGGGAGAAGGCCTCCCCCAATAAAATAAATGGCTTAAAGGCTTAATTGCTTCTGGGCCATTGATTTTATTGGGGAGCACACAGCGCTGAACCAAAAAATTTCTCCCTCCCGGGAATAATATCCCCCGTCATCCGTCTCCTTAAGTAAGAGCGTAATCATGCGGCTCTTGCAACAAACTGGAGACGAAAAATGAA